>Ga0335071_10006628_pt1 | contig 11947 bp, 9 predicted proteins | sample Lox_Sample_15_FD_206724 | JGI IMG/M metagenome (GOLD analysis project Ga0335071, IMG submission 206724) | Soil microbial communities from Loxahatchee National Wildlife Refuge, Florida, United States - Lox_Sample_1.5 | ecosystem: Environmental > Terrestrial > Soil > Wetlands | place: USA: Florida...
GCGTCGAGCCGGTCGCGCGCCGGGCCCGGCCCCGCGTACAGCGCGCCCACGGCGAGCGACGGGATCTCGCCGGCGGCGCCGCGGTCGGCCTTGGCGGACATCGCGGGCGGCGCCTCAGAGCGGCCGGTCCGCCATGTCGAGGTGCAGCATCGTGCCCTGGTACGGGTGCTTGCTGATGAGCTCCTCGTTGAGCTCGACGCCGAGGCCCGGCTCGGTCGGCGGGATGATGTAGCCCTCCTCCCAGCGGATCGGCTTCCTGAGGATGTCGGCGTGGAAGCCCTGCCAGCGCTCGATGCTCTCCTGGATCAGGAAGTTCGGGCTGCAGGTCGCGAGCTGGATGTTGGCCGCGCCGACCACCGGCCCGCAGTAGAGGTGCGGGGCGATCTGCACGTGGTGCACCTCGGCCATGCCGGCGATCTTCTTCGCCTCCAGCAGCCCGCCGACGCGGCCGAGGTTCATCTGCAGGATCGCGGCCGAGCCCGCCGCCAGCAGCCGCCCGAAGTCGTACTTGGTCGCGAGCCGCTCGCCGGTCGCGATCGGGATCGTGGTGGCGCGCGCCACCTTGGCCATCTCCTCGGGCGCGTCCGGCGGCACCGGCTCCTCGAACCACAGCGGGTCGTAGCGCTCCAGGCGGCGCGCGAGGCGGATCGCGCCGGCCGCCGTCATCTGGCCGTGCGTGCCGAACAGGAGGTCGGCCTTCGAGCCGACCGCCTCGCGCAGCGTGCTGCAGAAGCGCTCCGAGAGGTCGAGCGCGGCGAGCGACAGCTGCCGGCCGTCGAACGCCGAGTAGGGGCCGGCCGGGTCGAACTTGATCGCCGTGAAGCCCTGCCGGACGTACTCGACGGCGCGTTCCGCCGAGAGCTCGGGGTCCTGGTAGACGTCGACCTTGTCGCCCGGGCGCGCGTAGATGTAGGTGTAGGAGCGCAGCCGCTCGTGGACGCGGCCGCCGAGCAGCTTGTAGACCGGCTGGCCGGCCTCCTTGCCGACGATGTCCCAGCAGGCCATCTCGAGCGCGCTCAGCACCCCCATCAGCGTCAGGTCGGGATGCTGCGTGAAGCCCGCCGAGTACACGCGCCGCCACATGCGCTCGATGTCGTGCGGGTCCTCGCCGCGCAGGTAGCGCCCGAACACGTCCTCGATCAGGCGCGCGACCAGGTGCGGCTCGAAGGGCACGCAGTAGGCCTCGCCGACGCCGGACACGTTGCCGTCGGTCGTGAGCTTGACGAACACGAAGTAGCGCCCGCCGTTGTGCGGCGGCGGGTTGCCGACGACGAAGGTCTGGATGTCGGTGAGCTTCATGGCGGGGCCGCGCTCAGGCGGCGTAGAAGCCGTTGATCGCCTTGTACTCGAGGAACTCCAGGAGCCCGTACACGCCGCACTCGCGGCCGTTGCCGGACTGCTTGAAGCCGCCGAACGGCGCGTCGTAGTCCTGCGCGGCGCCGTTCAGATAGACCCCGCCCGCACGCAGCCGGCGCGCGACCTGGCGCGCCTTGTCGAGGTCCTGCGTCTGCACGTAGGCGGCGAGGCCGTAGGGCGTGTCGTTCGCGATCGCGATCGCCTCGTCCAGCGAGCGGAAGCGCAGCATCGACAGCACCGGCCCGAAGATCTCCTCGCGCGCGACGCTCATGTCGTTGGTGACGTCGGCGAAGATCGTCGGCCGCACGTAGTAGCCGACCTCGAGGCCGTTCGGCCGGCCGGGGCCGCCGAGCGCGAGCCGCGCGCCCTCGGCGATGCCCTTCTCGATGCAGCGCTGGATCCTGTCGAACTGCATCCGCGAGGACACCGGCCCGATGTGCTTGCCGGGCCGCGAGGGGTCGCCGACCTCGACCGCGGCGCCGACCGCGACCGCGAGCTCGACCGCGCGGTCGTAGACCGACTCCTCCACCAGCATCCGCGTCGGGGCGTTGCACGACTGGCCGCTGTTGTTGAAGCAGTGCAGCACGCCGCGCTTGACCGCCGCCTCGAGGTCGGCGTCCGCGAACACGATGTTCGGCGACTTGCCGCCCAGCTCCTGCGCGACCCGCTTGACCGTGTCGGCGGCCGCCTTGGCGACGCTGATGCCCGCGCGCGTCGAGCCGGTGAACGACATCATGTCGACGTCCGGGTGGACCGCGAGCGCATGGCCGACCGTCGGGCCCGTGCCCTGCACCATGTTGAAGACGCCGGCCGGGTAGCCCGCCTCGTCGACGAACTCCGCAAACAGCTGCGCCGACAGCGGCGCCTGCTCGCTCGGCTTCAGCACCACCGTGCAGCCGGCGACCAGCGCCGGCGCGACCTTGGCGCCGATCTGGTTCATCGGCCAGTTCCACGGCGTGATCAGGCCGCAGACGCCGACCGGTTCGCGCACCACCGCGGCGCGGCCGCGCGTGCGCACCTCCCAGTCGAGCGCCAGCGCCGCCGCGATGCTCTCCTTGATGTGGCCGCTGCCGGCCGCCGCCTGCGAGCGCGCCGCGAGGTCGTGCGGCGCGCCCATCTCGGTCGTGATCGCCTCGACCATCTCGCCGTAGCGCCGCTCGTAGACGGCCAGCAGGCGCTCCGTCAGCGCGACCCGCGTCGCGAGCGGCAACGCCGCGTAGCCGGGGAAGGCCCGGTGCGCCGCCGCCACCGCCTCGTTCGCGTCGGCGACGCCGCCCATCAGGATCTCGGCGACCTGACCCTCGGTCGCCGGGTTGATGACGGCGAAGCGTCCGGCGTCGGCGAGCGGGGCCACCCAGCGGCCGGCGATGTAGTGCTGCAGCGTCTTCACGGGAAACTCCCGAATGTTTGGGGGGAAGCGGATTCTAGCCGGCGCGGCATGGCGGCGTCGCGGCGGCCGGCGCGCCGCAACCGGCCGCCCGGCCGCGGCAGGGGCCCGGGCGCTAGCGCTCCACCGGCACGCCGGTCGCCCGCTCCTCGTTCGCCACGATGTCGCGGATCGACAGGAAGTAGTGCGCGGTCGCCCAGAACCCGGTCGGCGCGATGCACAGCATCGCCAGCCGCAGCGACTCGGGGCTGGCGACGTGGCCGGGGCCGAACCAGTCGCTGATCGCGCCGATCAGCGGCGGCGTGATGACGAGATTGCCGACGTTGGCGACGAACAGCGTCGTGGCGCAGAACATGGCCCGCATCGGCGGCGGCGCGAGGTTGTTGAGCAGCCCGAAGCACGGGCCGATGTAGAAATAGATCGCCGGCACGAACACCCACAGGCAGGCCTTGGCCCACCACAGCGAGTGCGTCCAGTAGAGGCCGATCGAGGCGAAGGTCGCGAGGCCGATCCAGTAGCCCATCAGGCGCACGACGCGGCGCGGGTCGCGCATCGGCTTGAGCGCGATCAGCCAGCCGGTGAACACCGTCGCGAGTGCGCCGCCATAGAGGTGCATGTCGCCGGTGATGTCGCCGGCCTGCCCCGGAGTCAGGTGGAAGGTCAGCTGCAGGTAGGTCGGCGTCCAGTACATGAGGCCCCAGCCCCAGAGCGCCGTCACGGCGCTGCCGACCATGACGTGCACCGCGGCGCGCTGCTGCCAGAGGAAGCGCATCGTCTCGAGGAACGGCGGCGCGACGATGTCGTCCTTGTGGTCGAGCTGGCCGCGGTGCGGCTCGCGCACCGTCAGCCAGACCGCGAGGCCCGCCAGCACGCCCGGGATGCCGAGCACCATGAACACCTGGCGCCAGCCGTAGCGGTCGGCGATGTGCCCGGCGATCTGGTAGGCGACGAAGGCGCCGAGCGGCGCGCCGAGCGAGAAGATCGTCAGCGCCATCGGCCGGCGCGCCGCCGGGAAGTAGTCCGACAGGATCGAGTTGGCGCCGGGCGTGCCGCCGGCCTCGCCGATGCCGACGCCGATGCGCGCCAGCACGAACTGCAGCTGGTTGACCGCGAGGCCGGTGAACGTCGTCATCACCGACCAGGCGACCATCGAGATGGCGATGATGTTGCGCCGGCTGTAGCGATCGATCAGCCACGACACCGGCATGCCGAGGAACACGTAGAACAGCACCAGCGGCCAGGTCGTCACCAGCGCGACGCCGAAGTTGGTCAGCTGAAGCTCGACGCGGATCGGCTCGAGCACCGTCGAGGTCACGTAGCGGTCGGCGATGCTGAGGGTGTACACGAGGCACATCATGATCAGCACGTACCAGCGCGCCGCCATCGACGGCTGGTGGCGCGTGACTTCCGCCTGGATCGACTCGGCGTTCGCCGTCATGTGGACCTGCCCCCTCGCCCGCGATACCGGAGTTATAGCAGCTTCGCCCGCGCCGCCGTCCGCCGGCCCCCGGCACCGGCCCCGGCCCCGGCCCGCCGCGCGGGCCCCGGCCTGCGCAGCCATTATGGCCACGCCGGCAGCCGCGTCGCCGGCCATTTCGCCCGGCCGCCGGCCGTGAAATCGTTTTGCGCGTCGGCCCAAAAGAATTGACTTGTTGGCCGTTTCCCCGAGCCGCTAGCCTGAGTCCGGGCCCGGCGCGGCACGACCGCGCGCCCCGGCGCCGCTCGGGGCCGGCGGCCTCGGCGCGCGGCAACTGAGGTTTCGCATGAGCAACACCCGGATCGGCTTCATCGGCCTCGGCAACGTCGGCGGCAGCCTGGCCGGCAACCTGCTGCGCCAAGGCGTCGACCTCACGGTCAGGGACCTGAACGAGGCGCTGGTGGCCCGGTTCGTTGCCGAGGGCGCCAAGCGCGGCGAGTCCCCGCGGGCGGTGGCCGAGAAAGTCGACATAATCATCACCTGCCTGCCGTCCCCGGCCGCGACCGCCGCCGTGATGGAGGGCCCGGACGGGATCCTCGCGGGGCTCGGCCCCGGCAAGATCTGGCTCGAGATGAGCACCACCGACGAGGCCGAGGTCAAGCGGCTCGCGCCGCTCGTCGAGGCGCAGGGCGCAACCGCGATGGACTGCCCGGTGTCCGGCGGCTGCCACCGCGCCGCGACCGGCAACATCTCGATCTTCGCCGGCGGCACGCGCGCCGCGTTCGAGCGCGTGCTGCCGACGCTGTCGATGCTCGGCGCGCAGATCCTGCACACCGGGCCGCTCGGCTCGGCGTCGGTGCTGAAGGTGATGACCAACTACCTGTGCACCGTGCATCTCGTCGCGCTCGCCGAGGCGCTGACCACGATGAAGGTGGTCGGCATGGACATGAACACGGTCTACGAGGCGATCCGGATCTCCTCCGGCAACTCCTTCGTGCACGAGACCGAGTCGCAGGTGATCCTGAACGGCAGCCGCGACATCAGCTTCACGATGGACCTCGTGGTCAAGGACGTCGGCCTGTTCGACGCGATCGCGCGCGCGCACCGCGTGCCGCTCGAGCTGTCGCCGCTGGTGCTCGGCATCTTCAGGGACGGTGAGCGGCGCTACGGGCCGCGCGAGCTGTCGCCGAACATCATCCGGCGCCTCGAGGAGCCCTGCGGGGTGCGGGTGCTCGGCACGGGATTCCCGGCGCAGATCGTCGATACGCAGCCGAAGGAGCCGGGCCACGAGGTCGTGCCGCGCGGCCGCACGCGGCCCGCGGCCTGAGCGGGCGCGCCGCCGCGCCTCAGGGCGACGTGACGCTCGCCGCCAGGAAGTCGATGAAGGCGCGGACGCGCGGGTTGTCCCGCTGCTCGCGGCGGCAGATCAGGCCCCAGCCGCCGGGGCAGGTCGCCTGATGCGCGACCGGCCGTACCAGGCGTCCGGCGGCGAGCTCCGCGTCGACGAACGGGCCGTTGACGAGCGCGACGCCGCTGCCGTCGAGCGCGAACTCGAGCGCGAGCGCGAGCGTATCGACCACGACGCTCGCGTCGGGGGCGTACGGCACGTTCGCCGACCCGAACCAGACGTCCCAGTTGCGCGGCTCCGAGTAGATCACCACGAGCGGCAGCTGCAGCAGGTCGCGCGGCTCCGGCCGCTGGCCGAGCCGGGCGCGCAGCGCCGGGCTGCACACCGGGAACAGCCGGTAGTCGAACAGCGGCAGCCAGCTGTACTCGGGCCCGGGCGTGGCCTCGCAGTAGACGAGGCCAACGTCGCCGAGCGACTCGTCGAACTCCCAGTCCGGCGCGCAGGTCGACAACAGCAGCCGGATGTCGGGGTGCGCGGCGACGAAGCGCGGGATGCGCGGCGCGAGCCAGCGGATCGAGGCGGTCACGTAGGTCTGCACCCGCAGCGGTCGCTGCAACTGCCCGCGGCGGATGGTCTCCGAGCCCTCGATCAGGAGGTCGAGCGCCCGGCGTGCGTAGCCGTAGAACAGGCGCCCCTCGGGCGTCGGCACGATGCTGCGTCCCTCGCGCGAGAACAGCGGCACGCCGAAGTCCTCCTCGAGGAGCTGGATCTGGTGGCTGACCGCCGGGTGGGTCAGGCACAGCTCCTCGGCGGCTTCCCGTACACTCTGCCGGCGGGTGGTCGCCTCGAAGCCCTTCAGGGCATTCAGCGGCGGTAGCTTGCGGAGATCGATCTTGCCGGACAAGGACCCTCCTGCGGGACGCCGTTGCGCGCCGCGCCACCCGCGCGCGGCACCCGGCGCTAGCCTAGCAGGCCCGCGCCGTGCGCCCCAGCGCCCGCCCGCCGCCGCGCCGCCGCCAGCATGAGCGAGCACGACTACGTGATCGTCGGCGCGGGCTCGGCCGGCGCGGTGCTGGCCGCGCGCCTCACCGAGAACGGCCGCCACAGCGTACTCCTCCTCGAGGCCGGCGGATCGGACCTGCGGCCGTGGATCCAGATGCCGATCGGCTACGGCCTCACCTTCCAGAACCCGCGCTACAACTGGATGTACGAGGCCGAGGCGGATCCGGCGATCGCGGGCCGCACGACCTACGTGCCGCGCGGCAAGGTGCTCGGCGGCTCGAGCGCGATCAACGCGATGGTCTACGTGCGCGGCGAGCCGCGCGACTTCGACGACTGGGCGGCCGCCGGCAACCCCGGCTGGTCGTGGCGCGACGTGCTGCCGTACTTTCGCAAGTCCGAGGACCACGCCGGCGGCGCGTCCGAGTTCCACGGCAGCGGCGGACCGCTGCACGTCGCCGACACGGGCGCCGACGTCCACCCCCTCTGCCACCGCTTCATCGCCGCCTGCGGCGAGATCGGCGTCGCGCCGACGCGCGACTTCAACGCCGGCCGGCTCGAGGGCGCGGGCCTGTGGCAGGTGACGATCCGCAACGGCATCCGGGTCTCGACCGCGTCCGCCTACCTGCGGCCGGCGCGGCGCCGCCCCAACCTCGAGGTCCGGACCCGCGCGCACGTGACCCGCGTGCTGCTCGAGGGCGGCGAGGCGCGCGGCGTCGAGTACCGCCGCGGCGGTCGCCTGCACCGCGCGCGCGCGCGCCGCGAGGTCGTGCTGTCGGCCGGCGCCATCAACTCGCCGCAGCTGCTGCAGCTGTCCGGCGTCGGCGAGCCGGCGCTGCTCGCCGCGCTCGGCATCCCGCTCGCGCGCGCGGCGCCCGCCGTCGGCCAGGGGCTGCAGGATCACCTCGCGGTGTCGTACTTCTACCGCTCGCGCGTGCCGACGCTGAACGATCGGCTGGCGCCGCTCCACGGCAAGGCCTGGGCGGGCCTCCAGTACCTGCTGACCCGCCGCGGGCCGCTCGCGATGAGCGTCAACCAGGCCGGCGCGTTCCTGAGGAGCCGCCCGGAGCTGGCGCGCCCGAATCTGCACCTCTACTTCAACCCGATCAGCTACTCGACCGCGCCGGGACCGCGCCGCAGGCTGCTGAACCCCGATCCCTTCCCCGCCTTCCTGATGTCGTTCAATACCTGCCGGCCGACGAGCCGCGGCAGCGTCGCGATCCGCTCGGCGGACCCGCTCGCGCCGCCGGCGATCCGCACCCGCTACCTGTCGACGGCGGAGGACGTCGCCGACGTCCACGAGGGCGCGCGCGTCCTCAGGCGCATCGCCGCCGCCGCGCCGCTCGCCGATGTCATCGAGCGCGAGTACCAGCCGGGCGCCGAGGTCCGCTCCGATGCCGACGTGCTGGCGGACTTTCGCGCGCGCGCCGGCTCGGTCTACCATGCCTCCTGCACCTGCGCGATGGGACCCGATCCGGAGCGCGCGGTGGTCGATGCGCGCCTGCGGGTCCACGGCGTCGGCCGGCTGCGCGTCGTCGACGCCTCGGTGTTCCCGAACGTGACCTCCGGCAACACCAACGCGCCGACGATCATGGTCGCGGAGCGCGCGGCGGACCTGATGCTGGCGGACTAGCGGCGGCGCCGGCGCGCCGCCCGGAGGGAACGATGAGCACCACGGTCGGCTTCCGGCAGATGAAGGACGGCACGCGCGCCGACTACCAGCTGCTCGAGCGCCTCGAGCGCGACTACGCGCAGGAGCTTCCGGAGCGCGTGCTGGCGGCGCTCGCCCGGCTCGACGCCGGCCTCGCCGGTTACCCGGTCAGCCGCCTCGGCCACTCGCTGCAGACCGCGACCCGGGCGCTCAGGGACGGCGCCGACGACGAGCTGGTGGTGGCCGCGCTCGTCCACGACGTCGGCGACGATCTTGCGCCCTACAACCACGCCGAGGTCGCGGCCGCGATCCTGCGCCCCTACGTGCGCCCCGAGGTCACCTGGATCGTCGCGCAGCACGGCCTGTTCCAGAGCTATTACTACGCGCACCACTACGACCGTGACCGCCACGGCCGCGAGCGCTTCCGTGGCCACCGCTGGTTCGAGGCCTGCGCGGCCTTCTGCGAGCGCTGGGACCAGGCCTCCTTCGATCCCGCGTACCGCAGCGAGCCGCTCGAGCGCTTCGCGCCGCTGGTGCGCGCGGTGTTCCGCCGGCCGGCGCACGACCCGCGCTACGTCGGCGCGGGTGGCGCGGACGGCGCGTAGCCGGCCGGCTCAGCCGGCGGCGAGCTGGCTGTCGCGCAGCTGCTGGCGCTCGGCGCGGCGCACGAGGTAGCCGGCGATCAGCACGCAGGCGCCGACGATGGTGATGATCAGGCTCGCCAGCGCATTGATGTCGGGGCTGACGCCGAGCTTGACCTTCGAGTAGATCACCATCGGCAGCGTGCTCGAGCGCGGCCCGGACACGAAGCTCGAGATCACGAGGTCATCGAGCGACAGCGTGAAGCTCAGCAGCCAGCTCGAGACCAGCGCCGGCGCGATGATCGGCAGCGTGACGTCGACGAAGGCGCGAAACGGCGTCGCCCCGAGGTCCATCGCCGCCTCCTCGAGCGAGCGGTCGGCGCTGGCGAGGCGCGACTGCACCGTGACCGTCACGTACGCCGTGCAGAAGGCGACGTGCGCGAGGACGATCGTCGTCATGCCGCGGCTCGGCCAGCCGAGCAGCTGCAGCATCGACACGAACAAGAGCAGCTGCGTGATGCCGGTGATGATCTCCGGCATCACGAGCGGCGCATTGACCATGCCGGTCAGCAGCAGCCGGCCGCGAAAGCGGGTGAAGCGCACCAGCGCGATCGCCGCCAGCGTGCCGAGCACGAGCGCGCCGGTCGACGCCAGCGCCGCGACCTCGAGCGACAGCGCGGCGGCGCCGAGGATCTGGCGGTTGCCGACCAGCTCGACGTACCACTGCGTCGAGAACCCGCCCCAGACGCTCGCCAGCGCCGAGGCGTTGAACGAGAACGCCACCAGCACCACCATCGGCAGGTACAGGAACGCGATGCCGAGGCACAGCACCGTGAGCAGCAGCGGCGAGGAGCGCCGTTCCACGCTAGTGCTCGAGCTGGCGCACGCGGTAGTGCTGGTGGATCGCGATCGGGCCGGCGAGCAGCACCAGGAACGCGACCGCGACCGCCGCGGCGACCGGCCAGTCGTGGTTGGCGAAGAACTCGTCCCACAGCACCCGGCCGATCATCAGGTTGTCGGGCCCGCCGAGCAGCGCCGGGATCACGTACTCGCCGATCGCCGGGATGAACACCAGCATCGAGCCCGCGATCACGCCCGGCATCGACAGCGGCAGCGTCACGTCCAGGAACGCCTGCCACGGCCGGCTGCCGAGGTCGGAGGCGGCCTCGAGCAGCGTCTGGTCGAGCTTCTCGAGCGTCGCGTACAGCGGCAGCACCATGAACGGCAGGTACGAGTAGACGATGCCGAGGTAGACCGCGAAGGTCGTGCGCATGATCTTCAGCGGGTGGTCGATGACGCCGAGCCACAGCAGCGCCGTGTTGAGCAGCCCCTGGTCGCGGATGATGCCCTCGAGCGCGTAGACGCGCAGCAGGAACGAGGTCCAGAACGGCAGGATGATCACCAGCATCAGGATGCTCTGGGTGGCCTTCGACGCCCGCGCCATCGCGTAGGCCATCGGGTAGCCGATCAGCAGGCAGCAGAGCGTGGAGAAGAACGCGGTCCTGATCGAGTACAGGTACGAAACCGCATAGACTTCGTCGGTCAGCAGGTACTTGTAGTTGGCGAGGCTCAGCGACAGGTGCCAGCGGTGGTCCGGCGTGACGCTGAACACGTCGCTGAATGGCGGTATCCTGAGGGCGGCCTCGGCGAAGCTGATCTTGAGCGCGAAGCCGAACGGGATCAGGAAGAACACCACCAGGAACAGGAGCGGCGGCAGGATGATCAGCCAGCGCCCGTACCGTTCGACGAACAGGGCGAGCCCGCCGCGCCGCGCCGCGGGCGTGCCCGCGCCCCGTTCCCCCGCCGTTCCCGCCGTCGCTCGCACTGTGCCCCGGACCGCCTGATGCCGTCGGACGCCGCAGTCTGCCCGAGGCCCGCCGGATCTGGAAGGGCGCGGTCCGGGGAGGCGGGCCGGTGACCCGCCCGCGGCGACGCCGGCCGCCGGCGGCGGCGCCGTCCCGGCCGCGCGCCTCGCGGGCGCGCCAGCGGCAGCGCCTCATCGACGCCTGCATCTCGGCGCTGCACGTCCACGGGCCCTCGAAGACGACCGTCGAGAAGGTGGTCGCGATCGCCCGCATGTCGCCGGGCATCGTGCGCTTCTACTTCGATTCCAAGGACGCGATGCTGGTCGCGTCGCTCGAGTTCCTGGCGGCCGAGTTCGAGGAGCGCCTGCTGGTGCCGATCGCGGCGCTGCGCTCGCGCCCGGTCGAGGCGCTCGCGACGCTGGTCGATCTCTACCTCGGGGTCGAGCTCGCCAGCACCCGCAAGGTGTCGGTCTGGTACGCGTTCTGGGGCGAGGCCAGCGCGCGCCAGGAGTACCACGACATCTGCGGCTCGCGCGACAACAAGTTCGAGGAGCTGGTGCGCGACCTGATCGCCCGCCTGATCGAGGAGACCGGCGCCCGGCACCTCGACGCCGACGCGATCGCGCTCGGGCTGATCGGCGTGCTCGAGATGCTGTGGCAGGGCTTCGCGTTCCAGACCGAGTCGACGGTCGACCGCGGCGAGGCCAAGCGCCGGGCGCTGGCCTACCTGCGCTCGGTGTTCCCGGGCGCGTTCGGCCTTGCGCCCGGCGCGGCGCCCGCCGCGCTGCCGGCCGGGGCCTACGCGAGCGCGCCGCTGCTCGAGGCGGAGCGACGGGCGCTGTTCCGGCACGCCTGGCAGTTCGCCGGCCTCGGGCGCGAGCTCGGCGCTGCCGGCGCCTTCCTGATGCTCGACGGCCCGGGCGAGCGAGCGCTCGTGGTACGCGACGCCGCGGGCGCGCTCAACGCCCTGCGCAACAGCTGCCACCAGCGGCCGCATGCGCTCGCGATGAGCCGCAGCGGGACCTTCGCCGGGCAGATCTGCTGCCCGCTGCACGGCTTGAGCTACCACCTCGACGGCACGCCCGCCGGCGCGACGCCCGGCGCCGCGCTGGCGCGGCTCGAGCTCGCGCTCGCCGGTGAGCTCGTGTTCGTGCGCGCCCCTGCCGACGACGCCGCGCCGCCGCCCGCGCCGGACGCAGCGCCCGGCGCGGCGGCCGTGCCACTCGCCGCGCCGGTGGTCCGCGAGCACGAGGTCGCGGCGGACTGGAAGGTGCTGGTGGAGCGGTGGCTCGAGCGCGCCGCGGGCGGCGCCGAGCCGCGCGGCAGCGGGCCCGAGGGCGCGGCGGCGGACGCGGCCGGCGGCTGGAGCGCCCGGCGCTACGCCGCGCTTGGCGCGCAGGCGG
>Ga0335071_10006629_pt1 | contig 11946 bp, 8 predicted proteins | sample Lox_Sample_15_FD_206724 | JGI IMG/M metagenome (GOLD analysis project Ga0335071, IMG submission 206724) | Soil microbial communities from Loxahatchee National Wildlife Refuge, Florida, United States - Lox_Sample_1.5 | ecosystem: Environmental > Terrestrial > Soil > Wetlands | place: USA: Florida...
CCGTAGCACCACAGGTAGGCAAAGCGGGCGTGGGCTTTGCCGTTGAGTTGGACCGTGTCGGCTTGCCAGTAAACGGCGGGCCGTGACGGGTCCAGCGTCGGAATGCCATTGGACAGGCTCACCGTGCCGAACCGAGAAGACCGGGACGGCGACGGCTTGCCACCGTTGACCTCCTGAAAGAGCAGGGGTGCCAGGGTAAACGCCAGGTCGTTGGTCTTCGGCTCGACCGGCTTGTAGAGTTCGGCCTCGGCGAGCAGGTTGGTAGCGCGCTGGTAAATCTCCGCGCAGGGCAGGGCGGCGTGCGCCCGATCGGCCTGGCCGCCGGTGGCCGCCCAGGTGCAGCAGCCGAGGACCGCCGCCACGAGGGGCCGCGCCTTCATTTCACATACCCATTGCGCCGGAACCACTCCGCGGCGTCCGCCAGCGCCTGGCGCGGCGGCGTTTGCGGCAGGCCCAGGTCGCGAATGGCTTTATCGGGATTGAAGTACATCTTGTGCCGGGCCATGCGGACGCCTGCGAGCGGCGCCTTCGGCGGTCGGCCGGTCAGCGCCGACAGCGCTTCGTTGGCGTAAGCCGCGCCCAGCGCCACCGCGTAGGGTATCTGGAGCCTGGGCGCCCGGATGCCGGTGACCTCTTCCAGGACGGCAAACGCCTGCTTCATCGTCCAGTTGCCCTCGGCATGGCCCAGGATGTAACGCTCGCCGATGCACCCCTTCTGCGCCGCCAGGATGTGGCCGATGGCTACATCGCGCACATGGACCCAGTTCAGGCCGGTATCGAGGTAGGCCGGCATCCGGCGGTTGAGGAAGTCAACGATCACCTGGCCGGTCGGGGTGGGCTTGGTGTCGCGCGGGCCGACGGGCGCGCTCGGGTTGACGATGATGACCGGCAAGCCGTCGCGCGCGAGCTGGGTGGCCACCTGTTCCGCCTGCCACTTCGAGCGCTTGTAATGATTCTGCATCTGCCCTTCGGCAACCGGCGTCGCCTCGTCGGAAGGGAAGACCCGGCCCCCGCTCGGCTGCGGCAGCCCGATGCAGCCGACCGTGCTGGTATAGACGACGCGCAGGCAGCCGGCGCTGGCGGCGGCTTCGATCACGTTGCGCGTCCCCTCGACGTTGGCCGCGTACATGGGCCGGTAATCGCGCAGCCAGAGGTGGTAGCTGGCGGCGACGTGGAAGACCCAATCGCAGCCCTGCACCGCCTCCCTGAGCTTCGCCACTTCGCTCACGTCCCCTTCGACCCGCTCATACGGCGCGTCGCCCAGGCCGCGGAGGTCGCTCCCCGGGCGGAGCAGGGCCCGGACCTGGTGCCGGCGCGCCACCAGCTCATGCACCAGGTTTGCGCCGATGAAACCGGAGGCGCCGGTAACGAAGCATTTCATGGCGTCAGTCTAGGCGATGGCAGCGGCCCGCAGAAGCAGAAATGAAGGGCCGCCGGCCCGGCATAAACTTGTATTGTCCCGCCCGGGGTGTTTGTGGCAATACTGTGCGGCAGTGAATCTGTTCTTATGTGGATTGTCCGTCTAGCGCTGCGGCGGCCCTACACCTTCGTGGTGGCGTCGCTGGTGTTGTTGCTGCTCACGCCGTTCGTGCTGCTGCGCACGCCTACAGACATCTTCCCGTCCATCAACATCCCGGTGGTCAGCATCGTCTGGCAATACGCCGGTCTCGACGCCAAGGAGATGGAGCAGCGCATCAACTACAACTCCGAGCGGGCGCTCACCACCCTGGTCAATGACATCGAGCACACCGAGTCCACTGCCTATAACGGCATCGGCGTCATCAAGATCTTCTTCCGCGAGGGCACGTCGGTGGATGCCGGCGTGGCGCAGGTGACCGCGATCGCGCAGACGGTGATCCGCTCGATGCCGCCGGGCACGACGCCGCCGCTGATCCTCCGCTACAGCGCGTCCACGGTGCCCATCCTCCAGTATAGCATCAGCAGCTCGAATCTCTCGGAGCAGGCGGTTTTTGACGTGGCGGCCAACCAGCTCCGCCCTGGGCTTTCCACCGTGCAGGGGGCTGCCATGCCCTGGCCTTACGGCGGCAAGACCCGCGTCGTGTCGGTGGACCTCGACCTGGCGGCCCTCAAGGCGCGGAACCTGGCGCCGATGGACGTGGTCAACGCCCTCAACGCGCAGAACCTGGTGCTGCCCAGCGGCACCACCAAGATCGGCGGCTCGGAATACGCCGTTGAACTCAACGTCACGACCAAGGAAATGCAAGAGCTGGGCGCCCTCCCCATCAAGACCGTCAACGGCGCGCTCATCTGCATCCGCGACGTGGCCCAGGTGCGGGACGGCTACCAGCCGCAGCAAAACATCGTGCGCAATGAAGGCGTGCGGGGAGCGTTGCTCACTGTTTATAAGACCGGCGCCGCGTCCACCCTCGACGTGGTCAGCGGCATCAAGCGGGCCATGCCGCGGGTCCTCAGCACCCTCACGTCCGACCTGAACGTAAAGGAGTTCGCCGACCAGTCCATCTTCGTGCGATCGGCCATCTCCGGCGTCATCCGGGAAGGCGTGATTGCCGCGGCGCTGACGGCACTGATGATCCTGCTGTTCCTCGGGTCCTGGCGCAGCACCTTTATCATAGCGATCTCCATCCCGCTCTCGGTGCTCGCCTCCATCGCCATCCTCAGCGCCCTGGGCGAAACCATCAACCTGATGACCCTGGGCGGGCTGGCGCTGGCGGTCGGGATTCTGGTGGATGACGCGACGGTGGCCATCGAGAACATTCACCGGCACATGGCCTCGGGCAAAGCGCTCAATGATGCGATTCTGGACGGCGCCCAGGAGATTGCGATGCCGGCCTTCGTCTCGACCCTGTGCATCTGCATCGTCTTCGTGCCGATGTTCTTCCTGACCGGGGTGGCGCACTACCTGTTTGTGCCGCTGGCCGAGGCGGTGGTCTTTGCCATGCTGGCCAGCTATGTCCTGTCGCGGACGCTCGTGCCGACGCTGGTCATGTGGCTCTATCGCAGTGTGCATACCGCAGTGGGGCAGGCGTCCCGCCTGTCCACCGAGCCTCCCGCCCCCGAACCCCGCGCGGGCGAGACGCCCGATGAGGCAGCCGGGACGGCTGCCCCACTCGCCTGGCTGCGACCGCTGGCGGCGGTGCAAACCAGCTTCGAGCGGGCCTTTGACCGCTTCCGCGAGGGCTACCGCATCCTGCTCGGGGCGGTGCTGCACCATCGTGTCCCCTTCGCGGCGCTCTTTCTGCTGTTCTGCCTCGGCTCGATGTTGCTCGTGCCGCAGCTTGGGCAGGACTTCTTCCCGTCGGTGGATGCCGGGCAATTCCGGCTGCACCTCCGCGCCCGGAGCGGGACGCGGATCGAGGAAACCGCCAAGCTGGTGGACGAAGTCGAAGCCGCCGTGCGCCGGGAAATCCCGGCGGAAGACTTCCGCGGCATGTTGGACAACATCGGCATCCCCGCCTCCAGCATCAATCTGAGCTACAATGACAGCGGCCTGATTGGCACCGGCGACGCGGATATTCTGGTCTCGCTCCGCCCCGAGCACCAGCCGACCGCCGGTTACGTGGAGCGTTTGCGCCTGCGCCTCAACCGGGAGTTCCCGGGCGTCACCTTCTATTTCCTGCCGGCGGACATTGTGAGCCAGTCCATTAACTTTGGCTTGCCGGCGCCGTTCGACATTCAACTGGTTGGCCGCGATCAGGACAAGAACCGCGCGGTCGCCGCGCGGCTGGCGGACCGGATTCGCCATGTGCCCGGCGCCGTGGACGTGCGGGTGCAGCAGCCGGCCGATCTGCCCGAGCTGAGCGTGGCCATTGACCGCACCCGGGCCTCGGGGATGGGCCTGGAGGAGCGCGACGTCGCCAATTCGGTGCTGCTGGGCTTGAGCGGCAGCGGCCAGGTCTCTCCCGTCTATTGGATTGACCCGCGCGTCGGCATCCAATACCTCGTCAACATTCGCGTCCCGGAGCACAACATGGACTCGCTCTCCGCCCTCAACTCGATCCCGATCAACGCCAGCACGCCGGGCCAGGGGAACGAGCAACTGCTGGCGAACGTCGCGGCCGTGACCCGCACCGCCGGCGCGCCCATCTTCTCCCACTACAACGTCATGCCGGTCATTGACATCTTCGGCGGCGTCAGCGGGCGCGACCTCGGCGGCGTGCTGCGCGACCTCCAGCCGCTCATCGCCCAGGCGGAGAAAGAGCTGCCGCACAGCAGCTCGATCAAGCTGCGGGGCCAGGCCGAGACGATGCATTCCAGCTTCACCGGCCTGGGCCTCGGGCTGGTGATGGCGATTGTGCTGATCTACCTGTTGCTGGTCGTCAACTTCCAGAGCTGGCTCGACCCGTTCATTATTATCACCGCCTTGCCCGGCGCGCTCGCGGGCGTGGTCTGGGCGCTGCACCTCACGCTGACCACCGCCAGCGTGCCCGCCTTGATGGGGGCCATCATGAGCCTGGGGGTGGCCACGGCCAACTCCGTGCTCGTGGTCACGTTCGCCCGGAATGACCTCCGCGAGGGGATGGACCCCTTGACGGCGGCCTGGGAAGCCGGCACCAGCCGCTTGCGCCCGGTGCTCATGACGGCGGCGGCGATGGTGATCGGCATGTTGCCCATGGCCCTGAGCCTCGGCGAAGGCGGTGAACAGAATGCCCCGCTGGGCCGCGCGGTTATCGGCGGCCTGGTCGTCGCCACCATCGCCACCCTGTTCTTTGTGCCGGTGGTCTTCAGCCTCCTGCACCGCGCCACGGCGCCCGCCGCGGCCCCCTCCGATTTCTCGCCTGCTCCCGGCGGCATCACCCCCGCCCCGGCCGGCGCCTGAGTTTGACTATGAATACTTCTGCTACGACGGAACCATCCACCTTGCCCCCTGGCCGAAAGCCGGCGGCCGCGCTCTCGGAGGCGGCGACGGCCGCCAATGCCAAGCTGCGCCGCGCCGCTCTCATCGCCGCCGTGCTCGTCGTCCTGGGGGTGGTGGCCGGCGTGGTGCCCCGGCGCATCCACCGCGCCGCCTTGCGCGCCGAGACGCAGGAACTCGCGATGCAGACTGTCAGCGTCGTGTCGCCCGTGCCGGGCACGTCCGCCGGTGGACTGACGTTGCCCGCCGAAGCCCGGCCCCTGGTGGAAGCCCCAATCTACGCCCGCACGACCGGCTATCTCAAACGCTACCTCGTGGACATCGGCTCCAAGGTCAAAGCCGGGGATTTGCTGGCCGAGATTGATACGCCGGAGTTGAACCAGCAGCTCTCGCAGGCGCGCGCCGAGCTCAACCAGGCCGACGCCGCCCTCACGCTCGCGAAGACCACTGCCGCCCGCTGGGCCGAGTTGCTCAAGACCGCCAGCGTCAGCGAGCAGGAAACCGCCGAAAAGCAGGCGGACCTCCAGCTCAAGGTGGCCACCGTCGAGGCCGCCCGCGCCAATGTGCGCCGGCTCGAAGACCTGCAAGCCTTCGAGCAGGTCACCGCCCCCTTTGACGGCACCATTACCGCGCGCGGGACCGATGTCGGGCAACTGGTCACCGCCGGCAGCGGGAGCGAGCTCTTTCGCCTGGCGCAGACCGGCATCTTGCGCGTCTACGTCCGCGTGCCGCAGGCCGCCGCCCTGGGAGTCGCTCCGGGTCAGACCGCCGAATTGACCATCCCGGAAATGCCCGGACGGGTCTTCCCCGCCAAGGTGGTGCGGACCTCCGAGGCCATCAGCGCCGATTCCCGCACGCTGCTGACCGAACTCCAGGTGGACAATTCGCGCGGCGAAATCCTCGCGGGCACCTATGTCCAACTGCGCCTCATGGACACCCGGATGGCGCCGACGTTGACGTTGCCGGCCAACACGCTCCTCTTCCGTGCCGAAGGGACCCAGGTGGGTGTGGTCGGCCCCGACGACAAAGTGCAACTGCGCCACGTCACCCTGGGCCGCGATTTCGGGCCGACCCTCGAAATCCTGGACGGGGTGGAGCCGACCGACCGGGTCATCCTTAATCCCGCGGATTCCCTGGTGGCCGGCACCACCGTGCGCATCGCCGCAGCCGCCCCCGAGCCCGCGCAAAAGGCGACTCCCACAGCGATTAGCTCAAAATAAGCCTCGCCGCGCTGGAATTGGCCAAACGGCTGCGACCAGACGCCAGCCCGCCCAGGAGCCGGGGATTCCCCTTGAGCCGCCCCGTATCCGTCAGATGCACGATTTAGCGGGCTTAACGCGACCGTTTGCCTGCCGACAGGAAGCCCGCTTTAGCGGCTATCTGCTGACCAACCGATGCCGGCCGCCCATATCGCCGTAACCACACCGGAGCCTCATGGGAGCCTCACCGTAGCACCTCTGATCGCCTATCAGAGGTGCTACGGCGAGGCTCCGGCGAGGCTCCTATGAGGCTCCGGTGAGGGGCGCACGACGGTATGGTGCCGGGCGGCAGGAATCGGAGGCCGAAGGCTTGGCTTTTTGGGTTGCGAGGCTGGGTTCTGCCGGGCAAACGGCAATAGCCGGGGCAACGGCTAGCCTGGATGTTTCACACTCAAGTAGCCGCCGACGGCAGTCGGCGCTATCTTGGCTGCGGAAAGAGTGCGCCGACTGCCGTCGGCGGCTACGTCCTGTCGGCGAATCGTGCAGAGCGTAAAATATACGGGCTAGGCGCCAAACACCTTCCTCACGTACTCCCGGCTCAAGCGATGGTTCTCCACCACTGAGCGGGTGATCTTGGTGCCAGTCTCAATTGCCAACTCCACGCTGAAACGCCGCAGCAGCTTGTGCGCCCGGGCATACCCCGCCACGGCCACGTAATCCACGTCCCCGGTATCAAGGTCCTCCCACCAGATGCCGTCCCGGCTCTGCCGCAGGTGCCACGTCAGCACCCGGTTGCCATACTGCCTCAGCGCATCCAGCGGCATGATGCCCCCGCGCCAGACCCAATGAACATCGAAGCAGAATCCGACCACGGAAGGCTGGGTGTGATCGAAGTTGTAATGGAACTCGCGCGCGTGGTTGGCCATCTCCGGCGTGTGGTTGTGCACCGCCAGCCTCAGTCCCAGCGCATTCAAGCCCTCACCCAGGGCGCTCAGCCCGGCGGCCTGCGTTTTCAGCTCCGCGTCGGTCTTCTCCCGCCCAATTGGATCAGGGTTGCAACAGATGACCTGGAAGCCGGCCTGCTGGCAGACTTTGGCGGCCGCCAGGATTTTGGCCACGACCGCGTCGGTCTTGTCGGCCTCGTGCAGCCGCGCGCCGGTGTAGAGGCTGACCGGCTGGAGGCCCTTGGCCCGGAGTTGGTCGGCGAACTTCGCGTTTTGCTCGGGCTGCCCCACGTTCAGAGAGGTCTCCAGGTAATCGTAGCCGGTATCGCGGAGGGCGGAGATGACTTCGTCCAGGTCGAGCTTCTTCTTGTCGCGCTGAGCGTATTGGCCCCAGCCGTAACTGTTCGAGCCCACCAGGGTCTTTTGCGCCGGGGCGTCCTCGGCGGCGGCGGCAAGCGCGCGGGTGAGCGGCGGCAGCGTTACCCCGAGCGCCACTGCCGATCCCAGTTGACAGACAAACTCGCGCCGCGATGGGCGGGCGGTTGAAGCCGGAAGAACGGACACGTGTTCTGACATAGCCCTATTGAAGGCCGAGTGACGGGCCGGCGCCAGAGAAAAGTGACCCGCCGGTGCCGGGCGGGGCGCATCGCAATTCCTATACACCCCGGGCTGGTTTTCCATAACGCCGGCTCATTCGTACACCCGATTCCCCCTCACCCTACCCTCTCCCCAAGGAGAGGGAGAAACCTCGGCCGCCCAAGGGCAAGGCGAAGCGTTCGAGCCTATTCGGCGACGAGCGACTGGGCGCCCTCTCCTTGGGGAGAGGGTAGGGTGAGGGGGAATGAGCTCACCATCAGCCTGAATCGGAGGCGGACAACGGCAAGAGGTTCTCAGCAGCCACCCCCCTCAGAAATTTGGATGCGCCCGCGCCCGGCGTCAAAGCTTCAGGCACACTCCAGCCGTCCGCCGATCCAGCGCCGCCCGCCCGGCCCTTGCCGGCTTGCCAACCCTCAGCCCGGCAGGCTAAGCTCGCCCCAACATGAAACTATCCAGCAAGCTCGAAAAGGCTCTCAACGACCAGATCAACCTCGAACTCAGTTCCGCCTACGCGTATTATGGAATGGCGGCCTATTTCGAGCACACCGCCTTCACTGGCTTTGGCAAGTGGATGGAGGTCCAAAGCCGGGAAGAGCTGGGCCATGCCAACCGCTTCTTCAAGTATATCGTCGAGCGGGGTGGCCGTGTGACGCTGCAGCCTATCCCGGAGCCCAAGTGCGACTTCAAGTCACCCCTCGACACGTTCAAGACCAGCCTCGGCCACGAACAGAAGGTCTCGGCCGCCATCTGCGCCATTTATGAACTGGCGACCGCCGAGAAGGACTTCGCCACGCTCTCGTTCCTCAAGTGGTTCCTCGACGAGCAGGTCGAAGAGGAGCGGAACGTGGGCGATGTCCTGGCCAAGCTCGAACTGGTGGGTGACAACCGCAGCGCCCTTTATCAGATTGATCAACAAGCCGGGCGGCGGGCCGAGGAGAAAGCCGGCTAAGCGGGTCTTCCGACCGCGCCTGCGGGCCCCGCTGCCGGCAGCGTCGCGGCCTGCGGCATATGCCCTACCGGACGTTCGCGATTGACGAGGTGGCGCGTTACCTCCATCTGAGCCGCGCCGACCTCGACCGGTTGGTGAAGGATCAGGACATCCCCTTCGAGCGCCACGGGGAGCGGTTGGTCTTTCGCAAGGTTCAGATTGATGCCTGGGCTTCTCAGCGCATCCTTGGCCTGGAGGGGCGCCGCCTGGCGGAATATCATCAGAAATCCTCCCGCGGCGCGCAGCAGATTGTCCCGCAGGCGGCGATCATGCCGGAGATGATCCAACCCGAGTTCATCGAGCCGGCCCTGACCGCCAAGACCAAGGCGTCGGTCCTGCGGCAAATGGCCGCGCTGGCCGAGAAGACGGGCCGCCTTGCCGACCCGCGCGCGCTGCTGGAAGGTATCGAGGCGCGAGAGGAATTATGCTCGACCGGTATCCCCGGGGGACTGGCGTTGCTGCACTCCCGCAATCCGGAGTCGTATCTGTTTGAGACGGCCTTTCTGGCGCTGGGCCGGACCATCCAGCAAATCCCATTTGGCGCCCCGGACGGCCGACCCACCGATCTGTTCTTCCTGATCGGCTGCCCGGACGACCGCCTGCACCTGCATACCCTCGCCCGGCTCTGCCTGATGGCCCAGAAGACCGACCTGTTAGCCGACCTGCGTCAGGCCCCCGATGCCGAGGCCATGTGCGAGTTCATTCTCTCCGCGGAAAGGGCCGTGCTGGCCGGCCACCACCAACTCGCGGATGCGTCGGGCTGACTTTTGACTGGCCTGTCCGCCTTCGCCGCTTAGAGTTACCGCATGGTCCATGACCTTGATGCACAGTTCCGCTGCTTCGCCCGCCGCGTGGCGCGTCCGGGCTTGCGCCTGGCGGCAGCGGCGGCGCTGCTGGTTCTGTTTGCGCTTCCCGGCACGGCGGGGCCGCTGCGCGTGGCCACCTTTCGCTGCGACGTGACGCCGTGGCCGGGCGAGGCGCTCGTCTGGACCGCCAAGCTCGTCAAAGTCGAAGAACCGCTGCTGGCCAAGGGGATCGTGCTCGAGGACGGCACGAACCGGTATATCCTGTGCGCCCTCGACTGGTGCCTGATGGGCAATGATACGGAACTCTCCTTCCGCAAGGCGCTGGCCGCTGCCGCCGGGACCGACCCGGCGCGCGTCGCCGTCCAATGCCTGCATCAGCACGCGGCGCCCTACGCCGACGAAGGCGCCGGCCGCTTGCTCGATGCCGCGCCAAATCCGCCGCCGCACCTGAGCACCCGGTTTCTCGATGCGATGCGGGCGCAACTGGCCGGCGCCGTGCAGGGGGCCACGGCGCGCCTCGAACCGTTCGACCAGGTCGGCGTCGGGCAAGCCAAAGCCGAGCGCGTCGCGTCGGCCCGCCGCATCCGGGACGAGCGCGGCCAGATGGTGACTCGCTTTAGCAGCGCGGCCAAGAACCCGAAGATGGCCCAGGCGCCGGAGGGTCCGATTGACCCGTGGGTGAAGACGATCACGCTGGCGCGCGGCGACAAACCGTTGGTGCGGTTGCACTACTACGCCACTCACCCGCAGACCTTCTGCTGCGATGGTCGCGCGTCCTCCGATTTTGTCGGGCTGGCCCGGGAAGCGGTGGAGCGCGCCGACCCGGCCTTCGAGATCTACTTCACCGGGTGCGCCGGGGACGTGACCGCTGGCAAGTACAGCGATGGCTCGCCCAGGGCCCAGGCCGAGCTGGCCCAGCGCCTGGCGTCGGCCATGCGGGCGGCGATCGCGGCCACACGCTTTGAGCCGGCCGGCGCGGCGCTCTGGCGCACCGACTCGTTCACCTTGCCGCTGCGGGCCGCCCGGGCCGAGGTCACGGCCCAGAGCCGCGGTTGGCTCGATGCGACGAACCAGGTGGACAGCGCGCGCGTTTACAAAGGCGCCATGCGGCTGTCGTACGTCGAGCGGCTGGGCCGCCCCATCGAGGTCAGCTCGCTCCAGTTGGGCCGGGTTCACATCCTGAACCTGCCGGGCGAGCCCATGCTGGTATTTCAACAGTTTGCCCAGCAGGCCAAGCCGGGCGATTTCATTGCCGTGGCCGGCTATGGCGACTGTGGGCCCGCCTATATTTGCACCGACCAGGCGATTGCGGAGGGCGGCTACGAGCCCGGTGCCAGCAACGTCGGCCCGGGCTCTGAAGCGGTGTTGAAGAGCGCCATTCGCAAGCTGCTTGGCCTGAGCGCGACGGCCAAACCTTGACGCGGGCAACCGGGTCTTCGGCCCGTCCTCCCCTGCCGTCCGCCCCTGAACTTTGCCCCACGGGCACTATGCCGGGGCGGAGTCCATCACCGCCGCGAAGCGCAAGCCGCGCGTGCTGACGCGCAGCTCGTGGAAGCCGAGTTCCTCCATCACCGCCTGGTAGATTGCCCCGCCGAAGAGGATCACGTCGGCCCGGTTGGCGGGCAAGCCGACGATCTGCTGTCGCTGGTCCAGCGCCAGACTCCAGAGCCGTTCCAGATGCCAGGCGACGCGGGCGGCGCTCAAGCGCGTCGCTTCGATGCGCGCCCGGTCGAAGCTCTGAAGCCCGGCCTCCATGCAGGCAAGAATGGTCGCCGTCCCGCCGACGCCGACCAGTTGCACGCCGTCGGCGGATCGCGACAGCGCCGGGCGGGCGTCGCGTCCGCCCGCTGCGTCCCCTCCCGTTTCCCACCCCCGTTCCCTCAGTTGAGGCGCCAGCTTCGGGCCCACTTCGGCATGCAAGAAGTCCTTCAGCCAGCGGCGGCAGGCGCCGCGCTCAGCCGGTGTGGGTGGGTCACTGCAGCGCGTCCGCTCCAGCAGGCGCACGCTGCCGAGGGGGAAGCTGTGGCGGAGGAGCTTCTGCCCGGCCTGCCCGAGCGTGAATTGGGCGCTGCCGCCGCCGACGTCCAGCAGCAGCAAGGGGGCCTGCGCGAACTGCGGGTCGCTCGTCACGCCTTGAAACCCCCAATCCGCCTCCTGTTCCCCGGAGATGACCTCGACCCCCAAGCCCGCGGCCTGCTCGATGGCCGCGGTCAGTTCGTCGCGATTGACCGCCTCCCGCGCGGCGCTGGTGGCGATGATGCGCAGCGAGACCGCCCGGGCCTCGCGCGCGGCCGTGGCGAAATCGGCCGCTGCCTGCGCGGTCGCGGTGATCGCCCGTGGCTGCAGGCGGTGCGTCTCGTAGAAGCCTTGCCCGAGCCGGGTTTGCCGGCTCTGCTCGCTGACCGGTTGGACCTGCCGGCCGGTGACGTCGGCGACCAGCAGCTTCACGGAATTGGTGCCGACATCAATGACGGCGCGGCGCACGGGAGCCATTGGAAGAACTGGAGCCGGCTGGCGCTTTAAGGCGTGGTCGCGCGGTAAAACCGGCAGCCGTAGTTGGTGGCGTTGAGGTCGCTGA
>Ga0335071_10006630_pt1 | contig 11945 bp, 11 predicted proteins | sample Lox_Sample_15_FD_206724 | JGI IMG/M metagenome (GOLD analysis project Ga0335071, IMG submission 206724) | Soil microbial communities from Loxahatchee National Wildlife Refuge, Florida, United States - Lox_Sample_1.5 | ecosystem: Environmental > Terrestrial > Soil > Wetlands | place: USA...
CCACAGGCTGCACAATCGCCGCTGTAGGCATTGGCCAGGGACGAGAACTGGGAGCCGACGAAGCGCACCTGGATGTCCCTCGGCTCGAGGCCGTTGTCGTGCAGGTACAGCAGGGGCAGCATGGTCCCGGCGACCGCAGTGGCCGACGGGAAGCACAGCGTCTTGCCGGCAAGATCCTTGATCGAGGCGACTGCATGATCCGTGCGAGCGACGATCAGGCCGCGAAAGTCGTCGTCCGGCGTCATCTTCGCGATGACGTGATAGCCGACCTCCAGGCTCAGCAGGGTTTCGGCCGGATTGGGCAGGGCAAAATGAAACCGGCGGCTGGCCAGCTTTGCCTCGAAATCCGGGTAGTCGCGCGAGGCCTCGATCTGGAAGCGCATTCCGGGCAGCTTGCGCTCGAGGTAGCGCATGATGGGCAGGTAGGCCTCGAACAGGCTTTGCGGGGTGGCGAAGGGGTGTATGCCAAAAACATAGACGCCGGATTCGGCGGCTGTGCCCGTCGGCCGGTAGCTGTCGGCGCAGACTGCCGGAAGGGGCACGACCGCGAGCCAGACTGCGAGCAGTACTCCAAGTAGTCGCCCGGCTATTCCGTCAGTCATGGTTGCGGATGATGCCTCCGTGCCAGAGAATTGACTGCGGCGCTGGAATGGTCAGTTGAACTGCATTGCGTCGGCGTAGACGAGGGCCTCGATCTGGGCATGATTGAGCTTGGCCGTCGTCAGGCCGAGCGCTTCGGCCTTGGCGATCAGGTCGGCCGGCGACGCGGCTTCGCAGGCGAGTGCCAGGTCGAGGAACGGGCCGTAGATGCCCTCGCGCTTCAGCAGGGCGTCGATGATCGCCTCGGGCAGGTGCATCTCTTCGAGGATCTTTTCGATGCGCGTGCCGAGCAGGGTGTCGAGCAGCGAGAAGGCGCCGGTGATGAACAGGTTGTCGAGCTTCGACTTGTCGAAGAACTCGCGGCCGACGGTCTCCATGAAGCGCCCACGGGCGATGGCGGTCTGCATCAGGGCCGGCGCCGCCGGATCGCGGCTGGCGGTCACCAGCAGCACCGACAGCCACTTGTTGAGCTTGTCGTTGCCGAGAATGGTCACTGCGTGCCGGTAGGACTGGATCTCGCACGACAGGCCGAAGCCGGCCGAGTTGATGTAGCGTAACAGCTTGTAGGAGAGGGTGACGTCCTGCTTGAGGGCGGCTTCGATCTCCTTGACTTCGGCATTGCGGCGGACCAGGTTGAGCACGCGCACGATCTGTGCGTGGCTGGGGTTGAGCTTGTCGGTGACCGGCATCCCATGCAGGAAGAACCAGCCGGCGGCGCCGGCGTAGCCGCCCTCGATGGCGCGTGCGAAGGCGCCGTGATCGGCCAGCTGCTTGGCCAGCGCCAGTCCCGGTGCGTTGACCAGCCGCGGGTGCTGGCCGGCATCGGCGAGCAGGAAGCGGAAGGGAAGATCGGCCGGGAGCGGCAGGTTCGGCGCGTAACCGTCGAGGCACAGGGCGATGCCGCGTGCCGCCAGTTCGGCGGCGAACTGTTGGCCTTGAGCGGTCGCGAGACTGGCCGCGGGAATTTCCAGCATGGCATTCTCGGGCAGCTGCCATTCGAGCAGGGCGGCATCGGGATCGATGCCGGCCAATCCGACGAAGACGCTGCGCGTACTCGGCCAGGTGTCGGCCAAGGCCTGGAGTGCCGCCGCCGCCTCGGCGGTCGATGCGGCGTGCACGATCAGGCGCGAGGCGGTGATCGCCTTCTGGCGATTGACGACGGGTTGGCGGCGGATGAGGGCGGAGTTCATTGTTTCTCGGTCTTGGCAGCGTAGGAAAAGACGTCGGCAAAGAACTGGTCCGCCGGCAGCCCGCGGGCGACGAAATCGCGCAGCGCCGCCTCGATCATCACCGGGGCGCCGCAGGCATAGACCTGATAGGGCGACATGTCGGCAATATCCTCCAACACCGCTTGATGGACAAGCCCTGTGCGACCCGTCCAGGCGTCGCTGGCACCAGGTTCGGAAAGCACCGGCACATGGCGGATGTGGGCATGCTCGGCGGTCCATCGGTGCGGCAGCTCCGCCAGGTAAAGACCGCTGCGGTCGCGGGCACCCCAGTAGATGGTCATCGGTCGCGTGAGCTTCTTGTGGATCGCGTGCTCGACCAGCGACTTGATGGGCGCAAAACCGGTACCGCCGGCGAGCATGACGATCGGCCGATCCGAGTCCTCGTGCAGGTGGAAGCTGCCGAACGGTCCTTCGAAGCGCACGATGTCCCGCTCCTTCATCTTCGAGAAGACATGCTCGGTAAACGTGCCGCCGGGTATCAGCCGCAAATGCAGTTCCAGCAACTCGTCCTCGTGCGGGGCGTTGGCGAGCGAGAAGGCGCGCCGCTTGCCGTCGGCGAGCAGGAATTCGATGTATTGGCCGGCGATGAACAGTAGCCGCTCGTTTGCCGGCAGCCTGAGCCGCATGACGATCACGTCGTCGGCGACCCGCCGCAACTCCTGCACGCGCGCCGGCATGGTGCGCAACGGAATGTCATCCTGGTCGACCACTTCGCGTACCTCGACCGTCACGTCGGAGCGCGGTCTGGCGCAGCAGGTGAGGGTGAGGCCGGCAGCGAGATCCTCGGCGGTGAGCACGTGCGGCGGCGCGTTCGAATTGTCGACGCTGCCGTCGATGATCTTGCTCTTGCAGGCGCCGCAGGCGCCGTTGCGACAGCCGTAGGGGATGGTCAGGCCGGCGTCGAGCGCCGCTTGCAGGAGGGTCTGGTCGGCGGCCGCCTCGTAGCTGTGGCCGCTGGGCTTCAGGGTGACTCGGTAGGCCATGCGATAATCTCTCGGTGCAACGATTGCTTATTGTCGGTTGTGGCGATGTCGTTCGCCGTGCCCTGCCACAGTTGACGCGCCACTGGCGGGTCTATGCCTTGGTGCGGGAACGCGAAGCGACGCTGGCGGCATTCGGGGTGACCCAGATCGTCGGCGATCTCGACCAGCCGGCCAGCCTGCGACGCCTGGGCGGGCTGGCTGACGCCGTCCTGCACAGCGCTCCGCCACCCGAGCGCGGCGAAGACGACCCGCGAACCCGGCGGCTGATCGCCGTTTTGCTGCGGGGCAGTCTACCACGCCACCTCGTCTACATAAGCACCAGCGGCGTCTACGGCGATTGCGGCGGTGCCACGGTGGACGAGTGCCGGCGCCTGCAACCGCAGACGGCGCGCGCGCGACGCCGGGCGACAGCCGAGCGCATGCTGCGCAAGTTCGGCGCGACGCGCGGCTGCCGCGTCACCATCCTGCGCGCACCCGGCATCTACGCCGCCGACCGCCTGCCACTCGATCGGTTGCGCCGCGGCCTGCCGGTGTTCGCGGCCGCCGAGGACGCCTATACCAACCACATCCATGCCGAAGATCTGGCCGGCGCCTGCGTGGCCGCCCTGCGGCGTGGCCGGCCGGGCCGCGTCTACAACGCCTGCGACGATTCCGCCCTGCCGATGGGCGACTGGTACGACAAACTGGCCGACGCCTTCGGCCTGCCGCGACCGCCGCGCCTGCCGCGTGCCGAGGTGGCGGCGCTGGTGCCGCCGGTCGTGCTATCGTTCATGAACGAATCGCGCCGGCTCGACAACGCTCGCCTCAAGCGCGAACTCGAGTTCCGCCTGCGTTACCCGACGGTCGACGCGGGCATCGCCGCCGCCAAGGAATCGACACCATGCTCTGGGCCTGGGTAAAAGCCTTCCATATCTTCTTCGTCGTCAGCTGGTTCGCCGGCCTGTTCTACCTGCCGCGCATCTTCGTGAATCTGGCGATGGTGCCGGCCGACAGCGCGGCCGAACGCGAGCGCCTGCTGGTGATGGCACGCAAGCTCTACCGGTTCGTCACCCCCATAGGCCTGCTCGCGGTGGCGCTCGGCCTCTGGCTCTGGCTCGGTTTCGATCTCTTCCGCGGTGCCTGGCTGCACGTCAAGACGACGCTCGTCGCGATTCTGCTCGCCTATCACTTCTACTGCGGCAAGCTCTATCGGGACTTCCTGGCCGGCACCAACACGCGCAGCCACCGCTGGTACCGCGTGTTCAACGAGATGCCGGTACTCCTGCTGATCGCCATCTGCATCCTGGCGGTGGTGAAGCCGATTTGAGCCGGATGCACTTCTTCTCGCCTTGTCCGCGGGGCCTGGAAACCCTCTTGACCGAGGACGTGGCAAGTGCCGGCGGCAAGGATCCGAAGCCGGTGCCCGGCGGCGTCGAGTTTGCCGGCGACAAGCGGTGCTGCTATCGCCTGAATCTCGACTCGCGCATCGCGACGCGCGTGCTCTGGCGGCTGGGAGCATCCCCCTACGCCAAGGAGGACGACATCTATCGCTTCGCGCTGGGCATCGACTGGCCGGCGCACTTCAATGTCGAACGCACCTTGCGCATCTATGTCACCGCGCAGCGCTCGCCGCTCAAGAGCATCGAGTTCGTCACCCTGCGCGTGAAGGATGCCGTCTGCGATCGCTTTCGCGATGCCACCGGCCGGCGGCCGAACGTCGATACCAAGTCGCCGGAGGTACGCATCCACTTGTTTCTCACGGATCGGCAGGCAACGCTCTATCTCGACACTTCCGGTGAGCCGCTCTGGCAGCGCGGCCACAAGATCGCCAAGGTCGGTGCGCCGCTCAAGGAAAATCTTGCGGCCGGCATCCTGCGCCTGGCGGGTTGGAAGCCGGGCATCCCGCTGCTCGATCCGATGTGCGGGTCAGGCACTTTCCTGCTCGAGGCCGCGCAGATGAGCATCGGCGATGCGCCCGGGCTGGCGCGCGATCCGGGCGACTTCGGCTTCGAGCGGTTGCGCGGATTCGACGCCGTGCTCTGGCGGACGCTCAAGGCCGAGGCTGCGGAAGACCGTCTTGCCGTCGGCCGCCTGCCGATCTGGGGCTCCGACCTGACGGCCGACGCCGTGGCACGCACCCATCAGAATCTCGCGCATGCCGGCCTCGACGACCTGGTCACGCTCGATCGCGCCGACATTCTCGACCGCGCGGCGCCGGCGCCGGAAGGCATCCTCATCGCCAACCCGCCCTACGGCGAGCGGCTTGGCGAGGCCGACGAGCTCGCCGCGTTCTACCCGAAGCTCGGCGATGCGCTGAAAAGGCATTTCGCCGGCTGGACCTGCTGGCTGCTCTCCGCCGACACGCGGCTGCCCAAGCTGATCGGCCTGAAGCCCACGCGCAAGATCCCGCTGTTCAACGGGAATCTCGAATGCCGTCTTTACGGCTTTCCAGTCGTTGCCGGAAGCCACCGCTGAAGAGCTTCGCCGCCGGGCCGTCCCAAGGCGAAGCGGCACGCGCCGAAGGCGCAACCCCTGCTACCGTTGGCCGAAGAACCCCGTGACAGCCCGAGCGCAGCGAGGCAAGCTGGCTCCTCCCCGAGAGGGGAGGGCGGGAGGGGCGGGTCATTGTTCCCCCTTGGGGGAGGCGCAGCATCCCCCGCCTTGAGGCGGGGGTTGGGGGGTGGTGGGCCACCCGGCCCAGCCCTTGATATTGTTTGAGCTGCAAGCTCAAACAATATCAAGGTGCTGGATACCCGCGGTGAGGTCTCGGTCCTTCGATTCCTTGCCGTAGAGCTTGATCTGCAGGCGCAGGTCGTTCACGGAGTCGGCGTTGCGCAGGGCATCCTCGTAGCTGATCTGGCCGGCCTCGTAGAGGTCGAACAGCGACTGGTCGAAGGTCTGCATGCCCAGTTCGCGCGACTTCTTCATGATTTCCTTGATCTCGCCGACCTCGCCCTTGAAGATGAGGTCCGAGATCAGCGGCGAATTGAGCATGATCTCCTGCGCCGGCACCCGGCCCTTGCCGTCCCGCTTCGGGATCAGCCGCTGGGAGATGAAGGCCCGCGCGTTGAGCGAGAGGTCCATCAGCAGTTGCTGGCGCTTCTCTTCCGGGAAAAAGTTGACGATGCGGTCGAGCGCCTGGTTGGTCGAGTTGGCGTGAAGCGTGCCCAGGCACAGGTGGCCCGTTTCGGCGAAGGCGATGGCGTGCTCCATGGTTTCGCGGGAGCGGATTTCGCCGATCAGGATGACGTCGGGCGCCTGGCGCAGGGTGTTCTTCAGCGCGGTCTCCCAGTCTTCGGTGTCCACACCGACCTCGCGCTGGGTGACGATGCAGTTCCTGTGTTCATGCACGAACTCGACCGGATCCTCGATGGTGATGATGTGGCCGTAGCTGTTCTCGTTGCGGTAGCCGACCATCGCCGCCAGCGACGTGGTCTTGCCGCAGCCGGTACCGCCGACGAACAGCACCAGGCCGCGCTTGGTCATGGCGATGTCCTTGAGCACCGGCGACAGGTTGAGCTCTTCGAAGTTGGGAATCTTGGCGTTGATGGTGCGCAGTACGAGGCCGGTACGACCCTGTTCGACGAAGGCGTTGCAGCGGAAACGGCCGATGCCGGTCGGGGCGATGGCGAAGTTGCACTCCTTGGTTGCCTCGAACTCGGCGGCCTGCTTGTCGTTCATGATCGCGCGCGCCAACTCGACGGTGTGTTGCGCCGTCAGCACCTGCGTCGTCGCCGGCGTGACGCGGCCGTCGATCTTGATCGCCGGCGGGAAGCCGGCGGTGATGAACAGGTCGGAACCCTTCTTCTGGACCATGATGGCCAGAAGCTGATGCATGAACTTCAGTCCTTCGTCTCTTTCCATGGTCTACCTCTTGCCCCTCGGACGTTGTGCTACGGGCGTTAGCGTGGTGATGCCGGGTCAGGCGCCGGGGAAGATATCCTTGTTCTGCGCACGCAGGCGTGCCTCGGCGACGGACACGACGTTGCGGCGGACCATCTCCTGCAGGCACTGGTCGAGCGTCTGCATGCCGACGCTCTGACCGGTCTGGATGGCCGAGTACATTTGGGCGACCTTGTTCTCGCGAATCAGGTTGCGGATGGCCGGCGTGCCGATCATGATCTCGTGCGCGGCGACGCGGCCGGTACCGTCCTTGGTTTTCAGCAAGGTCTGCGAGATGACGGCGCGCAGGGATTCGGAAAGCATGGCGCGGACCATCTCCTTCTCCGCTGCCGGGAAGACGTCGACGATCCGGTCGACCGTCTTCGCCGCCGATGAGGTGTGCAGCGTGGCGAACACCAGGTGGCCGGTTTCGGCGGCGGTCATCGCCAGGCGGATGGTTTCCAGGTCGCGCATTTCGCCGACCAGGATCACGTCCGGGTCCTCGCGCAGCGCCGAACGCAGCGCGTTGGCGAAGGACAGCGTGTGCGGACCGACCTCGCGCTGGTTGATCAGGCACTTCTTCGACTCATGCACGAATTCGATCGGGTCCTCGACCGAGAGGATGTGCGCGTATTGGTTTTCGTTGACCTCGTCCATCATCGCCGCCAGCGTCGTCGACTTGCCCGAGCCGGTCGGGCCCGTCACGAGCACGATGCCGCGCGGCTGGTGGCAGATGTCCTTGAAGATCTTCGGTGCGTTCAACTGCTCGAGCGTCAGTACCTTGGTCGGAATGGTGCGGAACGCCGCTGAAGCCCCGCGCAACTGCACGAAGGCGTTCACGCGGAAGCGGGCCAGGTTGGGCACTGCGAAGGAGAAGTCGCATTCGAGGTTCTCCTCGTAGTGCTTGCGCTGGCTGTCGCTCATGATGTCGTACACCATGGCGTGCACGTCCTTGTGCTCCATGGGCGGCAGGTTGACGCGGCGGACATCGCCATGGACGCGGATCATCGGCGGCAGGCCGGAGGAAAGGTGGAGGTCGGAAGCCTTGTTCTTGACGGCGAAGGCGAGCAGTTCGGTGATGTCCATGAGCGAGCGGTTCCGTGGGAAGCGATGTCCGGCTTCGGTATACTCGGCCGAAACCCGTATATGACAACAATCGCCGCCAACTTGCAAGCCGTCAGGGCGCGTATCGACGCGGCCTGCGTGGTGGCTGGTCGCGACCCGGCCGAGGTAATTCTGTTGGCGGTCTCCAAGACCTGGTCCGGCGAGGCGATCCGGCAGGCAGCCGCCTGCGGCCAACGGGCATTCGGCGAGAGTTATGTGCAAGAAGCGGTCGCCAAGCTTACTGTCCTGGATGATCTGCAACTGGAATGGCACTTCGTCGGGCCGATCCAGAGCAACAAGACGCGGGCGGTTGCCGAGCACTTCGCCTGGGCGCATTCCGTCGACCGCCTGAAGATCGCCGAGCGGCTGTCCGAGCAGCGGCCGGCGGACCGGCCGCCCCTGCAAGTGTGCGTACAGGTCAATGTCAGCGGCGAGGCCAGCAAGAGTGGCGCCATCCCCGGTGCGGCGCCGGCGTTGTGCCGGGCAGTGGCCGGCCTGCCGGGGCTGCGGTTGCGCGGGCTGATGGCGATTCCGGAGCCGACGGCGGACATGGCGCTGGCCCGTGCGCGGTTCCGGGCATTGCGGGAACTCCGGGATTGCCTGAACGACCAGGGGCTCGCTCTCGACACCCTGTCGATGGGCATGTCGGACGACCTGGAGGCGGCGATAATGGAGGGCGCGACCATCGTTCGCGTCGGCACGGCAATTTTCGGCAAGCGATGACCCGCCTACCCCCGGCCCCTGCGCATGGACGGCTTTGCACCGCCGGCCGGCTCCGGCGGCACGAAGGCGGGCTTCGCGAAAGTCCGCCTGTGCCCTCGCGGAAGGTGAGCCAGCGTGCTCGCGTTGCTCGACAATCACGGGCCGCTTCGTGGCAAGCTGAGCGCGGGCGTTCGCTGCGCGAACACGCTGTCTGGCCTCGGGGCGGCCCGTCGGCAAGGCTGGGTTCTGAATTGGAGATGACATGAAGATCACGTTCATCGGTGGCGGCAACATGGCGGCTGCACTTATCGGCGGCCTGAAGAAGCGCGGCTTCTCGGCGGCCGGCATCCAGGTCGTCGAGCCGGTCGCAGAGTCGCGCGAGCGCCTGACCAACAGCTTCGGGGTGCGCTGCACTGCCGCCATCGATGCCGCGGCGCTCAGCTGCGAAGTCCTGGTGCTGGCGGTGAAGCCGCAACAGATGCGGGATGCCCTGGCGTCATTGCGCGCCGAATTCGCCGGCCGGCTCAAGGACCAGTTGGTGATCAGCATCGCCGCCGGCCTGCGCCTTGCCGACCTCGGCCGCTGGCTCGGCGGCCACCGTCGCCTGGTACGCACCATGCCCAACACGCCGGCGCTGATCGGTGCCGGGATCACCGGCCTTTGCGCCGACCCCAGTGTCGATCACGAAGGTCGCGACACCGCCGAGAAGATCCTGGGGGCCGTCGGCGGCACGGTCTGGATCGACGACGAGGCGCGGATGGACGCGGTCACGGCGGTGTCCGGCAGCGGTCCGGCTTACGTCTTCTACTTCATCGAGGCGATCGATCAGGCGGCGCGCAATCTGGGTTTTGCCGCCGAGGCCGCGCGCCGTCTGGCAGTCGAGACCTTCCTCGGCGCCGCCCGGCTCGCCGAGAGCAGTTCGGATCCGATTGCCGTGTTGCGGGAGCGCGTGACCTCGAAGGGCGGCACCACCGAGGCCGCACTCAAGTCCTTCGAGGCGGATGGCTTGCGTCAGGCGATCGAGCGCGGCGTTCGTGCCGCCGCCGAGCGCGGACGCGAGCTCGGCGACCTGCTCGGCAAGGATTGACGGCGTGTTGACGCAATTGCTCAACCTGGTGGTCGGGTCGCTCGCCGACTTCCTTGCCGTCGCCTTCCTGGTCCGCTTCGCCATGCAGTGGGCGCGCGTGTCGTTCCGCAACCCGATCGGCACGTTCGTCATTGCCGTGACAGACTGGGCCGTGCGGCCGGCGCGCAAGCTGGTGCCGGGACTGTTCGGCCTCGATCTCGCCAGTTGCCTGCTCGCCTGGCTGGTGCAGGCGATCTGCCTCGGCCTGCTCATCGGCATCGCCGGCATCCATGGCGACGGCGCAATGCCCGCGGCCATGGGTACGGTGCCTGGCGTTGCGCTGGTCGAGACCGGCCGCCTGGGCATCTACATTGCGATCGGCGTGGTCATCGTGACCGCCCTGCTGTCGTGGATCAATCCGCATGCCCCGCTGGCGCCGCTGTTCAACCAGCTGGCGGCACCGCTGCTGAGGCCGGTGCGACGTGTCATCCCGCCCATCGGCGGCCTCGACCTCTCGCCCCTGCTGGTGTTGCTGATTCTGCAGGCGCTGCTGATCGTGCTTGGGCAACTGCGAGCATGGATGTTGCCGTTCTACGCGCCGTGACGATACCCTGGTTGCGCCAGGCCGGCGACGACGTGGTGCTGACCCTGCATATCCAGCCCGGCGCGAAGAAGAGCGAAGTGGCCGGCGAGCACGGCGAGGCTCTGAAGATCCGCCTGGCGGCGCCGCCGGTCGACGGCAAGGCCAACGACTGCCTGGTCGCCTTTCTCGCCGAGCGCCTGGGCCTGCCGAAATCACGCATCCTGCTGATATCCGGCCAGACGTCGCGCAGCAAGCGGCTGCGCCTCCTCGGCACCACGGTTGCGGCGATCACGGCGGTGCTGGCCTAGCTGGCGGTGTGCTGGCGCCGGAACCACCGGTGGGCGTCGTCGACGTAGGTGAACACCACGGGGATCACCAGCAGGCTCAGGAAGGTGGAGGTGACGAGGCCGCCGATGACGACGATGGCCATCGGCGCCCGGAAACTGGGGTCCGTGCCGACGCCGATTGCGACCGGCATCATGCCGGCGCCCATGGCCACGGTGGTCATCACGATCGGCCGGGCGCGCTTGCGGCAGGCGTCCATGATCGCGTCCCAGCGGTCCAGCCCGTGGTCGCGGCGGGCGAGGATCACGTAGTCGATCAGCAGGATGGAGTTCTTGGTGGCGATGCCCATCAGCATGATCAGGCCGATCATCGACGGCATGGAGACGGCGGTGTTGGTCGCGAACAGCGCCAGGAAGGCGCCGGGGATGGACAGCAGCAGCGCGACGAGGATCGTTGCCGGTTGCACGAAGTCGTGAAACAGCAGCACCAGGACGATGTAGATGCACATGACGCCGGTCAGCATGGCGATGCCGAAGCTCTCGAAGAGTTCGTTCATCGCTTCGGCGTCGCCGACCGAAGTGTGAGTGATGCCGGCTGGGGGGTGGGCGAGGCTGGGCAGGGCAAATGCCTTGCGCTCGACTTCGCCGAGCGGCTGGCCATTGAGTTCGATCTCGAAAATGACATCCCGCCGGCGGTCGTAGCGGTTGATGGTGGCCGGGCCGCCGTTCAGCGTGACCTTGGCAATGTTGCCGATCATCACCGGACCGCCCTTGCCTGGCACGGTCAGCCGTTCGAGCAGCGCGAGGTCCTGGCGTGCCGAGTCCGGCAGGCGAACGACGATGGGTATTTGGCGCTGGGAGAGGTTGAGCTTGGCCAGCCCCTGGTCGTAGTCGCCGCTGGTGGCGACACGCAGCGTGTCGGCGATCGCAGCCGAGGTGACGCCCAGGTCGGCAGCCCGCGCGAAGTCCGGTCGGATTTCCAGCTCCGGCCGGGCCAGGCTGGCGTTGGTGATGACGCTGCCGACGCCGGGGATGGTGCGCAACTCGCGCTCGACCGCGAGCGCATACTGGTCGAGCATGTCGCCATTGTCGCTGGCCAGGACCAGCATGTATTTTTCCGATGAGCCGCCGAAGCCGACGGTGATGCGGGCTCCGGGGATGGCTGCCAGGGCTTGGCGCAGCTGGGCTTCGACGGCCTGTTTGGTGACGCCACCGCGTTCCGAGCGATGCGTCATGTTGATGGTGAGGGTGGCCTTGCGCACTTCACCGCCGCCAAGGGTAGCGAAGGGGTCGCTGCCGGTCGCGCCGCCGCCGACCGTCGTGTAGACCATCTTGACATATGGATTCTTCCCGATCAGGCTGCGCGCCTGCTCGGCGACGGCCAGGGTGTCGCGGAAGGTGGCGCCCGGCGGCAACGAGAGGTAGGCCTGTGTCTGCGAGAGATCGTCCGGTGGCAGGAAGCCGGCCGGCAGGAGGGAGGCCAGGGAGACCGCGGCGGCACAGAAGAGCCCGGCAAGGCCGATCGCGGCCGGC
>Ga0335071_10006632_pt1 | contig 11945 bp, 8 predicted proteins | sample Lox_Sample_15_FD_206724 | JGI IMG/M metagenome (GOLD analysis project Ga0335071, IMG submission 206724) | Soil microbial communities from Loxahatchee National Wildlife Refuge, Florida, United States - Lox_Sample_1.5 | ecosystem: Environmental > Terrestrial > Soil > Wetlands | place: USA: Florida...
CCAGGTACTTCTCGTTTTCGTCGAGATCCTGGAATCCGCCATTGGGCGCGAGATAGATCTTTGCGCCGCTATCCCTGATCGCTTTTGCAATTTCGATCACGGGGCTATCCCACGGCGCCGGCTCCAGTCCCCTTCGGAACTGCAGAACGTCGAGCACGCCGTCGTAGATCTTTGCTATTGCCACTGCCTCTGCAGTGGAGGTCACGTTGATCTTCATCGAGATGATCTGGTTGGTCGCCTTCCTGATCGCCTCCATTCGGTCAATGTTCCGGCGCAAGAACGCGGGATCATCAAAGGGCGCCGCTTTTTCAGCTTGTGCGCCCGGGCCATACGACGCCGCCGGCGATGACGGCATAAGGATTACGTCAACGCCCTTTTCTTCAAGGGCCCTCGCGCTCGCAACGGCATCCTCGACCGTACCGTCCTTTAGGTTGCTCACCATGCCTATCTCGGAGATAAGGGAGCCATAGGCGTGAGCTGAAGCTACCATCTGATCGAGATAGTTTTCACAGGCCGGATTGGATGTATCGAATCTGTCCTGCGTCGCCCTGCGCAGATCGTCTCCGTAGCGACCTTCCTTCGACCAGGAGCTTCCTCTGTATCCGTAACCGGGCATGCCCACTTTTTCCGCCACCACGACTGGCGGAACAACCACAATCGCAGCGCCATTCCGGGCGAAGCGCGCGTAATACTCCCGATAGATGTCAGGCGGCCATGGCTCGGGGCCGTTCAAATGCTGCGGGAATCCCATGGTATGAATCATCCGGTTTTTCAGAACCTTGTTGCGGATTCTGAGCGGAGACAAGAGATGAGGGTACCTGCTGCCCGCTGCCAGGCCTGAAGTGCTGCGAGCCGCTGCCGCGGAACTCGAGGTGCTTTGGAACGCACCTCCAATTTCAGAGCCGGCAAAGAGCTTCTTGCATGTCAATGCGCACGTAGAGCCGACGGCGGCGCAGAGAAACTGCCGTCTCTTGAACATCGAAACCAGACTCATTTCCCCACCCTCGATGCGTTTGGTAGAAGCATACCAGCCATCAAAGGAAAAGACATTCAATTCTTGTAGTCGGGAGACGTCTTCCGAATGAGCCTGCACTCAGATCTTCTGGAGATTCGCGAACTTCTCCATCAGCTTTTTCAGCCCGTGGCGCTGGAAGGCGACCGTGAGCTTGGCGTCTTCGCCGTCGCCCTCGCGCTGAAGCACCATGCCTTCGCCGTACTTTGCGTGGCGGACGCGCGCGCCCTGCCGGATGCCCGTCGCTCCCTTCGGCTCAGGAATCTCCATCGCGGGCCGCGAGAAGGAGCCGGGCCTTCCGCCGCCTTTGCCGCCGAAGAAGCGAGCGATGTTGTCGATCGAATTCGGATTCTCGCGCGCTGCCGGCGCTTCCGCGCTTTTGCTCTTTGGAAGAGTATCTTTGCTCGGATAACGCCGCTGCGACCCGCCTCCGAAGGTGCCGCGCGATCCCCTGGCAAAGGAGACTTCCTGGCTCTCATCCTCGTAGTTGAAATGGCCGCCATAGCCGCTTTCAGCGCGACCGCGGCCGGGCCGGTAAGCGGGCGTGGACCAGGCGGTGCTGGCGCCGCCGAGGTTTTCGATCAGGTGCGCGGGAATCTCTTCGAGGAAGCGCGAGGGAATGGTGCGCTCAGGCGCGTCGTTGCCGTAGCGGCGGCGGTAGTGTGCGCGCGTAAGGATCAGCCTGTGCATGGCGCGCGTCATGCCCACGTAGCAGAGGCGCCGTTCTTCTTCAAGCTCTTCCGGGCTGTTGAGCGTGCGCGAATGGGGGAAGAGCCCTTCTTCAAGGCCGGCAAGAAAGACCAGATCGAACTCGAGGCCTTTGGCCGAGTGCAGCGTCATCAGCGTGACGCGAGCATTGGGGTCGAACTGGTCGGTGTCGGAGGCGAGCGCGGCGTGATCGAGAAACTCGGCGAGTGTTTCTCCGCGGGCCTCTGCGTCGTGCGCGGCGTTGGCCAATTCCTTCAGGTTCTCAATGCGGCTGAATGCCTCCGGTGAGCCCTCCGCCTCCAGAGCCTTGATGTAGCCGGTGCGGTCGATGAGGAAGCGGATCAGTTCGGGCAGCGTAGCCGCATCCCCTGGAGCGCGAAAGCCGGGCTGCTGCTCGTCGCAGTCCCCGTCCTCTTCTTCGGCTTTGGAACCGTCCTCATCTTGAATCGCATCTTCGAGCGGTTCGGCATTTTCTCCCGCACTTAAGCCAAGGATTCCCTGATCCCTGTTCCCTGTTCCCTGTTCCCTCTCTTGCTCCCCGAAGCCAAAGCTCGTGTCGGCCTCATTGGCCTCGGCCTCGGCCATGTCGGCTGCGAGTTTGCCGGCAAAGTCGGGGTCCATCATAGCTTGCGCATCGAGGATGAGCTGCCGGAAGCTATCGATCGCCGCAGTTGCGCGCGCGGTGAGCAGCCGGTTCGAGAGGGCTGCGCCGATCGCGTCCCAGGTGGAGACATTCGTCTCCAGGGCCAGCCGCTCCAAAGTTTCCAAGGTCGTTTTGCCGATGCCGCGCGCAGGCGTGTTGATGGCCCTTTGCAGCGCCATCGAGTCGTGCGGATTTTTCACCAGGCGCAGGTAGGCGAGCAGGTCCTTGATTTCGGCCCGCTCATAGAAACTGAAGCCGCCGACCATGCTGTAGGCGATGTTGTACCGCCGCAGCGCCTCCTCAGCCAGCCGCGACTGCGCATTGGTGCGGTAGAGCACGGCAGCATGACGTTCTCCGGGCTCATGCGTTTCGGAAAGATTTGCGGGCTCGTTGAGAAAGGCCCTGATCTTGTCGGCGATGAAGAGCGCCTCGTTCTCACCGTCGGGCGCATCGTAGAATCCAATCGCGGCGCCGCCCTGGCGCTCGGTCCACAGGCGTTTGCCCTTACGGCGGAGATTATTCGAGACAACGGCGCCGGCGGCTTCAAGGATGTTTTGCGTGGAGCGGTAGTTCTGCTCTAGGCGCACGATGCGCGCATTGGGAAAATCCTGTTCAAACTCCAGGATATTGCGGATTTCTGCGCCGCGCCACGAGTAGATGCTCTGGTCCTCGTCGCCTACTGCGCAAACGTTGCGGTGCTCGCCGGCCAGCAGCTTCATCATTTCGTACTGCGGGCGGTTGGTGTCCTGGTACTCGTCGACGAGCAGGTAGCGATAGCGGCGCTGGTAGCGCTCGCGAACCTCCGCGGATACACGCAGCAGACGTACGGCTTCGAGCAGCAGGTCGTCGAAATCCATGGCGTTGTTTCTGGTGAGTTCGTCCTGGTAGCGGCGGAAGATGTGAGCCACGCGCTCCGAGTTTGGGTCTTTCGAACCGAGGTAGTACTCCTGCGGGTCGACCATGTGGTTCTTGGCCCACGAGATGCGCCCCAGCACCGTGCGCGGCGTGAGCTGCTTGGTGTCAAGCCCCATGCGCTTCATCACCTGCTTCACGATGTTCTGCTGGTCGTTCTCGTCGAAGATGGCGAAGGTACGGGTCAGCCCCTTATCGCCGACTTTCAGCGCTTCAATGTCGCGGCGCAAAACGCGCACACAGAACGAATGGAAGGTAGAGATCGACGGTTTGGCGAGCGAGGCATGACCGAGCAGGCGATCGACGCGCTCGGCCATTTCGCCCGCCGCCTTGTTCGTGAAGGTGACGGCGAGAATCGAATCGGGCGCGATGCCTTTCTCCTGGATAAGCCAGGCGATGCGGTGGGTGATGACGCGAGTCTTTCCCGAGCCGGCTCCGGCCAGGATCAGCAGCGGCCCATCGGTCAATTCCACGGCCGTGCGCTGTTCGGGATTCAGATTGGCGAGAAGAGGATGCAAGGCTCAAGTCCGGGCGGGAAGCTTCCTACTCCAGTTTATCGTTTGGGCGGTTTCGCGCACGGAGCGAACTGTTTTGTTCCACGGCCTCGGACAGTCGAGAATAGGAGAATGATTGCGAGAAGGACAATTGCATTTCTTCGCGGCATCGCGATCCTGACGGCTTTTCTGTTCATTGGCCAGTTTCTGCACGGCCTCGGCGTGCCCATTCCCGGCGGCGTACTGGGACTCATTGTTTTTTACTTTGCTCTTTCGGCTGGAGTCGTCCAGCTCGACTGGGTGGATGCGGCCTCGAATCTCCTTCTCAGAAACATGGTGCTGCTCTTTGTGCCGCTGACGGTGGGGCTGATGGACATGGTGGGCCTGCTTTCGCGCCAGGCGCTGGCCATTGCAGCCAGCCTGCTGGTGAGCCTGGCGGCGGTCGTGCTGACCACAGGCCTGCTGGGCCAGTGGCTGCTTCCGCCCGACAATGAGGCTGCCGAAAACGGGGGCGCGCAGCCAATCAGGACTGGCCGGGAGAGTGCATCGTGAACGCGATCGCACATCCCGCTTTCAGCGTGGCTCTCACCATTGCCGCTTATTCGCTGGGAATCAAGCTGCACAATCAGTGGAAGTGGGTTCCTCCCATCGTGGTTGCCTGCGTACCCATCATCGTCGTGCTGCTGCTCTGTCACGAGCCTTACGCCGTTTACAACCGCGGCGGGAATCTTCTCAGCTGGTGGCTTGGCCCGGCCACGGTGGCCCTGGCCACTCCCATGTACCGCAACGGCAAGGTGCTGCGCGCCTCGCTGCCAAGGCTGGCGCTCATTGTCGTCATCGGCTCCATCGTGGGAATGGTCACGGCGGGAGTGACGGCCTGGCTCTTCGGAGCGCCGCTTCCGGTGGTGATGTCGGCGGTTCCCAAGTCCGTGACCACGCCCATCGCCATCGAAGTATGCCGCGAGCTGAAGGGCATTCCGCAGATCACCATCGCCATGGTGCTGCTGACCGGCGTGCTGGGCGCATCTGTTGCCCCGCCGCTGCTCAGGCTGGTGCACGTCCGCAACCATCATGCCATTGGCGCCGCCACGGGCACGGCGGCTCACGGCATCGGAACCGCCAGCCTGGTGCGCCGCTCCGAAATGCAGGCCACAGCGTCCTCCTGGGCCATGGCGGCAGCCGGCGTCTTCACTTCGCTGCTTGCCATTCTGCTTCGGCTGTTCCTGCACTAACGAAGGCCAGTCGCTCCGGGCAGAAATTCTCCCGCCGACTCGCTGACCCGCCGCCTTGCTCGGCGCGTACCGCGTTATTCTGAATCCACAATGACAACCGGCAATCGAAAAAATCGGCGCGTCGCCGTTTACTGCGGGTCGTCCCTGGGAAGCGATCCCATATATGTTGCCGAGGCCCGCGCGCTGGGCGCGGAGATCGCCCGCGCGGGGCTGGGCCTGGTCTATGGGGGGACGAGTATCGGGCTGATGGGCGCGGTGGCCGATGCGGCCCTCGCAGGCGGAGCGGAAGTGATCGGCGTGCTGCCCGCATTCCTGGGCGAGCGCGAGATCGCGCACACGGGGCTGACGCGGCTCGAGGTGGTCAAGAATCTCCACGAGCGCAAGGCGCGCATGGCCGAACTGAGCGATGCCTTCCTCGCGCTGCCCGGCGCCTACGGCACGCTCGACGAGATGATCGAGGCCGTGACCTGGGCGCAATTAAAGCTGCACTCCAAACCCTGCATCCTCATCAACACCGCGGGCTATTGGGATGGGTTTGCGGATTTTCTCGATTCCATGGTCGGGGCCGGCTTCCTGCGGGCTGAGAATCGCGCGCTGCTCAAGGTGGCGGCGGGCGCCGGTGAGGCGGTGGGAACAGTGGTCAGTGGTCAGTGATCAGTGATCCGAGCCGCGCCTCGGGTAATGTCCCCGGTTCAAAACGTCAGCTATCTCCCCGGTCCGTACCCCCCGTATCGGTAACCCCTCCCCCCCGGTAGGTATTGGGTAAATTTCTCATTCTAAGCAGCCTCGCACGATCAATCAGGCTAAATTCCTCAAAAAACAATCGCTTGCATCCAAATCCTTCCTGCGGAAGGGCTTACGAACGCGCTTGGCCGATTTTCGCCTGTTTTGTACCACACATTTCGAAGCTGCGTTTCTGGGCTCCCGGCGAGGGAGGGTTTGATCCACACTCAGGATGGCACAGGTGGTGGAAATGATCTGCAAAGCGGGAAAGCGGAGCTAGCGGAGTTAGCGGGGTTAGCGGAGCTAGAGAGACTGGCGGGACGAGGATGCCTCGAATGGGCTTTTGTGGTCTCCCAGGTCTCAAAGTCGAGACCCGGGGCACCCACCTTTTGTGGGGGAGCCGGCGGCCCCTAGACCTTCGCCTCTCCCGGTTAGCGACCCAATTTAAATGATTGAAAACAGGCGCAATGCTCATATAATCGGGGCGAAGTCCAAAAGACTCAAAAGATCACAATTCAGAGGTTTGAGAGCGATGAAGATCACCTGCCTCGACAAAACCGTGGCCAAACTGTTGGCCGAGTCCTTTTATAGAATTCCGAGGTTTCAAAGGCCTTACTCCTGGGATAGAGCAAACGTAGAGGACTTCTGGAAAGACACTGTTGTCGACAATGAGGGTCAGTACTTCATTGGGAACTTTGTCGTGTACGACGACAAGGATGCGATGGGAATCGTGGACGGACAGCAGCGGCTTACCACAATTACCCTCCTCCTTTGCGCCCTCCGAAATGCGTTTGCTCAGGAGGGCTTTCTCAACCTAGCCAAAGGAATTCATGGGCTGGTCGAGCGCGCTGATATCTCCGACCAGCTTCTATACGTCCTCCAGACGCAGACGTCATACCCCTATCTCCAAGAGCACATTCAAAAATTTCGCGAAGACGCAGAAGACGATACGGAACCTGGGGCAGAGGAACAACTCCTGATGCAATCGTTCGAGTTTTTTCGCGGCAACTTGGGCGAGATGATTAGCGGCATCAATGCACAAGCAAATCTCTCCGAGGAGAAGAAAAAGACGCGCATCCAAGAGGAACTGTCCAAGATACGGGATAAGGTTCTTAATCTGAACCTGATCTATACCGCTCTGGAAAACGATGATGATGCCTACATGATCTTCGAAACGCTAAACACACGTGGCAAGGACCTGACTCTCTCCGACCTGGTCAAGAGCCACCTTGTTCGGCTCCTTAAACCAACAAATAAAGGTGTTGACCTCGCGAAAGACAAGTGGGAGAGAATCGGCGGGCTCTTCGAGCCCCTAGAGCTGGACATCTCGACATTCATTCTCCACTTTTGGCTCTCACGGTATGAGTACATAACTGAAAAGAAGTTGTACAAGGCGCTCAAAGCTAGGATCAAGAAAGACTCCGCAAAGGCATTCCTCAATGATCTCGTCAAGGAGAGCGAAATCTATCGGTACATACATGAGCCAGGCTACCGGAAATGGAAGAAAGACGAGGTTGAGATCCGCAGCTCGCTCGAGGCAATGAACCTCTTCCGGATTAAGCAGCAGCTGCCCATGGTACTTAGCGTTCTACAACAATATGAAGGCGGGCACATTAAGGCAAAGCACGTGAAAGCGATTCTGAAAGCCATAGAAAATTTCCATTTTGCGTTTACAGCTATCGCCTCACAACGATCCTCGGGCGGCATTTCGTTCATGTATGCGCTGGCTGGGAGGGATCTTTACAGTGCTGATAACCTCGAAAAGAAGGCCAAATGTCTGTCAACATTCCATAAGAGTAAGCTTTTGCCGAAAAGACCATCATTTATCGAATTTGAGCCAGGCTTCTTGGAACTGAAATGTTCTTCCCAGTTTCCAAAACAACGAAACCTCGTCAGATATATACTCCACAAAATCTATCAATCTAAGTCCACCGGACTACCGATCGATATCGAGAAGGTGACGATTGAGCACATTTCGCCTCAGAGCCCTGCGAAAAGCTCGGGATTGACCGAGGAACTGGTTGCTTCCATCGGAAATTTAATTCTCGTTGACAAGACGCTGAACAATAAGCTCTCAAATAAGGACTTCGCAGAAAAAGTAAAGATGCTCAATGCCGCAAAGGTGTGGGTCGATCCGGTGATACTCAAAGCCAAGACATGGGGCGCAGACGAGATTGAGCGGCGGACAAAGCTGTTGGCAAAGGAGGCATATGAAAACGTCTGGGCGCTTTGAGGGTTTCCCATCCTAGCTCGGCTAGGGTGGGGACACTTCTACGTGGCCCCATGCTTCCTTATCCAGCCTTCCGCTCCGCTTCCATCAGGTTGGCGAGAATATCGTTGATTCGGGTCAGGTGGCCGGAGCCCTTTGACCGTAGCCTGTTGCCCGTCGATAAAGCTGCGCGTAGAATCTAGCGCATGATGAAGAAACTAATTCCCCTCTCGCTTCTTTGTCTGCTGGGGGCAGCGGCGACGGTTCGCGCGCAGCAACCGCCTGTAAACATCTCTGAACAGCGTCATCCGGCCCTGGCCGCCGCGCAGCGGGATTGCCGGGCCGCATGGGACAAGCTCGCCGAGGCCCAAAAGTCCAACGACTGGGATATGAAGGGCAACGCTGGACGCGCCAAGGAGTTGTTGACCCAAGCAGCCGAGGAGTTAAAAGCGGCCGCCGAGGCGGCGAACGCCGAAGCTCACGCTCAACAGCCGAGACGATCCGAACCGGCCGGCCGAGGACCTGAACAGGACATCTCCGCGGAAAGACACCCATATCTGGCTGCCGCGCAGCAACTGGCCATGCAGGCCTGGCAAGACATTGTGAAAGCGCAGGAGGCCAACGACTGGGATATGGGCGGCCACGCCGAGAAGGCCAAGGGACTGATCGATGAGGCGGCAAAGGCGATAAAGGAAGCCGCCCGGGCCGCAAACACAGCCCGTTCGCGCTAGGCGGAACGGCTTCGCCGCGAATTGGCTTTAGTGGTCTCCCAAGTCTCAGAATCGAGACCCGGGGCACCCCACTTTTGGGGGAGGAGCCAGCGGCCCGAGACATGCGCCACCCGCCACGCTCGCTTGTGCGTTTGTCAGCGAGCTGTGAAGCCGTGCCCTGATACGAAGCGAGTACAGAAGTCAGGCCGTCTTGCACTCTCCTGCGCACTCCTTCAGATCGCGGCAGAAGGCGTCGACGCGGGCGGGGTCGGTGTCCCAGGCGAACATGATGCGCGAGGCGCCGCCGATGAAGCCGTAGAAGTGCCAGCCGCGCGCGTGAAGGCGGTCGATCACTTGAGGCGGGGCGACGAGGAACGCCGCGTTGGCGTCGACGGGGCCGGCGAGGCTGACGTTGGGAATGTCCTTGATTTGCGCGGCGAAGCGCTGGGCGCAGGCGTTGGCGTGCTGGGCGTTGCGCAGCCAGGCGCCGCTTTCAAGCATGCCCACCCAGGGGGCGGCGAGGAAGCGCATTTTGGAGGCAAGCTGGCCGGCTTGCTTGCAGCGGTAGTCGAAGTCCACGGCTAGTTTGCGGTCGAAGAAGAGCACGGCTTCGCCCACGGCCATGCCGTTCTTGGTGCCTCCGAAGCAGAGCACGTCGACGCCGCGCTTCCAGGTCATTTCGGCGGGAGCGCAGCCGAGGGCGGCGCATGCATTGGCGAAGCGCGCCCCATCCATGTGCAGGGAAAGCCCCTGGCGGCGGCATTCGTAGCTGATGGCGGCGAGTTCGTCGAGCGTGTAGACGCCGCCCATTTCGGTGGATTGCGTGATGGTGACGGCGCGCGGCTTGGGATAGTGGATGTCGGTGCGCTTAGTGGCACATTCGCGGATGGCGTCGGGCGAGAGCTTGCCGCCGCGGCTGGGAGCGACGAGGAGCTTGGAGCCGTTCGAGAAAAACTCCGGCGCGCCGCACTCATCGGTTTCAATGTGCGACATGTCGCAGCAGATGACCCCGTTGTAGGACTGGCACATGGAGGCCAGCGCCAGCGAGTTGGCGGCCGTACCGTTGAAGACGAAGAACATTTCGCAGTCGATCTCAAAGAGTTCGCGGAAGGCGTTGGCGGCGCGGGCCGTCCAGGGATCGTCACCGTAGGAGACGACGTGGCCGCGGTTGGCGGCCTCGATGGCGCTCCATGCTTCAGGGCAAATGCCCGCATTGTTGTCGCTGGCAAACTGCTGCGCGAGTTCCCGATCGTCGATGGCGTTCATGGTGGGGCCCCTTTTGCGCTGGGTGGTAACCTTTGAGCTTTTCTGAAAACCGTCCCTCAGGGCTAAAGCCCATTGTCCATGCGGCTTTCACGGCACGGCTAAACAGGCCGCTGAAAAACTCGGAAGAAACGGCGAAGTTGAGAAAGCGAGCGCAGCAGGGGCTGAAGCCCGCCTCTCATTTTGAACATTTACGGCCCGGCTGAAGCCGTGCCCTTATTACAAAGCCGCCTCCAAACGAGTTTTTCAGCAACCTGTAAAGCCGTGCCCCTTCCAAAGCGAAGCCGTGAATAGCTTCTACGAAATCATTCTTTCACAGCCGTGATCGGCGCGGGCCGGATGGCGAGAAGGGATTAGCCATGATCCGGGAAAGGAGCGCGAGCCCGGATGGCGGGAAGCGTTTACCTCATGAGCCAGAAGAGGGGAACGAGGCCGGCAACGGCGAGCGCGAGCAGAAAGACCAGACTCTGCGCGCCGGTCTTTTTACCGGCCAGCGAGCGGGCGTAAATCCCCTTGACTACGTTGTTGCTGGCGGCGGCGATCACGATGGCTCCTGCCGCGATCTTCACTGCGGCGAGGCTTGCGGCGGTTTGAGTGAGGCCCATGATGAACGGATCGACGTCGGTGACGCCCATGATGGCTGCAAGCGTATCGACCCCTGCGCGGCCGAGATAGGTGACAGCCAGTTGGGTTACGACGAGCATCACCAGAAACAGCAGCGCGAAGAGAAAAGCAGTTCCGAGCTCGAGCGGATTCTTCGGCTCCAGACCGTCGCTGGCAGGCGCAGCAGATTTTGCGAGCCGGGACCAGAGCCAGCCGGCTCCCACGGCTAAGGCGGCGAGCACCAGAAAAGGAACGGCCAGCAGGCCCATCAATTGCCGGTTGAAGAGCGCCAGAAGGATCGCCAAACGAAGGTACATCACGCCGCAGGCCATAAGGATGCAGCCGGAATAGAGGCGGGGCTGATCCACCACTTTGCCCTTGCGGGCCAGAACGACGGTGGTGACCGTGGAAGAGTATGCCCCGCCCAGCAAAGCGGCCACTACGAGCCCGCCTTCTCCTTTTGTGAGCTTTTGCAGCACGTAACTGGTGTAGGAGATGGCGCTGATGGCCACCACCACCAACCAGGTCTTGAAGGGATTGATGTGGTAGGGGCCGTACTGCTGATTGGGCAGGATGGGAAGAATGACGCCCGTAAGAAAGAGAAATTTTGCGAAGGTGTAAATTTCGTGCGGTGCGATGCGCTTGGCCAGCGACTCCAGCCCGACCTTGAGGTCGAGCAGCAAGAGGCCGGCGACGCAGAGCGCGGTGGCTGTCCAGAAATGGCCGTAGCTGACCAGCGCGCCAACGAGAAACGTCGCGAGCCCCGACATCTCTGTGGTCACGCCCGCCGTCTCCGGCTGCGAGAGCTTGTGCCAGAAGGAGAGCATCAGAAAGCCGGCGACGGCGAGGAATCCGATGGTGAGAGGCAGGTAGTTATTTCCCGCGATCAGGGCCAGTGAGTAGCCGATGAGGCCGATCAGCGGGAAGGTGCGAACGCCGCCGAAGAGGTAGGAGCCGTTGTTGGCTTTGCGCTCCTGGCGCTCCAGTCCGATGAGGAACGAGAGGAAGAGGACCAGGACGATCTTGACCGCTTCCGGCGGCAGAGATTGATAGAGCCCCATGCGCAGCCCCGCCTGAAAAGAATGGCGCAGATTTGCCTGAATGCAGCATATACGCCGGCGGCCAGCCGGGAGCAGAAATATTCACTTGCGGATCACTAGAAAAACGTCCCGCAGGGGCTGAAGCCCGCCTCTCATTTTGCGACATTTATGGCCCGGCTAAAGCCGTGCCGTTCTTACAAAGCCGACTCCGATGGAGTTTTTTAGCAAGCTGCGAAGTCGTGCCCTTTCAAAACAGCCTGAACTTGCTCCACTATCAAACTTCTCACGCTTCAATCGGTTTCGACGGCTATCGCTGCACGCCGGCGCGTCTTTGGCGCTCCCTTGTCGCGCAGCCGCTTGGCCAGAGCCCATTTCAGCTCGTCGATGCCTTCGCCG
>Ga0335071_10006633_pt1 | contig 11944 bp, 8 predicted proteins | sample Lox_Sample_15_FD_206724 | JGI IMG/M metagenome (GOLD analysis project Ga0335071, IMG submission 206724) | Soil microbial communities from Loxahatchee National Wildlife Refuge, Florida, United States - Lox_Sample_1.5 | ecosystem: Environmental > Terrestrial > Soil > Wetlands | place: USA: Florida...
CCGCTCTATTTTGCGTCGAACAGCTTCCTGCCCAGCAGTGACATTTACCTGGCGTTTGCCTCGGCCGGCCTGACGGATGGCTGCCTGAAGACGTTCGGAAAGCTCCTCCGCGGCATGCTTGCGGCCGGCAGGAACCGGAAATCCAATTGAGTGAAGGCGAGGGTACAGGCAAAGTCAGACGGACATTATGGAAAACGGCGCGGCAAAGGACAGGTTGGTGATTTGCCAGAACAGCCAAGGTGTCGAGATCCGCGGCAACCTGTTGCGGGTGACGCGCTATCTCGCGGTGTTTGAGATCTATAATCCGAGCCTTATCTTGCAGGCGTCCGAGGTGCTTGGGGGGGTCAGGATAATCATCAACGAGCGCACGCTCTACGCCGGGCGCGCGGTGGTGAGCACGTTGATCAACGCGGGGACGATGCTGGTCTGTGAAGCCAAACTCGATGAATCGGCTTTCCTGCTCGCTTCATTCGCTCCCGGCATGGACTCCACTTCGCTGCAAGAGGGTTTCGAGGCCTTCATGCGGCATTGGCAGAGGCTCTATAAGGTGCTGCCGGACTTTAAAGCCGTAGTGGCGGACATGCAGACCTTTCTGACGGACCTTCGGCTCTGGCTGGAACAGGTGGAGCTGCAGATCCGCTCCGCTCCCGCCCGCGACCGGTTGGAAATGGAAGCGCGCGCCGCGCATGAAATCGGCCGGGCCATGGTCCCGGCATTCGACGCCATGCACGAGCGGCTGGAGAGCGTTGCGGGCAGCATTGAAGCGGAGCTGCGGCCGGTCCACCAGAATTTCGCGAAGCGGCAATTGCATCCTCTCGTCATGTGTTCGCCCTTCGTCTATCGGACGTACCACAAGCCGCTCGGCTATGCGGGCGATTACGAAATGGTGGACATGATCATGCGTGACCCGTATGAGGGCGGGTCGCTGTTCGCCAGAGTGGTGAATCTCTGGTTTCTGAGCCAGTGGCCGGCCCGGGCACACCGCAATCGCATCAGCCATTTGAAAGGCTTGCTCAAGGAGGAGACCCAACGCGGGGCTGGCCGGGGGCAGCCCACGCGCGTGCTGAATTTGGGTTGCGGTCCAGCTCGCGAACTCCAGGAGTTTCTGGCCGAAGAGGTACTGTGCGAGCACTCCCAATTCAGCCTGCTGGATTTCAACGAGGAAACCATCCAACACACGAGCCGGGTATTGGAGGAACTCAAACGGCGATACGGCCGGAGCACCCCCATCCAGATTCAGAAAAGGTCCGTGCAACACGTGCTGAAAGACGGGGCCAGACCCGTCGTGGATGCGCCGAACGGACGATACGATCTTATTTATTGCGCCGGCTTGTTTGATTATCTTCCGGACCGGACCTGCGCGCAGTTGATGAATGTGTTTTACGATTGGCTGGCGCCGGGCGGGTTGCTGACGGCGACCAATGTGGAGGACTGCAAGCCGTTCCGCCATATGTTGGAGTTTGTCTTGGACTGGCACTTGATCTATCGGGGTATAAAGAAAAGCGCGCTTTTGCTGCCACAGCGAGCTGAGGCCGGGAACGCGCGCATTTTCAAGGATCCCACGGAAGTGAACGTGTTTATCGAAGTGAGGAAACCTGAGCATGGCTGACGGAACCCCCAACAGCCGCGAGATACAGGCCGCGTTCGCCGAGTATGATCGCCAGGAGACCATCAGCAACTTCAAGGTCGCCTGCATCATCGGTATGACGCTGATGCCTGCCGGCGTCATCCTGGACTATGCGGTTTACCCCGGTTTGGCGGCTCAATTCCTCAAATTGAGGTTCCTGAGTTCGGTTCTCATTGGCGCCTTCCTGACCTTTTTGCTCACGCCTTTGGGGCGCAAATACTACCGGCTCCTGGGCATCAGCTTGTTCATGCTGCCCGCCTCCTTCATTGCCTACATGATCTACGCCAGTCCGGAGGGCGCGGCGTCTCCCTACTATGCCGGCCTGAACCTGGTCTTGCTGGTCCTGGCGTTCGTGTTGCACTGGACCTTCCGCGAAAGCCTCTGCGCCGCGGTGCTCGTCCTCGGTCTCTATCTGGCCGCGGCTTGGTTCCACCCCGGCCAGGTTAGCTCGGGCGATCGGGGCATCTTCGTCAACAACATTTACTTTCTGGTGCTGACCGGCATCATTGTGGCGACCGGCAGTTATTTCCACAGCAAGTCACGCTTCAACGAATTTGCGTTTGGTCATGAGTTGAACAAGCAGAACCGGGCCCTTGAGTCGGCGAACAAACAGCTCAAGGAGGCCCAAATGCAACTGGTTCAGTCGGAAAAGCTGGCGTCGCTCGGGCGCATGAGCGCCGGGATCATTCACGAGATCGGCAACCCGCTGAACTTTGCCACCACCGGCCTGTTCACGCTGCGCAACAAGGGCAAGCACCTCGCGCCCGAACAGCAGGAGGAATATCAGGACATCGTGAAGGACGTGGAGGAGGGGATCACGCGGGTGAAGACCATCGTTTCCAACCTGCGGATGTTTGCGCATCCGGAGACCGAAAGCCGGGACCAGGTGGAGGTGACGGAAGCGGTTGCCGCCGCGCTGCGTCTGCTGAGCAATGAATGGAAAGACAAGGTGCGGATCGAGCAGACGCTGGCCGAGCATCAAACGGTCCGGGCCAATAAGAACCTGCTCATTCACGCGCTGCTGAACTTGCTGCAGAATTCCATCGACGCCTTGAAGACCAAGTCGTTCGAGCAGGAGCAGCCGACGATTTGGATTGAAGGCCGCCTCGAAGGGGACAAGAGCTTCGTGGTGATCCGGGACAACGGGACCGGCTTGGACGAAGAGCATAAAACCAAGATATTCGATCCGTTTTTCACGACCAAAGATGTCGGTGAGGGCATGGGGATGGGTCTGGCAATCTGCCACCGCATTGTGCAGGATTGCGAGGGTCAGATCTCGGTGCGAACGGAGCCTGGCAAGTTTTGCGAGTTTACGCTGGAGTTCCCGGCAAAAGGGCAACAATAGATGGAACAATAAGGCAACGCGTTATGCAGAACCTCTATGACTACAAGCGGTTTGCGGTCCTCTACGTGGACGACGAGGAGAAGTCGCTGAAGTATTTCACCCGGGCCTTTGCGGACCAGTTCCGCATCTTCACTGCCGCCAACGCCGTGGATGGGCTCAAGCTGTTGGAGGAGCATAAGGACGAGGTCGGCCTGTTGATGACCGACCAGCGGATGCCGGGGGAAAAGGGCGTGTGGCTGCTGGAAAAGGCGCGCCAGCTCCGCCCGCGCATCATCCGTGTCCTGGCCACTGCGTATGCAGATATGGACGCGGCCATCGCTGCCGTCAATACGGGTGCGATCTACAAGTACGTGACCAAACCGTGGGACCCGCCACAACTGGAAACCACACTCAAGCGCGGCCTGGAGTTCTTCATGGTCCAGCGCGAGCGCGACCAGTTATTGAAGGAGAAGATGTCGGTGCTGCACAACATGATGATTGCCGACCGGATCGTCAGCCTCGGTTTGCTGGCCGCCGGGATGAGCCATCACATTCGCAACGCGCTGGTGGCGGTGAAGACCTTTCTCGACCTGGCGCCGGCCAAGATGGAAGAAGAGAAGATGGATGTGGAGGGTCTGCGGAACCCGGACTTCTGGAGGGAGTATTACCAGAATGTGCAGGGCCAGATTGAGAAGATCAACAACATGCTGAAGGACCTCTGGACCGCCTCGGAGAAACCCGCATTCGAGTTTGGCGATCGAATCCATTTGCATGAAGTGGTAGCGGAGACGGTCATGCGGCTGAAAGACGGATTCGCGGCCAAGAAGATCGAGGTGGAGAACCACATTCCCGTTTCCCTGCCGGTCTTGCAGGTGGATAAACCAAAGTTCTACCGGCTGTTTGAGTTGTTGCTCAAGGATGAAATCGCCAGCTTGCCGGCGGGGACCCGGGTGACCCTTTCCGCTAAATTGCTCGAAGGCGCCCCGGCGGACAAACAGGAAGTCCAGGTGCAGGTTGCCGATAACGGGCCCGGTTTGCCCAAGGAAGCCTTGCGGCTGGTATTCGACCCATTTGTGGTCCGCAGCGACAGTCCGATGGAATACGGCATTCACCTGATGGCCTGCTATTTTATCGTCCATCATCACGGCGGGCGAATTGATGCCCGGAGCGACGAGGGGCAGGGAACAACGTTCACGTTGCGACTGCCGCTCAATCCTGAGCAGGTCTCGCCGAAGCAGGACGAGCAGGAGTTCCTGCACAAGGTCCTGTTGAGCGAAACGCTCTGGGAAAAGCTCATTTCTTCGGAGTAAGTTTCCCCCCCCCCGGACCGCGGAGTCCGGGTTCCGGCTTCAGACCTCCCCCCGGAGAATCCCTTGGGTAGGGTACGTACGTGCCCCTGCCCGGAATCGGTATTGCCCGTTATTGAGTCCGCTGGCCAGAGATGTTAATTATGTTGGCCACGATAAAGTTTATCAGACGGCGGACTTATGAGCGACACGGCAACGACGGTGGCACTCGGACACGGTTTAGCCCGGCACGCGGACAATCTAAGGATTGCCAAGCGGGAGAAACTGGCCCTTAATATCCAAGTGGATTTGCCGTGTTCGCAGACCAGCCACCGAAGGCCTGTGGCTCCCGTCGGGGGCATCGCGCCATGAAGACACTATTGGTGCTAGGCGAACATCCGGATTTCGCGGAGGCGATCCGCTCGGCAATCAATCCCGAGCATTACCGAGTCATTGATCGGGCCAACCTCGAGGAGGCGGAGCCGTTGCTGGTGCATGGCCTGGTGGAGGCGTGCCTGGTTGACGTTGAGCTGACGAACGTGCAAGGGCTTTGGTTCCTGGAGAAGCTGCGCCGAAAGGCGCCCAAGTGCCCGGTGATCCTTTTTACCGGCGCCAAACAGTCGGATTGGGAGGAGGAGGCTTATCTGCAAGGGGCGACGCACGTGCTGACCAAACCGGTGCGGGGGCGCATGCTGATGGCCTTGCTGGATCGGCTCTGGCTGTCGCCAGCCACCGCGCGCCCGATGCCGCCGGCGACTCCGCCGCCGCCGCCGGAAATCATGAAGTCGGCCGAGATCGGCGCGGCGCCGACGGCAGCTCAGACTTTGAGCGTGCTACGGGACTTTTCGGGCATCCTGACCCACTCGCTGAATGCCGAAGGGATGCTCAAGCAATTCCTGCTGCTGCTGCGGGAGATTCTGAGCATCAATCGCGGGGCGATCTTTTTGCGGCAACCCTTCGCCTCCTTCGGCTGCGGCCCGGCGGTGGCCGAAAGCCGGCGGCTGCGGGCTGTGTGCGCCCTTGGTTTGTCTCCCGGGTTGCTGCAACATTTTGAGTTGTCCTTTGAGGCCGGGGTCGGCGGGCACCTCTTCCGCCTGGGGCGCATTCTGCGGCGCTCCAGCGAAGAAGCGCGCAACGACCTCGAAACCCAGAAAGAGTTCGAGCTGCTCGGCGGACAGGTGGCCGTGCCCATCCTGGATCGGGAGACGGTCCTGGGCGTGGCGGTCTTTGACGGACGCATCACCGGGGAGCCGCTGGTCAACTCGGAGCTGGAGCTGATCTTTCATTTCCTCGAGCAATTGGGGCTGGCGATCAAGAACATCTGGCTGCACGACCAGTTGGCGGGCAACCACACAATGATGACCGACATCCTGCGCGAGCTCAGCAGCGCGTGCGTGGTCGTCAGCCGCGACCTGGACATCCTCCACGCCAACAAGACGGCGCGCAAGTACTTCAGCCGGGGCGAGCGCCGCAGCGGGGAACTGGAGTTCAGCGATCTGCCGGTGGCCCTCGGGGTCAAAGTTAATCAGGTGCTCCGGACCGGCGCGGCGATTCCCAGTTTTAAGCACGAGCCGGAAGATTCGCCGGGCAAGGTGTATAACATTCACATCGTGCCGTTCCAGCGGCAGCCCGCGGGCCTGCCGGCGGCGGCGCTGTTGATGGCCGAGGACCTGACGCAAAGCGAACAATTACGGCGCCTGGAAATCGAGGCCGCCAACCTGCGCCTGGTCCGGACCATGGCCGATCGGTTGACGCATGAGATTGGCAACGCGATGGTGCGTCCCTCCACCTACCAGCAATTGCTCGCGGAGGAACTCACCAAAAAAACCATTGACAAGGAGTTCCTCAGGCTCATGGAGCGCTCCTTGGCGGAGGACAACAACCGCGTGCGCCGTCTCGTCAGCACTATGCGCTACCTCAACGTGGATGCACTCGTTTCATCCGAGGCCTTCCCCCTCGCCCCGTTGCTTGAGGAAGCCTACCACGAGGCTTGCAAATACCAGCCCGACAAGGCCGGCAAAGTCAACTTCGACACCGGCAACAAATCGATCGTCCTTGCTGGCAACCGCGCGGCGCTCAAGCACGCGTTTGCCGAGGTGATGCTTAACGCGCTCCAGGCCAATCCGGCTGATCCGAAAGTGGACGTTCGCTTGCACGCGGAATCCAGTGGCAACGGCTTGCAAGGGCTGCAAATCGAAGTGCAGGACAACGGCGCCGGCTTCACGCCTGAGGCGGCGCAGAAGGCCGGGACACCGTTTTTCAGGACGCGCAACGTCGGCCTCGGCCTCGGCCTGACGGTGAGCCGCAAGATTATTGAGACCCATCATGGCCGCCTGGAAATCGTCTCGCCCAAGTCCGGCCAGGCCGGCCTGGTGCGGATTTCCCTCCCGCTCGACGCGTCGCTAACGCTGCAAGCTTGAGGGCCAAATCTTTCCGCTTGTCGAATACGCCAGTTGCGCTAGGATAGCTTCCGGTTAGATTGGTGGGTCTTGGGGAGTGGACTGGTGTTTAGCGATAATTGCATCAAACGATGACTATCACGCTGCCCACAGAGCAAGTGACGGAACTCGCGCCGATGGCCCTGCCGCCTCGGCGCAAGGGCACCCTCCTGATTGTTGATGATGAGGACGGGGCGCGCCAGTCGTTGCGCGTTATCTTCAAGGACGACTATAACATCCTGATCGCCGGGGACGGCGCCACGGCGGTGGAGTTGGCGCGGAAGCACCCGATTGACGTGGCGGTGTTGGACATCCGCATGGCGGGCATGTCCGGCATCGAGGTGCTGGAGCGCCTCAAGTACGTCAATCCCAGCATCGAGGCGGTGATGATGACCGCCTTCGAAACGACCGACACCATGCGCCAGGCGCTGCGGCTGCGGGCATGCGATTACATCAACAAACCGTTCGACGTCTCCACCATGCGGGCGGCGGTGGCAACCGCCATGCAGCGGCGCACCCTGGAGAGCGAAATTCACACCAACGCGGAAAAGCTCCAGCAACTGCTGGGCGAATTGCAGGACCAGAAGGTCGAGCAGCAGATGGCGCAGACGCGCGGCGATATTTACGGCAGCATCATCCACGACATCAACGGCCCCCTCACGGTCATCTCCGGCTTTATCCAGCTCATGAACCAGCGCGTGGGCAACGCAACCCGGATGGAGGTGGAGGACCTGGAGTTCATTAAGGACCGGCTGCGCACCATCACCCGCCAGGTGACCAACTGCCTGGAGATTTCCCGCCGCTACCTGAGCTTCCTGCGCCAGCAATCGGACGATGCGCCGCAGGTGGGCGTCAATCAAATGCTCAAGGACCTCAGCCAGTTGCTCCGCGTGCACCCGAGCCTGCAGACCAATCGCTTCGACCTGCGCCCGCTAGCCCAGGACATTGCCGTGCGCATGAATGGCACCGACGTAATCCAGGTCCTGTACAACCTGGCCGTTAACGCCTTCCAGTGCACGCCGCACGCCCACGCGGTTGAGATCGAAGGCCGCGTCCTGGCCGAACCGCTGGACCTGGCGGCGTTCAAGGACGGGCCCCAGGACCGGTTGCTCAATGTCGAGTGCTTCGAGAACGCCGTCCCGCTGCTGATGCTCTCCGTCCGCGACAACGGCCCCGGCATTCCGCCGGAGACGCTACCGCGAATCTTTCATGCCGGCTTTTCGACCAAGGGAGCGCGCCACGGGACAGGCTTGGGGCTGAACATCGTCCAGCGTCTCGTCAAGGAAGCCCGGGGCGCCCTGCACGTCCACACCGAGGCCGGCCAGGGGACCACCTTTACGGTTTATCTGACGGCCGTCCCGCTCGCCGCCGACTAGACCTTCGCCAACGCGGCGTCCAAGACCTCGAGCAGGAAATCCGCATCCGCCAGGGTGACGCACAGGGGCGGTTTGATGCGGATGGTCTGGCCCCAGAGACCGCCTTTGCCAATCAGCAGACCCAGCTCGCGCGCCAGTTCCAGCACCCGGGCGCACTCCGCCTTGGCCGGCGCCTTGGTCTGCCGGTCCTGCACCAGTTCGACCCCGATCATCAGGCCGCGCCCGCGGACGTCGCCGATCAGGTTGTGCTTGAGCTGCAGCTTTTCCAGCCCGGCCAGGATGTGGTTGCCCACCTTTAACGCGTTCTCCTGGAGCTTCTCGCGCTCGATGACTTCGAGGACGGCCTTGCCCTGGGCGCACACCACCGGGTTGCCGCCGAATGTATTGAAGTGAATCCGCTTGGCCAGCACGCTGGCGATTTGGGGCGTGGTGACCACGGCGGCAAGCGGCACCCCGTTGCCGATGCCTTTGGCCATCGTCACGATGTCGGGAATCACGCCTTGCAGTTGGAAGCCCCAGAAGTGCTGGCCGGTGCGGCCAAACCCCGTTTGGACTTCATCGGCAATGCAGACGCCGCCGGCAGCGCGGGCGTGCTCGTACGCCTGCTTCAGATAGCCGTCGGGGAAGATCACCGTGCCGCCCACGCCCTGGATGGACTCGGCGATGAAGGCGGCGATTTGGCCGGATGTCGTGTAGTCAATCACGCTCTTGACGTCCGCGGCGTATTTCCTGCCCGCCTCGGGGTCGTTGCGCCCCCACGCGCCGCGGTAGGGATCAGCCGCGATCGTATGATGCACCCCGAAGCTGTGGGGCACATTGAACTTCCAGGTGCTGTGGGCGGTGAGGCCCATGGCGGACATGTTCCCGCCGTGGTACGCGTTGCGCAGGGCGATGATGTCGTAGTTGCCGGTGTAGGCGCGGGCCATGAGCATGGCCACGTCGTTGGCCTCGGAGCCGGAATTGACGAAGTAGCACACCTTGAGGTCTCCCGGCATCCTGGCGGCCAGGGCGCGTCCGAACTCGCCGATGTTCGGGTGGAGGTAGATGGTGCTGGAATGCTGGAGCAGTTCGCTCTGCCGGCGCATCGCGTCCAGCACGTGCGGGTGGCAGTGGCCCACGGAGACGGTGGCGATGCCGGCGAACGCGTCCAGGTAGCGCCGGCCCTGGTCGTCCCAGACGTATTGGCCCTTGCCCTCCACGATCATGAGCGGCTTCTGGTAGAGGTGGAACAGGGCGGGGTTCAGGAACTCCTTGCGCAGGCGATAGACTTCGTCGGCGGAGGGTCCGGTGTAGGGCTTGGGTTGGTGTTGCGTGGGAGGCAGTTTCATAAAGTTTGATGGCCGGTGTGGGGCGAGGCGCTGCCCGAGACCTCGGGCGTCCTCGCCCCGGCGGTCGCGGTCGCGAGCCGCGCGTAGAGCTTTCGGGTTATGGCACGCGAAGTGGGCAGCACCCGCGAATAGCGCTCGGCAAATTCCAGCGCGGTGACCTGGGGCAAACCCGACACCACTAACCGGATGCGCCGCCCATAAACGAAGAGCCCCCGCAAACCAATGTTCTGGGGGCGCAACTGCTGAATGTGGTTGTAGGGAACCGATAACCTGACGGAGTCCCCCTCAAACTGCAGCGCGGTCCCGGTAAATCGCAGGTAACCGATATCATCCGCGTCCTCGAGGATCGCTCGCAGCCCCGAGCGGAGTCGGGGGGCCAAAGTCAGTTGCACAATGAAGCCGTCCTCGCCCTGGCCCGCCGCCGGCGGCAGCGAATGCACCAACCGGGTGACGTGCGTGTTGCCCAGGCCGAACGGGAGGAAATAGGCCGTGGCAACCACCACCAGCAATGGGATCAAGACCGTCAGCACGCCGAACTTGACCAGGCTGATCGCGAGGACGCCCAGCAAGAACGGCACTGCCAGCAGGACACCGTACGCGCTGACGAGCAGCACCGCCCCGGTGGTGAACCGCTTCGGCTGGGCAATATCAATTGTCGCTGACTCTGACTGCATCGGTCTTCGCTCCGGCTCCAGTAAGCCGCAAGCTCCGCCTGGAGGGCAAGGCCAAAAAGCTCGCCCGCAAGCCACCGCGCGCCGACCGGGGCGACCGTGAAACCCCGCGCTTGGCAAGCGTCGCGCCATGCCTTATCAACGGCGCGTGACCGTGACTCGAACCCCATTGCTTCCACTCTGCCTCATCGCGGCACTTGGCGTGCTCAATCCCGGGCCGGTGCCGGCTCGCGGGCAGACGACCGTCCCGCCGGAGTTCCGCGCGCGGTTCCTCCAACTCTGCGACCTGGCCGCTGCCCAGATTAAAGCCGGCACACGCAAAGACCCCTACTTCGTTGATTCCTACGCCGTGCGGGCGCTCTGCGCCGCTTATGACCTGACCGGCAAGACCAATTATCTGGACACCTGCCGCGCCTGGTCGGAGCGGATGGTCGGCTTCCAGGAACAGATGCGGCCGCGCGGCGCGTATTACATGCACTACGGCCGAAAGCCGGGCGCGGACAAGGGCGGATGGTACGTGGCGGACAGCTCGAGCATCGCGATGGGCGTGCTGGCCACCGCTGTCCGCTGCGAAGGAACTGAGCGGCAACGGTTCCTCAAGTCCGTGAACTCCTTCGCCGGGCTGGTTCTGGACAACTACATCGGCCCCGGCGGCGGCATTCGCAACGGCCTGTGGCCGAAGTTCGACGGCGAGTGGTGGTGCAGCTCGGGCATCTTCGGGTCGCTGGCCTTCCTGCTTTACGACCAGACCGGGGACGAGCGTTACCTGCAGACGGCGCTGCGAGTGGTGGATTGGCTGAACCGCCTCGACCCGGACAAGGACCAACCCTATCCCCTCGCCGAGATGGGACCTACCTACCCGATGTACGTGTTCGAGGCCTATTCCGCAGGGCTGTCGCACCTGCAGCCGGGCAGCGACCGGCGCCCGGCGGCGCTGGCCCGGATAGCGTGGTTTCAAGATTGGGCGGCCCGGCAACAGAGCACGCCACCGCGGGACAGACCGTGGCCCGCCGACGTCCGGTGGGGCATGAAATTCGGCGGCCTGCCCTTTCACCAGTATGTCTATTCGCGCGCGCTTCCCAACGGCCAGACGCTCGTCGCCGCCGGCGATCGTGAGATGATGAGCCTGGCCGAAATGGTATTCAACCAGGCGCCAGAGCTCACCCAACTGCCGATGTTTATGATGCTGTCCTACGCCGAGCGGCTGAGCCCCGGCGCGGTGTACCGGAACAGCCGGGGCGCGCCCGCCCCGACCCGCTAACCTCGGTTCGGAATCGGGGTTGCGGCCTGCCCCAGGTCTGGCTACATTGGCCGCCACTAAACCGCACCGAGGGTAGAGGACATGACAGAACTATTCGGCACCACGCGCAACGCCGTCAATGGGCGCTATGCGCTGTTTACCGCTGCTGGGCTTGTGCCGAGCCAGTTGCCGGGCTGGGAGAAGGCGGTGTGCCAGGTGCTGATTTCGCCGGCCCTGGGCGCCCGGTTTTCGCAGTTGCTCATCACGCTGGAGCGTGAAGGGCTCTGCGCGGGCAATACAGGCGCGAACCAGTATTTCATTTACGTGCTCGAAGGCGCTGCCAGCGTCCTGCTTGCGGCCAAGAAGCATCGCCTCGAACCCGGCAGCTACGCTTATCTCCCTCCCGGCCAGGATGTTCAAATCGCCAGCGGCGCCCCCGCCTCCCGGTTGCTGGTCTTCCAAAAGGAATACCAGGTGTTGCCCGGTGTGCCCAAGCCGGCGGGCTTCGCCGCCCACGAGCGCGAGGTCAAAGGCCAGCCCCTCGACGGGCTCCCGAACCTCCGGTTGCAACCCTTGCTGCCCGGCCATCCCGGGTTCGACATGGCCATCAACCTCCTCACCGCCCAGCCCGGCGCCGCTCAACCCCGCGTCGAG
>Ga0335071_10006634_pt1 | contig 11943 bp, 12 predicted proteins | sample Lox_Sample_15_FD_206724 | JGI IMG/M metagenome (GOLD analysis project Ga0335071, IMG submission 206724) | Soil microbial communities from Loxahatchee National Wildlife Refuge, Florida, United States - Lox_Sample_1.5 | ecosystem: Environmental > Terrestrial > Soil > Wetlands | place: USA...
CGGCCAGCAGGGCCATGCCGAGCCGCTCGGCCACGGCGCGGCTGCGCGCGTTCTCGACGTCGGTGACCGCGAGGACGCGCGGGTGGTGCGACAGCGCGTACGTCAGCCAGGCCCGCCCCGCCTCGGTGGCGTACCCGTGACCCCAGTGCTCGCGCGCCAGGCGCCACCCGAGCTGGACGTCGTCGGGGTACCACTCCTCGTGGGCCACGCCACACATGCCGAGGAACGCCCCGTCCGCGCGGCGCTCGACGGCGAGCAGGCCGATCCCCTCCTGGGCGAAGCGCTCGTTGGCCCACGCGGCGATGGCGTCGGACTCCGCGGCCGGGATCGGCCCGCCGAGGAACCGCGTCACGTCCGGATCGGCGTTCAGGGCGGCGTAGGTGGGCAGGTCGTCCACGCGGAAGGTCCGCAGCAGCAGCCGGGAGGTCGCGAGCACCACGTGTCCCGTCCACTCGACCACGGTGCCCCTCCCGGGCGGATCCTCCCACGGACCTGCATCCGCGCGACCCTCAGCGGCGGAAGAGAGGTCGAAGGGGGCACGCCCGCCCCCCGACCATGGAGGTGGCTCATGCGCCTGTCCCGACGTCTGGCCGGCGTGGTCGCGGTCCTTGCGGCCGCGGCCTCGATCGGCGTCGCCGCGGCACCCGCCCAGGCGAGCACGCTCGGTAACCGCCCGCTCGCCGCGCTGCTGCCGGCGACCGACAAGTTCGACAACAACCCCAACGATTTCGACATCGTCACCCACGCGGTGTACGCCGTGCTCGCGGCGAAGCCGAACTCACCCGTCGGCGTCCTGGCCAACGGCAACGTCAAGCTGACCGCGTTCCTGCCCAACGACTACGCCTTCGAGTCCCTCGTCGCCCGGCTCACTGGGAAGTGGCCGACGTCGGAGCAGGCGACGTTCAACGCGGTCGCGGGGCTCGGCATCGACACCGTCGAGCAGGTCCTGCTCTACCACGTCGTCCTCGGCAACCCCATCCAGGCCTGGCAGGCGCGTCGGGCCAACGGCGCCGTCCTGACCACCGCGCAGGGTGGCACCATCACGATCAAGACGCGCGGCCGCTACGACGTGCAGTTCATCGACGCCGACACCAAGCAGCCCAACCCGTGGCTGGTGTACTACGACATCAACGTCGGCAACAACCAGATCGCCCACGGCATCAGCCAGGTGCTGCTGCCGATCACCCTCTAGAGCCGCCCCCCGGCCCGGGACTTCGGCCCCGGCCCCGGATGCAATGAACGCGGCGTTGTGCGCCTCTAAGTCGCACAAGGCCGCGTTCATTGCTTCCCACAACGGGGTGGCGCGAGGTCAGTAGGGCAGGTCGTCGGGCTGGACGTCGCGGTAGTCCGGGGTGGGCAGGGCGTCGAAGCGGACCGCGGCGATCGTCGTACGGCCTTCCAGCAGGGCTCGGCAGACCCGGTGCATCCCGTCCATGACGCGACCGTCCGGGCCGAGGATGATCGGGTACGCCGGATCGACCTCCTCGACCAGCCGCATGTGGGTGACCAGGACTCGCGGGGTGGCGCCGGACCCCGACTCGCTCCAGTAGTCGACATCGAGCTCCCAGATCGAGTCCAGTGCCGCGTCGACCACCGGGAAGCCGCGGGTGAGCTCGATCAGCCGGTCGACGTCCCACGCGTCGTAGGCCCTACCGCTCGCCCCCGGCCAGAAGTGGTACTGCTTGCGCACCCCGCCAGCATCCCAGCCCCCGGGTCTCCTTCCGAATGAACGCGGCGTTCTTGCGGACCTATTGGAGGAACGCCGCGTTCATTGCAAAGGGGGCGGGGCGGATACGCTGGCGAGACGATGGCCGTTGATCCGCAGGAAGCGCTGAAGGACCTCGAGTCGACGATGGCGTCGATCGAGGCGGTGGCCGACCTGCCCCGGTTGCGCAAGGAGCTCGAGGCGCTGAACGAGCAGGCGGCCGCCCCCGACCTGTGGGACGACCAGGAGAACGCCCAGGCGGTCACGTCGAAGCTGTCGGCGACCCAGAACGAGATCGCGCGCGTCGAGCAGCTGCGCCAACGCCTCGACGACCTCGGCGTTCTCTTCGAGCTCGCCGAGTCCGAGGACGACGCCGCCACCCGCGCCGAGGCGGAGGCCGAGCTCGAGAGCCTCGGCAAGGCGATCTCGGAGATGGAGGTCCGCACCCTGCTGTCCGGGGAGTACGACGCCCGCCAGGCGCTCGTCACGATCCGGTCCGAGGCCGGCGGCGTCGACGCCGCGGACTGGGCGGAGATGCTGTTCCGGATGTACCTGCGCTGGGCCGAGCGTCATGGCTATGCCACCGAGGTCTACGACACCTCCTACGCCGAGGAGGCCGGCATCAAGTCGGCCACCTTCGCCGTCAAGGCGCCGTACGCCTACGGCACGCTCAGCGTCGAGCAGGGCACCCACCGCCTGGTCCGGATCAGCCCGTTCGACAACCAGGGCCGCCGGCAGACCTCCTTCGCCGGTGTCGAGGTCGTCCCGGTCGTCGAGCAGACCGACCACATCGAGATCCCCGAGGACGAGATCCGCGTCGACGTCTACCGCTCGAGCGGGCCCGGCGGCCAGGGCGTCAACACCACCGACTCGGCCGTACGCCTCACGCACCTGCCCACCGGCATCGTCGTCTCCTGCCAGAACGAGCGCAGCCAGCTGCAGAACAAGGCCAGCGCGATGCTCGTCCTGCAGGCCAAGCTGCTCGAGCGCAAGCGCCAGGAGGAGCAGGCGAAGATCGACGCGCTCAAGGGCGACAACGCCGGCAGCTGGGGCAACCAGATGCGCTCGTACGTGCTCCATCCGTACCAGATGGTCAAGGACCTGCGGACCAACCACGAGACCGGCAACACCGCCGCTGTCCTCGACGGCGAGATCGACGACTTCATCGAGGCCGGGATCCGCTGGCGCAAGCAGCGCGAGCAGGCGAGCTGACTCAGCGCCCGCAGGCGCGGTACGTCAGCGCGCCCAGCGCGCGCGAGAGCCCGGCCGAGGCGAGCGTCGGCGTCACCGACCCGGCGCCGGGGGAGGACACGGTGTAGGTCAACGCGGCGTCGTACGCCCGCTCGATCGCGCTACGGCAGTCGCTCAGCCGCACGTCGACGGTGACGCCCAGGGCGGTGTGCGCGCCGACCGTCACCGGGCCAGGGGTCCGCGTGACCGCGACGAACCCGCCGCTGACGCCGATCCGGCTGACCCGCAGCGCCACTCCGCCCAGATCGGCGAGGCGCAGGTGCAGCCGCGCGCCGTCCGCGCCGAGCGGGTCAGCCCGGGCGACCGTCACGGAGAGTGGGTTGACCCCGCCGCCCGTCGCCGGGCACTGCGCCTCGAGGGCGTCCCAGAGCCGATCCAGGCCGTACGGCGAGACGAGCGCCTGCCGGTCCTTGCCAGCGCTCGTCCAGGTGACCAGCAGGACCGGGGGCGGCGCGGAGGCCGCCGACGCGGCGCAGGGGCGGAACAGCCGCAGGCTCGCCGCGGTCGGTGTGTCCGCGGCCAGGGTCCCCAGCGCCTGGACCTCGGTGGGCATGCCCACCTCCCGTTCCTCGACGGCGCGCCAGGACACCGCTGCCTGCCCAAGCGGGGCCGCGCCCTCGTCGACCATCGCGAGCTCGACCTCGCTGACCACGCCTCCGGCCGCGGGCGACCAGGTCACGTCGCCTCCCGCGGGAAGGACGACGAAGGCGTCCACCCGCGTCGGAGCGCCAGGACGCCGCGCCGGGTGGTCCGTCGCCTTGGCCACCGCCGCCCCCAGGATCGCGCCGCCGGCCAGCAGCGCCAGGGCGAGCCCGGCGACGACGCGACGACTCAGCGTCGGGCCCGGCCCGGTCGGCCCGCGACCGCCGCCCTCGAGGACGTCCAGACCGGCCGCGTCCCCGTCCCTCACCGCCGCCTCACCTGCCCTCCTCGCCGCCTGCGCCGGCTCTGGCTACGGAATTCGTGCGGCGCGGGTTCAGCGCCCGCTGCACGCGCGGTAGACGAGCTGGCCGACCGCGAAGGAGACGTCGGGCACGACCTGGGTCACCTCGTGGCGCTGGTTCGGGGAGTCCGCGCTCGCCACCGTGTAGCGGACCTGCACGGGATCGTCGGCCACGAGCGCCCCCCGGCAGTCGCCGATGCGCAGGTCCACGGTCGCATCGGCCTGGAAGTGGGGGAACACCTGGAGCGTCGCGGGCCGCTGCCCGGTCGAGACCGCCGTGCCGCGCGAGACGCGGACGTCACGGATGAGGACGTCGACCGAGGCCGGGTTGCTGAACTCCAGGCGCAGCCGGGCCCCTCGCGGTCCCAGGGGGGAGCTGCCCACCAGGCCAACGGACGTCGTCGTCGTCGGGTCGTCGACCGGGCAGGCCGCCGCCAGCTCGGCCCAGACGGCATCCAGCCCCAGCGGGTCCAGCACGGCCCGGCGCTGGTGGCCGTCCGGGGTCCGGGCAAGCACGTCCAGCCGCGGGACCTGCCCGGCACCGGCCGGCGTTGGGGTCGAACACGGCTGGACCAGGCTCAGCTCCACCCGGCCCGCTTCCCCGGGGGAGAGGTCTCGCAGGGTGACCGGAGCGGAGCCGGCGGGCAGGAAGGCCTGGTGGACGTCGTCCCACCCGACGTCCACCCGCGGCAGGGCCAACGGCCCGGCGTTGACGACGACGAGGTCCACGGTTCCGACCGCCGTCGCCTCCTCAGGGTGGGCGTCACTACCGCCCGGCACGACGATCGCGGTGAGCGAGAGCTCGCGGGCCGCGGCCGCCCGGCGCGACTGCTGCTCGCTGCCCCGTGCGGCGAGCCCGCCGAGGGCGACGCCGATCAGCAGGACGACCGCGAGGGCCGCGGCGAGGCGCGCGTGGCGTCGCACCGAGGATCCTTCGCCCGGCGGCGGCTGCTCACCGGCGAACTCCAGCACCTCGACGTCGACGTCTCTCACCGGGTCAAGCATGACGCGGCGCGGGCGCCCACGCGACACGCCGGTCACCGGGCAGGCCCGCGAAGCGACGTACAGTAGGCCGTCGGCCGGCCCCCTTCGCTTGCCCTGACCCCGAGCCCGGCCGATACCCCACCGTGATCCAGTTCAACGACGTCACCAAGCTCTATCCGTCCCAGCGTCGTGCCGCGCTCGAGCACGTCTCGCTGGAGGTGGAGAAGGGTGAGTTCGTCTTCCTCGTGGGGGCGAGCGGCTCCGGGAAGTCGACGTTCCTGCGCCTGGTGCTGAAGGAGGACCGTCCGACCTCGGGCCAGGTGTACGTGCTCGGCAAGGACCTCTCGAAGCTCTCGTCCTGGAAGGTCCCGCACCTGCGCCGCCAGATCGGCACCGTCTTCCAGGACTTCCGCCTGCTGCCCAACAAGACGGTCTTCGAGAACGTCGCGTTCGCGCTCGAGGTCATCGGCAAGCCGCGGCACACGGTCAACCGCGTCGTCCCCGAGGTGCTCGAGTTGGTGGGCCTCGGCGGCAAGGAGCACCGGCTGCCGAACGAGCTCTCCGGCGGCGAGCAGCAGCGCGTGGCCATCGCCCGGGCCTTCGTCAACCGGCCTCTCCTGCTCATCGCGGACGAGCCGACCGGGAACCTCGACCCGTCGACCTCCGTTGGGATCATGAAGCTGCTGGACCGGATCAACCGCACCGGGACCACCGTGGTCATGGCCACCCACGACGCGGTCATCGTCGACCAGATGCGCAAGCGAGTGATCGAGCTCGAGGGCGGCCACGTCGTCCGCGACCAGTCCCGCGGCGTCTACGGCTACTCCCGCTGAGACGCGCCTGAGGAGCTGAGGGATCGATGCAAGCGCACGTGGTCACGAGCGAGGTCTCCTCCGGCCTGCGCCGCAACCTGCTCATGACCGTGGCTCTGATCATCACGGTCATGGTCTCGTTGCTGCTGGTCATGATGGGCCTGGCGGTACGCCAGCAGGCCCGGCTCACCAAGGCCTTCTGGTACGGCAACATCGAGGTCACCGTCGCCCTGTGCGGCGAGGACTCCACCTCGCCCAGCTGCGCCGCGGGCCCGGTCACCCAGGACCAGCGCGACAGCATCGCAGCCGACCTGCGCGCCCTGCCGGACGTCGAGCGGGTGACCTACGTCTCCCAGCAGCAGGCGTACCAGCGCGCACAGGTGCTGTTCAAGGGGCAGCCGATCCTCGCCAGCATCACCCCCGACCTGCTCCCGGAGACCTACGAGGTCAAGCTCACCGACCCGAAGAAGTTCGACGTGGTGTCGAGCGCGATCAGCGGGCGGCCCGGCGTCGACTACGTCGAGGACGAGCGCGACAAGCTGCGCGCGTTCTTCAACGTGCTGCGCTGGATGCAGATCGGCGCGCTCACGGTCGCGTTCGTCATGCTCGGGGTCGCGACGCTGCTCATCGTCAACACGATCCAGCTGTCGGCGTTCAACCGGCGCAGGGAGACCGGCATCAAGCGGCTGGTGGGCGCGAGCAACCTCTCGATCCAGCTGCCCTTCGTGCTCGAGGCCGTGGTGTCGACGCTCATCGGCGGCCTGCTCGCAGCCGGCGTCTTCGCGATGGTGGAGAAGGTCTTCTTCCGAGATCGCCTGCCGGAGAACGTACGGATCAGCGACTGGATCGGCTGGGGCACCGCCGGCGGGGTCATGATCTTCACCCTCGTCCTGGGTGTCGTGCTCGCCGCGGTGGCCTCGTTCGTCTCCCTGCAGCGATACCTGCGCGTCTGAGGCCGCGGTCCGGCCCCGCCGGCGCTCGTAGGATGGTCGGTCATGGCCGTCCTCAGGCCCCCGCTGCGGCGGGCGCTGTCGTACACCCTGGTCGCCGTGGTCGCCTTCGCGGCCGGTGGCCTGGTGACGTCCACGGCCGACCAGGACGGCTCCGCCAAGGGCTCCGACGCGGCCGCCAGCCCCGGCGTCCTCGACCAGGCGGCGGCCAAGATCGAGGCGGACGCCGAGCACCCGGTGAGCAAGGCGGCCCTGGAGAAGGCCGCGGTCGAGGGCATGCTCTCGGTCCTCGACGACCGGTGGTCCGCCTACTATCCCGCGCAGGACTACGCCGCGTTCAGCTCGGCCCTCGAAGGTCGCTACACCGGCGTCGGTCTCTGGCTGCGCCAGGCCATCGACGGGGAGATCACCGTGGCCAGCGTCCAGCCGGGCTCCCCGGCGGCGACCGCGGGGGTCACGGCGGGGGATCAGCTGCTGCTCGTCGGCAGCCAGGCGGTCACCGGCCACGGGGTCGCCGCCGCCGCGTCGGCGCTTCGCGGCAAGAGCGGGACCCCGGTGAGCGTGATCGTGCGTTCACCGGCGGGTGACGAGCGCAGCCTGACCCTGGTGCGCACCGACGTCAGCAGCGACTCGGTGACCGTCGAGCGCCTGTCCGGCGGGGTGCTGCGGATCGGGATCGGCTCCTTCACCTCCGGTGTGGGGCGCCAGGTCCGTGCGGCGCTCGCGGCCGAGCGGGGCCACCGCCTCTCCGGGGTGATCCTCGACCTGCGCGACGACCCGGGCGGACTCGTCGACGAGGCGGTCGAGGTCGCCGGCGCCTTCCTCAACGGTGGACCGGTGGTGTCCCTGGACCGCAGGGACCAGGGGCGCACCACGCTGGACGCGAGCCCGGGCGGAGACACGAGGACTCCGCTGGTCGTCCTGGTCGACGGAGGCACGGCGAGCGCGGCGGAGATCGTCACCGCCGCCCTGCAGGACCGCGGGCGCGCGGTGGTCGTCGGCTCGCGGACGTACGGGAAGGGGTCGGTCCAGGAGCCCTCGCGGCTGGCCGACGGCTCGGCGATCGAGATCACCGTGGGGACCTACGTCACGCCCGCCGGCCGGACCATCGACGGGGTCGGCATCGAGCCGGACATCTCGGTCGACCCGACCGCCTCACCGCGGGTGGCCGAGGCGCGGGCGCTCGAGGTGCTGAGCGGGCTGGTCGCCGCGGTCGGCCCGGCGGGGCGGGGCTGAGCCATGCCGCGTGAGGAGGGCCGCAAGCTGGTGGCCCAGAACAAGAAGGCGCGCCACGACTACCACATCGAGGACACCTACGAGGCCGGGCTCGTGCTCACCGGCACCGAAGTGAAGTCGCTGCGGGCCGGGCGTGCCTCGCTCGTCGACGGCTACGCCACGGTCAGGGACGGCGAGGTGTGGCTGCACAACGTGCACATCCCGGAGTACACCGAGGGGACCTGGAACAACCACGCCCCGCGACGGGTGCGCAAGCTGCTGCTGCGCAAGGGTGAGATCCACAAGCTGGTCGGCCGGACGAAGGAGACCGGCCTCACGCTCGTACCGCTCTCGCTGTACTTCAAGGACGGCTACGCCAAGGTCGAGCTCGCGGTGGCGCGGGGCAAGAAGACCTACGACAAGCGCCATGCGCTCGCCGAGCGGCAGGCGACACGCGAGACCCAGCGGGCGGTGGCCCGCCGCGCCCGCGGCCAGGAGGACTGAGCACCCATGAAACGGGGTGCCTCGCTCGCGTTCGTGGTGCTCGGGCTTGGGATGGCGCTGGCACTGGTGCTCGCGCCGGCGCTGGTCGGCGGGGCGTTCGGTGGGTCGCGGGCGTGGGCGCAGACCGGGGAGGTGACGCGGTCGTACGCCGTCACGGTCACCGTCGCCCGCGACGGCGTGACCCATGTGCGGGAGCGCATCGTCTACGACTTCGGCGACACCCCGCACCACGGGATCTACCGCACCATCCCCGTGGTCTACGACTACCCGCCGAAGCCGGCGTACGAGCGGGTCCTGGAGATCTCGAACATCCACGTGACCAGCGACGCCCCGGACCAGGTCAAGACCAGCCACTCCGGGCGCTACCTCGTGATCCGCATCGGGGACCCGAACAAGACGATCACCGGTCAGCACACGTACGTGCTCGGCTACGACGTCCGCGGCGCGCTGAACCGCTTCTCCGACCATGTCCAGCTCGACTGGAACGCCCTCGGCACGCAGTGGCAGGCACCCGTGGGGCTGGCCACGGTGAGCGTCAGCTTCCCCGCCAAGGTCACCAGCGTCGTGTGCTTCCAGGGCCCGCAGGGCGCGGCGCTGCCGTGCACCACGGCGGTCGTGCGGGGTGGAGTCGCCCACGTGAGCCAGCGCGACCTTGGCGCGGACGAGGGCGTGACCGTGTCGGTCGCGGCGCCGTCCGACGCGGTGGCAGCCGACGCCGCCCAGCCGATCCTCAAGGAGAAGTGGGCGGTCTCGCGGGCCTTCTCGGTGTCCGCTCCCACGGTCGGTGGCGCGGGCCTGGTTGCCCTGGCCGGGTTGTTCGGCGTCGGGGTCCTCGTCGGGCGCAAGGGCAGGGACAAGCGCTACGTCGGCCAGGTGCCCGGCCTCACCCCGGTCGGCGGCAGCGGCCCCGAGGAGACCGAGCCGCTGTTCGACCGGACCCCGGTCGCCGTGGAGTTCCAGCCACCCGACGGGCTGCGGCCTGGCCAGGTCGGGACGCTGCTCGACGAGCGGGTCGACCCGCTCGACGTCTCCGCGACGATCGTCGACCTCGCGGTGCGCGGCTACCTGCGCATCGAGGAGCAGGAGCGCGCGCACTGGTTCGCCTCGCGCGACTGGACCCTGGTCCAGCTGTCCACGGACTACAGCAAGCTCCTGCCCTACGAACAGGTGCTGCTGGCCAAGCTGTTCGCCGGGCGCTCCTCGGTCCAGGTCTCGGAGCTGAAGCGGACGTTCTCGAAGCAGCTCGAGGAGGTGAAGTCCGAGATGTACGTCGACGCCGTGCGCCAGGGCTTCTTCCGCTCCTCGCCGCAGTCGGTGCGCACGACGTGGACGGGGATCGGCCTGTTCGCGGTGGCCCTGGCCGTCGGGGCGACGTACCTGCTCGCCCGCTACACCCACGCGGGGCTCATCGGGCTGGGGCTCGTCGTCGCGGGGCTCGGCCTGCTCGCGGTCGCCCACCGGATGCCGGCGCGGACCGCCAAGGGGCGCGCCGCGCTGACCAAGACCCTCGGGTTCCGGCAGTACATCGCGACCGCGGAGGCCGAGCAGCTGCGCTTCGAGGAGCGGGAGGACATCTTCTCCCGCTACCTGCCCTACGCGATCGTCTTCCACGAGGCGGACCGCTGGGCGAAGGCGTTCGCCTCGATCGGCGCGGCGGGGGCCGTGGGCGCGGGCGGCGTCCCGGTCTCGCCGGCGCTGGCCTGGTACGTCGGCCCGCCCGGCTGGGACCTCGGGTCGCTGACGGACTCGCTGTCCTCCTTCGCGGCCACGACTGGGGCGGCCATGGCCGAGGCGCCGGTGTCCGCCGGGACCGGCGGGGCCACCTTCTCCGGCGGCGGCTTCGGCGGCGGGGGCGGGGGCTCCTGGTGAGTCATCACTCGTCAGGCGTCTAACCCGGCCAGCACCTGGCGCCGATAGCAGCGCCATGAGGAGCCTTCGCTCGCGCCGTACGCCGCTCGCCGTCGCTGCCGCACTCGCGGCGGGCGTACCACTCGTCCTGGTCAGCGGCGCGGCCCAGGCGGCCCCCGCGGAGAAGGCCGCCGCCGCGGTCGTGGCGAGCACACCCGTCGCCCACCACCTGCCGGGGACGACGTGCACGGCCTTCCCGGCGAGCAACTACTGGCACGCGGACATCTCGAAGCTGCCGGTGGACCCCCGCTCCGCGACCTGGCTGTCCCACATGTCGCCGAGCAGCAAGCTGCACCCCGACTTCGGGCCGTCGTACGGCGCCCAGCCCGTGCCGTACGGCATCCCGATCACCTACGTGTCCGGCACCCACGCCAAGGTGTCCGTGGTCTTCGGCTACTCCGACGAGAGCGACCACGTGAAGTACCCGCTTGGGTCCGACACCAAGATCGAGGGCGGGGCCAACGCCACCGGCGACCGGCACGCGATCATCGTGGACAAGAGCACGTGCAAGCTCTACGAGCTCTGGAACGCGAAGAAGTCGTCGAGCGGGGTCTGGCACGCCGGCTCCGGCGCCGTGTGGTCCCTGACGTCGAACAAGCTGCGCCCCGCCGGCTGGACCTCTGCCGACGCGGCCGGGCTGCCGATCATGCCGGGGCTGCTGCGCTGGGACGAGGTCAAGTACAACCGCATCGACCACGCCATCCGGTTCACGACCGACATCACGTCCACCCACTACCTGTGGCCGGCGCGCCACGAGGCGGGGTCGACGTCGAGCTGGGCCTACCCGCCGATGGGCGCGCGCTTCCGCCTCAAGGCGTCGTACCCGATCTCCGGCTACTCCGCTCAGGCGCAGGAGATCCTCAAGGCGATGAAGAAGTACGGTCTGGTGCTCGCCGACAACGGCTCCCCGTGGTACTTCCAGGGCACCCAGGACACCCACTGGCCCTCGGCGCTGCTCGACCAGCTCAAGAAGATCCCGGCGTCGGCCTTCCAGGCCGTCGACACCTCCTCGCTCATGGCCAGCTCGAGCAGTGGAGGCGTGGCAGGCTGATGTGCGTGGAGGCCAACATCACCGAGTTGCAGGTCGCCCTCGCCGAGGGCGCGCGTCTGGTCGACGTGCGTGAGGAGGAGGAGTACGTCCTCGGGCACGTGGCCGGCTCCGAGCTGGTCCCGATGCGCACCGTCCGCGGCCGCGTGGAGGACCTGCGGGGCGGCCAGCCGCTGTACGTCATCTGTGAGGTCGGCGCCCGCAGTGCGGTCGTGGCCGACTTCCTGGCGACCCAGGGCATCAGCGCGATCAACGTGGCCGGGGGGATGCACGACTGGCGCCGGTCGGGATATCCGGTGGAGACGGGCGTGCCGCGCTGACATACTCTGGAGGTACAACTGCACAGGGGGTGATTGGCTTCGACTTCGGACGTCGAGCCAGGGGAAGCGGGTCGAGGATGACGACACTGACCTCGTAAACCACGCGTCGTACTAAACACAAGTGCGAACTCAAACCGCACCCAGTTCGCTCTCGCTGCCTAAGCCTGAGTGACTGTGTCAGCCCGGGAGTGCTTCCGGCCCGGGATCTGGCATCGCTAGGAAGCTCACCTCTCGCCTCGGTCGCGGGGACGTGAGGAACACCAAACAGCGACTGGACCCGGCGACAGCTCGCCAGCATGACTG
>Ga0335071_10006635_pt1 | contig 11940 bp, 14 predicted proteins | sample Lox_Sample_15_FD_206724 | JGI IMG/M metagenome (GOLD analysis project Ga0335071, IMG submission 206724) | Soil microbial communities from Loxahatchee National Wildlife Refuge, Florida, United States - Lox_Sample_1.5 | ecosystem: Environmental > Terrestrial > Soil > Wetlands | place: USA...
TTCGGCGCCGATCGCGACCTTCACTTTGCCGTTGTGCAGCCGCGTCACACTCCCGGCGGCCTCGAGCAGCGACAGCACTTGACGCCATTCGATGTTCGCGCTGGACGAGTGCCGGAAGATCTTCTGGAGCGTGTCGCGGTGACGGAACGGGAGGTCTGCAGTCACGAAGGCACCTTCCCGCCTGTGGCGCGGACGGGCATCGGCGATCGCGCCGAGCCTCTGCGGAGACGTCGCAAGGTCTCAGCCCGGGCCAATGAGACCGTGCGCAAGCGAGAACAGGACGAGCTCCGAGCGACTCTCGAGGCGGAGCTTGCGCATGATGTGAGCGCGGTGGGTATCGACCGTACGCACCGAAATGAACAGTCTGCGCCCGATCTCCTGGTTCGTATAGCCGAGCGCGAGCAGCTGCAGAACGTCCCGTTCGCGGTCGGAGAGCGGCTCGAGCGCGGGCGCCCCCTCCTCGACAACCAGCTCTGCCCCGAGCTCAGGCGCGACGTAGCGCTCGCCGGCCGCGACCTTGCGGATCGCCGTCAACAGCTCCGAGTCAGAGGCACGCTTGGGGACATAGCCGCTCGCACCCGCCGAAACCGCACGCCGCACCGCGCTTGCCGACGCCTGCGAGCTCACCATCAACACACGGGACTCCGGTGAGACGCGCAGGATCTCAGGGATCACCTCGACACCGCTTCGTCGCGGCAACAACATGTCGAGCAGCACGAGGTCGGGTTGGAGGGCGCGCGCCTTCACGACCCCCTGCTCCGCAGACCCGGCCTCCCCTATGGCGGAGATATCTCCTTCGCTCTCCAACCGCTTTCGCAAACCTGCGCGGAACAGGCCGTGATCGTCCACCAACAGCACGTTGATCATCGTCCCCCCTCGAAGGCGAGCGTTGCGCGAGTTCCAGTCGGTGCGCGCGGCGCGAGCTCGAGCGTGGCGCCGAGCCGTGACACGAAGCGCCGCGTCAAGTTCAGTCCCAGGCCGCTGCCGGATGCGTAGCCGTCCGCGTCGAGCCCGACGCCGTCGTCGTCGACTGTCAGTGTCCACGGGCTGACAGCCTGGGCCGCGCGAACCTCGATCTCACGGGCTCCCGCGGCGACGGCGTTTGCGATCAGATTTCGCAGGACGAGCCGCAGGGCAGTGGCCGAGATCGGCGCGCCGCCAGGCAACTCCGAACTGACTCGCGCCGGGATCGGACCGAGCTGGTGAAGGGCCTCGCCAAGACAAGCCGCCGCCGAGGCGGCGCCACCGCAAGTGTCGACCCGAGCTGCCTCGAGCAAGGCATCGACCAACTCCAGCGCCGTGGTGACGCCCCGCTCGACGTCGTTCATCAACATCCCAGCGAGCAGAGGCCTCTTCACCTCGTGCGCGACGAGAGCGGCGAAGTCCTGCAGCGCCTCGTTGCGGCGCGCCAGTTCGCACGTCCGCTCGACGAGCCGCTCGCTCTCGAACCGCCGGCGCAGCGCCGGAACCAGAACCGTGATCGCCGGCATGAGCTCGGTCGCGGTCGTCTCCCCGACAAGCAGCACACCGAGTGGCCCGAGCGGCACAACCGTGCGCCTCCCCGAGCGTTGGGCGCCGGCAACGTGGCGTCGGGTACTCGTCCGCCCGTCGCCGTCCTCTTGCCACCACTCGACGGCCTCGCCCGCGGCAGCGCGACTCAGAAGCTGCACCACGTCAGCGAGGCCGGACGAGACGTCAGCGGCGGTCTCGACTGCGACGAGGAGTTCCGACTGCTCCCTCACACAGAGACCTTGGCGCTTCCGGCAGCATCTGTCGTCGCTGCCAGCGCCAAGTCCGGCTTCCTGCTAGCCCTAGTCTCCGCGCCGCCAAAGGCCGTGCCGGGCATTCGATGACGTGCAGCGGCACCGTCCGCGTTCGCGGCGGCGCCCGCACGCAGCGCAACGCTTGATTGTCTTCGCGGCCAACAAGCGCTTGGCGCGGCCGGCATCAACCATGAGAACCGCCGCCATCCCACACGACACCCCGGCGATTGCCTGACCAAGCGTGAACTGGATCACGCCGCACCCGCGTAGGCGAACGGATGGTTGAACACGTCGAGTGCGTTACCAGCCGATGCAGCGATTCGGGCTGAGCGCCCGGTTCTGCGGTGGGTGACGACGACCCATAGCCGTCCAGAGCGGCGAGCCCACATCAGCACGACGTCGAGATCGTTGGAGTGGCGCTCTGCGAGATCGACGATGTGGCCCCCGGTGCCCATCGGCCGATCGTCACTGCTCGGCGGCAGCGGAGCATCGGCGGCAAGAAGGAGCCGTTGCGGATTCCTGCGCTTCATGCCGCGGCCCGCGCCGTTCGGATCGGCGCGCACGAGCGCGCCGCGGCGAGCAGCGAGTCGACCAGCGACAGCGCGCGACCAACTGCCTGGGCCGGATCGGCCTGTTGTAGCGCCAACGTGAGCGGCGACTTCAGGCGGCGGGCGACGATCTCCGCGTAGTCCTCGAGCGCGGCGTTTGCATTGGCAAGACGCGCTGCGTGCTCGGCGAGTCGCTCGTCCGCAAAGCGGCGGCGCACGACCGGGGCGATGCGCGCGATCGTGAGCGCGAGCGGAGACGACCAGTCGTCCCCGCTCACAACCAGGACACCGGCGTTCCCGAGCGGGAACGCTGAGCGGTGACCGTGGCTGTCCCCGGCGGCGGCCACGAGGCACAGCGCGAGACCGGCCTCGTCTGGAGCCCACCATTCGATCCGCCCGGCTCCGCCCGAAGCACGGAGCCCGGCCACGACCGCGGTCATCCCGTCGCGGAGGTCGGCGGCGCTCGCGAAACCGGCGATCAGGTCGTCGGCGAAACCCGTAGCGGTGCTTGCTTCGCTGCGACGTAGAGAAGCGACGCTCGTAGCCATGCCGCGAGACTAGGGCTGCCAGACTCAGACCCGCATCACGGGTACCGGGAATCGCGCTAGCGGCTAGCCGGAAGCGTTCTCTTGGTGCAGACGCGAACGTGGCACGACGAGCACCGGTCGCCCGGCATGCGCGGCGACATCGCGCGAGACACTCCGCTCGACGAGCGCCGCCAGTCCTCTGGGGCTGCGCGAACCGATCACGATCAGTCCGGCGCCGATCTCGTCCGCAATCTGGACAAGACCGCGCCAGGTCGGGGCGGCTAGGACCGCACGCCCGAGAGCGCGGAATCCGAGGCCACGCGCGAATACCACACTTTCGTCTGCACGCGCAAGCGCATCGCGAAGAAGCTGCTGCTCGACCGCGCCGGCGCCTGATCCGAACGCGGCGAACGCGTCCGCCGCAACCTCGAGTTGCGCGACGTCGACCACGACGACGCGTCGTTGGACGCCGATCAACTCTGCCGCCACGGTAATCGCGTGCCGTACCTCCTCTGAGCCGTCATAACAGATGAGGACCGGCCCGAGTTCCATACGATCGACTGTCGTCGTTTCGGATCCGCGAAACGTCCGTGCTGATCGCGATCCACTGCGTGAAGAACGCAGTTGTCCGGAGCAGGCATGGTGTGACTGCCGAGTCTGTTGACCCGCTGGACGACATTCGTCTTTTCCGCAGCAATTCGGAGGCGACGCCGATGTGAGCCTGACCGAGCCTGGCGACGATCACGGCGATCGATGTTGTCAACCAAGAAGGAGGGGCACATGCCCTCGAACGACGAACTGGTGGCGGACGTCACCGACGAGCTCTTCTGGGACCCCAAGGTCGACTCCGAGGCGATCGCGATCTCTGCCGACGACGGCAAAGTCACCTTGCGTGGAACCGTGGGAAGCTTCCACGAAAAGCGCGAGGCGAGGAAGGCCACGGAGCGCGTATACGGCGTCACCTCGGTCCAGAATGACCTCCAGGTGCGGCTGCTGAACGATGACAAGCGGGCCGACGCCGATCTCAGGGGCGACGTCCTGCAGGCGCTGATGCTCGACAGTCTGATCCCGAAGACGGTCGACGCGAAGGTCAGCGACGGGTTCGTCACGCTGACGGGCTCGACCGATTGGCAGTACCAGCGAGATGAGGCGGAGTACGTCGCCTCCAACATCGCCGGTGCCTTCGATGTCATCAACGAGATCGAGATCAATCATCCGAAGCCCGATGCGGGCGATGTGAAGGACTCGATCAAGAAGGCGTTCAAGCGGAATGCTTCGCTGGATGCAGGCGACCTCGACGTCGCGACCTCGAACGGTTCGGTCACGCTCAGAGGGACCGTCCGCTCGTGGTCGGAGCACGACGAGGCAGTTGACGCAGCGTGGGCCGCGCCCGGTGTCACCGCCGTGTACGACGACCTGAGCGTCGTCTACTAGGTCGGTCAACTGAACCTCACGCAGATGCGGCGCGGGCGGTCTTGCCGCCCGCGCCGGCGTGCGCGCAGAGCGGCGGCGATTTGCGTCGATCTCGCAACCAATCGGAAAAGTCTCCGTTTTGGTCGCAGGGTCGGCCACGGAGAGTCTTACGCGATGCCTCCCGCCGAACAGCGACACCTCGAGCAGGATCCTCACCGGCGGCCGACGGGCGGCGCGAGACGGCTCTGGCTCTGGCTCGCCTTTACCGCGGGACTGCTTGCGGTCAACTACATCGTGGGCTCCTGGGTGACACGGGCCCCCGCACGTGTGCGCGTTTCGTACAGCCCTACCTTCCTCGGCGCCATCCACGAGGGACGCGTGGCCGAGATCACCTCAAAGGGCGCCACGATCCAAGGCGTCTTCAAGCAGCCGCAGAGCTATGACGGGTCGAAGCCGTCGACGCGCTTCCAGACCGAGATCCCGTCGTTTGCGGACACGAATGCGCTTACGCGTTCGCTCGAGCGCGCACGTGTCGTCATGAACGCACAGCCGATCCAGTCGAGCCTGCCGTGGTGGGAAAACGTGCTGCTCAACTTCGGGCCGACCGTCCTGTTCGTCGGCCTGCTTGTGTGGCTCTCGAGGCGCAACACTCCCCAGAGCCTGCTCGGTGGATTCGGGCGCTCGAGCGCCCGGAGATACACACCGAGCCGCGACCGCGTCACGTTCGCCGACGTTGCCGGCATCGATGAGGCCGAGGACGAGCTGAGCCAGGTGGTCGACTTTCTGCGCGAGCCGGACAAGTACCGCAGGCTCGGCGGCCGGATCCCGCACGGAGTGCTCCTCTCGGGCGAGCCGGGGACCGGGAAGACGCTTCTCGCCCAGGCAGTCGCAGGAGAAGCCGACGTGCCGTTCTTCTCGTTGGCGGCATCGGAGTTCGTCGAGGCAATCGTCGGCGTCGGCGCCTCCCGGGCCCGAGACCTGTTCAAGAAGGCGAAGGAAGCGGCGCCGTCGATCGTCTTCATCGACGAGCTCGACGCGATCGGCGGCTCTCGCATCTCCGGCGCGGGCGGATTCGGGGGCAACGACGAGCGCGAGCAAACGCTCAACCAGATCCTCACCGAGATGGACGGGTTCGACTCGTCCACCGAGGTGATCGTGATAGGTGCGACGAATCGTCTCGACGTCTTGGATCCGGCTCTCCTCCGTCCGGGCCGCTTCGACCGGAGGGTGATCGTGAACCCACCTGATCGGAACGGCCGTGAGGCGATTCTTCGCGTGCACACAAGGGACGTTCCGCTCGCGCATGACGTCGATCTGGGTTCGATCGCAGCGACGACTCCGGGAATGGTCGGCGCCGATCTCGCGAACCTGGTCAACGAGGGCGCGCTCCTCGCGGCCCGCCTCGGCCACGACGCAGTCACTGCCGCCGACCTTGCGAGTGCGCTCGAGACGATCCTCCTCGGCACCGAACGCAAGATTCTGATGAGTCTGGACGACAGGCGCCGCACCGCATTCCACGAGTCGGGTCATGCGGTGGTCGGCATGCTCACCACCGGCGCCGACCCGGTCCGAAGGGTCTCCATCGTCCCGCGCGGCCGGTCACTCGGTGTGACATTCTCGGCCCCGGACGCGGACCGCTTCAACTACGACCGCGATGAACTGGAGGCGAAGATCAGGGTTGCACTCGGCGGCAGAGCGGCGGAGGAGATCGTGTTCGGGACACGTTCGACCGGCGCCGAGTCCGACCTCGAGCAGCTGACCCAGATCGCCCGGCAGATGGTCGGCCGCTGGGGGATGAGCGACGCGGTCGGCCAGGTCGTCGTCCTACCGGCGATCGGCCGTGGTCCTGTCCCGCCCGGAGCGGATGATGTGTCGCCGCAGACACACCAGCTCGTCGACGAAGAGGTCCGCCGCCTCGTCGACGATTCATACGACGAGGTGCTGTCACTCTTGCGGGCAAACCGCTTCCGCCTCGAGTCACTGGCCTCCGCCCTGCTTGCCTACGAGACACTCGACGAGGCTGACGCCTATTGCGCGGCCGGCTTCCGAAGACACGAAGGCTCATCCTTTACGCCGACGGAGGTCCCTGCAGCATGAGCAAGCCACCATCCTGGAAGCCCGACCGGGTCGACGGCTTTCTCGCCGGCGGCATCTGGTTGCTGTTCTTTGCGTTGCTCGTCCCGGCTGGAGTGGTCGGGTGGGTGGTCGGTCACGGAAGCAGCCAAACCACGACGCGCACCGTGACGGTGGCTGGGCGGGCCGCCGCCGCGCCGTGGCCGCTCGAGAACGGCGATCTCGCGAACACGCGGGTGACACACGGTGCGGCGATCTCGTCGACGAACGTCTCGCAACTCGGTGTTGCCTGGACGATGCCGTTGACCGCGAGCAGCATCTACGGCACGTTCGCCGCAAACCCCGTGATCGCGGACGGGGTCGTCTATCTGCAGGATCTCGAGTCGAACGTGACGGCGGTCGATCTCGAGAGCGGCCGGGTTATGTGGCGGCGGATGTACAACTCGCAGGACATCGGCCCGAACGGCGTCGCCTTCTCGAATGGTGTGCTGTACGGCGCGACGGCCAAGTTCGCGTTCGCCCTCGACGCACAGACCGGGAAGGAGCTTTGGCGCAACACGAAGCTCGTGCCGCCCGCCTTGCAGAAGGGCGGTGGCGAGCTGGCGAGCGGCTTCGGGATCGACATCCAGCCTCAGGTCGCGAACGGCAAGGTGTATCTCTCGACAGCGGCGATTCTCGACGGCGGGATCGTCTACGCCCTGGACGCCAAAACCGGCAAGACGCTCTGGTCGTTCGACTCGGTAACCGACCCGGTGGGCAAGCAGATCATCGGTGGCGGCGCCTGGAACGCCCCGGCGATCGCTCCCGATGGGACGGTGTACTTCGGGTTCGGAAACATGTACCAGCCCGCGTCGGTGGCGCTCTCGAAGCCCGGCAGCCGGCTCTACACCGACAGCACGGTCGCGCTCGACGGCCAGACCGGAAAGCTGAAGTGGTACTTCCAGGGCGTCCAGAACGACTTCCACGACTGGGACATGCAGCTCTCGCCGATCCTTGCCCAGTCGGGCGGACGCAGCCTCGTGCTCGACGCGGGCAAGATGGGCTACGTCTACGCGCTCGACGCTGGGAGCGGCAAGCTCGTCTGGAAGACGAAGGTCGGCGTCCACAACGGCCACGACCACGACGGGACGCTGGCGCTGCAGCACAAGCTGACCCTGCACTTCCCGCTCACAGTCGAGCCCGGCATCGTCGGCGGCGTCGAGACGAACATGGCCGTCGCCGACGGCGTCGTCTACGTGCCCATAGCGAACCTCGCCTCCGAATGGAAGACCGCCGACACCGGCCTTGGGAGCGCCAACTTCGGCCAAGGCACGGGAGAGCTGCTGGCCCTCGACCTCGCAACCGGCCACGTCCTCTGGGACACGAAGCTGGCCCAGATGGCCGATGGCAACGCGACCGTCGTCAACGACCTCGTCTTCACCACCACCTTCGACGGGCACCTGCTCGCGCTCGACCGCAAGACCGGCCGGGTCGTCTGGAACCAGAAGCTGCCCGCCTTCACCAACGCACCAATCGCCGTCGTCGGCGACACACTCGTCACGGCTGCCAGCTACCCCGGCGGGAAGGGACAGACGACCGAGGTTATCGCCTACCGGCTCGGCGCCCACGGCAGCATCACCCCGGCGCCCGCGACAACGACCAAGACCACCATGACCACGGCCGCCGCGGGGACCGTCGACGGCAAGGCGATCTTCACCCAGAACTGCGCCTCCTGCCACACGCTCGCAGCAGCGGACGCCAAGGGGACCGTCGGCCCGAACCTCGACCAGCTCAAACCTGCCAGGAGCCTCGTCGTCCACCAAGTCACCAACGGTGGCGGCGGCATGCCCTCCTTCGGCGGGCGGCTCAGCGCCGCGCAGATCGACGCGGTCGCCGCGTTCGTCGCCAGCTCGACCGGCAAGAAGTAGCCGGTCGCTCAGGCGTTGATCAGCGCAGCCGTCGTGTTGATCGCAATCGCCAGGATCACCGTGCCGAACAGGAACGAGATCAGTGCGTGGTGAATCGCAGCGCGGCGCAAAGGGCGTTTTGAGATGTCGGTGTCAGAGACCTGGTAGGTCATACCGATCGTCAGCGCCACGTAGGCGAAATCGCCGTAGGTCGGGAATCCACCCTCGCCGAACGCGAGACCACCTATGGGATCCAAGTAGTAGAGCCGGGCGTATCGGAGCGCGTACACGGCGTGGACGCAGGCCCAGCTGAGCGCGACGCTGCCGAGAGCGAGTCCCGTCAGAGCTACCCGCGAGGCACCGTGGTGATGGCCGACGCGGGGCAGCATCAGGCCCACAACCAGCAGGCTCGCCGTCGACGCGGCGATCAGCACGCCCTCAGAGGCGCGGTTCGAGTCGTCTTCTCCGCCGGCGCGTTCCGCCGTCGCCTTCCCGTCCAGCGGGACGACCGCGCGGAGGACGAGGGCGAGGTAGACGATCGCCGCTCCATCCCAGATTGCGCCGACGACGACGGTCCAGCTCGCGCCCGCCACGCTCGCGATGCCCGCACCGGCGCCCGCGCCGAGCGCTGCGAACAGCGCCCGCCGCTCTGCGAGACCGACGCGACGGCGCAGGAGACGGCTTCCCAATGACCTAAGGCCGCTTACTCGTGGGCGGCACGATCAGGACCGGACGTGACGCGTGCTCGGCAACGTCGTGCGACACGCTTCCCGACAAGTGTTCACGTAGACCTGTCAGGCCGCGTGAGCCGACGACGATTGCGTCAGCGTCGACCTCGTCGGCAACCTCGACGATCCCCTCCCAGGTCGGCGCTTCGACGATCCCCCGTGCGGAAGCATCGAAGCCCACGCGCCGGGCGCGCCGCGCGCCCTCACGTGCACGCGTGAGGGCGTCGTCCGCGTTCAGCTGCTCGAAGGCCGCAGCGGGCGCCATCGGTCCCAATGCTGCGAGGCTTTCGGACGCCGTGAGCGGAGGCCCGACGTCGAGGACGATCGCCCGCCGCTTCCCGAAAAGGGCAGCGGCCGCGTCGATCGCCCCGGCGGAGTCGTCTGAGCCGTCGTAGCAGATCAGGATCGGGGAACTGTTCATCGGGGCCTCCAGTCGATTTCGCCCTAGCTTGATCGCCGCCCCATGGGGGGGCATCCGTCGATCCGCGGCTCGATTGCGTGGATCGCGCAGGCGATCCTGCGCTCCTCGGATGCCGCCGAACCACTCGCCCGCGAGTCTGAGTGCATGAGTTCCGGCCCGAAGAGGTCACGCCTTGGTCGGAAGGTTCACGAGTTGGAGCAGATCGCAAATGTCGGCGAAAGCGATCGGACACCGCTGATCCTCATCGGCGAGGTGTGGGTAGTCGCAGCAACGGCAGTGTTGGTCGTGCTCGCGCTCGCGCTGCTCGCGTACGACATCGCGGCCCGATGAGAGCGTTCGCCCTCCGCCCCGCGATCGCGCGACGGCGCGCTCACCGTCGGCGTCCACGGCCGCTCGAACTCGATGCCGAGCTGGTCTCGGTCGCAGGCGCGGTCGGCGCCGCCGTCTTCGACCCGTCGGGGACACGCGTCGCGAGCCTCCACGATCTCGTCGTGCACTGGAGCGGCGCCGAGCAGCATCCTCCCCTCGCAGGCGTTGTCGTTCGCGTTGGTCGTTCCCGCCGCTTCGTGGCCGCAGCTGACATCCTCGAGCTCCTGCCCGGCTCGGTGCTTCTTCGAGTTCCGCTCGTCGGCGAACCGGTCGAGCGCGGTCACTGCCTCGTCGCCCTCGCGCACGACGTGCTCGACCGGCAGATCGTGGACGTCGACGGCACGCGTGTCGTGCGTGTCTCCGATCTCGTGCTTGCCGAGACGGCCGGAGCGATGAGGCTTGTCGGCGCCGACGTAAGCGCGCGCACGCTCCTGCGCCGTATCTGGCCGCGGTCTCTTCGGCGTCGCGTCTCCAAAGAGCGCGTCTTCGACTGGGCGTCGGTCGCGGCGTTTTCCCAACCGGGAGGCGGCACCCCGGGTGGGGAGCTTCGCCTGACGCAGGCCGCGGAGCATCTGCGGGAGCGTGGACCGTCGGATCTCGAGGCGCTGCTCGAGGACCTGCCGCTACAGCATCGCGCACAGCTGTCGGGCGAGGTACATCGCGGGTGACCGAGGTCGCCCTCAGACCGCGGCCGCGCTCACGGCGACTCAGGCGCGTACTCGCCTTCATTGCCGTGGCAGGCCCGGGACTGATCGCCGCGAACGCCGGCAACGACGCCGGTGGCGTCCTCACCTACGCGAGCGCCGGGGCCCAGTTTGCCTATCGAACGCTGTTCGTGATGGTGCTCGTCACGGTGGCGCTCGTCGTCGTTCAGGAAATGTGCTCGCGACTCGGCGCCTACACGGGCAGCGGGCTGGGCTCGCTGATCCGGGAGCAGTTTCCCGTACGCGCCGGCCTCGGCGCCATGCTGCTCCTCCTGATCGCAAACGCCGGCCTGACGGTGAGCGAGTTCGGCGGTATCGGCGCGTCGATGGAACTGCTGGGCGTCTCCCGGTACATCGCAGTCCCAGTGGCGCTCGTCGGCATCTGGGCGGTAACGGTACTCGGCACCTACTCGAAGGCCGAGCGCCTAGCCCTGGTGCTGTCGGTCGCGTTCGTGGCGTACCCCGTGGCGGCGATCTTCGCGCATCCCGACTGGCATCTCGTCGCACGCAATCTGGTGGCACCCCACTTCGTGCACTCGACCGCCTTCCTTTTGCTTGCGGTTGCGCTGATCGGTACGACGATCACGCCGTACATGCAGTTCTACGTCGCGTCTGCCGTCGTCGACAAGCACATCGGACCTGAGAGCTACGCAGCGGAGCGCGTCGACACGGTCAACGGCGCGATCGTCTCGAACATCGTCAGCATCTTCATCATCATCGCGACCGCCGCCGCGATCGGCGGGACCGGTGCGCTCTCGTCCGCGCGCGAAGCGGCCGCGGCCCTCGAGCCGGTCGTCGGGGCGGCGGCGCCTGCTCTCTTTGGCGTCGGCCTGCTCGGCGCATCTCTTCTTGCGGCGATGGTCGTGCCGCTCTCCAGCTCCTACGCAATCGCCGAGTCGTTGGGTGCCGAGCGGTCCGTGTCGGACAGCTTCCGGCGCGCACCGCTCTTTTTCTCGCTCTTCACCGCTCAGCTCGGGATCGGCGCAGCCGTTGCGCTCCTCCCAGGAAACCTCGTCACGCTGGTCGTGAACATGCAGGTGCTGAACGGGTTGATCACACCGGTTCTCCTGGTCTTCATCCTCATTCTCGCCAACCGCCGAAGCTTGCTCGGCAATGCTGCGAACGGTCCCGTGTTCCGTATCGTCGCGACGATCAGCGTCATAGCCGTGGGCGTCCTCGCACTCGCCGTCGTCGTTCTGAAGGCGCTGGGCCGGGCCTGACTCAGCCCCGGCCGACGCGCCGCGTCTCGCGACGAACCGACCTGACGAGGATCAGCGGCACGGCGACCGGAAGAGACCACCAGGCTGACACGCCCGAGCGCTGCAGCCCCCACGTGACGAGCAGCGCCGCGGCGAGGCCGGCGGCGGCGCGCCAGTCGTCTCCGACAACGAAGTTCCACCAGAAGCGCAGAAAGTGCCCGAGCCGGTTCATGACTGTCCAGACGCAGGCCGCACCGGCGTGGACTGCTCGCGCAGGCGGCGGGCGAGGACGAGGGCGAGCGCGCCGAT
>Ga0335071_10006637_pt1 | contig 11938 bp, 8 predicted proteins | sample Lox_Sample_15_FD_206724 | JGI IMG/M metagenome (GOLD analysis project Ga0335071, IMG submission 206724) | Soil microbial communities from Loxahatchee National Wildlife Refuge, Florida, United States - Lox_Sample_1.5 | ecosystem: Environmental > Terrestrial > Soil > Wetlands | place: USA: Florida...
AACTGCTGAATGCGGCCCTGTTTAAAGTCTCTGGTTTGCGACAGGATGGTCCCTTCGAAGTCGGCCGGATTGGGGGGAGAGTCGAACGTAACGAAGCCGTCCGACAGGTTGGCGGGCAAGGCAAATGATTCCGCGTAGTACGGCGGATTCTGCCACAGGCCCTGCGCGCCCATGTTCCAGGAGGAATCGTGGAAGATCGCGTAGCCGCCGCGAACGACAGTGTTATTGTTGCCAAACGGTTTCCAGGCTGCTCCCAGTCGCGGCTCCAGCGCGGTCCAATCCATGTGGATGCCGGCGCTCGACCCGGCATTCTGTCCGGCAATGAAGAATTGCCCGGTTGCGGGATCGAAGTTCGACTGGCGGTTGCCCACTTCACTCTGCGGCGTCAGCATGGCCCAGGCAAGGCCGAGGTTCAACGTCAGACTCTTGTTGACTCGCCAATCATCCTGAATGTAGGGGCGATACAGTTTCCAGCGGCGGCCGGTATTGGAACCGCCGAATTCCTGGTCGTGCAGAGCGATGAAGGCCTTGCCCATCAGCAGGTCCGCTTCGGGATCCCCGCTGAAGTTGCCCATGATCCAGAACCCGTTCGGGAAGCCGACCGCAATCGTGTTCAACTGATTCGCGCGAATCATGCCCCCGATCCGGAGATTGTGAGCGCCGCGCACCAGGTCGAGCGAATTGGAGATGGTCCAGACATTGGTTCCGCCCACGAAGGGTGCGTAGCCTCGATCGCCGAGCGACCAATAAGGGCTGGGCAACTCGACCGACGTAAGTCCGCAACTGTTCCCACCCAGATTCGCGCCCGGAATACCGAGCGCCGCCGAGTAGCAACTGCCGTTTCCTTGAGAAGTGATGTAGTCGAAAATGCGGTTGAAGCCCCCGCTGATCTGGTTCACTGTTCTGGGCGAGAAAATGTGGGTCTCGGAGATGGCTGCGTTCCGGGCGTGATTGCCGATGCTTTGATTGCTGGCGAAGGCGCCTTGTTCGGCAAAACCCGGTGCGCCGCCCGGAACGTAGGACTGAGCCTGGTCATAGCTGAAGCGCGTGAACAAGGAGTCCTTGCTGGAGAGGTTTTCATCCACGCGGATGTCGAACTTGCCTTCGTCAAGTTTGCGGACGGGCTGGCTTACGTAGTTGTATCCCAAAGCCGCGTTGTTCGCATTCGGTAGCGGATACAGATTGATCAGCTGCTGGCCGATCGGGTTGATCAGACTGGCCGGAATCTTGTTACACGGCGTGCCGGATCCCTGGCTGCCGTCGGCGGCTGCGGAAACGGGATTGCCGGAGGAATCGCAGACCAGCGGCGACCCGTTGATGGCGTTGTTGAGTTGGATCGTGCTCGGCTGGCCGAACGGGTCGTTGCTGAAGTCCCCGTTGCGCATGGCGGCGGTGGGCATGATCCCGGTAAACGGGACCCCATGCCGCTGATACTTCTGCTCGTAGTCCGCGAAGAAAAACACTTTGTCCTTCTTGATCGGGCCGCCGAGCGATGCCCCAAACTGGTTCAGGTTGAACTTTTCGGTGGAGGCCGCGAAGAAGCTGCGGGCGTCCAGGTTGGTATTGCGCAAAAACTCGAACAGCGTCCCATGGAACTGATCGGTTCCGGACTTCGTGGTCACGAGCACAGTCGGCCCCCCGCGCGTTCCCCATTCCGCCGAGTAATTGTAGGTAAGAACCTTGAACTCCTGGATGGAGTCGATGGAAGACAGAACCGAAATCGCGCCGGCGGTCAGCTCGTTGTTGTCGTTGCCGTCGAGCAACCAATCGGTGCTGTTGGCGCGCGATCCGCCGACCGAAAGCGAGAAGGATCCGCGCGCGGACGCTTCGCTACTGGGTCCACCGTTGAAGAAGCTGTTGGGGTTCGTTTCTTGCGACACACCCGGCGTGAGCGTGGCGAGCTGTACGAAATCGCGGCCATTCAGGGGAAGATCGGTGACTTGCTGGGAGGTGATGACCTGGCCGAGAGTGGCATCCGAAGTTTGAACGGCCACGGCGCTGGCGCTCACCTCGACACTGGTCTGGACCGTCGCGGGAACCAGCTTGAAATCCAACTCCCGATGCTCGTCCACCTGCAGGCGGACGTCCTTGGCCTCGGCGCCCTGAAAGCCTTGACCCTCTACGTTCAGGTTATAAACAGCGACGCCCAGCAGGGGGAAGATGTACTCACCGCTTTCGTTGGTGTTGGTGGATCGCGAAAGTCCGGTGGCGGGCACGGTGAAAGTCACCTTGGCACCGGGAATCGCCGCGCCCGTGGCGTCGGTCACTGTTCCCGAGATGCTGCCGGTGGCCTGCCCATACAGGCACACGGCGGCCAAAAACGTAATTAAGCAAACAACGGTGAAACGAATGAAGAATTGCGTCCTACCCTGAGCAGCGATCACGATGGTCTCCTCACCTTGCCGTTATGCCGTTCGAGAAGCGGCACTGGCAGCTGAACGCACGAGGTCAGATTTACAAATTTCCCGCTAGCGTTTGACGTGGCAGATGAAGCAATTTTTGCCTGTATTCATGACTTTGTCAAGGAGAAACAAGCCTTCTGTAATCGGGCTCACGCCGCGCTCCAGCAGGCTCTCCTCCCGCACGTGAATGCGAAACTAGTGCTCATGCGAAAGAGAATCTGCGTCTTCTGCGGCTCCAGTTTGGGCGGTCGCGATGGCTATGCGGCGGCCGCGGCTTCGCTGGCACGACATCTGGCAGCGCGCGGCATCGGAATCGTCTACGGCGGCGGCAACGTTGGATTGATGGGCACGCTGGCGGACGCGGCCCTTGCGGCCGGAGGCGAGGTGATTGGCGTGATCCCGCGCTTCCTGGGCAGCCTGGAACTGGCGCACGCCGGCCTCGCGGAATTGCGCGTGGTGGACTCCATGCACGAGCGCAAAGCGCTGATGGCCGAACTCGCCGACGCCTTCATCGCGTTGCCCGGCGGGTTCGGCACGTTTGAGGAATTCTGCGAAGTGATCACCTGGACGCAGCTTGGGCTGCATCGCAAGCCTTGTGGCATCTTGAACGTCGAAGGCTACTACGATCCCCTGCTGGCCCTGTTCGATCACGCCACGGCGGAGCGATTTGTGAGGCCGCCACATCGCGCCCTGGTGATCTCCGACTCGCGCATCGAACCGCTGGTGAAGCGGCTGCTCGAATACGAGTTGCCTACCGTCGGAAAGTGGATGGACCGGAGCGAGATCTAGGCGAGGATCCAACGTGCCGTCTTCGCCGCCAGGCGATCGAGGGCTTGCACCGCGAGTTCCAAGTGCTCTTCCTTCGTGTCCTCAATCTTGTTGTGACTGATGCCGCGCAGCGATTGCACGAACAGCATCACTGTGGGAATGCCCGCGCGCGAAACTTCGGCCGCATCATGCAGCGGGCCGGACGGCAAGCGGTGCGCTTTGCCCGCGACTTCGCGGATTGCCTCTTCGCAGAAGTCGAGCAGCGTGGGGTGAAACGCAATCGGCTCGATGCTCCAGATGCGCGACCACTGCACGGTGCAACTCTCCTCGCGCGCGAAGCGCTCGCTGGCTTCCCGCGCCTCGCGATACATGGCGGCCAGCACCTGGGGGTCCAGATCGCGCTGATCGAGCGCGGCCTCGCAGCGCCCCACCACCGCGGTGACGATGCCAGGAAAGGTCTTCAGGCTTCCGATGGTTGAGACCGCGTCCTTCTGCTTGCCGGCGATGGATCGGATTTCGAGCGCTAGTTTTGCCGCGGCCGCCAGTGCATCGCGCCGCGCGTTCATGGGCGTCGATCCGGAGTGCGCCTCCTGGCCGAAGAAGGTCACCGCGTGCCGCTCCACGCCCTTGGTTCCCAACACGGCGCCCAGCGGTAGTTGCAGGCTTTCGAGCACCGGGCCCTGCTCGATGTGCAGCTCCAGGTACGCGGCGGCATTGCGCTGTTCGTTCTGCGCTTCGGGGAAACGGTCGATCGAAAAGCCGCAGCGCCGAACCGCGTCCTCCAGGCGTATACCGTCTTTATCCGTGCGCCCGCGATCGGCTTCAATGCTCGCTTTGCCTCCGAACGCGGCCGACCCGAGCAGGCTGCGGCCGAAGCGCGCGCCTTCTTCGTCGGCCCAATCCACCAGTCGCACGGTTACCGGAGGACGTCCATCGAATTCGGTGGCGAATCGCCGCAGCACTTCGAGGCCTGCGAGAAGATCGAGGCTGCCATCCAGCCAGCCGCCATTGGGCACCGAATCGATGTGCCCGCCGAGGATCAGGACCTTGTCCGATGCGCCCGCCAGCGTGGTCCAACTGTTGCCCGCAGCGTCGTAGTGATGCTCCACGGGCAGGCCCTTGAGCTTGGATTGAAACCACTCGCGAGCCTTCAGCCAGGTATCGGTCCAGGCGACGCGCTGTGCGCCGTTTTCGTCCGCGGTCAGTTCGCGCAGCTCTTTGAGCTCAGCGACAGTGCGTTTCGGATCAAGGCTCATGCTGTTTGGATTGTAGCCGCAATTGGACGCCGCGGCCACTCGTTTGGTAGACGTAGAGGATGGGCGCCGCGGTTCCGTTTGCCTTCGAGGACCACGCCGAGGTAGCGCGCCGCTTTCCGGACCTGCACCCTCCGTTCAATTTTCAGGAAGCGCTCACGGAAGCCAACCGATGTTTGAACTGCTTCGACGCTCCGTGCGCCGCGGCCTGTCCGACGCATATCGACGTTCCTCGGTTCATCAAGAAAATCGCGACGCGCAACTTGACAGGGTCGGCGCTGACGATTCTGGATGCCAACATTCTGGGGGCCAGCTGTTCGCGGGTGTGTCCCGTGGATGTGCTGTGCGAAGGCGCGTGCGTGATGCTGCGGTTCAACAAGCAGCCGATCGCGATCGGCCGGTTGCAGCGTCACGCGATGGATCATTTCTTCGCGTCGGGCGCAAAGCTGCCCGCGGAGTCGAAGCAGCAGCGCAGCCAGAAGATCGTCTGCATCGGCGCGGGACCGGCATCGCTGGCCTGCGCGGCAGAATTGGTTCAGCGAGGTTTTCACGCGACCGTGATCGAACGGCGCGCTTTGCCTGGCGGCTTGAATACCTATGGAGTCGCCGAATATAAACTGCGCCCGCCCGACAGCTTGCGCGAGGTGGAAATGGTGCGGCAGCTCGGTGTGGAGTTCCGCTTCGGCGTTTCCATCGCGCACGAGCAGGAACTCGCCGCGCTGGAGCGTGATTACGACGCCATCTTCCTCGGCATCGGGCTCGGATCGACGCATGAGCTGCGCATTCCCGGCGCCGATCATCCGGACGTGGTGGACGCGCTGGAGTTCATCGCGCGCTACAAGACGTCGGGCAATCTCAAAGTCGGTCGCAACGTTGTAGTCATCGGCGCCGGCAACACAGCCATCGACGCCGCGAACGCCGCCCGCCGCCTTGGGGCGGACCGCGTCACGATCGTCTACCGCCGCACGGAGCACGACCTGCCGGCCTTCGCTTTCGAATACGAGCACGCGCGGCGGGAAGGCGTCGCATTCGAATGGCTCGCACAGCCTGTGGCCATTTACACCGACCTGGCTTCGGGACGAATTGCGTCGGTGGAATGCGTACGCATGAACAACGCCCCGGGAGGCTTACCAACGGCGATCCGCGATTCAGAATTCCAGCTGCCTTGCGACATGGTGATACCGGCCATCGGCCAATCCCCGCTGATTGCGTTGCTGCAACAATGCCGCGGCGTGGATGTCGCGGGCGGGCGGGTGCAGGTGGATCGCGCGACTGGACGAACCAGCCATCCCAAGTATTACGCGGGTGGCGACTGTGTGAACGGCGGGCGAGAAGTGGTGGATGCGGTGGCGGACGGCAAACGCGCGGGCGTCGCGATCGCGCGCTCGTTCGAGGCTGCTGATGCCTGACCTTTCCACCGTGTTCGCGGGCGGCATTCGCTGCCCCAACCCCTTCTGGCTGGCGTCGGCTCCGCCTACCAATTGCGGTGAACAGGTGATGCGCGCCTTCGATGCCGGATGGGGAGGCGCGGTCTGGAAGACCATCGGCGAGCCGATCACCAACGTGTCGTCGCGCTATTCTTCGGTGGATTGGAACGGCCAGCGCATGATGGGATTGAACAATATCGAGCTGATCTCGGACCGGCCCATCGAGACGAATCTGCGCGAGATCGCCGCGGTAAAGAAGCGGTATCCGAAGCACGCGGTGATCGCTTCGTTGATGGTGGAGTCGAAGCGTGAAGCCTGGCACGACATCGTCGCGCGGTCCGAGGACGCGGGCGCCGACGGCCTGGAACTGAATTTCGGCTGCCCGCACGGCATGAGCGAACGCGGCATGGGTAGCGCCGTGGGCCAGGTGCCCGAGTACACCGAACTAATCACTGGCTGGGTGAAAGAGAAGGCGCGAACGCCTGTGCTGGTGAAGCTGACGCCCAACATAACGGACATCCGTCAGATTGCGCGCGCGGCCAAGCGCGGTGGCGCCGACGGACTTTCGGCGATCAACACGCTGAACTCCATCACCGGCATTGATCTGGACACGCTGGAGCCACGGCCGAACGTGGATGGAATTTCTTCGCATGGCGGCTATTGCGGGCCCGCGGTGAAACCGGTCGCGCTGAACATGGTGCATCAGCTCCACAGCGATGCGGAATCGCGGCTGCCGATTTCAGGAATCGGCGGAATCGGCACATGGCAGGACGCGGCGGAGTTTATCCTGCTGGGCTGCGGCACGGTGCAAGTTTGCACCGCGGCCATGCATTACGGCTACCGCATCGTCGAAGACATGATCGACGGGCTTCAGAATTGGATGCGGGAGCAAGGCTTCGATTCGGTAGAGGCGTTTCGCGGGCTCAGCGCGCCGAAGGTCACCGACTGGAATCATCTCAATCTGAACTTCAAGATCGTCGCGCGCATTCATGAAGAGAAATGCATCGGCTGCGAGTTGTGCTATATCGCGTGCTGGGACGGCGCGCATCAGTGCATTCATGTGGACTCGGCACGTTCGTCACCGCCCGCGATCGAAGCGGCCAGCCGGGCTCGCATTTCGATGACGCCGATTCCGAAGCTCGATCGCGATACGCAATCGGACACCCGTCCGGCTCGGATTCCGCACGTTGACGAGCACGAATGCGTGGGCTGCAATCTGTGCGCGCTGGTTTGCCCGGTGGAGGGTTGCATCACGATGGAACGCGTGGATAACAACCTGCCTCGTGAGACCTGGGCAGAAGTTGTGACGCGCACGAACGGGAAAAACTGCTGATGGCACTGCTCATTCGCAACGGTTCGGTAGTGACCGCGGAAGCGACATCCGCCGCGGACGTCTTAATCGAAGGCGGCGTAATCAAGGAAGTCCGCCCGAACATTCCAGCGGACAGCCATGACACGCTGGACGCAACCGGCATGCTGCTGCTGCCGGGCGGCGTGGACGCGCACACTCACCTGGACATGCCGTTCGGCGGTACAACTTCGAGCGATGATTTCGAGACCGGTACGCGCGCGGCTGCCATCGGCGGCACAACCACCATCGTCGACTTCGCCATTCAGGCGCGCGGCTCCCGTATGCGCGACGCGCTCGACGCCTGGTGGAAGAAGGCCGAAGGCAAAGCGTGCATCGACTACGGCCTGCACATGATCGTCACGGATCTGCCCGAAGCCGGCCTGGAAGACATGGACGGCATGGTGCGCGAAGGCGTGGCCAGCTTCAAGCTGTTCATGGCGTATCCCAATGTCCTGATGGTGGACGACGCGACGATTTTTCGCGCGCTGCAGCAAACCGCGAAGAACGGCGCTCTGATCTGCATGCACGCGGAGAACGGCAGCGTGATCGACGTGATCGTGCGGCAGGCGCTGGCGCAGGGCAAGACCGCGCCCATCCATCACGCGCTCACCCGTCCGACGGCGGCCGAGGCCGAAGCGGTGCATCGTGCCATTGCTATGGCCGAGATCGCAGGCGTCCCCGTCTACATCGTGCACCTTTCTTCGGAAGACGCGCTCAATCAGGTGCGCGAGGCTCGCGACCGCGGCCTGCCGGCCTTCGCGGAAACCTGTCCGCAGTATCTTCTGCTCTCCATCGACGATATGAAACTTCCGGGCTTCGAAGGCGCGAAATATGTGTTCACGCCTCCACTGCGCGAGAAAGAGAATCTCCCGAAACTTTGGGACGGATTGAAGAGCGACAACCTGCAAGTCGTTTCGACGGATCACTGCCCGTTTTGTTTCGAGGACCAGAAAGCGCTCGGGAAAGACGACTTCACCAAAATTCCGAACGGCGGCCCGGGCATCGAAAATCGGCTACAGCTTCTGCATCATCACGGAGTGAACGCGGGCAAGATCACCGTGAACCGCTTCGTCGAGATCGTCTCCACCGCGCCGGCGCGCATTTTCGGCATGTATCCCAAGAAGGGCGTGATCGCGCCGGGAAGCGACGCCGACATCGTGATCTGGGATCCGAAGGCGACCCATCTTATTAGCGCCAAGACGCACCACATGCGCGTGGACTACTCGATGTTCGAAGGATTCCAAGTTAAGGGAAATGCCCGTCAAGTTTTTTCACGCGGAAAATTGATCGTCGATAATGGCCAGTACGTCGGCCGCGCCGGCCGGGGCCAGTACTTGCGACGCGCGGCCAGAGGAGGCGCATGGACGTAGCGGAACGCCACGAATCCAGCCTCTATAACGAAGACCTCGCGCCAGTGCCGGTGGAGAAGCGCACGTGGGGCATCTACAACTACGCGTCGCTCTGGGTGGCCATGAGCGTTTGCATTCCCACTTATATGCTTGCCTCCGGCCTGATCGCGGGCGGCATGAGTTGGAAGCAGGCCATCGGCACTATTCTGCTGGGCAACCTGATCGTCCTGATTCCAATGATCCTCAATGCGCACGCGGGCGCCAAGTACGGCATTCCCTTCCCCGTGCTCGTGCGCGCTTCGTTCGGAGTCCGCGGCGCGAACATCCCTGCAGTCTTGCGCGCTCTGGTAGCGTGCGGATGGTTCGGCATTCAATCCTGGATCGGTGGGCAAGCCATCTACTCCATGCTCCAGGTGCTGTGGCCGGCGGTAGCGTCGAACGCGTGGTGCCCATGGATCTGCTTCTACACGTTCTGGCTGCTCACGATGGGCGTGATCTGGCGCGGCATCGAAACCATAAAATTTCTGGAAGGCATCGGCGCGCCGTTTATGCTCGGCGTGGGCCTGCTCTTGCTTTGGTGGATCTCGCGCAAAGCCGGCGGACTCGGGCCCGTGCTCGAAACGCCGAGCAAGTTCCACAACACCGCTGAATTCATGCGCTTCTTCATTCCCTCGCTCACCGGCATGGTGGGTTTCTGGGCGACGGTAGCGCTGAACATCCCCGATTTCACCCGTTACGCGCGATCACAGAAAGCACAGATCATCGGGCAGTCGCTCGGCCTTCCGCCGGCCATGACGCTCTACTCGTTCATCGGCGTCGCCGTGACGTCGGCGTCTGTCATTCTTTTCGGCCAGGCGATTTGGGATCCGGTGGTGCTTCTTGGACGATTTCATGAACCGGTGATCGCATCCATTGCTTTAATCGCGCTCCTGGTGGCGACGCTGAACACGAACGTCGCGGCCAACGTCGTCTCACCGTCGAACGATTTTTCGAATCTCAATCCGCGCCTCATTTCGTTCCGCACGGGCGGCGTCATCACCGGCGTCGTCGGGCTCCTCATGATGCCCTGGAAGCTGCTGACGGATTTTCAAAGCTACATTTTCGGCTGGCTGGTCGGGTACTCGGGCCTGCTCGGTCCCATCGCGGGCATCATGATCACCGATTACTTTCTGCTCCGGCGCGCGAATCTCGACACAGACGAACTCTACAATCCCCGCGGCATATACCGCTATGGAAGCGGCGTGAACTACCGGGCCGTCGCGGCACTGGCAGCGGGAGTAGTGGTTGCGTTGATTGGCCTGCTGGTGCCGGCGCTGCGCTGGCTCTATGACTACGCCTGGTTCGTCGGCTTCCTGGTGGCCGCTGCAGTGTATTGGGTTTCGATGCGCAAGCTTGTCAGGGCGCCCGCGAGCCCGCTGGCCAGTGCGTCGCTAAGTCGATAGCCTCTCAAAAACGAGTGATCCTTCCACGCGCACTTCACGAATCATCTCCGCGCCGGCGAGCGTGAGGATCGCCGCGAGGGTCTGCTCGGGGCTTTGTTCCCTTTCGAGGATCGCGGCCAAAGGAGTGTCTGGCGCCGGGCGCAGGTAGACAAAGTCCGCGGCTTTTCCAGGTCGAAAATCACCGATCTGATCCTCAAGGCCGAGAGCTTCGGCGCCGGCCAACGTCGCCAGGTACAGCAACTGGGCCGAGTCGAGCAGGATACCGCCGGGCGCGACTCGCTGCAGCAGGTACGCCTGCAGGCTCTCCTTCAGAAGGCTGAATCCGGCGCCGGCTCCGACGTCGGTTCCTAGAGCGAAGTGCACGCCTGCCGCCAGATGGCGGTTCATCGGAAACAGTCCGCTGCCGAGTGCGGCGTTGCTCGAAGGGCAATGCGCGACGGTGGCGCCGGAGGCAGCCAGCCGTTCGAGCTCGGTCGCGGTGGGGTGGGCGTCGTGCGCCATCACGGCGCGGCGGCGGTTCAAGCCGAAGCGCTCGTACACGGCCAGATAGTCCGCGGCCCACGGGAACGCGCGGCGGACTTGCTCGATTTCCGCGACATTTTCGTTCAGATGCGTCTGAACCAGCAGATCGTCGTGCTCTGCCAAAAGAGTCTGGCAGACTGCCAACATGTCTGCGGACGTGGAAAGCGCAAAGCGCGGCGTGACGGCGTAGCGCAGGCGCCCGCGTCGATGGAACCGGCCAATCAGCTCGGTGGAGTCGCGATAGGCGCTCTCCGGCGTTTGATGCAATTCCGGGAGCAGGAACCGGTCGGAAAGCGCCATTCCGGCGGTGACGCGCAGTCCCGCGGACGCGGCAGCGTCAAAAAGAGCCGCGGTTGCCGGAGCGAAATGCGCGCCAAAGACCAGCGCGGCTGTGGTTCCGTTGGCAGCCAGCGTGTGGACGAAGCGGCGCGCGATGCCGCAGGCGTGCGGGACGTCCGCCATGCGCGCTTCTTCGGGTAGAGCGCAGTGCTCCAGCCAGTCGAGGAGCGTGCGGCCCAAGCCGCCCAGCACGCGGAACTGGGGGAAGTGGATGTGGGTATCGACGAGGCCGGGCAGCAGGCAGCCGCCTCGGAGGTCCCGGACCTGCACCTGCGGATGCGCCGCGGAAACGGTGCGATAATCGCCGCACGCGGCGATTCGTCCGTCGCGGAGGATGAGTGCGCCGTCGGTGTAGCTTTCCAGCGCGCCGCTTTCGCGAAAAGGATTGCGTGGCGTGTGAAAGAGCGGAGCGCGAAGCAACTCGCCCGAATCGTTCAACTGGATGCCTCCGCCAGGTCCACTCGACTTCCAATGTAGCGAAGAAGAGCATTGGGCGTCTGCGTGCAAATGTGGGCACGCTGTCGAATACCCGACTCGTTCCAGACGGCGCCGGCCTGCGGCTTAGCGGCACTTCCGAAGGCGAGCGGATTGTTTTCCAGCCGTTGCAAACGGTTAAGGTCCCCGTGTCGGTAGCGCTGCGGACGCAGACGATCAGCGAGACACAGGGATTCATGAAAGCGCTCCTAGCGCCCGCCGACGGCAAAATTCTCGGGTTTACGATGATCGGGCCGGAAGCCGGTGAACTGATGGCCGTGGTACAGATGGCGATGCAGGGTGGACTGCCCTACCCAGTATTGCGGGATGCGATACTCGCGCATCCAACGATGGCGGAGGGACTCAACGGACTCTGCTCGTCCGCTTAGCCCGTGAGCGCTCCCCGGTCGCTTGCGACGACGCGATAGCGGTTCGCGACGCGGGCCAATGAAAACGCACGACTATTCTACGTAGCCAAGTTCCCTGAGGCGCTTTAGAAGGATTTGCTCGTCCTCTTGCGTAAGCCCAGGCTTCTCCGCTTCCTCTGGGGGCTTGCCGCCTTCAGCGTCTTCGACAGGCTTATCGCGTTCTTCGCTGCTCATGATGCCTAA
>Ga0335071_10006638_pt1 | contig 11938 bp, 10 predicted proteins | sample Lox_Sample_15_FD_206724 | JGI IMG/M metagenome (GOLD analysis project Ga0335071, IMG submission 206724) | Soil microbial communities from Loxahatchee National Wildlife Refuge, Florida, United States - Lox_Sample_1.5 | ecosystem: Environmental > Terrestrial > Soil > Wetlands | place: USA...
ATCGGGTGGGCCGCTTCGAGCTGGCCGACACGGGCACGCTGTTTCTGGACGAGATCGCCAACGTGCCCATGAACCTGCAGGCGAAGATGCTTCGCGTGCTGGAGATCGGCGAGATGGAGCGCGTTGGTTCGTCGAAGACACGGCGCGTGGATGTGCGGGTGCTCTCGGCGACGAACGCGCATCTGGATGAAGAGGTCGCCAACGGGCGCTTCCGCCAGGATCTGCTGTTCCGGCTGAACACAGTGGAGATTCATCTGCCGCCGCTGAGGGACCGGCGCGAAGACATTCCGCTGCTGGCGAATCATTTCCTCGGCATGCACGCGCAACGCTACCGCAAACGCATCATGGGGTTTGACAGCTCGGCTATGCAGGCGCTGCTGGAAAACTCCTGGCAGGGCAACGTGCGCGAGCTGGATCACGTGGTGGAGCGCGCGGTGCTGATGGCCCAGGATACGCTGATACGGATGAGCGATCTGGCGTTGCGCAGCGGAGGCGGGGCAGCGCCTCGTCTGGAAGACATGACCATCGAAGAGGTGGAGGCGTTCCTGATCAAGAAGACGCTGGCGCGCTACAACGGTAACGTGAGTCACGCGGCCAGCGCCCTGGGTCTGAGCCGCAGCGCGCTATACCGGCGGCTGCAGCGCTACGGCCTCTAGCGGCCATGAAGCTTCTCCGCAAGCGGCACATCGTCCACGAGCAGCGCATGATGCTGCTGGCGCTGGCCGCAGGCCTGCCTGCCGTCATCACCGCGATGATCATCATCTGGTGGGTGGACGCCTACACGGCCAAGGTTGAGTGGACGCTCTCGGTACTAATCATCGGATGCTGGCTCGGCTTCGCGGCCAGCGTGAGGGAGAGCGTGGCCAATCCGCTGCGCACCCTGGCGAATCTGCTGGAGGCAATGCGCGAAGGCGATTATTCGATCCGTGGGCGCGAGGATCGCAACGAAGACGCGTTGCGCGACGTGATGATCCAGGTGAACGCGATGAGCGCGACGCTGCGCTCGCAACGCCTGGGAGCGTTGGAAGCAACCACGCTGCTGCGCAAGGTGATGGAGGTGATCGAGGTCGCCATCTTCACCTTCGACGAGAATCACAAGCTGCGGCTGGTGAATCCGGCGGGCGCGAAGATGCTGGAGCAACCGATGGAGCGGCTGATCGGGCTCGATGCGGCCGCGCTGGGGCTGGACGAGTTTCTGGTCGGGCCGGCGCAGCAAACGGCGAACCGGCAGTTCCCAGGCGGCATGCGTCGCTGGGGCGTGAGCCGGACGGCGTTTCGCGAGGGCGGGCTGCCGCACTCCCTGCTCGTTGTGGCCGACCTCACGCGTCCTTTGCGCGAAGAGGAACTTACGGCGTGGCGGAGGCTGGTGCGCGTGCTTGGACACGAGCTGAACAACTCGCTGGCACCGATCAAGTCGATCGCCGGGTCGCTCGAGACGCTGCTGCGGCGCGATCCGCTGCCCGAGGACTGGCGCGACGACATGCGCAGCGGGTTGAACGTGATCGCGAGCCGCAGCGAGGCACTGAGCCGGTTCATGAGCGCATACGCGCGGCTGGCCAAGCTGCCTCCGCCGACGCTGGCACCGCTGCGTGTGGGCGATTTGCTGCGGCGTGTCACCGAGCTGGAGATGCGCGTAAAGCCGACGCTCGAGGCTGGCCCCGAGTGCACCATCATGGCGGATGGCGATCAGCTCGAACAGGCGCTGATCAACCTGATCCGCAACGCGGTGGACGCGTCGATGGAGACCGGAGGCGCGGTGCATGTGGGGTGGCGGCGGGAGAACTCACATCTGGAAGTGTGGATTCGCGACGAAGGGCCGGGGCTCTCAAACACCGGCAACCTGTTCGTGCCGTTCTTCACCACCAAGCCGGGCGGTTCGGGCATCGGACTGGTGCTGAGCCGGCAGATCGCCGAGGCGCACGGGGGTACGCTGGCGCTGGAGAACATCGCGGCGGGCCACGGTTGCGAGGCACGGCTCACGCTGCCGATGTAGGTTTTCTCTCTCATTTCCGGAACTCCGGGCCTGCTGTCACCGTATTCCCTTGCGAAGAGGAACAGGAGCCGCGTAACCTTTCCGCGGGTCCCTCGTAATACCCGTAGACACGGAAGGAGCAGAGATGACCGGCAACGGCAACGGGAACGGCAACGCAATGATCAGCCTGGAGAGTGTCACCAAGGTCTTCAGCACCGACGAGATGGAGACACACGCGCTGGCCGGGATTCACCTGGATATTAAGCGCGGCGAATACGTAGCTATTTCCGGGCCCTCGGGCTGCGGGAAATCCACTCTGCTGGCCATCCTTGGGCTGCTGGATTCACCGAGCAACGGCACCTACACGCTCAACGGAAAGCGCGTGGATGGCATGAAGATGAGCGAGCGGGCGCGGGTGCGCAATCGCGAGATCGGGTTCATCTTCCAGGCTTTCACTCTGACCTACCGCTCCGTGCCCTCGAGCGAGCGCAAGAAGATGGTGCACGAGGCATTGGAAAAGGTGGGCATGCTGCATCGTGTGAAACACTATCCTGCGCAGCTCTCCGGCGGTCAGCAGCAGCGTGTCGCGGTGGCGCGCGCGCTGGCGGGGAGCCCGTCGATTCTGCTGGCGGACGAGCCCACGGGGAACCTCGATTCGGGCAACGGCGAGGCGGTGATGACGCTGCTGTCCGACCTGCATAAGGAAGGCGCCACCATCTGCATGGTGACCCACGATCCGCGATATGCCCTGCGGGCAGATCGCACGATTACGCTTTTCGACGGCCGCGTGGTGGAGGAAAATAACGCTGTTGCGGCTGTAGTGTAAGACGCCGTCGCGGGAGGTGACGTCTGCTGCAGGACTTTCGCTACGCCCTGCGCATGCTGCGCAAGAATGCCGGTTTGACGGCAGTAATCGTATTGTCTCTGGGTATCGGCATCGGCGCCAACAGCGCCATTTTCAGCGTGGTTGACGCGCTGCTGTTGCGCCCGCTTCCCTACCCCGAGCCCGACCGCCTCGCCAACATCTGGCTGCATTCGCCAGGCATCGGCATCTTCCGCGACTGGCCGTCGCCCGGTCAGTTCATCGACCTGCGCAAGGAAAACCACTCCTTCGAGGAGATGGCGATCTCGCAGCTTCGTACGGCGACGCTGACCGGACGCGACGCACCGGTGCGCGTGAACGGCATGCGGGCGTCCTCCACCCTGCTGCACATGCTGGGCGCGAAGGCGATTCTGGGACGGACGCTGCTTCCCGAGGAAGACCAGCCGGGACATGCTCCGGCGGCGATCCTCACGTGGAGGACCTGGAAACAGTTGTTCGGCGGGAATCCGCGCATCGTGGGCTCGGGCATTACGCTGGACGGCCTGCAGTACACGGTGGCCGGCGTGCTCGCTCCGGATTTCCAGCTCGACGCCGAAACCATGCCGTCGGAAGACCCGATGGACAAGATTGACGTTTTCCTGCCGCTGCCGCTCGACGCCAAGGCCGAGCAGAACCGGTTCGACGAGAACTACAACATCCTGGTGAGGATGAAGCCGGGCGTGACAGTCGCGCAGGCGCAGGCGGACGTGAGTGTGATCGCCAGCCGCATCCGCGAGAAGGATAAGCGCGGCCAGTCGTTCGGCATGCACGTCACGACACTGCAGGATGAGGTGGTGGGCGACGTACGCCGAGCGGTGCTGGTGCTGCTGGGAGCGGTGACGCTGGTGCTGTTGATCGCGTGCGCCAACGTGGCGAATCTGCTGCTGACGCGCGCGGCGGGACGGCAGAAGGAGATCGCGATTCGTACCACCCTGGGCGCTGACTCCTGGCGGCTGGTGCGTCAACTGCTCACCGAGAGCCTGGTGCTGGCGCTGGCTGGAGGGGCGGCCGGGCTGCTGATTGCGAAGGCCGCGCTCTACGTGGTGCGCGCGATCAACCCTGGCAACATTCCACGACTTGAGGAAATCCAGATCAACGGATCGGTGCTGGCGTTCACGTTCGGCATCGCCGTCGTGACGGGCATTCTCAGTGGAATTGCGCCGGCGTGGCGGTCACTGAAGCTCGACCTGAATTCTTCGCTGAAGGCCGGCGGGCGCAGCGGCGAAACCGACGCCGGAATGCGCCTCGGCCACAACCGGTTGCGCGGACTGCTGGTGGTGGCCGAGATCGCGCTGTCGCTGGTGCTGCTCACGGGCGCGGGACTGCTGATTCGCAGCTTCCTTCGCTTGCAGAACGTGCCCGCGGGGTTTGCTGCAGATCACGTGATCTCCATGTCGGTGGTCGGTAGCGGGCCTGCTTATCGCAAGGAAGGCGTAGCGGACCGCCTCTTTCAGGACATTCACGAGCGGGTTTCCCACCTGCCCGGAGTCTCAAGCGTCGGCTTTGTCTCCGTACTGCCCCTGACCGGCGCGGTCGGCTGGACCGGCATCAACGTCGAAGGCCATCCGACCCAGCCAGGCCAGGAGCTGCAAGTGGACGTTCGTCTCGCCAGCAGCGACTATTTCCGGGCGATGCGCATCCCGCTCATCCGCGGCCGGTACTTCGACGATCACGACACCACACAGACGCAGCAGGTGGTGGTCATCGACGAGAAGTTCGCACGGCAGTTCTGGCCCCACGAAGATCCCGTTGGCCGGCACTTGTGGATCGACCCAAAGAAGCCATTGACCATCGCCGGAGTGGTGGGAACGGTGAAGCAGGACGGGCTGGAGACGGACGGGAAGATCGTGGTCTACTTTCCTCACCGGCAACATCCTTCGAGCGGCATGTACCTCGTCGCGCGAACGCGGGCGGACGCAGCGTCGCTAACGAGCGGAATTGTCCGCGAGATCCACGCGGCAGACCCGAACGTCGTTGTGTACGAAGTGCGCACCATGCAGGACCGCGTGGCCAGCTCACTGGCGCGGCGGCGGTTCTCATCCGTCATGCTGGGCGCATTCGCGGGGTTTGCGCTGCTGCTGGCGGCGGTCGGCGTGTTCGGCGTGATGTCGTGGCTGGTCTCGCAGACCGTGCACGATATCGGCGTGCGGCTGGCGCTGGGTGCGCGGCCGGGGAACATCGTCGGGCTGGTGGTCGGACAGGGAATGACGCTGGCGGGCATCGGCGTCGCGGCAGGACTGGCCGGCTCACTCGCGCTGACCCGGTTCATGAGCAGCCTGCTGTTCGGCACCTCGGCCCACGACGCGCTGACCTTCGTACTGGTGGCTTGCATCCTTGCGGCTGTTGCATTTGCGGCGACAGCCATTCCGGCCTGGCGGGCCTCGCGCGTGGATCCGATGGTGGCACTGCGGGTGGATTAGCCCCGCCCCGGTATGCTAAACTAAACGTTTTGAACGTTTCGGGAGAGTACTGTCATGGCCAAGACATGCGATGTATGCGGGCGGGGACCGCAGTTCGGTAACCGCGTAAGCCACGCCCACAACGTAACCAAGCGCCGCTGGAACCTCAACCTGCAGAACGTCCGCGTCCTCATCAATGGGGCACACAAGCGCGTGAAAGTCTGCACGGCCTGCATCAAGAGCGGCAAGATTCAGAAGGTCGCTTAAGCGCGGCCTTTCATCCTTTCCTTCCTTCCAGTATTCCGACTCCGGCGTCTTTGCTTCGCGCTAGTATTGTGTGTTGCAGCCGCCATCTGAAGACCCGCGGGAGGTCCTGCGCCAGCTTGTGCTGCGCCAGACGGAGACGGAAGCGCGTCTGCACCGCGTTGAAAACAGCCTGTTGTTCCGGGCGCTTCGCTGGGCGGGCAATAAAGTAGGATATCGGCCCGGCGGCGACAGCGATCAGGATTACCAGAAATGGGTGGAACAGCGGGGCTGGTTCGATCCTCCATCCGCCGACGGCGAGCCGGCGACCTGGCAGCCCATCGCTCGTTTGACCGCCGCGAACGCGGCTGAATGGCGCACGGCTTTGTGCCGGGTGCAGTCCGAATACTGTGCGGTTGTGCCCACGGATGTTCGTCTGTCGCCTCGGGCCGAGTGCCGATGGAACGAACTGCTTCGCGACAGACAGTTCGACGCGGTCTACAGCGACTGGGACCATATCGACGCCTCCGGCCGGCCTCACTCGCCGCGCTTCACTCCTGGTTTTTCACCGGGGTTGCTGCGGCACTCCGGGTACTGGGGAGCGTGTTTTGTGGTACGCACCAGCCTGCTGCGCGAAATCGGGCAGGATACGGATCCCTCCCAGCCGGGCTGGACGCACACGCTGACACGGCGCGCCGGCACCGCCGCCGCGACTGTGGGACGCATTCCACATATCCTCTGGCATTCCGCAAACAGCCCTGCGGCGATCGAATCTCCGGCGGCGACGGTCGCGGGCGATCCTTCCCAGGCCTCCATCGTCATCTGCACGCGCACACCGAAGCTGGCCGAGCGCTGCCTGCGCCTTCTTCGGGCGAGTGATGCGGCACAAGCGGAAATCGTGGTGGTGGCGCACGATTGCGAGATGGCCTCCGGTAGCGGCACAACGATTGTGCGGTACTCGGGCCAGTTCCACTATGGCCTGATCAACGAACTCGGCGTCGCGCGAACCACGCGGCCAGTGGTGGTGCTGCTGAATGATGACGTCGAGCCGATTGCACCGGACTGGCTGAGCGCGCTGACTGGTGCACTACGCGACGACTCCGTGGGCATCGCCGGCGGATTGCTTCTTTATCCCGATGGGAGCGTCCAGCATGCGGGAATCTCAGTTGGCGGACGCACAACACCAGCGCATCTCGGCCGTGGACAGATTTCATCGAAGTGGTGGCCGTGGCTGCGGGTGACGCGCGAGGTGGCGGCGGTGACGGGAGCATGCATGGCGATGCGGCGCACTGTGTGGGACGAACTGGGCGGCTTCGACCGGCGCTTTCCGGTGAACTACAACGACGTGGATCTGTGCCTGCGGGCGCGCCGTGCGGGCTACTCGGCGATCCTGGAAAGCGCGGCGGTGCTGCGCCATCGCGAGGCGCAGACGCGCACCACCGCGGTGATGCCCGCAGAGCTCAAAATTCTCTCGTCGCTATGGGCGCGGGAGCTCACGGTGACCGATCCGTTTTTCAATCCTAACCTCGAGCTGCCGGATGAACGAATTGTCCTCGCCCCGCCGTTGTACACTAACCTCACATGAGGAGAACCATCGTTTGCTGTGGCGCCCTGGCGCTGTGTGCGCTGGGCTTTGCCGCGGATCCGCCGTCGATCACCGGAGTGTGGAAGGCGGATCTCGATCAGAGCAAGTTCATGGGCCGGCAGAAGCCGACCGCCTATCTGACGATCATCCAGAAGCAGGGAAACACGGTCCGCATCAGCAGCGCGTTGACCAGCATGATGGGGGAGTACCGCGCTGCGTTCACTTTCGGCACGGGAACGCAAGAGAGCAAGAACACCTGGCACGGCCTGCCCATGATCAGCAAGGCACAGTGGGAAGACGGCACGCTGGTGGTGGATTCGCGCGTTCCCGGCACAGAGGAGCAGAAAATCCACGACAAGTATTCCTTGTCGGCCGACGGCAACACGCTCACCATCGAGACGAGCGTAACGCGCGGAGAGCATGACATGCCGCAGACCGTAGTACTTACGCGGCAGCCAGACGAGGCCGGTGAGCCGCTGCGCCAACCGGAGATCACCGCGGGCAAGCGCTTCAAGAACGTGACGGTGTTGGGCGATATGCCATCCTCGCGCTTCCTTGACGCGATGGGAACGTTTGGCATGTCGCTGGGCAAGCATTGCGAATTCTGTCACGTGGAGATGAACTTCGCCTCCGACGACAAGAAGGAGAAGACGGTGGCGCGCGACATGATCAAGATGACGCACGGCCTCAACGAAGCGAACTTCAACGGGCGTCCGGAAGTGCGGTGTTATACCTGCCATCGTGGCGCGGAACACCCGCAGGGATCACCGCAGTGACCCTCCCGGTAAAATGAACGACAGGCGATGCCTGTCCGCTGGCTGAATCTCATCGATTTTGTGATGCTCACGCTCGCCCTCTACGGCGTGCTGAGCTGGGCGCGTCAGGCGCGGGCCATGCGGCTGGCGTTCTGGATTGTCGGCCTTTACGCCGGCTCGCTGGTAGCTCGCCGTTTCGATCTGATCATTACGAGCTGGGTGCTGGATGCGGCGTCCATCGGGCTGATCGTGATGCTGTTGATCATGTTCCAGCCGGAGCTGCGGCGGGCGTTTCTGTGGCTGGATCGCATTCTGCGCGTTTCCCAGGGCACGAGCGCGGCGCTGGAACACGAGATGCGCGCGCTCGCCGAGGCGGCATTTGCGATGGCCCGGGAGCGGGTGGGAGCGTTGATCGTGATCGTGGGCGGCGATCCGATTTCCGAACTAGTGGAAAACGGAGTGAACGTGGGCGCGGAGATATCGCGCGGCCTGGTGGAAGCGGCGTTCCAGAAAACATCGCCGGTACACGACGGGGCGCTGCTGGTAGAGGCGGGGCGCATCTCGCGTGTGAATGTGATTCTGCCGTTGTCGCATCGCGAGGATCTTCCCCCGCAGTTCGGCACCCGTCACCGCGCGGCCATGGGCATCGCCGAACGGTCCACCGCGACGGTGATTGTGGCCTCGGAAGAGCGCGGCGAAGTGACGCTGATGCGCGGGCGCACCTGGCAGGTGATCTCCAGCGAAACCGATCTGCTGAAAGAGCTGCAACGGTTGCGCAACGAACGGGAGGTCAGCCGGGCGGATCGCGTCAAGGGCGTGCTGACTCACAACCTGGGTCTGAAACTGACCGCCGCGGCACTGGGCGCAATGATCGGCGTCCTCTCGCTGTTTTCCAGCGGGAACGTGATCCGTACGGTGAGCGCCGGCATCGAACTGGTGAATCTGCCGCGCGGTCTGGATGCCGTCGATTATTCTACGCACACACTGCAGATTTCCCTGCGCGGCCGCTCCTGGCTCATCGACACCGCGGATCGGGACGATCTGGTGGCGCGCTTCGACCTGCGCGACGCGCACGAGGGTGTGATCTCGCTGCGGCCCACAGAGCACGAGCTGGGGCTGCCGCCGGGCGTGCATCTGGACAATGTGGCGCCGCCGGTGTTTTCGGTGCGAATCCGCAAACGGTAGGCAACCCTGCACTTTATACCTGGTGACGAACGCAAGCGCTGTTGGGCGGGGCGCGCTAAACCGTTTGGCATCAGAAGGCCTGAAGCGCCGGGCGAACGGCCCGGCACGTGCTTGGTTCTGCCTGGAGGAGGGTGCTGCCCGGCCTCCGATTCGATCGAAGGAGTTCAGCATATGCAAAGAGGCAACCTGATTATTTCGTTCCTGCTCGGCCTCGGCGTGGGCGCGGCCGCGGCCCTTCTGTTCGCGCCGGCGTCGGGATTGGAGACGCGCAGGCGGCTGGGCGAAATGGCCGATCGAACGAGCGACGGCGCGAACGAACTGCTGGCGAGAGGACGCACGCTCTTTTCCCAAGGCAGCGACGCGGGCAGGCAGGCGGTGGATAATCTTCAGGAGAAGGCTCGCGGCGCGGCGCACCAGGCTGGCCGCGTCATGGAAGAGCGCGGACGTCAGTTGCAGAGCGTTTGACATCATCCGGCGGAATCCGACGTGGACAAGAATGAGCGCTTCCGGAGGTTTGCCACGCGCGTCTCAGAGGCGGTTGGCTCGCCGCAGGCGTTCCTGCTCGCTGTCGCCGCCACCGGGATCTGGTTGCTCTGCGGCCGCTATTTCCGTTTCTCCGATGCCTGGCAGCTGGTCATCAACACAAGCACCAGCGTGGCGACGTTCCTGATCGTATTCCTGATTCAAAACACGCAGAACCGCAACGCGCGGGTGATGCAGATGAAGCTGGACGAACTGATCCGCGCGCTGGGGCCGGCGCGCACGGAGCTGGTGCATATGGAATCGATGACCGACGCCGAACTGGATGCATTGCAGAACGAATTCGAGGGACAACGGGACCGTGCCGCCGGAGGTCTGAAGCGACTGGCGCGATTCCGGTCTTCGGGAACTCCCTCGATCGGCGGCCGCTGATGCGGCTCACGCGGCGGTGAGCAGGATGGGCGCGTTCTTCGTAATGACCACGGTGTGCTCGTAGTGAGCCGTGAGGGTCAGGTCGGAAGCGCAGACGGTCCACTTGTCCGGCTTGACGTGAGCTTTGCCGCTGCCTGCGGCGATGATGGGCTCGATGGTGATGACCAGGCCTTCGGTGAGACGGCTGCGGCAGCGGGCATCGTGATAATTCGGCACGCTGGGCGCTTCGTGGATGGTGCGGCCCACGCCGTGCCCGCACAGCTCACGAATTACGCTGAAACCGCTGCGCCGGACCTCGCGTTCCACGAAGCGGCCGATTTCGTAGACGCGATTCCCGGCCCGTGCCGCCCTCAATCCCTCACGGAAGGACCGTTCCGCGCAACGGGCGAGAGACTCGGCATCGGACGAGATTGAGCCGACCCCCACGGTGACCGCCGCATCGGCGACGAAGCCCTCTTTTTCCGCGGTAACGTCGAGCTTCACCAGGTCGCCTTCCCGGAGCACGCGCGTGCCGGGGATGCCGTGGATGGCTTCCTCATTTACGCTGATGCACGTTGCCCCCGGAAAACCGTAGACCTTTGGCGGCGACGATTCCGCCCCGTGCCGCGCCAGCACCGTCGCGCCGATGCGATCCAGCTCCGAGGTCGTGATGCCCGGCCGAACGGCCCTGGACATTTCGTCAAGCGCGGCGCGCACGATTCGGCCGATGGCGCGCAGCTTGTTGAACTCAGATTGCGACCGGATGGACATCTTGTTCTCCTACGGCGTGAAGCCCACCGCCCTCCATAGCGGCGCGGTTTCGAAAAGTCGTCCGCCGGCGACCACGTAGCGGACGGTCCTTATGTTGTGGATGTCGGCGAGGGGATTCGCATCCAGCACGATGAGGTCGGCGCGCTTGCCTGGCTCAATGGAACCCATCTCGCGCTCGCGGCCGAGGACGCGGGCGGGCACCGTGGTTGCAGTCTGGATCGCTTCCAGCGGCGTCATGCCGCCCTGCACATACAATTCGATCTCGCGGTAGAGGCTGAAGCCTGCGATTGCCTGATCGGTTCCCGCGATGATGGGCACACCCGCGCGCTTCATGGCGACAATGGCCTTCAGATCGGCTTTCAGGACCGCGTCGTACTTCGGCGCGAGGGCGGACGGCACACCGGTGTTCTCCAAAGCTGCCCGCAGCTCGGGTGCAACATGGCGGATGCCCGGCTCGAAGTCGGCCACAGGTGTGTCTTTCGCATGCCACAGCCATTCGAACAGAGCGATGGTGGGACCGATCACGGTGTGATGCGCGCGGAAGAAGGCGATGCCCTCGCGCGCCGCGTCGGACGTGAGATCGATGGGCGGCGGAGTGCCGATGCGCTTCTCGTCCGGTTCCACCAGCACGGGGTGAATGTACAACTCGAAGTGCTCGATGCCGTCCATACCGTCCTTCACGCCCTCGAACGCGGTCATGCGCCTGGGGACGTGACCGATGTCAGTGAGGCCGACGCGATGCGTTTCCTCCGCGATGGCCTTCAGAACATCAGGCTTGAGCGAACTGTAGATCTTGATTTGGTCGAAGCCTGCATCGTGGTACTTGTCCACCAGAGCGCGGCCCTGGGCGGCATCGGCAGCACGGAGGATTCCGATGGAGGCAGGCCCGTCGCCGTCGATCACACCGGCAAGCAGCAGCTTCGGCCCGAGGCCGCGACCTGAATCGATGGCGGCGCGCGCGGCGGTGATGAAGTCGAACTCGTTGCCGCAATCGCGCACGGTGGTGACTCCGGCGGCGAGATACAGGGGTCCCCACTCGACCTGCTCGAAGTGGGCGTGCGAATCCCACAGACCGGGCAACAGAAATCTTCCAGTCGCATCGAAGACGGTGGCGCCGGCGGGGATCGTCACAGATTCGCGGGGGCCCACCGTGCGAATCCGGCCATCTTCCACCAGCACGACGGCGTCCGGCACAGGTGCGCGATCAGTCCCATCGATGAGGGTGGCGCCGGTGATGGCCAGCACACCGGCACGCCGCGGGGCCAGGGCGGCCGA
>Ga0335071_10006640_pt1 | contig 11937 bp, 18 predicted proteins | sample Lox_Sample_15_FD_206724 | JGI IMG/M metagenome (GOLD analysis project Ga0335071, IMG submission 206724) | Soil microbial communities from Loxahatchee National Wildlife Refuge, Florida, United States - Lox_Sample_1.5 | ecosystem: Environmental > Terrestrial > Soil > Wetlands | place: USA...
GCCTGCCCTGTCCAGCCGCTTGGTTCCCGCGGGAAGCTGGAGCAGCTCCTCCGCCAGGTTGAGGACGTAGCGGCCGTCGCCGTCCGCCATGGCGATCAGCGCCGCGCGCGCCTCGGGCTCGAGCGGCAACTTGTGTCCCTCGGTGTCCTCGGCGCGGCTCAGCAAGGTTTCGATGGCAGCCTCGTCGAGGCGGTGCAGCACCAGCACCTGACAGCGTGACAGCAAGGCGCCGTTGAGCTCGAAGGACGGGTTCTCGGTGGTGGCGCCGATCAAGGTCACCGTCCCGTCCTCGACATACGGCAGGAACCCGTCCTGCTGGGCGCGGTTGAAGCGGTGGATCTCGTCGACGAACAGCAAGGTGCCACGGCCAGCGGCCCGGCGCTCGCGCGCCGCGGCAAACGCCTCGCGCAGGTCGGCCACCCCCGAGAACACCGCCGACAGCTGGACGAATTCGAGGTCGACCGCCTCGGCCAGGAGGCGCGCGATCGTCGTCTTGCCGCAGCCCGGCGGGCCCCACAGGATGATCGAGGCCAGATGGCCGCTTGCGACCATGCGGGCGAGCGGCCCCTCCCCCTTCAGCAGATGGTCCTGGCCGACGACGTCCTCGAGCTTCGCCGGCCGCAGGCGATCGGCGAGCGGACGCGGGGCCTTCTGTTCGAACAAGCCGGAGGCGGGGCCCGCCGACAGCGCGCTGCGCTTGGAGCGCCCCGTCTTCATGGGCGGCCCGTCTTCATGGGCAGGATGTCATCCCCCGACCAGGAGCGTGAGCACGCGGCCGCCGCGCCGCACCACGACCTTCCACGGCAGCGGGGCCGACGTCACGTGGCGCACGTCGTCCACGGTCTTGATCTGCTCGCTGTTGATCCGCACGAGGACATCGCCGGGGGTGAGGCGCAGCATCTGGGCGGGGCTCGCGGCGCGCACCTCCGTGACCACGACCCCGTGTACTGGCAGAGATGGCTCCGCCAGCTCGTCGATCAAGGCCGGCGAGAGATTGGCCACCGTCGCCCCGCCGAGAGGATTGTTGCCGCGGATCGGCGTCACGTCGCGCGGCGGAGTTTCCGGGGGCGCGATGAGCGTCACGGGCAGGATTTCCGTCTGCCCCTTGCGCCAGATACTGAGCTTGATCGCGGTGCCGACCGTATGGGTCGCGATCCGGTAGCGCAGCCCTTCGTCGTCCTCGACGTCGCGGCCGTCGACCTGGGTGATGAGGTCGCCGCGCTTCAGCCCGGCCTGCTCGGCCGGCCCGCCGGAGTAAACGTCGGTGAGCAGCACGCCCGTCGGGTGCGGCAGGCCGAGCGAGGTGGCGATCTCGGCCGTCACGTCCTGGCCCGAGATGCCGATCCAGGGCCGCACGAGCTTGCCGCCGGCGAGGCTGGCGATGACCGTCTTCACCATGTTGGACGGGATCGCGAAGCCGATGCCGATCGAGCCGCCGCCGCCGCGGGCGAAGATCGCGGTGTTGATGCCGATCAGCTTGCCGTCCATGGAGATGAGGGCGCCGCCCGAGTTTCCGGGGTTGATCGCGGCGTCGGTCTGGATGAAGAAGCGGTAGTCGCTGATCCCGACATTCGTGCGCGCGACGGCCGAGACGATGCCCATGGTGACGGTCTGGCCGACGCCGAACGGATTGCCGATCGCCAGGACGAGGTCGCCGACCTGCAGCTCGTCGGAGTCGCGGAACTCCAGCACCGGCAGCTTCTCCTTGCCGGGATCGATCTGCAGCACCGCGAGGTCCGTGCGCTCGTCGGCGCGCAGGACCTTGGCCGGAAACTCGCGGCGGTCGGCCAGCACCACGGTGATCTCGTCCGCCCCCTTGATCACGTGGTCGTTGGTGACGATCACCCCGTCCGCGTCGACGATGACGCCCGAGCCGAGCGCGTTCTGGACCGAGTCCGGGCCCTTCGCGCCGGGGAAGTCGTCGCCGAAGAAGCGGCGAAAGAACGGATCGTTGAACAGCGGCGAGGGCGCCTGGTGGACCGTCTTCTTGGTGAAGACGTTCACCACGGCGGGTGCAGCCCGCTTCACCAGCGGTGCAAAGCTGAGCCGGATCTCCGCCGCCGAGCCGGGCGTGTCCGGGCTGGATGGCGACTGGGCGTGGCCGATGCCGGGCAGCGCCGCCAGCAACATTGCCGCGACCGTCAGCGCTCGTTTCAATGCCCGCGTTCTGCTGCGCCCCATGCGTTGATTCTACCACAAAAGAAAATGGGGCGGCCCTGAGTGACCGCCCCATTTTCCCCGGCGAAGGAGTCCCCTCGCCCGGTGCGTTCTTACTCTCAGCCGGCGGGTGCGGGCTCGGCCTCGGCGGCCGCCGCCTGCGCCGCCTCGTGGCGCGCCTTGTCGGCGGCACCCTTGGCTGCCGGGTCGCGGTCGACCAGCTCGATCACCGCCATGGCCGCCGTGTCGCCGAAGCGGATCCCCGCCTTGAGCACCCGGGTGTAGCCGCCCTTGCGCGACTTGTAGCGCTCGGCCAACGGCCCGAAGAGCTTCTGCGTGACCTCGGTGTCGCGCAGGACCGACAGCGCGCGCCGGCGCGCGTGCAGGCCGCCCCGCTTGCCCAAGGTGATGAGCTTCTCGACGACCGGCCGCAGCTCCTTGGCTTTCGGCAGGGTCGTGCGGATCTGCTCGTGCACGATCAGGGCGACGGCCATGTTGCTGAGGGTCGCCTTGAGGTGACTGCTGGTTCGGCCGAGTTTGCGGCCCGCAAGCCGGTGACGCATGACTGAAAGACTCCGCTTAAGCGTTTAAGGCCGGCTCAGTACGGCTCTTCGAGCTTCTTGGCCAGCTCTTCGATGTTCTCGGGCGGCCAGTTGGGGATCTGCATGCCGAGATGGAGACCCATCTGGGCCAGCACTTCCTTGATCTCGTTGAGCGACTTGCGGCCGAAGTTCGGCGTGCGCAGCATCTCGGCCTCGGTCTTCTGCACGAGGTCGCCGATGTAGATGATGTTGTCGTTCTTGAGGCAGTTGGCCGAGCGCACCGACAGCTCGAGCTCGTCGACCTTGAGCAGCAGGTTCTTGTTGAACGGCAGGTCCCCGCGCTGCTCCTCGGCGACGTGCGCCTGCGGCTCCTCGAAGTTGATGAAGAGCTGCAGCTGGTCCTGCAGGATGCGCGCGGCGAGCGCCACCGCGTCCTCGGGCGTCACCGCCCCGTTGGTCTCGATGCGCATCGAGAGCTTGTCGTAGTCGGTGACCTGGCCGACGCGGGTGTTCTCGACCTTGTAGGCGACCTTGCGCACCGGGCTGAACAGCGCATCGACCGGGATGAGGCCGATCGGCGCGTCGGCGGCGCGGTTCGTCGCCCCCGGCACGTAGCCCTTGCCGGTCTCGACCGTCATCTCCATCGACAGCTTCGCACCGTCGTCGAGGGTGCAGATCACGTGCTCGGGATTCATGATCTCGATGTCGTGGCCGGTCTCGATCTGGCCGGCGGTGACTTCGCCCGGGCCGGTCGCCTTCAGGTAGATGCGCTTCGGCCCGTCGCCGTGCATGCGCACCGCGACCGCCTTCACGTTCAGCACGATGTCGGTCACGTCCTCGCGCACGCCGGCGACCGAGGAGAATTCATGCAGCACGCCGTCGATCTTGATCGAGGTGATCGCGGCCCCCTGCAGCGAGGACAGCAGCACGCGGCGCAGCGCGTTGCCGAGCGTCAGGCCGAAGCCGCGCTCGAGCGGCTCGGCGACGATCGTCGCCTCGCGCTTCGGGTCGTCGCCCGGCTCGACGTCGAGCTTCTCGGGCTTGATCAGTTCTTTCCAATTCTTCTGGAGCACGGGGTTCACCCTTCATCGCTATCGCCGCCGGCCCAAACCCTGGGCCGTCGGTCGGTCATTGGCTCGCGAAGCACCACCGGGCGCCCCGCGACGAAAACTGTTCAGACGCGCCGGCGCTTGGGCGGCCGGCAGCCGTTGTGCGGGATCGGCGTCACGTCGCGGATCGACACGATCTGGAAGCCGACCGTCTGGAGCGCGCGCAGGGCCGACTCGCGGCCGGCACCCGGGCCCTTCACCTCGATCTCCAAGGTGCGCACGCCGTGCTCCATCGCCTTCTTGCCGGCGTCCTCGGCCGCCATCTGGGCGGCGTACGGGGTCGACTTGCGCGAGCCCTTGAAGCCCTGCGTGCCGGCCGACGACCAGGCGATCGTGTTCCCCTGGGCGTCGGTGATGGTGATCATCGTGTTGTTGAACGTCGCGTTCACGTGCGCGACACCCGAGGTGATGTTCTTGCGCTCGCGGCGGCGCGGGCGGGGCGTCGGAGCCGGGGCGGCGCCGCCGGAAGCGGCTTGTTGCTTGGCCATAGTGGGACGGTCCTATCGGGTCTGGATTATTTGCGGACGGCGAGCTTCTTGCCGGCGATCGGGCGTGCCTTGCCCTTGCGGGTGCGGGCGTTGGTGTGCGTGCGCTGGCCGCGCACCGGCAGCCCTTTGCGATGGCGCAGGCCGCGGTAGCAGCCGAGGTCCATGAGACGCTTGATGTTCATCGCGATCTCGCGGCGCAGGTCGCCTTCGACCTGGTATTCGCGGTCGATCATCTCGCGGATGCGCAGCACCTCGTCGTCGGAGAGCTGGTTGACGCGCTTGGGGGCCGGGATGCCGATCTTGGTGCAGATCTCCTGCGCCTTGGCGGGACCGATCCCGTAGATGTAACGGAGCGCGATCACCACGCGCTTGTTCGTCGGAAGGTTGACGCCGGCAATACGCGCCACGTTGCTTCTCCTCGCAGGTTTAGGCGCGGAGCCTTGCGGCTCCGGGACTTAAAAGGGCTGACCGACACCCGGCACGCCACGCGCGCCACCCGTCGAAAAGCCCCGAAATAAAACGCTTTTCGGCAATAGCGCAGCCACTCGACCTGGCCGCGGCACCACCGAGAAGGCGCGCATTATATGTTTCTTTCACTCTGAGTCAATCATCGGCTCGGAATTTGCAGTTCTGCCGTAAGACATTGACCAAGCAGGTCATTTGGGCCGCCCGAGGATCTTCTTCAGGGCCTGTGTCACATCGTCGATCGACGCCATGCCGTCCACCGCCTTGAGCGAGCCCTTGGCCCGGTAGTACGGCAGGATGGGGGCCGTCTGGGCGTGGTAGGCGGCGAGCCGGGTCTTGACCGTCTCGGCCTTGTCGTCGGCCCTCCGGGTGAACTCTGTCGACCCGCATTTGTCGCACACCCCGTCTTTCTTGGGGCGGTGGTAGCGGTCGTGGTAGCCCGTTCCGCACCTTGCGCAGGTGAAGCGGCCGGAGATGCGGTCGATCAGGGCCGCGTCGTCGACCTCGAGCTCGATCACGTGGTCGAGCTTGAGCCCCTTGTCGGCCAGCATCGCGTCCAGGGCCTCGGCTTGCGTGGTGGTGCGCGGGAATCCGTCGAGGATGAAGCCCTTCTTGCAGTCGGGCTCCTCGATGCGCTCGCCGATCAGCTGGATCACCACGTCGTCGGGGACCAGCTTGCCCGCGTCCATGATCGCCTTGGCTTTCTTGCCGATCTCGCTCCCCGACTTGGCGGCGGCGCGCAGCATGTCGCCGGTCGAGAGCTGGACCAGGCCGTACTCGTCCTGGATGCGCTTGGCCTGAGTCCCTTTACCGGCCCCCGGCGGGCCGAGCAGAACGATATTCATCGCGTTCCCCCTGAGCCGACAGACATGGCGGCTTCAACCTGCGTCAGCCGCGGCGGCCGCGCAGTTTCGTCTTTTTTATCAGGCCTTCGTACTGGTGCGCCAGCAGGTGCGAATGGATCTGGGCGACCGTGTCCATCGTGACGCTGACGACGATCAGGAGGCTGGTCCCACCGAAGTAGAACGGCACGTTGAAATTCGAGATCAGCACCTCGGGCAGCACGCAGATGATCGCGAGATACGAAGCGCCCACCACGGTCAGGCGCGTCAGCACGTTGTCGAGGTAGTCCGCGGTCGCCTTGCCCGGCCGGATGCCCGGGATGAAGCCGCCGTATTTCTTGAGGTTGTCCGCGGTCTCCACGGGGTTGAAGACGATCGCGGTATAGAAGAACGAGAAGAAGACGATCAGCGCCACGTAGAGCGCGATATAGAGCGGCCGGCCGTGCGACAGCTGGGCGGTGATCTCCTGCAGCCATTCGGGTCCGCGGTTGGCGGTGAAATTCGCCACGGTCAGCGGCAGGAGGAGCAGCGAGCTCGCGAAGATCGGCGGGATGACGCCCGAGGTGTTGAGCTTGAGCGGCATGTGCGAGGACTCGCCGCCGAACATCTTGTTGCCGACCTGGCGCTTGGGATACTGCACGAGCACGCGGCGCTGCGCGCGCTCCATGAACACCATGATCGTGATGGTGATCACGGCCACGACCATGATCATGATGATCGACACCGGCGACATGGCGCCGGTGCGGCCGAGCTCGAGGGTGGCGGCCAGCGCGTGCGGCAGGTTCGCAACGATGCCCGAGAAGATGATCAGGGACACGCCGTTGCCGACGCCGCGCGCGGTGATCTGCTCGCCGAGCCACATCAGGAACATCGTCCCCCCGGTGAGCGAGATCACGCAGGAGAGGCGGAAGAACAGGCCGGGGTCGATCACCGCGCGGCCCATGCTGCTCTGCATGCCTTCGAGGCCGACCGCGATGCCGAAGGCCTGGAAGGCGGCCAGCACGACCGTGCCGTAGCGCGTGTACTGGTTGATCTTCTTGCGACCGACCTCGCCCTCTTTCTTCAGCGCCTCGAGATGCGGCGAGACCGCGGTCATCAGCTGCATGATGATCGACGCCGAGATGTACGGCATGATCGCGAGCGCAAAGATCGTCATGCGCCCGAGCGCTCCGCCCGAGAACATGTCGAAGATGCCGAGGATGCCGCCCTGGTTCTGGCGGAAGATGTCGTTGAGGACCGCGGGGTCGATGCCGGGCACCGGGATGTAGGTGCCGAGCCGGTAGATGATCAGGGCACCCAGGGTGAACCACAGCCGCTTCTTGAGTTCCGTCGCTTTGGCAAAGGCGCCAAGATTGATGTTCGCGGCGAGTTGCTCGGCGGCAGAAGCCATGGCGTGTGCGAATCCTTAAACGCGGGTGTGAGCGCTGAATTCAGCCCTGTGCGGGTTTGCCGCCCGCGGGCTTCTCCGCCTTGGCGGGCTTCGCGGTCTTCTCCCCCTTGCCCTTGTCGGCTGCCTCGCCCCCTTCCTCGGCCGCGGCGGCCTTGGGGGCGGTCTTGGCTTCCTTGGCCTTGCGCTTGGCCTGGCGGGCGCGCTTGGCCTCGATGTCCTTGGTGACGCCGGGGCGCTCGAAGTTCAGCACCACCACCTTGCCGCCGGCCTTCTCGATCGCCGCGACGGCGGATTTGGAGGCGCCGGCGACCTCGATCGTGATTTTGGCCTTGAAGCTGTCCTTGCCGTTGCCGAGCAGGCGCAGGCCGTCGCGCTCGCGGCGGATCACGCCGGCCTCGGTCAGCGACTTGCCGGTGATGGTCTCGCCCGCACCGATCTTGCCGTCGTCGATCGCCTTCTGCAGGTCGGCGAGGTTCAGCTCCTGGAACTCGCGGCGGAAGATGTTGTTGAAGCCGCGCTTGGGCATGCGGCGATGCAGCGGCGTCTGGCCGCCTTCGAAGCCGTTGAGCGCCACGCCGGTGCGCGCGGTCTGGCCCTTGCCGCCGCGGCCCGAGGTCTTGCCGAGGCCGGAGCCGATACCGCGGCCCAGCCGCTTGAAGGCGTGGCGGGCGCCGGGGTTGTCGCGAATTTCGTTGAGCTTCATCGCACGAGTTCCTGAACTAAAAGGTGGCGACCTATTCCTCGACCCGCAAGAGGTGACGGACCTTGGTGATCATGCCGCGCACCGCGGGCGTGTCTTCGAGCACCCGGCTGCGGTGGCGCTTGTTGAGGCCGAGCCCGACCAGGGTCTGCTGCTGGATGTCAGGGCGGCCGATCGGGCTGCCGATCTGGGTCACCTTGATCGTCTTGCCGCTCTTGGCGCTGGCCGCTTTCGTGCTGCTCATCGTCCCTGCTCCTATTCGCGCGCGGGTGCGGCGGCCGCGGCGTCGCCTTCGCGGCGGCCGATGATGTCGCCCACCTTCTTGCCGCGGCGGGATGCGACCGAGCGCGGGCTCTGGATGTAGTCGAGTGCCGCGAACGTGGCCTTGATCATGTTGTGCGGGTTCGAGGACCCGACTGACTTCGCGACCACGTCCTGCAGGCCGAGGCTCTCGAAGATGGCGCGCATCGGGCCGCCGGCGATGATGCCGGTGCCGGCCTTCGCGGCACGGATCACCACCTTGCCGGCACCGTAGCGGCCGCGCACGTCGTGATGGATCGTGCGGCCCTCGCGCAGGGGCACGCGGACCATGGAGCGCTTGGCCGAATCGGTCGCCTTGCGGATCGCCTCGGGGACCTCGCGCGCCTTGCCCGTGCCGTAGCCGGCGCGGCCCTTGCCGTCGCCCACGACCACGACCGCGGCGAAGCCGAAGCGCCGGCCGCCCTTCACCACCTTGGCGACGCGGTTGATGCTGACCAGCTTTTCGATCAGCTCGGAGTCTTCGCGCTGCTCGCCCTCGCGGCGGCGTCCGCCGCCCGACCGTTCGCGCCCTTCACGTGCCATCGTTAAGTCTCCAATCCCTTAGAAGCTCAGCCCGCCTTCGCGGGCGGCGTCGGCGAGCGCCTTGATACGGCCGTGGAACAGATATCCGCCGCGGTCGAACACGACCTCTTTCACGCCGGCCTTGATCGCGCGCTCGGCCACCAGGCGGCCCACTTCCTTGGCCGCACCGACATTGGCGCCGGTCTTGATCTTGCCCTTGAGGTCGGCGTCCAGCGACGACGCGGCCGCCACCGTGACACCCTTGGTGTCGTCGATGACCTGCGCATAGATGTGCTTGGACGAGCGGAAGATCGACAGCCGCGGGCGGCCGACGGCCTTGCGCCGGAGCCCGATGCGGAGACGGCGCTTGCGCCGCTCGAACAATAGATCGGTGGTGGCCATGGCTACTTCTTCTTGCCTTCCTTGCGGCGGATATGCTCCGCGTCGAACTTGATGCCCTTGCCCTTGTAGGGCTCGGGCTTGCGCAGCGCCCGGATCTCGGCCGCGACCTGGCCGACCTTCTGCTTGTCGGCGCCGCTGATCGCGATCGTGGTCTGCTTCTCGCCGACCTTGATCGTGATCCCTTCGGGGATCGGGAACTTGATGTCGTGGCTGAAGCCGAGCTGCAGGTTCAGGTTCTTGCCCTCGAGATTGGCGCGATAGCCGACGCCGTTGATCTCGAGATTGGCCGTGAAGCCGGTCGACACGCCCTTGATGCCGGTGGCGACGAGCGCGCGGCTGGTGCCCCACAGGGAGCGGGCGCGCTTGCTCTGCTCGCGCGGGGTCAGCACGACCTTGCCGTCCTGCACCGCCACCGAGACGTCCGGCGGGATGTTGAGCGACTGCTTGCCGAGCTTGCCGGCGATGTTGATGGTCTGCCCGGCGACGGCGACATTGACGCCGCTCGGGATGGCCACCGGGTTCTTTCCAATACGCGACATGACGACCTCAGTTGACCTCTAGGCTCAGAACACCTGGCAGAGGACTTCGCCGCCGACATTGGCGGCGCGCGCCTCGGCATCCGACAGCACGCCGCGCGGCGTCGACAGGATCGAGATCCCGAGCCCGCCATAGACCTTCTCCAGGTCCTTGATCTTCGAATAGACGCGCCGGCCCGGCTTCGAGACGCGGTGGATCTCGCGGATCACCGGCTTGTTCTCGTCGTATTTGAGCTCGATCGTGAACTCCGGGATTCCCGCGCGCAGCTCCGCCCACGAGAAGCCGCGGATGTAGCCTTCGCGCTCGAGGACTTCGAGCACGCTTTTGCGCAGCTTGGAGGCGGGACAGGTCACCGCGCGCGCGCCGGACGCTTGCGCGTTCCGGATGCGCGTCAGCATGTCACCCAAGGCATCGCTCATCGCCATATCTCGAGTTCCTCCGTTACCAGCTCGACTTGACCATGCCGGGGATCTGCCCGGTCGAGGCCAGCTCGCGCAGCGCTATGCGCGAGAGTTTGAACTTGCGGTAGTTGCCGCGCGGGCGGCCGGTCAGCTCGCAGCGCAGGCGGACGCGGTCCGGCGACGAATTGCGCGGCAGCTCGGACAGCTTGAGCCGCGCCGCGAACCGGTCCTCGTCGGGCAGGTCCGTGTTGTTGGCAATCGCCTTCAGGCGCGCGCGCCGGGCGGCATATTGCTTCGACAGCTTCATGCGGCGCTTGTTCTTCTCGATGGAGCTCTTCTTCGCCATAAGATTCGGCCTCCGCGCCGATCAGTTCATAAACGGCATGTTGAAGCCCTTGAGGAGCGCCTTCGCCTCCTCATTGGTCTTCGCCGTCGTCACGATGACGATGTCCATGCCGCGAATGGTGTCGATCTTGTCGTAGTTGATCTCCGGGAACACGATCTGCTCCTTGAGACCGAGCGAGTAGTTGCCCTTGCCGTCGAAGCTCTTGCCCGACAGGCCGCGGAAGTCGCGCACGCGCGGCAGGGCGATGTTCACCAGGCGGTCCAGGAACTCGTACATCCGCGTGCCGCGCAGGGTCACCTTGCAGCCGATCGGCAGCCCCTTGCGGAGCTTGAAGTTCGCGATCGCCTTCTTCGAGCGGATGACGACCGGCTTCTGGCCGGTGATCGCCGTGAGGTCCGAGACCGCCGCATCCATCTTCTTGATGTCGGTGGTCGTCTCGCCCACGCCCATGTTGATCACGATCTTCTCGATCCGCGGCACCTGCATCGTGCTCTTGTAGGAGAACTGCTGCATCAGCTGCGGCTTGAGCGTGGCGGAGTAGAGGTCTTGCAAACGGGTTGCCATGGCGTTCACCGGTCGATCATTTCGCCGGAGCGCAGCGCTACGCGCAGCTTGCGCCCGTCGATCGTCTTGAAGCCGATGCGGGTCGGCTTGTCTTCCTTGGGGTCGATCAGGGCCACGTTCGAGGCGTGGATCGGCAGCTCCTTCTCGACGATGCCGCCCTGCTGGCCGGCGCGCGGCCGCGTGTGGCGCTTGACCGTGTTGATGCCCTGCACCACCACGCGGTTCTCCGTCGGCAGGACGCGCAGCACGCTGCCGCGCTTGCCCTTGTCGCGGCCGGTGATCACGACCACGTTGTCGCCCTTGCGGATCTTCATCTTCGTACGTTCGACGGCCTGCATCACAGCACCTCGGGTGCCAAGCTGATGATCTTCATGTAGCCCTTCGAGCGCAGTTCGCGGGTGACCGGCCCGAAGATGCGCGTGCCGATCGGCTCGCCTTCCTTCGAGATCAGCACGGCCGCGTTGCGGTCGAAGCGCAGGAACGAGCCGTCGGTGCGGCGCACGGGGAAGCGCGTGCGCACGATGACCGCGCGATGCACGTCGCCCTTCTTCACGCGCCCGCGCGGGATCGCTTCCTTGACCGAGACGACGATGACGTCGCCGATCGAGGCGGTTTTGCGCTTGGAGCCGCCGAGCACCTTGACGCACTGCACGCTGCGCGCCCCGGAATTGTCGGCGACCTCGAGCCTGGTTCTCATCTGGATCATGACGTCGTTCTTTCCGCTTTAGCCCTTGCCCGCTTCAGCCCTTGGACGTCGCCGCGGCTTCGTCGCCGACGACTTCCCAGCGCTTGCGCTTGGACAGGGGGCGGCACTCGCGGATCTTCACGCGATCGCCGGCCTTGACCTTGTTGGATTCGTCGTGCGCCAGGTACTTCTTCGAGCGCACGATGAACTTCTTGTAGACGGGGTGCATGAAGCGGCGCTCGACCTCGACCGTCACGGTCTTCTCGTTCACGTCGCTCGTCACGATCCCCTGCAGCACGCGCTTCGGCATGGTCTCTTCGTTCCTTATCGGTTACTTGGCCGGCGCCGCGGCGGCGCGGGCGCGCTCGCCCAGGATCGTCTCGATGCGCGCGATGTCGCGGCGCACCTCGCGCACCCGGGCGGTGTTCTCGAGCTGGCCGCTCGACTTCTGGAAGCGCAGGTTGAACTGCTCCTTGCGCAGCTCGCC
>Ga0335071_10006642_pt1 | contig 11936 bp, 8 predicted proteins | sample Lox_Sample_15_FD_206724 | JGI IMG/M metagenome (GOLD analysis project Ga0335071, IMG submission 206724) | Soil microbial communities from Loxahatchee National Wildlife Refuge, Florida, United States - Lox_Sample_1.5 | ecosystem: Environmental > Terrestrial > Soil > Wetlands | place: USA: Florida...
ACGAAGACATTCAACTCGCCATTCAGCACGGCACATACTTCGACATGGACATCTACAACGACGACTACCTGCTGGGCAAAGCCATCGAATTCGGCCTGCCGCAGGAGAACATTGACAAGGAGAAAATGGTCGGCCAGAGACAGCGCGAGACCTTTCAGAAAGCCGTGAAGGCGGGCGTGAAGATGGCGTTTGGTACCGATGCGGGCGTGTATCCGCACGGCGACAATGCCAAACAGTTCGCGACCATGGTGAAGTTCGGCATGACGCCTGCGCAGGCCATCCGCACGGCCACGCAAAATTCGGCGGACCTGCTTGGACGATCGAACGACGTCGGAACCATCGAGGTCGGCAAGTACGCCGATATCATCGCCGTGCAGGGCGACCCGCTGCAGGACGTGACCTTGCTCCAGAATGTAGGCTTCGTGATGAAAGGCGGTAGAGTCTACAAGGACGAGATCGCGGGAACTGCCGTGGCGGAGTAAAGGCCACCATCAGCAGTCTAGCGGAGGCGGGCAACTGACAATGGGCGAGCCGTGACCTCGAGGCCCGCTTTCAACGCTCATGTGAACCCGGTGACTTCCAAAACCTCAACGCTGCGATAACGAAGAACAGCGCGAACGATCCGTTGATCCAACCTCCACGGATGACGCCTCCGACGTTGCCGGAATCATCAGGAAGTAATTGCGAAATACCGAGGCGGCCCTCGTTTGAGTCGTCGGCAGGAATAGCAACAGCGAGCGGGGAAAGTCAGTTCTCTTGGTCAGTGCGAGCCAGTAAACCAGCACCGTTCCTGTCAGACCTGCCGCTTACAGCGTATGCCCAATCGCACTCCGTAGGCTCGACACGTCTCCAAGCAGAGTCTGACGCGTGCTATCGTCAATCACTTTGGAGGCAGAGCCCAGGCAGGTATAAACCGCATGGTAGGAACCTCCGATCAGCATCATGATGGCGAGCAAAGCGGCCGCGACGTTGGGCGTCCCTTTGTTTCCCCGCTCCAGCGTTATACCGAAAACACCCCTACCAATTTCTGAAAACAAGGCAGCCACCGGTCCGATTGCGCCGCCAATCACCAGCAGCCCCACCGCGCGGTCCGCCATCTGCTCATGCGGGCGGAGAGCTGCTCCGCTGGACCACGTTCCGTAGAAAAGCATGTCACCAGCAAGAAAAGCAGGCTCCCCTGCAGGCCGACAAGCAGCAAAGATGCAGGCATGTGGCTTGATTAAGCAGCATGCGAACCATAGGCTTCATTGCGGAATCGCGCACGAATCGGTTCCTTTAGCTGGTACTCATCCGCGGAGGCATGTGCCCCAACAATCTGTCGCGTCGATCAGTACGCGGTCTTGAACCCCTTGCGCCTTTGCTGGCTGTAGCGCGCCAATGCGTCCTCGATCACGGGATAGGCTTGTTCAGCAGGCTCGATGGAGTCGACTTCCACCGCCTTACCTTCGAGCTGTTTATAGTCGAGGAAGAAGCGTCGCAACATCGCGAGGCGATGTTCGGGCATCTCACTGGCCTGACGATAGGTGTTGAACTCCGGGTCCTGCGTGGCCACCGCGATTATCTTGTGGTCTTTCTTGCCGGCGTCAATCATCGTCATCAGGCCGATGGCCCGCGCATGGATGAGCGTCAGTGGCACGACCGTTTCCTGGCACAGCACCAGCACGTCGAGCGGGTCGTCGTCCTCGGCCAGTGTCTGCGGGATGAAGCCGTAGTTTGCCGGATAGTAGACGGCTGAGTAAAGCACACGGTCGAGCTTGATGAGACCGCTCTGCTTGTCAAGCTCATACTTGACGCTCGAGCCGAAGGGAATTTCGATGACGACGGAGAATTCTTCGGGCAGGCCCTCGCCGGGAGTGATGTCGTGCCATGCATGTGTCATTGGAGTTACGAAGCTATGTGCGCTCAATTGTACTTGAGCACAGGGATTTAGCGGGGCGGCTGTACTCGGCACTCCGGCCGCGACGCGCTAGCGATAGTGATGGGGCAGCTCAGTTTCGGTTTCGACGGAACTAGTCAATGACCCCACAACATAAGCCACTACAACCAGTCCGATCACCACAATCGTAACCACATCCATGGCCAGATCACCCCCACCGCGGGATCTTTCGCTCGCCTGTCGGAGCGGAAAAGCAATCTGCCACCGGCTCCGGCTCGCTCAAACCTCTCTAGCCAAGTTCTAGCACAAATTCGGCGTTATGGCGTGTCATTTTTGGTGACTCGTGGAGCTTCGAGGCGAAGCTCTTCCAGTACACGGGTGAGCGCCGCAGGGCCATCGGCGCCGACCACATAGCGGTCGGCCTCAACTTCAGGCCACTCGCCGTATACATGGACCAGGTACACCACGCGCGTTGCAGGATGGTACTGGCGCATCAGGCGGACGACCTGACGCGCAGTCGCACTGGGAAAACGATGGCAGATAAGAATAGCCTCGAACTCGTTGTGCGACTCAACGGTTTCCAGCGCCTCGCGTTCATTCAACAGCGAAGTCACTTCGTGGCCGTCGGCCTCCAGTACGAATTGGCGAAGTCGCGAGAGTTCGGGGTCGATGCTGAGGGAGAGAACTTTCACTACGGGAGTCCTCGAGTGTTAGCGGTGCCCAAAGAGCATAACAAAGGCCTTTCGGCTGGTGAAACCGTCGGCTGCGCAGAACGGTGAAACGGCCACTCGGAGGTATCTTCGCACGCACATGTCTTCGCTATTTGTTCGTTTATTGGAGCCGGTCAAAAGACTGCAAATATCTGTAAAATGGAATCTTACTGGATAATCGTACCGTATCGATGCAATACAAATTATCTATCCGAATTCACCATCTTTCAATCCCGGAAAGCCATCCAATGAGTACATAATCGCTTAATCCGATTGTCCGCAAACTGAACTGATAAGGAGGCTTTATGTTGCCTCAGAAAGACATACGGGACCCTGAAATGACGGAGATTCATCCGACACGAAAGCGTTACATTCTGGCCAGTGATTTTGACCAGACTCTGAGCTTCAACGACTCCGGATTTGTCCTCGGTGAGTTGTTGGGCATTCCTGCGAGCGAATACGACCGCAAGGTGACCGGCATGGCCAAGATCAACCTCGTCCAGCAGGGCGGGGAGCTGGCCTACCTGCTGCTGCACGACCCGGAATTTCGCAAGGTCCGGAAAGAACATCTGGTAGAGGCCGGCAAGAAGGTGCGGCTGAAGCCGAACATTCGCGCGCTGTACGAGTTTCTATCAAGCGAAGTTGAGGGCTACCACTTCGACTTTTATGTGATCTCAGCGGGACCGGTGATGATTATCCGCTCCGCACTCGAGGGCATCATCCCCGCGGACCACATCTACGGCACGGAGTTCGAGTGGAATGGCAAAGGCGAAATTGAACGCATCGTGCAAGTGACAGCCGGATACGGGAAGGTCGCGGTGGTCGACCAACTGCTGGAAGATCGCCAGTTGGGTCCCGACCGTGTCGTTTACGTGGGTGACGGCAGCTCCGACATCCATGTGATGCTGCACGTCAACCGTCGCGACGGTTATACGATTGCGGTCTCGGAAAACAAGTATCTGGCGCCGATTGCCAAGCGTTCGATCCTGAGCGATAACGCGCTGGCTACGTTGATCCCGATCCTCGAGGACGTTGTCGGCTGGGACACCGCGTCGATTCGCGACGTGTTCGAAGCCAAGGGGCTGGTCATCCAGCAGTGGGATAAGGTGCAGACCGACGTTGTGACCATCGTGCCGGAGAAAAACACCGAGACGGTCGAGCGTGAAGTGCTGACAATCCCGCTACCCGTCAAGACCGCATAGCTTCTCAATAAAGCCCGCCTTCCGCTATGGACGGCGGGCCTTTTGTCTTTTATTTCCCGACTTCGAGCATGACCTCATCGGTGAAGGCGAGAAACGGGTCCGTATAATCTTGCGCGCTGCGGCGAAAGAGCTGGCAATCGCGCCGCAACTCTATTGGTTGCAGTTCTTTGCTGTTCAGCCGGACGCGTATGGGGCCTGAATCGGCCAGCAGCTCCGGCCGTAACAGGATCCGAAGCTTCTTCACGTTGCGCGTTTTGATCTCGATGACGTTCCCCTCGCTGATGCGGCCCTGCATTTCTGCCGTGCCGCTTTCACCCTCCACGAGTTCCATCCAGTATTGCCGCGGATAGCGCGCATCGAAGACCTTCGCCGTTACCGTGCGAGGAAATGGCTCGCGGGCGAATCGCTCGAAGAACGGCAGTGTGTAGCCTTCGTCGGAATCTAGGGTAATGTCATGTCCGTGGCCTTTGAGGATATGCAGTTCAGGCGGAATGCGAGGCTTGAGTCCACGCAACTCGTCGTACGTCCGCGTCGTAGCGTCCGACGGTATGATTGTGTCCTTGTCCCCGTGCAGTAGCAGCATTGGAACATTGGAGAGGTTCTGCAGAGGTAACTTGACCTCGCTCGGCGTATTCAGTCCCGCTCCCATCAGCGACGCCACAGCCGCCAGGCGGTCGGGCCAGCGAACGGCATACTCCAGTGCGCCGGTGCCTCCGTTGCTAAAACCGGTGAGGTACGTGCGGTTCGTATCGACGTTGTAACTGCGCAGGACCTCCAGTAGCAGCGCGTGCACCATTTCCGTGGGCTTAGACTGCCACCAATATTCACTTCCGGCTTGTGGAATCACCATCAGATAACCGGAATGCATCAGTGTATTGGCCGAGCGCAGTGCGGCATCGAGCGCGAGTCCCGCACCACCGCCGAGATACACGATCAATGGAAACGACTGGTCGCCTCGGTAATCGAGCGGGACGTGCATGACGTACACATCGTTTTCAAAACCGGCGGTGGACATCCCCCGTAGCGTCGTGCCGGGTTTCTGGCGGTCGCGCCGTACGGCCGGCAGTTCGCAAGGTTGCGACTCAGGCTTCGCCGGTGGCGATGCAATCCGGTTCGCGAGTCGCCGGACTTCTGCATCGTTACTCTGCAACAACGGCTGCAGCAGGTCGGATTTTGGCTTGAGGCCACGTTGGTAATAGGCGGCAAGAGCTAGCGCCTGGGCGGCAGACGGCCCGTTCTTGAAAAGCCCATCCATCATGTCGTCCGGAGGCAGCGGAGCGAGGTACTCGAGATATGCCGTCAGTGCGCCAAGTTGCGCATTCGAATCGGCCAGCCACTGCGCCGGGGACTCCTGATGATGAACTCCCGTCAGCTCGAGCGTGACCTTTTCGTTAATCGTGGTTCCGAATTCCTGGTACTGCCCCTCATATTCGAGTTTCGCCAGATGCCCGGAGCGAGGACAGAATGTCATCTGCAGATGAGCGTCTTTGCGCGTGCCCGTGTCTGAGAAGACGGCGCAGGACTCGCCGCTCAGCGTCTCGAAGCGATCGAGTCTCATGCGCACCCCGACCGATCCCACGTCCCACTTCGTCTGTGGACGCAGCGCATTGGGACCAATCGGCATAATCTCGTCAATGCGATATAACAGTTTGCTGTACGCCTCGCGCGCCACCTGCACCGGGAGCAGCGTGTGTCCCGACGACGAAAACAGATTCGCATCGGCAAAGCGCGCGGGACGCTCAGCCAAGCGCTGCGCAAACCGGGGCGACTGCTGTGAGAGCGTGTCTTTCCCGCGCTCGTGATATTCGAGCACATCAGCCGACTGACGGTTGCGCTGCACCCCTGCCAGCCAGCGGCCCGCGTCGGCGTCGAGCACGACTACCTGGTTCGAAAATACAAATCGGGTGCGAAAGGTCGTGTCTTGCGATTTGCCCTCGCGCTCAAACTCCTCGCGATATTCGAGACGATCGCCTGGCGCGAGAAGGTACTGAACGTCTCCCGTGGGTGTCTGAGCAGCCGCGTGACCGTGCGTCAGTGCCATCGCTAGTGCCGTCCGCAAAATTGGCTTGATCGCTACGTGCACCGGATTCACGAAAGACGGAGAGTGCGCTGCCGGACTTACGGTAGCGCCGCAAGGTAGAGATTAGCAGGATCGAGTCTTCGGCGGAGCGCAGTCCGCACCAGATTTCACCCGCTCAGTCATCGCGATGCGCAAGCCCTCTCCGTGTAGAATCGCAATTTCATGCCGCCGTCCTCGCCGAACGCCAGCGATGCAACTTCGGGATTTCTAAGCCGCATTGGGCGCGTGCTCCGTCCTTCGCACCAGCACAGCGCGCTCTCGGCAACTCTGCTGCTGATGGCCTCCGTGATGCTGGCGCGCGTCATTGGCTACTTGCGCGAGATGTATGTGGCCTGGGCCTTCGGCGCCGGGCCGAAAACCGATGCCTATGTCGCGGCCTTCCAGATTCCCGACTATCTCTTCTATCTGCTGGCCGGCGGCACCACGTCCATCACCTTCATTTCTATCTATGCGCGCCACACCTCGCGCGGCGAAGAGGAGCGGGCACAGAAAGCGTTCGACACGACCATCACCGTGATGTCGGTGATTGCCCTGATTGGCACCGTCATCGTCGAGTTCTTCACCCCCCAGATCGCGCGCCTCATCTTTCCCGACTTCACCGCCGAACAAATGGCCCTGTGCGTTTACCTCACCCGCGTTCTGCTGCCGGGACAGATCTTTTTCTACGCCGGAGGCATTGTCTCGGGGGTTCTGCTTTCGCGGCGGATGTTTCTGTACCCCGCGCTGAGCCCGGTGTTTTATGGCATGTCGATCATCGTCGGCGGCCTGCTCGGCGCGCACCGATTCGGCATTGCGGCGCTCGCCTACGGCGCGCTCGCCGGCTCATTTCTCGGTCCGTTTCTCATCAACAGCATCGGCGCGGCGAAGACCGGACTCTCCTACCACTGGAACTTCGACATTCGCAATCCTGAATTTCGCGAGTGGGTCAAGCTGTCAATCCCGCTGATGCTGGGCGTATCGCTCGTTTCGGCGGATGATTGGATCCTGCGCTATTTCGCCTCCGCGGGCGCCGGTGAAATCAGCCGGCTGAACTACGCCAAGCGGCTGTTCGCGCTCCCCATCTCGATCCTTGGCCAGGCCGCCGGACAGGCCTCCATGCCGTTCTTTGCCCGCCTGTTCGGCGAACGTAAGCGAAAAGAGTTCGCCGATTCCGTAAACGGTTCCGTCTATCGCGTCGGCTCCGCTGCACTCCTGGTGACGGCGCTGATGGCGACGGCCGCGCTGCCGCTGGTGGACCTCGCCTTCCATCGCGGGCGCTTCAATTTTCAAGATGCGCAACTCACGGCGACCTACTTCGCCTGGTTCTCGCTCTCGCTGGCCTTGTGGTCAGCGCAGGGGCTGTATGCGCGCGCGTTCTATGCCACGGGCAATACCCTTGTCCCGATGGTAGCGAGCACGCTGATCGTCATCGCCTCGCTGCCGGTTTATTCCACAATGTTCCATCACTTCGGCTTCGCCGGCCTCGCCATGGCGTCCGACCTCGGCATCCTCATGCACACCATTGCGATTGCCTGGCTGCTCCATTCGCGCCGCCTGGTGCGGCTGGACGAGCTGCCTTCGATTGAAGTCGCTAAGGCGCTCGTTACCGCCGTTGTCGCCGGCTTGGCTTGTTACGCCGTTGCCTCTCGACTGCCTGCCGGTGGTTGGCGAAGAGACTTGGTGGCTCTCGTCGCAATCGGTGCGACATGGCTCGCGGCGGTGGCTGCCGGCCTTTGGTTCACTCGCTCGCACCTCTGGCAAGACCTGCGACGTAGGCGTGCACCGTTGGAAGTGGAGTCGTCTGCCATCGTGCAGCGGACCGAAGGCGGCGTCCAGCCCTGACGCACAGCTATTTCAGCAGCCGCATGTGTGTCCAGTCATATTGAAAGTGACGTCCGCAATCGAAGCACACAACGTACGTATCGCTCGCCAAAGGAGGCAGCTCGGGCTGCGCCTGCCCGTTTACCACGACGCGCCGCGGAGGCGGCGTCGAGTACGGCTGTGACAGATGCCGGTGCCGGCATGCAACGTCGAGAAGCTTTAGGATTGTCTCCACCATCGCGCAGCCTCGCTCGTGTACACTGCGGACGGCGGTGGAACCACCGTCCACCCCTTCCAATCGGCATGTGCGACGATGTTGCCCGGCTCGCAGATCCACGCACCTTCTCTTGCGGGACCCGATTCGGGAATGCTTGCCTCCGGTACCAATTCGGAACGGCTATGCTCGCAGCGCCGCTGCTGGTTCGGCGGTCGCATCTTTTTCCTTGCTGTCTCCGTTGCCTTTCTGGCCCGCCTGGCCCGGTTTGCGGATGTCGATTCCGCCCTTGAAATATGCCCCTTCTTCGATGCTCACCCGCTGCGCCACGATGTCGCCCGTTAGCGATCCTTCACTGCGAATGTCGAAGCGGTCGCTCGCGGTCATGTTGCCGCGCACCTTGCCCAGAATCACAATTTCCCGCGCAGTAATGTTCGCCGAAACCACGCCGTTGCGTCCCACGGTGACTCGGTTCCCCGGCAAATTGATCGAGCCCTCGACCCGGCCGTCAATGTAGAGCGATTCGGAGCCGGTGACCTCGCCCTTGATGACGAGCGACTTGCCCAGCGTCGCCTGCTCCTGCGGCGTCACCGCTGCGGGACGACTCTGTGCTGGCGGCTCCGGCGCCGGCGGCGCGTGGCGTTGCGGCTCAGGGGTTGGCGTTGGTGGGGCGGTCGGTTGATTAGCTGGCTTCCACATCATTCATGATTCCTTTCTGGAGATTGTTAAGACCTGCAGCGAAAGTTTCGGTGCGAACCGCAACTCCAGAGCTCGAATAAGACACTGCTGAAATAAATGCGGTAATACATAGCAAAATCGCTGGCCGCAGCGACCCAGTGCCGTCCTGCAGCGCGATACTTGCTACCATACAGCGAGTTCCAATCGAATTCAAAGCGCGCTTGTGGATAATTCGCGCCTGCGAACTTGACCATTTGGGTTCGCTTCCAATACACGGCAAATCATGATCACTGACCATGCTATCCTCCGCCACATCGAGCACCAGCCACACCGCTCCGCCGGCTTCAAGCAGCTGGTGCATGAGATGAGCGTGCGCGGCAACGACCGCCGCGTGCTCGCCGAACGCCTCGAAGTGCTGGTGAAATCCGGGCGCCTCGTTGAAACCGGACGCAACCGCTTTACCCTCGCCGAGCACGCCGCCACGCAGCAGAACCTCATCGCCGGACGCCTCACCATGCACCGCGACGGCTACGGCTTTGTCATTCCCAACGCCAGCCAGCGCAGTACCATCGAAGGCGACGTCTATATCCCGCCCCAGGCCATCGGATCCGCCATGCACGGCGACCAGGTTCTGGTGCAGCTGGGACGCCGCAAGGACGACGGCCGAGCCGAGGGCAAGATCCTGCGCGTGCTCACGCGCGCCAACCCAACCGTCGTCGGCACCTTTCACTACGGCTCGCGTCAGAACTATGTCATTCCCATCGACGAGAAGGTCACGAAGGAAATCATCATCCCGCGCGGCATGGAGCGGCCCGCGGGACTCGACCCAAACACCGGAGCAAAGCGTGACCAACTGAGCCGCGACCGCGTCCTCGGCAAAGAAGCCCCTCGCCGCCAATGGAACGATCTCGATGGACTCGTCGTCGATGTCGAGATCACGAGCTGGCCATCGCCGGCCGAGAATCCTCGCGGGCGCGTCGTCGAGGTGCTCGGCTGCGAAGGCGACTTCGGCGTCGATGTCGAGATCATCATCCGCAAGCATCATCTGCCCCACCAGTTTCCCGTCGAGGTTTTGCAGGACGCCGAGCGCTTCGAGCGCACCTTGCCTGCGAAAGAACTGGCGCATCGCCGCGACTATCGCGCCTTGCCCATCGTCACCGTTGACGGTGAAACGGCGCGCGATTTTGACGACGCTGTGACCGTGCGTCGCCTCTCCAACGGCAACTTCGAGCTGCAGGTCCATATCGCCGACGTGGCACATTACGTGCGCGAGGAATCGCCGATTGACCTGGAAGCCCGCCTGCGTGGAACTTCGGTTTATTTCCCCGACCGCGCAGTCCCAATGCTCCCGATGGAGCTCTCGACCGATCTGTGCAGCTTGCGTCCGCACGTGGACCGCCTCGTGCTTTCCTGCGTGATGCAGATCGACCACCAGGGCGAAATCGTCGCTTACACGCTCAACGAGGGCGTCATTCGCTCGGCTGAGCGCATGACGTACACCAACGTCCACCTCATTCTCGAAGGCGATGCGGGCCTGCGGCAGCTCTATCACAAATATGTCGATGTCTTCGAGTTGATGCGCGAACTGGCCATGGTGCTCAACCGCAAGCGCGTGCGTCGCGGTTCCATCGACTTCGATCTGCCCGAGCCGATCATTGAATTCGACGATAACGGCCTGATGAAGGGCGTCTCGCGCTCCGAGCGCAACGTCGCGCACCGCATTATCGAGGAGTTCATGCTCTCGGCCAACGAGTGCGTGGCCGGTTATCTCGAGAAGAAGCGCGTCGCATCGCTCTATCGTATTCACGAAAAACCTGACGCCAAGCGCGTCTACGACTTTGAGACCATCGCCGCTACCTTCGGATATTCACTCGGTGTGGGCGCCCTGCCGGTCAAACGCGTCACCATGAAGTCTGAGCGGCGCGAGCGTTACGGCACAGGACAACGTGCCAGGACCGTCGAGATTCCCGAGGATCTACACATAACCCCCCGCATGTATCAGAAGCTCACGCAGAAGATCGCCGGTAAGCCGGAGGAGCGCATCCTGTCTTACTTGATGCTGCGCTCCCTGAAACAGGCGCGCTACTCCGCCGAGAACGAGGGTCACTTCGCGCTCGCCGCTCCGACCTACACGCACTTCACCTCACCCATTCGTCGCTATCCCGACCTCATCGTCCATCGCATCTTGAAAGCCGTGTTGCGAGAATCCGCCGAACGTAAAGAGGGCGCAGTTTCCATCGGCGTCGGAGTGAGCAATCACAGCGAGGCGCCCTCGCCATGGTCGAAGCGCGAGCCGGTGGTTTCGCCGTCGCGCGGCAAGAAAACTCATGGCGAACAGCGCGCACCATTGGGCGGGCCCATTCCGCTCACCATGCTGGAGGAAATCGCCGACGAGTCGTCGCAGTCCGAGCGCCGCGCCGACGAAGCCGAACGCGAGCTGATGGAGTGGAAGAAGGCGAAGTTCATGGAGCAGCACATCGGCGATCAGTTTGACGGCCTCATCGTCAGCATCACCAAGTTCGGCCTGTTTGTCGAGCTGAACGAGCTGTTTATCGAAGGCCTCGTACCCATCGGCACGCTCCTCGACGACCGCTACATGTACCACGAGAGCACCCGCCAGATCATCGGCCAGCGCTCGCGCAAGTCCTACTCCATCGGCGACCCGGTCGGCATCTTCGTCGATCGCATCGACCACATGCAAAAACGCCTGCAGTTCGGCATCGTCGAAGAACGGAGTACCCTGCCCAAGAAGTCTAAGGGCGCCAAGAAACGCTGACCGCTGACCGACCGATTGACCCGCCGCGACCAACTGGGAAGTCGCTCCTGCGACTGATTCGTATCAGGACACGGCTTCAAAGGGGTCGGGAAAACGCATGCGTCTTTGTCATGCAGCGGGGTGCACTCGTTTTTTGAGCCGTGCTCCCGCCCCATCTTCCTCTCTGACGGTGGCTCTTACCTTTGCCAGACACGCTACGCCCTGGGTACTACTCCGCGGCTGGCACCAAGCGCTGTAGACGGCGCAGATTCAATGCCGCCACGGCCAGCTGAAACGACCATTCCACTCGTCGTCGCCCGCGCAGCTTCACTTGTCACGAACCCGCCGTATGCTTCAACCATATCAACACTTGCTCTATCCGCCTGCCTCGCTGCTGACTGTGCGCGAACCCGGGGCCGTTCCTCTCCTCCGCCCGCAGCCAGTTCGGCCACTGCCGCGACACCACCGCATACTCGGTCACATGTGGTACTACCGTAAGCGTACGGTCATGACCGTCTGTACAAGTGCCTGAGCGGCGGAGATCATCACCTGAACATATTCTTGCGGGAGGTGATGGTGGACAGTTCCGCGGTGGCAAAGGTCGAGCATCGTAAGCGGCGC
>Ga0335071_10006643_pt1 | contig 11935 bp, 10 predicted proteins | sample Lox_Sample_15_FD_206724 | JGI IMG/M metagenome (GOLD analysis project Ga0335071, IMG submission 206724) | Soil microbial communities from Loxahatchee National Wildlife Refuge, Florida, United States - Lox_Sample_1.5 | ecosystem: Environmental > Terrestrial > Soil > Wetlands | place: USA...
CGAGCACCTCGTCTTCCACGAGCAGGATGCGCTTCCCGGCCAGTGACGATGGCGCGACTGTCATCGCGAGCCTCCCCGGCGGCCGGCGTCATCCCGCCGGCGCATCAGAAGCTACCACATGCAGGGAGGTCGCCACAGAACCGGAACTCAGGGTCCGGGGATTGGTTCCCGGTCCGGCGGTGCGTGCGAAGGTCGCGGCCGCTCAGCGCCGGCGATCCAGGCGACGGACGTCCTCGGCGAGCTTTTCGTATTGCTGGGCGACCACGACGAGTTCGCGCTGCACTTCCTCGGAGCTGGCGTTCTTCGCCATCTCGCGCAGCGCACGCGCGCGCTTCAGATACCGCTCGGCATTGGTTTCGGGCGGAGAGCTCTGACCCATTGCGGCCTCTACATGGCCAACGTTGCCCTACCGCCCGCGCCGATGATACGGATCGAAGCGAATTTATCAATCCTAAATACGTGACGGTTGCAGTGCGGGCAGGATGAGACCGACGTCGGCGTTTCACGGGCGCCGACGGCGAACGATGGTGTTGCCCGCGGCCTCGATCTCGGCGAGCGGCATGTCGAGCGAGCAGCGGATCCCTCCCTCCCGGAACTCGAAACTGGCTTCACCCTTGAGCTCGTGGGCAAGCCCGCGCTCGATCAGGGTCAGCCCGAAGCCTTTGTCCTTGCCGGGCTCGGCCGGGCGCGGGCCGTTCCTCTCGGCCCAGGTCAGGACCAGCCGCTTCGTGCGCGCGCTCTTCGTCCACGACACCTCGATCTGGCCGCGCTCGTTCGAGAGAGCCCCGTACTTCGCGGCGTTGGTCGCGAGCTCGTGCAGGATCATGCCGAGCAGGAGCGCTGCCGGCGCGTTCAGGGTCACCGCGTCGCCGCTGACGATGACGCGGTCGCCGCGCTCGCGATAGGGCGCCAGCGCCGTGACGACCAGGACCTCGAGGTCGGCCCCTGCCCAGCTGCTGGCGGCCAGCAGATCGTGCGATTTGGCGAGGGCGCGGATGCGGCCGTCGAAGGCCTGGCTGAACTCCTTGATCGAGACGGCGTGGCGCAGCGACTGGCGCAGCAGCGACAGCACGGTGGCGAGCGTGTTCTTGACGCGGTGGTTGAGCTCCGCCAGCAGCATGCGCTGGCGCTCTTCGGCCTGTTTTTGCGGGGTGACGTCCCGCTCGATCGCCGAGACCGCGATGAGCTTGCCGCCGCGATCGCGGATCGGCGAGACGGTCGACGCCACGATCAGCTTGCGGCCGTCCTTGGTGACGCGCTCGAGCTCGATCGGCGTCGCGATGCGGAGCCGGCGGCCGCGGTCGAGGACCGCCTGCAGCTTGTCGCGCTTGTCCGCCGGCATGACGAAGGACAGCGGGCCGCCGATCGCTTCCTCCTGCGTATAGCCGTACATGCGGGCAGCGCCTTCGTTCCAGGTGGTGATGAGTCCGTCGGGACTCATGGCGATGATGGCGTCGACCGACGATTCGACGATCGAGGCCAGCCGCGCCAGCGCTACTTCCGACCGCTTGCGCTCGGTGATGTCGATGAAGGTGATGACCACGCCGCCGATGACGTTGCCCGTGGCGCGATACGGCAGGATCCGCATCAGGTAGGTCGTGGATCCCCCGGCGGTCGCGACCTCCTCCTCGACGCGCTCGAGCGTGCGCAGGACCTTGCGGATGTCGCGCTCCAGGTGGTCATATACGAGCTTCAAGGTGATGTCCGTGATCGGGCGCCCGTAATCGCTGTCGATCAGGTGGAAGATGTCGGCGACGGCCGGGGTGAAGCTCTTCACGCACAGCTCGCGGTCGAGGAAGATGGTCGCGATCTGCGTGCTCTCGAGCAGATTCTTGCGGTCGTCGGTCGCGCGCTCGAGACTCTCGACCTTCGAGTTCAGCTCGGCGTTGACCGTCTCCAGCTCCTCGTTGACCGACTGGAGCTCCTCTTTCGAGGTCTCGAGCTCCTCGTTGGACGCCTGCAGCTCCTCGTTGACCGACTGGAACTCCTCGTTCGAGGATTTCATCTCCTCGTTCGACGCCTCGAGCTCCTCGATGGTCGCCTGCAGCCGCTCGCGCGCGTGGCCCAACTCTCCTTCGAGAAGGCTGATCGTCTCGTCCTTCTTCGCTCCATCGCCCGTGTCCCCGCCGAGCGGCCGAGGAGGCACGACCGGGCCCGCCTCCTGGAATGCCAGGACCACGTGGCGTCCCGCGCCGCCGGCAGCGGGGAGCGGTTCGGCGATGAGGTTGACCGACTGGCGGCCGCCGTCGATGCTCAGGACGGCATTTTCGCGCACCGCCTTCTGGGCGGTGGTCGTGGCGCGATGCAGCAGCGCCCGCACCTCCGGCCGCAGCTCGGCGTCGAGGATGTTGAACAGGTGCAGGCTGGCCGCACCGGGCGACGGTTGCAGATACCGGCCGGTGCGACCCGCGAAATGAACGATGTCGTATTGCTCGTCGAGCACGACATAGGCGGGCGCATAGCTCTCCATGAGCCGCGCCGCGCGCCGGCTGACCGTTTCCTCGCCGGAGACGTTGGGCACGCTTTTGTGAAGCGGGCCATATCCGCGGGGGCTGCCGGCCCCGAGTGGGAGCTCGGACACCTGGGCTTGGACCGGGTTGGCCTTGAACAGTCGGTGCCTGCCGTCGAGGCGGGTGAAGAGCTTGGCGTGCTGCGTGACGTTCTCCGAGGGCCCCAGGAACAGATAGCCGCCGTTGCGCAGCGCGAAATGGAACAGCGGAATGATGCGGTTCTGCAGGCTGGCATCGAGGTAGATGAGAAGATTTCGGCAGGAAATGAGATCGAGCCGCGAGAACGGCGCGTCGCTGATGATGTTGTGCTGGGAGAAGAGGCACATCTCGCGGATGTCCTTGACGACGCGATAATGGTCGCCCTCGCGCAGGAAGAACCTCTCCAGCCGCTCCGGGGTCAGGTCGGCGGCGATGGCGGCCGGGTAGCGCGCGGCACGCGCCACGTCGAGCGCCTCGCCGTCGATGTCGGTCGCGAAAATGCTGACCTTGGGCACGACCTCGCGCTTGGCCAGGGCCTCGCGGATCACGATCGCCAGTGAATAGGCTTCCTCGCCGGTGGAGCAGCCGGGGACCCAGACGCGGATCTGGTCGTCGGCCGACTTGCCCTCGACGAGCTTCGGGATCACCTCCGAGACGAGCGCCTTGAAGGCCTGCGGATCGCGGAAGAACTGGGTCACGCCGATCAGAAGGTCGCGGAACAGAAGGTCGACTTCGCGCGGCTCGTTGCGCAGCAACTCGATATAGGCGCCGGGCGAGGCGAGCCGCACGACCTGCATGCGGCGCTGGACGCGGCGGATGAAGGTGCTGTCCTTGTAGCGGCTGAAGTCGTGGCCGGTGCGATGGCGGAGCAGCGTGTAGATCCGGGCCAGGTGGCTGCGCCTGTGGTCGCCGCCGAACCCCTCCTCAGGCTTTTGGCGATGCCCGTCGAGGTGCCGGGCGTATTCGATGAGGCGCTGGGGCATCTCCTCGACCGGCAGCACCAGGTCGACGAGTCCCGTGGCGACGGCGCTGTGCGGCATGCTGCCGAAGCGCGAGGTCTCCGCCGCCTGGGCGACGGCCAGCCCGCCGTGCTCCTTGATCGCCCGAATACCGATCGCGCCGTCGCTGCCGCTGCCCGAGAGCACCACCGCGATCGCGTTATCCCCCTGGTCTTCGGCCAGGGAGCGGAAGAACGGATCGACCGTGCCGGGCTCGTCGCGCGGCGTGGTCAACCGCAAGCGGCCACGGCGCATCGTCAGGGTGGCGTTGGGCGGAATGACGTGAACGCGGTTGGGCGCAGGCCGCGTGTCGTCGACGATCTCGGCGACCTTCATCGCGGTGAAGCGCTGCACGAGCTCGACCATCGAGCTCTTGTGCGTAGCATCGAGGTGGGGCACCAGCACGAAGGCAAGACCGCTGTCCACCGGCGTCCGGGTGAAGAACTTTTCGAACGCTTCGAGGCCGCCAGCCGAGGCGCCGATGCCGACGACCAGAAAGGGAAGCTTGTGCCGGGCGCCACCGGCGCCATCCGCGGGCACGACCGCCGCCCGGGGCCGGCGTGCCGCCCCCGACGTCCGATCAGATCGCTTCCCGGGCTTCCCTCGCCGTTCGGCCATCGCCTCTCATCGTCTCGCACCCCATGGTGCAGACTTGCACCCTGTCACATGCGTGGCGCGCGCCCAAGAGGCAATGAGACAGTGGCGAAATCCAGGTGTCAGGGTGCGGCGTAACTCCCGCCATGAGGCTGTGCGGCCGCGACGATCGCCTCGGCCTTGCGCGCGAAGCGGACCCCCTCCCCTTCGGCTGCCCAGATGAACTCGATCCCCGCGGCCTCGAGCGCGATCGTGATGTCGAGCCGGGTCCGGCGGTGCAGCGAGCGGTTCCCGAGTTCGAAATCGGCGACCGTCTTGCGGGCCACCGCGGCCCGTTCCGCCAGCCGATCCTGGGTCCAGCGCAGCAGCGCGCGGGCGCCACGGCACTGCGCCGGCGACACCACAGGGCGCTTCTGCAGGTTCAGCATCGACATGCTGGTCATGGATCCCATCGGATTTCTCCAAATTCTGACGCTAGAGGGGTCGTATCGGCGGCCAAAGCGAAATCATCAATAGATTTCAGATGTTTCGCTTAGCATTCGGCGATTCGACCCTTTGCGGCATGCAATTGCAAGTGGCAAATCGTCGGGTGGTACTCGCGTGGGGTATTTGTCGCCTTCTTGGGCCGCATTTTTTCCCGCCGCGCCGCCGGAGCGCTCGCGGCGATAGCCAGACGCACCCGCGCCTTTGAGCGGCCGGCTGCGAGCGCACGAAAAACCTGAGGAAAACCTCGATCGGGCGGAACCGTGGCGGAGCGCCCACGTTAAGCACACGATCGTCCCGCGCCTGTCGCCGCCTGTCGCCACAAGACCAACAATCGTGCAGCGCCACGCCGAGCCGGGCCGACTGGCCGCGGGCCGATGTCACCCACGGAGGGCCTCATGGAGTACAGGACGATACGCGAGATCGAAGGCGTCGCCACGGTGACGCGGCTTCACGCGAGGCGCATGTCGCGCCGCGAACGTCTGCTGCGCTGGGCAGCGGTGCTGGAGAGCCAGCCGGCGCAGCCGGTCAAGCCGCTGATGCGGATCGAGTTCCTGCCGCGGCAGGAGCGCATGCTGGCGCGCCGCGACGACTCCCCGCTCACCATCGCGTATCGCGACCCGGTGCTGCGCGAAGAAGGCCTCTCCGGCGACACGCTGGGCGAAGCCGTGCGCTTCTTCGAATTGTCGGACCACGAGGCGCACTACCTCGTGTGCGACTGCCACTATCACGGCGGGATGAGCATGACCCCGGAGGGTGTCGCCAAACGCACGCGCTCGATCGCCGACCGGGTGACATTGCGCGACATGTGGAACCGCATCCGGGCGTGGTTCTGACGCGCGCAGAGCCCTGCGCTCGCTAGGTTTTGCGGCTCCGGGCGCCGCGCGGGCGGGCGCGGACGCGCGCCAGCCCTGCGAGCAGGCTGTGCAGTTGGTGGACGTTGAACGGCTTGGGCAGGACCGGATGCCGCCCCACGCCGGGGCCGAGCCGCCCCGTGTCATAGCCGGTGACGAAGCCAAAGGGCACGCCGCGCGCATCGAGCAGGTCGGCCAGCGGATAGGCGGGACGGCCGTGCAGATCGATGTCGAGGAGCGCGCAGTCGAAGCGCTCGTGTTCGATCGCCTCGCGGGCCGCCTCGAGGCGCGCGACGGGGCCCACCACGGTGCAACCGAGCTCCGCGAGCGACTCCTCGAGCAGCATCGCGACGAGCATCTCGTCCTCGATCAGCAGCACGCGCGTTCCTGTGAGATCCGGTGTGGGCATGCCGACATTCCTTTGGGCTGCCCCGACAGCGCGGCCGACGGTAAGAGGGCACTGCGGCCCGGTCAAATTAACATCCATGACAGCGTGGATAAGGCTGTGGATAAGTAAGGGATAACAGCCTGCGAACCAGCCTAACCGCAGGTTTGGGCTGGCCGAACTCTAATGTCCACTGTCACGGAACTTCTCGATCTCGTCGGCGACCTTCTCGTATTCGCGCGCGGCGATCTCGAGCTCCTCCTTTTCCTTGGCGTCCGTCGAAGCCGCGGCCCGCTTGAGCAACGCCAAGGCCCGCGTCCGGCACTCGCGGGCGTCGGGCAGACGGGTCACTGACGCACCGCCGGCGCGCGTTTGCGCCGCTCGACCAACCGGCGATCGAGCCACGGCTCGACGAACGTGTACTGCGCCAAGTGGCAGTCCTGGATCTCCACTTTCACGGTGTGTCTGTCGCGGTCCAGGAAACAGCAGCGATAGCTCGGCACGGGCTCCCCTCCCACACCTCGGCCTCCTCCACCTGTCCTCGCCCCTTCGCCTCGTATCCCTCACGCGCCGCCGTATGAGGCCGCGCGGATTCCGCCCGCTAGGTCGAACGCGCGGCGGCAGGCTCGCTTCCGCCGACCGTCGCCAGGCGCAGGCCCGATGTGGCCGATGGCGCGGTCGTCGCAGCCGCAGCGGCGGCTTTGCGCGCGAAGCGCACGCCCTCGCCATCCGCACCCCAGATGAATTCGATGCCCGCGGCTTCGAGCGCCACGGTGATGTCGAGACGCGTGCGGCGGTGCAGCGAACGATTGCCCAGCTCGAAATCGGCCACGGTCTTGCGCGCCACAGCGGCCTGCTGCGCGAGCTTCGCTTGCGTCCATTTGAGTAGGGCGCGGGCCGCGCGGCACTGCGCAGGCGAGACTACGGGTCGTTTGATCGTCATGACGGGGCTCCCTCGTTGGGCCCCCTATGCCCAATGCACAAAGTAACACAGTTGGTGCAGATTAGAAGGTGGAAAAAGGGCCGAGGGGCTCCAGAAGCGCGACTTATCGCACCTTTCCGCCGGTTCAAGAGCGCGCCACTGAAGATCTAACCCTTTTTGATCTAGGAAACCGAGTGCCCAACAGGCCATGAATCCCGGGATCGTGAGTGCCTGTGGTCGGGGGCTCGCGTTGACGGGCACGTCGGCTGTGGACGCGCGATGTCCGATGCGAGGAGTGCCGCTGCGCTGAGGGATGCGCTGAGTTCGCTCTATGAGCTACTGCAGCGCGTCTTCGTCAACGGTGACGCTGCCGTCGGAGGGCTCTTCGTCGGCGGCGGGCCTGGCCGGCGGATGCAGCACCGGTGTCGTGCGCAGTGCCGCGACCGGAGCCGGCGCCGTGCCGAGCAGCGGCCGGAGGTCCGGAGACAACGACTTCAGGAGCTGCACCGCGAGCGCGCTGGTGAAGTGATAGTCGCCAGACTCCTTCCCGCGCACATAGGCGGTGATCGTGCCGTAGAACTTGTCGCCCAGGAAGAACACGAAGGTCGCGGTACGGTCCACGGGGCGCGATTCAATGACGGCGCCGCCCGGGCCGAACTTGTCGAACCGGTTGTCGCCGGTGCCCGTCTTGCCGCCGATCGCGAGCGGCTTGCCATCGGTCGTGTAGAAGACGTTGCGGACGCGATTGCCGGTGCCGTTGGCGACGACGCCCATGAGCGCGCGGCGCGCCGTGGCCGCGACCTCGGGTGCGATGACCCGCTCGGGCTCGTGGGGTGCGAACGCGAAATCGGTTTCGTACGGCGTGTCTTTGGCGAAGCTCAGGCGCTCGATGTCGTCGGACGGCAGGCGCACCCCGTCATTGACGATGATGCCCATCAGCTCCGCCAGCGCGTCCGGCCGGTCACCCGAGCTGCCGATCGCGGTCGCATAGGAGGGAACGAGATGCCCGAACGGATAGCCCTGCTTCTTCCAATCCTGCAGGATGCGGGCGAAGGCATCCTCTTCGAGCAGGATGCGGATGCGGGTGTCCTGGGCACGCTTGTTGGGGGTCTTGTAAAGCCACGAATACGCTTCCTGGCGCGCCGTCCCCGCAGCGTCGGCGATCTCGGCGCGGGTCGCGTCCGGATGCTCCTGCAGGTAGGCGACCAGCCACAGCTCGAGCGGATGCACGCCCGCGAGATAGCCGCGATCGTTCACCCCGAACTTCGCCGGGTCATAGGCGCGGTAGAGCTGCTCGAGCAGCGACGTGCTCAACGATTCGCCGGGCAGCCGGCGATGGATGAACTCGCGCATCTCCTCCACGCCGGCCTTCGGGCGGGCCGTGCGGAACACGACCGCGAGGCGCTTGGGCACCGGACGCGTGCGGCCGGCGAGCAAGGCCAATGCCTCGTCGGGCGAGCGTCCGTGATAATCGTCGTAGAAGTGGTTGAGGAAGCTCTGGCCTTCCTGATCGGCAAAGCGGCGCAGATAGACCTCGCGCTCGGCGTCGTGACGGTCGGCGAGCAGGTCCCGGCCCTCCCCAGCTCCCTGCGCCTGCGCCATTTCGTAGTGCACGATGTCGCGCATGATGCGCACGAACGAGAGGTTCACGGAGTTCTCGAACGCGTCCTCGACGCTGTAGACCTGGAAGTCCTCTTTCTTCTCGAAATTATGGAAGACGTGGTCGCCGCCGCCGGTGAAGAACACCTCTTGCGTGCTGCCGGAATACTGCCGCCGCATCGCCGCATCCAGCATCGGCTGGAGCCGGTGATCCGAGGTCCCGGCGAGGTAGGTCGCGGCCCAGCGGGTCAGCGGGTCCTGGGCCGACGCCGCGGCCTGCTCGAGCTGGGCCGGCGACTGGCCGTCGAAGCGGTCGCGCAAGCCCGACATGATGTTGAGATAGGTGATCATGGTGCGCAGCTTGGCGGTCGAGCCGAGGATCAGCTTGGCGCCGGAATTGACGTCGAACGGCTCATCGCCGCTGTCGGCGTGCACGCGCACGAAATTGCGGTCCTGGCCGCGCTCGTAGAGCACGACGCTGTAGGTGACCCTGGCGGGATCGGCATCGCCCAGCAGGAACTTCCCGACCATCCCCATGTCCTGCACGGTCTGGCGGTCGCCGAGCTTCGACAGCACGCCGGCGACGCGGCCCTGAGCGTCCGCGTCGAGGGTCGACTGCGCGGTGAGGTCGAGGCGATCGACGCTGTAGAGGTTGGGCACCTTCAGCATCGTCAGGAGCTCGGTGCGCAGCGCGTCGGCAGCCTTGCGGGCGACGAACGACACCGGAGCCGGCGCCGGCGGTTGCGGGGTGATGGGAAGATCGGCGCGCAGCGCCGCCTCGGCGAGCGGCCGATCGATCACCCCGGCCGCGGCCAGCAGGCCCAGATAGTTGTCGGTCAGCTTGCGCAACGCCTCGTGGTCGGTCGCGAGATAATAGGACGGGCGCCGCTCGGCCAGGATCAGGCTCAGCGCCTGCTTGTAGAGTTGGGCCTTGCGCGCGAGCTCCGCCTCGCTGTGCGCCGGCGAGGTAAGCGCCCGCGACACCTCCGCGTAGTCGGTGCCGTACCAGGCATGCAGGCCTTCGGGCACGCCGATGATCTCGCCATACCCTGCCCGCGAGCTCAGCGGCGTCGAGTTCAGGTACGTGGTGACGATGTCGCGGCGCATCGCCATGGTGTCGGGGCCGTCGGAATAGGCGCGCAAGCTCGCCATCGCCATCTGACGCAGCTTGTCCCCGGCGGTTCCGGTGCGGCCCCCCGGCCAGTGGCGGAACTTCTCGATCTGCGTGGCCAGGGTGGAGGCGCCCCCGTCCTTGATACGCGGATCGAAATGCCCGGCGAGGTGCGCCGCGGCCGCGACCGGGAAGCGCTTCCAGTCGATCGCAGGATTGCGGTGCGGAGCACTCTCGTCGAGGACGTTCTGGTCCTCCACGAACAACAGGGAATCCACGAGGATCGACGGGATCGCGGCGAACTGCGGATAGGCCTGCTCCGGATAGGTCGACTCATAGAGCGGAGCGCCGGCGCGGTCGAGCAGGCTGACCCCCGCCTGCGATTTCTCGCGATAGATCGGATAGCCGGCGATCGATGACAGCTTCGCGAGCTCGGGCGACAGGCGCGCCTGGCGCTCGATGACGAAATGGCGGGCGGTCAGCGCGTCGACATACGCGCCGAGATGCGAATAGCCGAGGCGGTCGTCGTACGGACTTGGCGGCGGGACCTGCAGCGTCTCGCTGGGTCCGATGCCGATCGAGTACGTGGCGGGCTTGGCGACACGCGCGAGGAGAAACGATTCCACAAACGACGTGTGCGCCTCGAGATAGACCGCACCGGCGGCCATGGCGAGGGCCGTAAGCCGCGCCGCCCACAGAAGGATGGCGATGTGGAGCGGCCGCTTCTGCTCTTTCGGCGGGGTGGCGATGTCCGGCGGGGTTGCTGTGGGCTCGAGGTCGACGGCCGCCGGGTGCAGGGCATTGAGAGGAATGTCCGACATAGCGGGCCTATGGCCGTGCCGGGCCGGCCGCAGGCTCGTTCTGAGCCGATTGCGGAGCTAAATACCGCCTCGAATCCATAGTGTTACGCACGCCTTCCCGATGTTTGGGCCCGTCCAGTTTCGGCTGGATTTGTTAATCAGACATTAATCAGGGCCACACCGCAGTGAGAACAGTCACACTGTTGCCCCGCCGCCACGCCTGGTTGTGATGAGCGGGGAGGCCCTATCTCACGATATTGTCACGGCAACCTGCCCCGCCAAGGGGTCGGGATCTATTGCCAGTCGGCGTTGGCGAGCGCGCGCTGAGCGGCCACCCGGGTCCGCCAGCCGAGCCAGACATGCACGCCGAGCCACAGCGGCAGGAACAATCCGGCGCCGATGTGCAGATCGCTCGCCCAGCCCCGCAAAAGGTCGGAGCCGCTGTAGTAGAGCGCATAGGCGGTCAAGATCAGCACGGCATTGATCGCCAGCATGACCACGCCCGTCCAGCGGTTGCGGTCGCGCGCCCAGTTGCCCTGCACATGCAGCGGCACCAGCGCGCCCAGCAGGATCAGGAACGCCATCGCGGCACCACCGTGGACGGCGAGAAGGAGCGGCTCCGCCTCGCCGCTTCCGCCCGGCTGAAACGGATCCTTGGTCGCATCGATCACGAGCCACCCGATGCCGGTGGCCAGCAGCACGATGAGCGCTGCATAGAGGCTCAGGCGCAAGGTGCGGTTAAGCCGCATGGCCGACGGCCTCCGGCCAGCCGTCGGTGACGTGCACGACGCCGTCGGGTGCCACGAACAGCGCACGCGCGCCGTAGCGGGCCAGGATCTGCGCGGCCTCCCGGCCGAGCAGCAGGACAAGCTTCGTCAGCGCATCGGCCGTGGTGGCGTCGCGCGCCAGCACGGTCGCACCCAGCGCCGCCGCGGCCGTGCGCCCGGTGTGCGGATGGACGATCAGCGAGGGGGCAGCTTCGGGAACTGCGCGAGCGCTCGACGCGACGGCCTGATCGGCAATCACGAGGCGCCCCAGCAGTGCCGCGGGACGGCGCGGATCGCGGAGGTCGACCGCATGAGGGGCACCGAACGCAAACAGGTCGCCCCCCGCATTCACGAGCCCGCGCGCGATGCCGTGCGCCCGCAACACCTCGACCGCGCGGTCGACCGCGAATCCCTTGGCGATGCCGCCGAGATCGATGCGGATTTCCGGCGAGGAGAAGCGGACGCAGTTGCCGGGAAGAAGAGCGATCATCGCGTCATGGCGAGGGGCACCAGCGCCGAAGCGATCCAGAGCTGTTTCGCTCGATTGCTTCGCTTCGCTCGCAATGACGGGAAGCGGCAGCACCCCCTGCGCCTGCAGATGGCGGGCGATGGACACATCGAACAGACCTGCAGACGCGCGGCGAAATTCCGCCGCGGCCTCGAGGACGAGGTATGTCCATGGATGCACGGCGATTGCCATGTCCGCAGCACCATGGTTGAGGCGGCTCACGTCGCTGTGCGGCTCGTGGAAGCTCATCAGGCGATGCACCTGCTCCACGGCGGCGAACGCTTCATCGATCGCCGCGAGACCGCGGGCATGGTCCTGCGCCGTCACCGCGATCTCGACCACGGTGCCGAGCAGCGGGCGCGCGCGGCGCAGCTCAATGGAGGCAGACGTCATAGAAGGCCAGCACCCGTTTGATGCCCTCGGTC
>Ga0335071_10006644_pt1 | contig 11934 bp, 9 predicted proteins | sample Lox_Sample_15_FD_206724 | JGI IMG/M metagenome (GOLD analysis project Ga0335071, IMG submission 206724) | Soil microbial communities from Loxahatchee National Wildlife Refuge, Florida, United States - Lox_Sample_1.5 | ecosystem: Environmental > Terrestrial > Soil > Wetlands | place: USA: Florida...
TCCACGAATTTTTCCGGATACTTATGATATATTTTCGCCAGTTGGCCGCTTTGGGCGTAATCAATGCTGGCAACAATTACGCGATCCGCGGTGCGAAAAAGCGAATTAAAAATCAGCGCCGACGGCAAGCCGAGAATTTTCGCCAAGGGCGTTGCCAGCACCGCGTCCATATGATAATGAATAATCAATTTTTTCTTTTTCCGCCAAACAAATTTTTTCCAAAACCAAATAATTTCCGCCACGCCAAAAAAAGGATAATGCAAATAAATAATGTCAAAATTTTTCAACCGCCGCGGCAACTGCGGCAAGAAGCCGCCATTGCCTAATTTAGGAAATGCTTTTAGGCGAAAAATACCCTCTTGCTCATCCTCCGAAGCTGCGGCGGAAGGAGGAATTCCCCTCCCTGGGAGGGGTGGCGCCGCCGCGGCGACGGGGTGGGTTACGAATTGATTAATCGTGAAAATTTTTACTTCAAGGCCGGCCGATTTTAAAACGCGAGCGTTATTAAAAGCGCTCGTGCCAATGCCGCTTTTATACGGCGGGTAAACGCAAACGATTTGGGCGATCTTCATAAATAAACATCCGAATTAATCCGAATAAATCCTAATCAACCGATATTAAAAATTATTGAAACCTATTTATTATTATCAGGTGTTTTGCCGTCTGAATTCAGGGCGATTTTTCTGGCCATGGCCGTGATATCCTTGTTCATTTTCTCAACTTTCAGGCGCAGGCGGAAAATCAGATAAAACAAAATTAAAATCGCCAGATAGGCCAGAAAATTTATGCCCGAGGCGGTAAAACCGAAAATGGCGATCAGTTTATCCAACCATTTCAAAGACAAGACCAAGGCAGCGGCGATGAGCCAAAAACAAAGCCAGAAAATAAATTCGCCGGCCGGCAACACGTTCTTCTTTTTCAACCAGAAAAGCCGAACGAGAAAAAAAAGAATTATTAATAAAGCGATTAGCTGCTGCAGCATTTAATTAAGAATTAATAATTAAGAAAGAAGAATTAGTAAAAAAGTTTTTAATTCTTCTTTCTTAATTCTTAATTGAAGTTAGTCCGTCAGTTTCGCCAGCAATAAATCTTTGATTATCTTCACTCCGCCGCCGAAGCGCTGGCCAAAATCATGGTAGTGAACGGTAATCGGCACTTCGACCACGCGTAATTTATTTTTAAAAATTTTGGCGATGATTTCCGAGCAGTGCGCCATCCCGTCCTGGTTGATGGAAATTTTTTCCCAGGCCGCGGCCGTCGCCGCGCGAAAACCTGATTGCGGATCGGTTAACACAGCGCCGAAAAGAACTAAATTGACCAGGCGGGCGATGGGCATAAAAACTTTTTCTTTCAGCGCCGGCAGATTGGATTTTTTTTCCAGAAAGCGCGAGCCCAAAACCACGTCGGCAACCCCGGCCAAAAGCGGCGCTAAAACTGCCGGGATATCCGCGGCGGAAAATTGCCCGTCAGCGTCAAAATGAAAAATTATTTCCGCGCCGCGCGAGAGCGCGTATTCATTGCCGGTGGCCAGCGCCGCGCCCTGGCCGCGATTAAGCGGATGCGCCAACACCGTTGCCCCAGCGGCTGCGGCAAATTCGCGGGTGCGGTCGCTTGAACCGTCGTCAACTACCACTACCTCGGTAACCAAGGGCTTAACTTTGGCGACCACGGCGCCGATTGTTATTTCTTCATTCAAAGCCGGAATCACGCAAAAAATCCTCATTATATTCTCGTAAAAAATTATGTTTTATAAGAGCTTAACCACCTCGCTGATTTTTGTCAAACCGTTCATGGCCTTGGTTAAAGCGTCTTCGGCTAGCGAATAATTCCCTTGCTTAATTATTTCCGTGCCGATGAGATTCAAATGATTGGCTTTAATTATTTTTTTCACTGCCGGCGTAATTTCTAAAATTTCAAAAATGCCGATTTTTCCCAGTTTGCCCGTCTGCCGGCATTTGGCGCAGCCCTTATTTTTATAAAAAGTAAACTGTTCCGGTCGTGAGGCGCGCGATGAGACAATCCGGTCGCGGCGCATTTTTTTTAACAGCTCGTTAAAATTTATTTTTTCCTTAATTTTCTTAAAAGTATTCGTGTTCGGGCGATCTTTGACTAAACAATAAGGACAGTTGCCATCGATCAAGCGCTGGGCTAAAACTAATTTAACCGCGGCGTTGAATAAGGGCGCTGAAACGGACAAATCCCGCAAGACCGACAACGCTGAAACAATCGTGGGAGAATTAACGCCAGCCAAAACAAAATGACCGCTCAAGGCCAGTTGCATCGCCGCCTCGGCCGTATAAAAATCGTCAAGTTCGCCGATCATCACCACTTCGGAATCCTGCCGCGCAAGCGAACGGATGGCGAGATCGGCGCTAAATCCAGATAAAGGATCCAGCCGGCTCTGATTAACGTTCGGCAGATCGCAAGCGATTTCTTTTTCTATCGTCGCCGCGCTTAAATGCGGCTGATTGACGTAATTCAGAAAACTGTAAAGCGTAGTGGTAACTCCGGAATCGCCGCTGCCGGCGACCAAAAGTAATCCTTTTCTTTTTTGCAGAATTCTTTTAACGGCTTCAGCCGATTTTTTCGCCAAGCCCAACCGTCCCACGCCCTTAAGTTCAAATTGTTTTTTTTGCAAACCGACGATAATTTTTTCACCGGCGGATGTGGCGCGAACGGCCAGGGAAAAAACAATCTTGTAGCCGAGAAAATCTTTCTTGAATTTTCCGTCCGTCAAATTTTTTCCGGTCAACGGATAAACGCCCCCCGCGGCTTTTAATCCTTGGCGGACTGATGCGGCAATTTTTTCCGATAAGACAAAAATCTTTTTACCTTCTCCGTGAGAATGAAAAACCACCGCCAATCCCTCCCGATCCGGCTCAAAAATAATTTCCTCCGCCTCGGCCGCGATCGCCAAGTGCAGAATCTTGTCAATAATCCTCAAGGACTTAACATCTGAACTGAGGACTAGTTGCTCTTTAACTTTTTCTCGTAAAGAATGCATAAAAACGATTGTTTTAACATGATGCGAACCTACGAATGTTTCGCGAATACTACGAATAGATTTAACGAATTAATAAAAAATTAATTCGATAAATAGTTCGTGGTATTAGCGTATAATTTGTAGTATTCGCATTATACGCGAATTATATTTCTTCCCCAATGCCTTTCAATCCTTTGCTTGCCCGCAAATCGGCGATGGTTTTTTCCAGGCCTTTATCCAGCGTCACGACCGGCAGCCAGCCCAATTCGTTGCTGGCCCGCGTCAAATCCGGCAAACAGAGCGAGGTCATGAAAAAATGTCCCGGCGCGTAAGTGATTTTGGATTCCGAGCCGATCTGGGCGATAATTTTTTCCGCCAAAACTTTAATCGGCAGATCCACGTCCGAGCCGACATTAATCGGACCGGTCAAATCGGTTTCCATCATTTTTAGCGCCGCGTCCAGCACGTCGGACACATAGCAGAAAGATGAAGAAAAATTTTCATCGCCGTAAATTACCAAATCCTTGTTATCCAGAGCGTCACGGATAAAATCGGGGATCATTTGATTGTCGTTCAAGGGCATGCGCGGACCATAGACGCGGGAAATTCTGATGACCTTGGCGTCAATCCCGTAAACATCGCGGTAAGTTTTCACGTAGGTCTCGGCAAAGCGCTTGCCTTCGTCGTAACAGGCGCGTTCGGAAAGAAAATCCACCGCGCCGATATCGTCTTCTTTGATTTTTTGATTGTCGGCGCGGCGCGGACCGTAAACGACCAGCGAAGAAAAATGCATCAGCTTGGCTTCGTGCTTGCGCGCCAACTCCAACACGTTTTTTACAAGCAAGGAATTGGCCAACAGCATGGCCTCGCGGTTGCGCGCGAAATTTTTCGGCGAATGCGGGCAAGCCAGATTGTAAATTTCCTGGATGCCCTGGAATTGAATTTTGAATTTTTGCAGGGATTGTTCGTTTTCCAAATCCAGCGGCTGGCTTAAGTCATGACGCAAAAAAGCGAAGTCCGCCTCGGCTAATAAGTGGTCAATATTACGCTCCGAGCCGGTGGAAAAATTATCCAGACAAATCACTTTGCTCGTTTTAATCAGCTCGTCGCAAAGATGCGAACCGAGGAAACCGGCCCCACCGACAACCAGCACGTTCTTCTTCTCGAAAATAGCTCTTTTGCTCATAACGCATAACGCGTAACGCGTAACGCCCAGCGCGTAACGATTATCGCAAAAAAATAATAAATAAATTTCCTTGTAGCGCGCATTGGAAAATTTTGGATATGACGCGCAGCGTAGAAACCGTGCAAAATTGCGTTGTCCGAAGCCGACGCCTCGTCGGCAAGTATAGCAATTTTGCTAGGTTTCCTAGCGAAGCGTCCCAAAATTTGTCCAGCGCGCAGTTTTTTGCGCCACTTTTTTTAAAAAAAGTGGCAAAGATTTTTGAAATAATGTCAGGAATAACCCCCCCCGTCGCCGAGGCGGCGCCACCCCTCCCAAGAGGGGATTTTTTATTTTTTAAGCAAGTTTTATTATTTTCAGCGGCGTAACTAATATCGCGCCTTTGGCTGGCAGTTTTTTGTTTTCTTTCATTTTTTCCACGAATTTTTTCCATTTTCCGCTGGCATAATATTTCTCCCGGCCGATTATTTTATATCCTTGCCATTTTTTATTCCAAACCAGCAGGCAGATGCGGTTATTTTTTTTAATATCCTTAACCGTCTGATTCATAAAATTATCAGTAATCAAAATTTTTCCGTTAACAACTTTAACAAATGCCACTGCCACGGCATTAGGATTATTCTTCCCCATCACCGTCGCTACTACCACCGGATTTTTTTCAATGATATTTTTTATTCTTTCAAGTATCATTTTTTTATTAATTCCTAATTCTTCTTTCTTAATTCTTAATTGATGCGACGCCGACGTTCACGCCGCCGGTGAAATTAATATCATAACCGTAAAACGAATCAATCACCGAACCGTCTAATTTAAAGACGCGGACGTGCGGTCCGCCGCCCGGTCCGGCGCCGGTGACGATTTCGGCCAAGCCATCAGAGTCAATGTCGCCGGCGGCAACGGAAACGCCGCCATGAAAACTTTGGCCATAGGCGAAAAACTGTCCTTGAACGACGCCACTGTTGTCAAAAATTCGGATTTGCGGGCCGCCGCCTTTTCCCGGTGCGGTGATGATTGATTCTTTATGATTAACGGCGCCGCCAAATAAATCGGCTACCGTGACGTTGACGCCGCCGCGAAACTTAGAATCATAAGCGAAAAATTGTCCTTGTAATTTTCCGTTCGCGTCAAAAATTCGCACTTGCGGTCCGCCGCCAAAACCGGTGCCGGTGATTATTTCCGGCGCGCCGTTGCCGTCAACATCGCCGACCGCCACGTTAACGCCGTTCAAAAAAGTCGCCGCGTAAGCGAGAAATTTATTTTTCAAATGCCCCTGTCCGTCAAAAATTCTCACCTCCGGTTTCATGCCCGCGCCCGGCGCGGCAATGATTTCATCCTTGCCGTCATTATCCAAATCCGCGGTCGCCACTTTTACGCCGCCGCGGAAACTTTTGTCATAGGCGAAAAATTGTCCCTGAAGATTTCCGTCCAGATCAAAAATTTTCACTTGCGGTCCCCCGCCCGGTCCGGCGCCAACAATAATTTCCTCTTTTTTATCGCCGTTAATATCACCGCCGGTTACCGTCGCGCCGCCATGAAAGGCGCTGTCAAAAGCGTTGAATTTACTGATTAACGTTCCGTCCGCTTCGTTTTCTCTTATTTGTACGGCCGCGGCCGAAGCCGGAGCCAAAACAATGCTGACTTTTTGCCCCTGACGCATCTGTTCGGCCAAAACCACGGCGCTGAAAGCGTTAACTCGGCCATTGCCTAATTTTCCCTGATAGTTGGGGTTGAGTCGATTGACATCATCCGCGGTAGCCAAAACTATGTCCTGGGCATCTTTGGCTTTGGCGGATGGATCAATCCCTTCCACGAGCGCCAGCACGCCCGCCACCACCGGCGTGGCCATGGAAGTCCCCGACCAGTAACCGCCGAAATATTGATCAAAATAACGGCTGCCGATTTTCTGCGTCGGCGCGAAAACTTCCGTGGAAAAAAACCCAACTCCCGGCGCCGCCACGTCCACGCAACGGGCGCCATAACTGGAAAAAGCGGCCTTCTGATCAAGCGCGTCCAGCGCCGCCGCGCCAATAACCATATTGTCGTCGCCATCGTCGCAGGCCGGGTACATCGGCGTTTCATCAAGATTAAAACCTTGGCCGTCGGACTGTTCGTTGCCCGCGGCCGCCACCATGATAATTCCCGCTTGATGCGCCCGCTGGATCGCTTCAAAAAGAGCGCGGCTGTAATCCAAACCGACAAAACTAAAATTAATGATGTCCGCTTTATTGTTAATCGCGTAATCAATCGCCCTGATAACATCGGCTGTGCTGCCTTCGCCCCGGTCGTCCAAAACTTTTAACGGCATAATTTTTGCTTTCCAAGTTACGCCGGTAATCCCCGAACCATTATTGCCGACAGCGGCGATGATGCCGGCGACAATCGTGCCGTGCATGATCCCAGCTTCGGTAAATCCTTCTTGGAATTTCGGCGACGGATCAGGTACGTTGTTAACAAAATCCCAGCCATGATAATCGTCAATAAAACCATTATTGTCATCATCAATGCCATTATTGGGAATTTCTCTTTGATTAGTCCAAATATTTTGCGCCAAATCCGGATGATTAATTTGCACGCCGGAATCAATCACGGCAATCACCACGTTCGGCGTTTCGCGGATTTTATCCCAAGCCAGCGGCGCCCGGATTTTGTCCAAATACCATTGCTTGCCATAATACGGATCGCTGGGGATCACCGTGGCGTAATATTGATAATTCGGTTCGGCATATTCCACGCCCGCTTGCGCCGAATATTTTTTCGCCCAAGCGCCGGCCGTCTCGCCGAACGGAACATTAATTATTTTTAAATCCGGCTGATTAAGATATTTGACGATAATTTCTTGCTCCTGACCATTTTTTTCGGCAAGCGCCGGCGAAAAAGAAAAGCAAAAAATCAAAGCCAGCGCCAGGCCTAAATAACAACTAAAAAATTTGGATTTTTTTATATCCATAATAACTCCATTATATCACAAGCAAATACCGGTTGCCAGACGATTTGGGACAAAAAAATCCGGCGCCGAAAGCACCGGAATTAGGGTAATTCACTAAGTAATTAATTGTCGGGAACCAATTTCGCGAAGAACTTCTGCAAAAAAATTCTTCGGGTTAATCGGCTTTTCGCAGAACTTGAAAAAGATCATTCTCTTGTCCATGGGCAGGCAATCGATCGAGTCCACCGAAGAGTAATAAATAATCGTCTCGGGATTGAGCGACCGGAGAATTTCGGCAATTTCATAACCAAATCCCAACCTCAACTCATGGTCAATCAAAGCGATCTTGATCTTGGCCGCGTTTTGACTGACAAATTCCCGACCAGCTTCAGCTGAATCCAAAAATACCGCCTCGTACTGCTTCAATTCCGGATGCATTGCGGAAAACTGCTTAAAAAACATCTGCCAAATTTCCAAAAGATCGGACTGGCGGTCAAGGAAAAGAAAAAAACTCTTCACAATAACCTCCTTTTAAAAAGTACTTCGGAATAGATTATGGATTTTGACTAAATACCTTATCTGCCGATAACTACTGTATTTTCAGACGTCTCCCTCTTCGTCTGAATGACTGCCTCCCGGGAAAGCCGATTAAAATTGGTAAAAATATTCTACCACAAAATATAAATTTGTCAAGGGCGACGAACACCTAGTCGCTCAACAAAACCTGCAATGTCTCCCGCGCGCACCTTTCCCAGCTGAATTCCTTGGCTCGCGCCAGTCCCTTGTTTATCAAAGAAGCTCTTAAATTTTCATTGGTAATTATTTTTTTCATTAAAGCGCTTAGTTCTTCCTTATCGCTCGCGTCAAAAAATAAAGCGGCGTCGCCGGCCACTTCGCGCAAGACCGGAATATCGGAAGCGATCGCCGGCACGCCGCAAGCCAGCGCCTGCAAAATCGTGATGCCAAAACCTTCGTGACGCGACGGCAGGATAAAAGTATCAGCTCCATTAAAAATATAAGGCATCTCCTCTTCATCAATCCAGCCCGGCATCAACACTTCGTTTTCCAAATCAAATTCATGAATAATATATTTTATTTCATCAAAACCAAAGCTGGCGTCGCCGATCAAAACCAATTTTTCCGGCGACTGGCGGTTTTGATATTTAAAACGGGCGAATGACTCAATCAAAAAAGGCGTATTCTTTTTTCTTTCCAACCGTCCGACATAAAGAAAAAAAGGCCGGCTCAAGCCGTATTTAGCCAGCACGCTGGCGATTTTTTCGTCATCGTTGATTTTACCGTAGATTAAATTGTTGAAACCGTTTTCCACCACGGTAATTTTTTTCTCTACACAGCGATATACTTGCAAAATTTCATCCTTGGTAAATTGGGAAACGGCGATAATTTTTTTGGCGTGTTTCAAAGCGTAGGCCGTTGACCAGTCAAGATAATCGGTGGAGGTGGCGCCAAATTTTCCCAAAGTAATCAGGCGAACTAAAAAATTTATCGGCCGACGCCCTCGCCCTTTCTCCGGACCAAGCTTGTTGCTTTCATAAACAGCGGCTTCACGCTTAAAAGCGACGTCGTGAATGGTATTGATGGTTTTTTTCGGAAAAACCAGCGGCAAACCATGCGCCGGAATAAACAAAATGTCCGGGCGGCGCCAGATCATTTCCCAAGTCAGGCGGCCGAGCGTCCAAAAATAAGAAAAAGGCCAATGTAAAATTTTGGCCTTGAAATTATGGTGCGGGCTTTTGATAATCTGGTAACCTTGTTCGTCAAATTTCGGCGCTTCATTATTACCGTTTCCGTCGTAATCAACTTTCGTCAAATCAAGCAGCCCGCCGGTCAACGGCCGATCGGTATAAAGAATGAATTGATCGGCAGAGTCCAGCTGTGCAAAATATTTGATCAAATAATAAGAATACCATTCGGTACCGCTTTTGTGAGTTCGGTTGGCGCGAGAAGCGTCAATGCCAATAATCATTTCTCATAACACATAACACGTAACACGTAACACAAATCAAAAAATGTTATGTGTTATGTGATATGTGTTATGTAAATTTATTTCGTAGCCAAAATAGAACGTTTGTAAGAATCAAGATTATCGAGCGCAATACCGGTTCCTTTCGCGACGCAGAGTAACGGTTCATCAGCGACGTAAACCGGCACGCCGATCGTGCGGGAAACCAATTGATCAATATTGCGCAAGAGTGAACTGCCGCCGGCCATGACAATTCCTTTGTCCATGATATCGGCGGAAAGTTCCGGCGAAGTTTCGTTTAAAACTTTTTTAATCGCGGCGATAATCATTTCCAGTTCGTTTTGAATCGCTTCGGTAACGTCGTCGGACAAAACATTGATGCTGCGCGGCAAGCCGGACACGACATCGCGCCCCCGGACTTCCATGGTCAATTTATTTTTCAAATAAAGCGCGGCGCCAACGTTGATTTTTATTTCTTCGGCCGTGCGCTCGCCAATGGACAAATTATATTTGCGGCGGATATGTTCGGCAATCGCCACGTCAAATTTGTTGCCGCCGACTTTAACCGAGTTGACGCAGACAATCCCACCCAAAGAAATCACCGCCATTTCGGCGGTACCGCCGCCGATATCCACGATCATATGGCCGGACGAAGAACCGATGGGAATTTCCGCGCCGATCGCCGCCGCGATCGGTTCTTTAATAATGTAGGCGGCTTTGGCGCCGGCAGAAATCGTCGCTTCAATCACGGCGCGGCGCTCGGTGGAGGAAATTCCGGCCGGCACCGCCACCATCACCTCGGGACGGAAAATCCGAAAATTTCCCAAGGTCTTATTGATAAAATATCTCAACATCGCTTCGGTGGTGCGATAATCGGCGATCACGCCGTCTTTCAGCGGCTTGACGGCGATGATATTGTCCGGTGTGCGGCCGAGCATTTCTTTGGCCTCGTTGCCCACGGCTAAAATTTTGCGGTCGTCAATGGACACCGCGACCACGCTCGGCTCATTAATCACTATTCCTTTTTTCGGCAGATGAACCAAGGTATAAGTCGTGCCCAGGTCAATGCCGATACTCTTGATAAACATAAAACAATTTTCCCTGCCTGCCGGCAGGCAGGAATTCACAATTTTAAATTTTCAAATAATTATACAATTTTAAAATTTTAAATAATTTGTCATTTAAAATTATTTGAAAATTGTAAATTGAAAATTAAAAATTTATGCTAAATTCCTTGTCCGTCGCTAAATCCGAACTCCAATCTATTTTATTGCCGTTTACAATTACGTTCGTTAAAGGATTATACGATTTTATCGCACTTGGGGCGGTTACGTCAACCTTTACCGATTGAATCCGATTGCCGGGCTGTTTAGCCAAAAACAGGGAATAATTTCCGGCGTCAAAAGCATCGGCCAAATTTTTCGGCAAAATATAATCCAAATTCAATTCGCCGGTCTTGCCCAGCCGGACAACCAAATATCCGGCAATCACGGTTTTGCCCGCTTCGTCATAAACCTTGGCCGGCTCATTAATGAAACCGTCGGCCTTAACCAGCTGGCTGCCGTGCGGCACGTAAAGACGCGTATAAGTTTTGTAATCGCTGGTGCGCCAATCCGCTTGACCGGTATTTTGATAAGTAATTTTTACTTTCGCGTGCAAGCCGTCGGCTTGGCGCACTAGCTGGTAATTTATATTTCTTTTCATCACCGCGTCGGTTTTCAGCGCCGCCATGTTGGCGTCCACCAGCAGAAAATAATCTCCGCCGGTCTGTTTGATCTCGCCGCCCGCTCCCAATTGTTCGGTTAAACTTTCCAAGCCGGCATTGGGAAAATAAACCAAAAGATTTTTTTCCGCTACCGCCTGATTCAGTTTTTCCAGCAGGGCCGGCCACTGGCGATAATCCAGATTAAATAATCTCGTTTTCATCTCGGCCAGAATTTTGCCGATAATTTCCTTTCTCTGCCAGGAAGAAACGTTTTGGCTGGATAAATCCTGCTCCACTTTATATTGCAGCAAGTTCGTGAAATTGTCCTGATTGAATTCCTCGCCGTTGACCGTAACCGGGCCGGTCAAGGCCAATAAGGAAGTGACCAAATCCGGAGTGACCGCGATCACGCCGCTGAAATTTCCGGAAAAATTATTGATCTGATTGGCCGGCGGCAGAAGATTATTTTCTTTACCATAGAACCAAGTGATTTGCCGGGCGCTGGTCGGCCAATCCGGCGACCAATTGGAGTCGCGCATATACCAGCTCTGGTTAAGATATTTTTTGATCGGATCGGGCGGGACAATGGAGAGGAGATGATTGGCCTCCATCGGTTCGTCCAGATGATAAATATCATGCGAGTCAAAGCGGACAATGTCGCCATTACTGGCTTGCAAGATTCCATAAGTTCCCAAAAAACCTCCGGTCGGCCGCAGCTCATCGTTATTCTCGAACAAAACCAAATATGTTGATTGTTCCGGATAACCGGCCAGCTCCGGCAAAAGCTGCGCCGCCAGCGACGCCTGGCTCAAAAAATTGTCAGCTTGCGCCAGTTTATTTTTCGCGTCAGCAATTTTTCCTTGAAAAGGGGCGAGCCAACCGTCCGCCGCGACTTTATCCATGTTTAACAGCGCCAAATCCAAATCCGCTTTCAGCCCGTTGATTTCCGGACCGGATTCATAGAGAAATTTAAGCAGCGCCTGTTTTTGCGCGGCGGAAAATTGGGCGAAATTCGCCCCGAACTTCCCGCCCAAAACATCGTTCAATTTTTGGCCGATCACCGCCGCTTCGTTCAATGACTTGCTCACCGTACCGGCGCTCTTGGCCAAATAATCAATGTCATTCAATTCCTGATCGCCGATTTTTAAATTTT
>Ga0335071_10006645_pt1 | contig 11931 bp, 10 predicted proteins | sample Lox_Sample_15_FD_206724 | JGI IMG/M metagenome (GOLD analysis project Ga0335071, IMG submission 206724) | Soil microbial communities from Loxahatchee National Wildlife Refuge, Florida, United States - Lox_Sample_1.5 | ecosystem: Environmental > Terrestrial > Soil > Wetlands | place: USA...
CGAATTCGACCCTCATCAGCCGGTGCGGCGTATGGTAGTGCCTGTAACCGCCGAATGCCGCCGCACTGAGGGAGAAGCCGATGACCCTCTGGGAGAAGAACATGACAGCCCGGTGCCGGGCATTGTGCATCGCTATCCTGACCGCGTTCTTTTTCTCGTGACAGATACCTGTTCAACCTACTGCCGGTATTGTACGCGGTCACGCATGGTCGGTAGCCATAGAAAATCTCTGTCAAACACTGATGCCTGGGAAGGTGCGATTGCTTATATTGCGGCAAACCCTCAGATTCGCGATGTGCTGTTATCCGGCGGAGATCCGCTGACGCTTTCCGATGAAAGACTCGAATGGCTTTTAACCCGACTAAGAAAAATACCACATATAGAAATTTTGCGCATCGGCACCAAGGTGCCCGTTGTGATGCCCCAGAGGATAACACCAAAACTCACATTAATCTTGAAGCGCTTTCATCCTCTCTGGATTAGCATACACGCAAACCATCCGGACGAATTAACGCCTGAAATGAATCAGGCATGTATCCGTCTTGCCAATGCGGGTATACCTCTCGGCAGCCAGACTGTTCTGCTCCACAAGATAAATGACGATGTGGAAACGATGAAGCAGCTGGTTCTCGGCCTGCTCAAGGTAAGGGTCAAGCCTTATTATCTCTATCAGTGCGACCCGATCCCCGGATCATCTCATTTCCGCACACCGGTGAAGGCAGGATTGGATATAATTGAAGGCCTGCGCGGCCACACGACCGGATATGCCGTACCGACATACGTTATCGATGCCCCGGGGGGCGGCGGTAAAATACCCCTGCTGCCAGAATACCTGATCGGCCAGGACGGCAATGATCTGTTGTTGAGAAACTATGAGGGGAATATCTATCGTTATCCTGACTGCCGGTTGTCACAGGCGGACAACCCGTAAGGTATCGTTGTGAAGACCGGTATTACATACGACCTTCGCGATGATTATCTTGCCGAAGGGTATTCTGCGGAAGCAACGCTGGAGTTTGACCGGGCGGACACAATAGATGCCATTGAGCAGACATTGCAGGATTTAGGTTACCTGACCGATCGCATAGGCAATATCAAGTCTCTTATCAATCGTCTGGCATCCGGTGACAGGTGGGACATAGTCTTTAACATTGCTGAAGGCATGGCGGGACTGGGCCGGGAAGCCCAGGTACCCGCCATTCTAGATGCCTACAATATCCCTTACACCTTTTCTGATCCTCTTATTCTTTCTCTTACCCTTCACAAAGGCTTTACCAAAAACGTTGTTCGCGACCTCGGCATCCCAACTCCCGATTTTACTGTTATTGAAATGGAGGACGATATCGGGAAAGTTAAGATTCCCCTGCCCCTCTTCGCCAAGCCTGTAGCAGAAGGCACCAGCAAGGGTATTACTGCCGCTTCAAAGATTAATTCGCGAAAGCAGCTTTTCCATGTATGCCGGAATCTTTTGTCCACATTCCGGCAGCCTATCCTTATTGAGCATTTTCTCCCCGGTCGGGAATTCACAGTAGGTATTGCCGGTACGGGACAGGACGCAATAGCACTCGGGGTAATGGAAGTTCATCTTAAAGATAATGCAGAGAAGGACGTCTACTCTTATGTGAACAAAGAGAACTGTGAGGAGTTTGTCGTATACCGCCTGGCCGATGACCCCATGGCAAAAATGGCACAGAAAACAGCCCTTGCAGCATGGCGGGGCCTCGGCTGCAGGGATGCAGGCAGGGTTGATCTTCGCGCCGATGTTCAGGGAATACCGAATTTCATGGAAGTCAACCCGTTAGCCGGTCTGCATCCGGAGCATTCGGATCTTCCTATTATCTGCAACCTCTCCGGAATTACCTATCACAATCTCATCGACATGATTATGCGATCAGCATTGAAACGTCTCTATCTCCGTCCGCCGGTCTCCCGTGCCGTAAAATCTTCCACCCGGCGCCAAACTCTTACCGCTGCATTTTCTGAATCATCCTGCTAAAGGGTATTTCATGAAGGTTGTTGTTTTACATGGCGATGTATCCGAAGATGCCGGCATGGATGAAAAGGATGTCCTCGTTCAGGCCGGCTTTGTTGCATCGATCCTCTCCGATCTTGGATATGAGCCCATTATCATCCCTATCTCGCTTAATTTTTCAAAGACTATCGAGATATTGAAGGAAATCCGGCCGGCTTTCATTTTCAACCTTGTCGAGACGACGGCGGGCCAGGGCAGTCTGATTCACATTGCTCCTTCCCTCATGGACTTTCTCAAGATACCTTACACTGGCGCCAAAACGGATGCACAATTTCTTACTTCGAACAAGATCCTTGCCAAGCGATTCCTCCAGGCTGCGGGTATTGCGACTCCGCTATTTTTTTTACCCGATGAGCACTACGGCGGCTCCTTTGTCGAAGGCACATATATCGTCAAGGCCGTCTGGGAGCATGCCTCCTCATGGCTGAATGAAAATTCCATCCTTTTTACAAAAGATCACCATCGTCTCAGAGAGGCCTTACTATCCCAGCAGGAAAATCTTGGTATGGCATGTTTTGCAGAGGAATTCATCGAGGGAAGGGAATTTAACATCTCTCTTCTGGCGGGAGACGAGGGGCCGGATGTGCTTCCCCATGCTGAGATTCTGTTTGACGATTATCCTTCTGGCAAGGCCAGGGTCGTAGACTACCGCTCCAAATGGGTGGAAGACTCCTTCGAATACCAACACACGCCAAGGTGTTTTGATTTTTCGAAGGAGGATTTACCGCTACTTCGTCAGTTGACGGATTTGTCCCTCCGGTGCTGGCGTATATTCGGCCTGAGGGGATACGCAAGGGTCGATTTTCGGATCGATAAATCCGGCATGCCCTGGGTGTTGGAGGTAAATACAAACCCATGCCTTTCTCCGGACGGAGGATTTTTTGCTGCCGTAGAGCGATCCCGTTTAAGTTTTAACCAGGCGATTGAGCGGATCATCAAAGATGCCCACCGGTAGACACACATGGATGCCTATCCAGGTAGACCAAAATATGATAAGATAACATAAATAAAGGCAATTCATCCGGATCCATTTACGGAATTCCCATCAAAAATTTGTGGTCAAAACTTATTGCTTTTTTGGCAATAATCCTGTAGATAGCATACGCCAATATTTGAGCTTTAAAATAAACACACCGACAAGACCCCTTTTGTTCACGGATCGCATATAATAAATCGCTATGGAGGGCAGATCCAATGAGACTCATTCCCAAAGAAGAAAAATTTTACGATCTTTTTGAAGAACTTATCAATAAAATTGAAGAAGGGGGAAACATGTTTCTGTGCATGGTTGAAACTTATGAATACCCCCTGCCTAAAATAACCAAACTCAAAGAACTGGAACACGAGGCGGATGTCATCACCCACAGAACCTATGAAAAGATGCACAAGACATTCCTCACCCCCCTGGACAGAGAAGACATATATGACCTGGTGAATAAGATGGACAGTATCATGGATATGATTGAAGCTGCTGCTGCCAGAATGCACCTCTATAAGGTAAAGCAGCCCACCAAGGTAATCATCGATCAGGCAAAGATTTTAAATGAGGCCATCAAGAAAGTGAAACTGATCGTTTGCAGCATGAGAGATCTGAAAAAGTCCAAGATGATCATAGACGCCTGTGTAGAGATCAATACCCTCGAAAACGAAGGTGATATCATCCTGAGATCGGCGATGGTCGATCTCTTTGAAAACGAAAAGGATGCAATCGAACTCATCAAATGGAAGGAAATCTTCGAACGTATTGAAGAGGCTATTGACGTATGTGAGGACGTATCCAACATAGTAGAGGGCATCGTCCTTAAACATGCCTGATGACCGCTTAATAATTCGTTCTTCCTAGCATTCTTTTTCATCCGAAACCATTATGCCCGATTCATTCGCTTTTGTTGTTTTTCTAATATCCATCGCCCTGATTTTTGATTTTCTCAACGGTTTTCACGATTCCGCCAATGCAATTTCGACCATTGTCTCGACCAGGGTCCTCTCACCCAGGAATGCGGTCTTGTGGGCAGCAACATTCGAGTTCATCGCCGTTTTTTTTGTCGGCGTGCAGGTGGCCAAGACCATCGGCACCGGGATTATTAACCCTGCTATCGTTGACAATATTCTCATCCTTTCCGCCCTGGTTGGCGCGATTACCTGGAATATCATTACCTGGTATTTTGGACTGCCCAGCAGCTCCTCCCACGCCCTTATCGGCGGCCTCATCGGCGCCGGAATCGTGGAAGGGGGAACCAGTGTCCTCATCTGGAGCGGCATCATCAAAATCGCCCTTTTTATCGTGCTGTCCCCTCTAATCGGCTTAATTCTGGGACTATGCCTGATGATCATCGTTTTGAATATCAATCGACATTCTACGGTCACAGGCTCGGATAAGATGTTTCGAAGACTGCAGCTTGCTTCGTGCGCAATCTACAGCATGGGCCACGGCACGAATGACGCACAAAAGACCATGGGAATCATCGCCATCATTCTATTCACCCAAGGTTATCTCGGGCCGACCTTTTACATTCCTTACTGGGTTATCATTTCATGTTATGCCGTCATCGCTCTGGGGATCATGTCCGGAGGATGGCGCATCGTCAAGACTATGGGTACAAGGATCACAAAGCTTAAGCCCATGGGAGGGTTCTGCGCGGAGACCGCGGCTGCCATCTCCATCATCGGGGCGTCTATCGCCGGTATCCCTGTGAGCACAACGCACACCATCACAGGCGCCATTGTCGGTGTGGGTTCAACGAGGAGGCTTACGGCGGTTCGCTGGGGAGTGGCGGGAAACATTGTCTGGGCATGGATTTTAACGATACCAATGGCGGCTTCTATCTCTGCCGTGACCCATATAATTATACACGGCATTATGCAATGACGGTCGAACAAGAAACCTTCAGACAGTTAACCCTCATAATTTAAAAAATGTACTGATCATTGATGATTTTGTAAAAGATTGTGTCCTGTGTAAAAAAAGTAGACGACTTTGTAAAAAGCGCCAGAGGCAAGGCGCGCGAATCTTGAGGAATGAGGCATACACAAGACGTACGCCGCAGTGACGAAAGGAGAAGCGCAACGCAGCATATGGACTTTTTACGGGGTCGTCAGTCACTGGATAGAGAATCCCGGTAATACTTATCATACATCTCCCAAACTGCCAGCAGCAGGGAAGCAATGATGGGGCCGATGACGAAGCCGGAAAATCCAAGCAATGAAATTCCCCCCAAAGTGGACAAAAATATCAATAAAGGATGCATCTGCACATCCCGTCCGATGAGTATGGGACGCAATAGGCTGTCCACCATGCTGATCACGAAGACACCAAAAGCCAAAATGAGCACTCCTTTCCATATGTGTCCTGTAAACAGCATAATCACACCGGCAGGAACCCAGACAATAGAGCAGCCGACAACGGGGACAATAGATGAGATTATCATCACAACAGTCCAGATCAGAGCCCCCTCAATACCGGTTATCCAAAAGATAAGTCCTCCCAGTGATCCCTGAATGCCGCCGATGATCAACGTCACTTTCAAAGTTGACCTTGCCGTGGCTACGAAACGCTCATAGAGGACTTTTTCCCTTTCCTGCCCCAGAGAAAAGATCCGCATGACCATTCCCAGGAACTTGTCTCCATCGCGAATAAAGAAAAACAATGTATAGAGCATGACCGCGAATTGAACAATAAAGACAAGCGTATTCTGTGTGAGGTCCTTCAATTGGACAAAGATATAGTTAGAAATACTCTTGGCGATTTCAGAAATCTTATCCGTCCAGAACTGCTCGTTTATGTGCAGACGGGCAATGTATGGATTATCTTTGACAGCGCCAGTAACACTCTTGACAATGCTGTCGATATTACCGCTATCCTTGCTGAGTGATTCATACATACGCATGGATTCTGAAAACAGCAAACTTCCTATGATGCTTCCCGGCAGGATTATGATAACGGCAACTATCAAAAAAACGACCGCCGCACACAAACTCGGCCGCTTCCACTTCCTGTTGAGCGACTCATAGAGAGGGCTGATAATGCTTGCGATTACAGCCGCCCAGAAGAGCGGCGAAAAAAAAGGCGTGAGGACATACAGAAAAAGGAGAGAAACAAGGATTAAAGCCGAGTAAAAAAGGATATTCTGGATTTTCGGGGTATGCATTGATATTCCTTTCACTTAGTGAAAAATTAAGCGTGCGGGATTTAATGCTCCTTTAATTACAATCTAATGGAAAATATCTCATTTATCATATCATTTCAACATAAAGCTGGATTGAATTCATACTTCTTGGCTTTGCTTTTTTATGAGGTTATGCTAAATAAGATTCTCTTTCAATGTTAAGGAGAGATTATGCAGCCCGCTCCCAGCAGTCCCATAGGTGTATTTGATTCCGGTATCGGCGGACTTACAGTTGTACGCGCCCTCATGGAGCGTCTGCCGTTCGAAAGCATCGTTTATTTCGGCGATACAGCGCGGGTGCCGTACGGTGTGAAATCACCGGAGACGATCACGCAATTCGCCGTGCAGATAACACAATTCTTACTGAAGAAGGATGTTAAACTGCTCATAATCGCCTGCAATACCATGGCCGCCGTTGCTTACCGGGCTGTAAAAGACCTTTCTCCGGTTCCTGTGTTGGATGTGATCGATGCGGGAGCCCGTCAAGCCATCTCCGAGACACGAACCCGTACTATCGGCGTTATCGGCACTCCGGCAACCATCAACAGTAACGCCTACGCCCGAGCCATTCATCAGCAGGATCCAAATATCCGCGTTTTTTCCCAGGCCTGCCCGCTTTTCGTACCCCTGGTTGAGGAAGGCTGGCTGAACCATCCCGTTACCCTCCTTACCGCCCAGGAATATCTCAGGCCGGTTCTCGCTGAGCACATAGATACCCTAGTCCTGGGCTGCACCCATTATCCCCTTATAAAACCCCTCATACGAGAAGTTGCAGGACTGGAAATCCAGCTTGTGGATTCTGCGGAGGCTATGGCCGCCATCACTGCCCATTTATTAAATGAAACTAATTCGGGGAACCCTGCACATACACTCCCAGAATACAGATACTACGTTACTGATGTACCCTATCACTTTCAGACGATCGGAGAAAGTTTTCTGGGACGCACGCTCTCCCACGTGGAAGTTGTCAAGTGGTAAATATCGAAAGGATGCAAACGTGAAGATTATCCTTGCCGGCTACAATCTGGATTATGAAACGATAAAGGAATTTCAGGAATCCCATCCCGCGCAGAAAAACCTGACGCCGGAGACTGTCTCCGCTGCTTATGCCCGGATCAGCCGCAGTCCCAGGTCCGTCGAAGAACTGAGAGAGCTGGCCCGGCACGAAGTTGAAAAGGCGCGCCAGTCCAACAGGAACATCGTCTTTGAGATGGGGCACAGCTCCATTGCCGAACATGCCGTCTTCAACATAGATGTAATCGGTGTTTCCCGTCTTCTCGTGGAAGAAATTGAAAAATTCCGCCTCTGTTCTTACACGGAAAAATCACAGCGGTATGTCCTTCTCAAGGATGACTTTGTCATCCCCGAAGAAATTAGCCGGTCTGGCCTGGAAGAGATATATGTTGGCACCATCCGGGAACAAAATCATTTTTACCATGAACTATACGATAAGCTCAGACCTTATGTCTTTGAGAAAAATAAAGACCTGGCAGCTGACCCGGCAAACAGGTCCATGCTGGAAGGCTGGGCAAAGGAAGATGCCCGTTACATTCTTTCCCTGGCCATGGAAACACAATTGGGTATGACCATCAACGCAAGGAATCTGGAACTGATGCTCCGCCGCCTTGCAGCGCATCCCCTAACAGAGGCGCAGGAATACAGCCGGAAACTTTTTGAGGCAACAAAGGAGGTCGCCCCCTCACTTATCCGTTACACTGAAGCCACGGACTATGACCGTTTGACGAGACAGGCATTGAAGGAAGGGATAAAGACTCTGGCCGGTAAGAAAAGGATGGGAAAAGCACCTGCTTCCGATAAACCAGTACGTCTTATTCATGCGACGCCCGCGGCGGATGACAGAATCACAGCCTCACTTATCCATTCTTCATCAAATTTACCGATGTCACAGTGCCTGCAAATTGCCTCTTCCCTGGATAGGCGGGATAAAAAAAATCTGATCAAGACCGCTTTCAGGCACATGAAGGCCCACGATCCCGTTCTGCGGGAACTGGAAAACGTCGATCTTCATTTTGAGCTGATAACAAGCGCAAGCTGTTTCGCCCAGGTGAAACGTCACCGTATGGCGACCATCACCGGCCAGGAGTATGATCCATCCCTCGGCATAACCATCCCGCCCGCGATCAAGGAGATCGGCATGGATAAACAGTTCCGGCGGATAATCGGCAAAACAGAAAATGCATATGAGCGAATAAAACTGGATGCCCCTTTGGCGGCCGGCTATATCCTCACCAATGCGCACTGCAAGCGGATTTCCATGAAGATCAATGCCAGAGAGTTGTACCATATCGCCCGCCTCCGGGGGGACAGGCATGCCCAGTGGGACATCAGAGAAACAGCAGAACAGATGGTCAAGCTGGGAAAGAAGGCAATGCCCCTGACTCTGATGCTCGCCACAGGCAAGGATGGCTTCGCCTCTCTACATGACAAGGTCTTTAGGACAAAACGGTAATCGTGATCAACTTTAATGATGAGCCTTGAGACGAATCCTTCACATTGATATGGACGCCTTTTTCGCCGCTGTGGAGGAGAAAAGGCACCCCGAATTAACCGGCAAGCCTCTGGTAATCGGAGGGAGCGGTGATCCCACCAAGAGAGGTGTCGTATCCACAGCCTCTTATGAGGCGCGAAAGTTCGGCATACATTCCGCCATGCCCTTAAAGACTGCCTACAACCTGTGCCCTCACGCGGTCTTTCTGCCTGTCGATTACGAAGCATATGCAAGAGAATCCCAGAAGATAAAAGCTATCCTCCGGAGGTTTACGCCTCTCGTTGAGGACGTGGGAATTGATGAGGCATTTCTCGATATATCGGGGATCGACAAACCCCCAGATGAAATTGCAAAAGAAATTAAAAAGGAAATCAAGGAAGTGACGGGACTTACCGGCTCGATAGGTATTGCCCCTAATAAGCTCCTTGCAAAGATAGCTTCCGATATGAATAAGCCGGACGGTCTTACCATAATCCTGGAAAATGATATAGCGAAAATATTGCATCCGTTGCCGGTCAGGAAACTCTGGGGGATAGGTCCAAAGACAGAAAAATATCTCAAAGACATGGGGATTGACACGATAGGGACCCTCGCCTCTTTGCCCCTGGAGACCCTCACAGACAGATTCGGCCCTTCATATGGAGATTATCTCTATCGTGCCTCCAAGGGGATTGATGACAGCTCCCTTATAACCCACTGGGAGCCAAAATCAGTAAGCAGGGAAACGACCTTCCAGAAGGATGTTTCCAACTGGCAGGCAATTGCTAAAACCCTTGCCGAATTGGCGAGAGAGGTAGTCGCGGACATGAAGGAGAGCGGCTTCAAGGCAAGGACTGTCACCGTCAAGGTCCGGTTCAGTGATTTTGAAACCTTGACAAGGGCACACAGCCTCCGCCAATCGACGGATTCAGAAGAGGATATAAGAAAGGCTGCCTTCGCCTGCCTCAAGCGGGTGGAACTCAAAAAGAAGGTACGCCTTATCGGCGTTCGTACCAGCCACCTAGAAAAACCGGAACAATAAACCAACTATTGAAAAACACATTTTCCAAAGGCTGTTTAAAAATGTTCAGATGCGAGGCGCGCGAGGACCGAAGTGCGGAGCATATATTGCAAATATGTGAGCACTGAGGGTCGAAGCGCAACAAAGCAAATGGGCGTTTTTCAACAGCCGAGAGTTACTAAAAATTCACCTTATCGATCCCTTTAAGTCCGAGGATCTTTCGGGCCTCGTCGGGTGTTGCCGGATCAATTCCCAGCTCTTTGGCGATGCGGGCTATCTTGGCCACCTGTTCCGCGTTGCTCTTCGCCATTCTTCCCTTATCGAGATAGAGGTTGTCCTCCAGGCCTACCCGGACATTCCCTCCAATGAGCAGCGACTGCGTGCAGACAGGGAACTGGGCGCGGCCTGCTACACAAACAGAGAATTCAAAGTCACTGATCATCCTTTTCGCGTAGTCCACAAGATACATCAAATTTTCGGAACTCGGGGTGATGCCTCCCAGGACACCCATCACGAACTGGATATAGACGGGCGCCTTGACATAGCCGGCCTGGATCATGAAGGCGACGTTGTTCACCATGCCGGCATCGTAAATCTCAAACTCAGGTTTTGTGCCCGTTTCATTAAATTTGGCGCAGTACTCCTTCATGGACTTGAAGGTATTGGGGAAGATGAAGTCTTCCGTCATGCCCAGGTACTTTTTCTCCCATTCAAACTTCCACTCTTTGTATCTCGGGATCACCGGGAAGAGGGCAAAGTTGATGGAACCGGCGTTAAAAGAAGCGAGCTCCGGCTTGTAGAGGGCCACCGGCGCAACACGCTGCTCTGTAGTCATCCCCAATCCTCCCCCGGTTGTGATGCAAATGACCATGTTGCAGCGGCTCTTGATATCCGTGATGATCTCCTTCATGAGATTGACATCGGGAACAGGCAGCCCTGTTTCAGGGTTGCGCGCATGTATATGGCAGACAGCAGCCCCTGCTTCATAGGCCCTCACGGCCTCGTCGGCAATCTGCTTCGGGGTGATGGGGAGATAATCCGACATAGTCGGGGTATGGATGCTTCCGGTGATGGCCGCGGTTATAATGGCTTTCTCTTTCATATGTTTTCACCTGCTCTACCTTGGAATCAAAAAAGCTCGATCCCTTCGATCCCCGGTTTGTCTTTGAGGGCTTTATAAACGGTGTATGCGCAGGACACATCTTGAATTGCCAGTCCTGTGGAATCGAAGAGCGTAATTTCCTCTTCAGATGTTCTTCCTTTTTTCTTGCCTGCGGCGATTTCTCCGAGGCTGGCATAAATATTCTTCTCAGTAATCTGTTTTCTTCGGAAAGGTACATTGATCTCACCGCTGTGCGATGCCTGGGCCCAATCATCAATGACCAGCTTCGCCTGCCTGAGAATTTTAGAATTGATCTCCTGTTTCCCTTCCGCGTCCGCGCCGATGGCATTGATATGGGTACCCGGCGAAACCCTGTTCACCAAAGGCTTTCGGGATGGCGTGGTAGTGACAAGGATATCTACTCCCGTCGTTATTTCATCAATATCCGGGGAGATTGCTGTTTCCAATCCGTAAGTTTTATCCACCCAGTCTTTGAATCGTGGGGCGTACCGATCCTTCGGTTCGAACTGCCATATTTTAATGGATTTCAGTTTCTGCACTTCCAGTATGCACATCAACTGCGTGCGCGCCTGAACGCCGCAGCCGACAAATCCTGCGATCTTAGACTTCTTTTTGCCCAATAGTTTTACTGCCAGTGCTCCCGCGGCGCCGGTTCGGACGCTGGTAAGATATGTGCCGTCCAATATGGCCAGGGGATATCCGTTTTCAGGATCAATGAGGATGATTACCGCCATGACCGTGGGAAGATTGTATTTGGCATTTTCGGGATGCACATTTACGCTTTTTATCCCGGCAATGTCGAAACCCTGTCCGTGAATGTAAGCCGGCATGGCGCGCAGATCCCCCTTCTCGAAATAGAGATAGCTCTTTGCAGGCATATCGGCCTGACCGAGGCCATATGCCTTAAATGCCTTTTCAATAGTCTTATTGGCCACCGACGGGCTTAATACTTTTTCGACGTCCTGCCTCGTGAAAATTAGCGTTTTCATATCCACTCCATGATAGATTTTTAAGTGAGGTGCGCTATTAATAATATAGGCTTTTTTATTTGCGAAGATTATATTTTATCATCTTCAACTGCAGGCCTTTCCTGCTGAGACC
>Ga0335071_10006646_pt1 | contig 11930 bp, 6 predicted proteins | sample Lox_Sample_15_FD_206724 | JGI IMG/M metagenome (GOLD analysis project Ga0335071, IMG submission 206724) | Soil microbial communities from Loxahatchee National Wildlife Refuge, Florida, United States - Lox_Sample_1.5 | ecosystem: Environmental > Terrestrial > Soil > Wetlands | place: USA: Florida...
CCTCGGCGCTGTGGGTGCTGGCGGTGTTCTACTCCGCCGGCTACATGCGCGGGCTGCACGAGCACGCCCAGACGCGCTTCAACACCTGCTTCGCGCTCGCGATCTTCGGCGCCATCGGCTGCGCCTTCGCCGACAACCTGCTCACGCTCTACCTCTTCTACGAGATCGTGAGCATCACGACCTACCCGCTGGTGGCCCACCACCAGGACGAGGAGGGCTACGAGAGCGGCAAGAAGTACCTCACCTACCTGACCACCGCCGCCAAGGGGCTGGTCCTGCCCGCCATGGTCCTGATCTACGTGCTCTCGGGCACGCTGGATTTCGCGACCAACGCCCACACCGGCATCCTGCCCGTTGGCGTGCACAATGCGGTCATCGTCATCCTCTACGCCTGCTGCCTGCTCGGTTTCGCCAAGAACGCCGTCATGCCGCTGCACAACTGGCTGCCGAGCGCGATGGTCGCGCCGACGCCGGTCAGCGCGCTGCTCCATGCCGTCGCCGTGGTCAAGGCCGGCGTGTTCGCGACGGTGCGCGTGATGCTCTACGTCTTCGGCGTCGACACCATGGCGCGCCTGCACCTCGGGCTGCCCACGGCGTACTTCGTCTCGATCACCATCCTCGTCGGCTCGATCATCGCGCTGAGCAAGGACGACCTGAAGGCGCGGCTCGCCTACTCCACCGTCAGCCAGCTCTCCTACGTCATCCTCGGCGTGGCGCTGCTCACGCCGGTGGGCGTGGCCGGCGGCCTGTTCCAGATCGCCGCGCACGCCTTCGCCAAGATCACCCTGTTCTTCTGCGCCGGGGCGATCTACGTCGCCACCCACAAGAAGAAAATCTCCGACATGCACGGCCTGGGCCGGGCGATGCCCTTCACCTTCGGCGCCTTCGGCCTCGCCGCGCTGAGCATGATCGGCGCCCCGCCGGTCGGCGGCTTCATCTCCAAGCTCTACCTGCTCGTCGGCGCGCTCGACGCCGGCTCGGTCGGGATCGTCGTCATCCTGCTCGTGAGCGCGATCCTCAACGCCGCCTACTTCGCGCCGGTCGTCTACCACGCCTTCTTCAGCCCGGCGCCCGCCGGCGACGCCGGCCACCAGTATCACGAGGCGCCGCTGGCGATGCTCATCCCCCTTTGTCTCACCGCCCTGATCTCGGTGCTGATCGGCATCTTCCCCGGCGTCTTCATGCACTTCGCCGCGTCCGTCCTGCCATGAGTCTCCTCCGCCTCATCGATTTCCTGCGCGACCGCCTCCCGACCGTGGTGCGGATCGGGTGCGCGGTGCTGGCGCTGCTGATCGTGCTCGATGCGCTGCCGGCCGTCGTCGACAAGGCGCACGCCGCCACGGCGGCGGAGCACCTGCCGGGCTTCTGGTCGGTCTTCGGCCTGCTCGGCTGCCTCGTGCTCGTCGTCCTCTCCAAGAGCATCGGCCACCTCGGCGTCTCGCAGCGGGAGGACTACTACGATGAGTAACCCGTGGATCCATCCCGCGCTGGTCCTGCTGCTCGGCGGCGTCGTGCTGCCATGGGTGCCGCGCAGCGCGAAGAAGGGCTTCCTCCTCCTCGTGCCGCTGCTGGCCTACGGGCTGGTGGTGGTCATGCCGCGCGGCGAGTTCGCCCACGTCGAGTTCCTGCGCTGGACGCTGGTCTTCGGCCGGGTCGACGCCCTCAGCCTGGTCTTCGCGCACATCATGAGCCTGATGTGCATCATCGGCACGCTCTTCGGCCTGCAGGTCGAGGAGGACGCCCAGCACATCGCCGCCTGGGTCTACGTCGCCGGCTCGCTCGGCGCCATCTTCGCCGGCGACCTGTTCACGCTCTTCCTCTTCTGGGAGCTGATGGCGTTCTCGTCGGTCTTCCTGGTGTGGTTCCGCCGCCGGCCGCAGTCCACCGCCGCCGGCTTCCGCTACCTGCTCGTCCACGTGGCGGGCGGCCTCTCGCTCCTTGCCGGCATCATCCTGCAGGTCAAGGCCACCGGCAGCACGGCGTTCGTCGGCTTTGACGTCCATCAGACGACCGCCGCCGGCTACCTCATCCTCATCGGCTTCCTGCTCAACGCCGCCGTCCCGCCGCTGCACGCCTGGCTGCCCGACGCCTATCCCGAGGGCACGTTCAACGGCTCGGTCTTCCTCAGCGCCTTCACCACCAAGACCGCGGTCTACGCCCTCTGCCGCGGCTTCGCGGGGATGGAGCTGCTCGTCGTGCTCGGCGTCATCATGTCGCTCTACGGCGTGGTCTTCGCCGTGATCGAGAACGACGTCCGCCGCCTCTTCGCCTACCACATCGTCAGCCAGGTCGGCTACATGGTGGCCGGCGTCGGCATCGGCACCGAGCTGGCGATCAACGGCGCCTGCGCCCACGCCTTCGCCCACATCCTCTACAAGGGCCTGCTCTTCATGGGCGGCGGCACGGTGCTCAAGATGACCGGCGAGACGCGGATGTCCGAGCTCGGCGGCCTCTACAAGAAGATGCCGTGGACGTTCCTCTTCACCCTGATCGGCGGCCTCTCGATCTCGGCCTTCCCGCTTTTCAGCGGCTTCGTCAGCAAGTCGATGATCGTCGAGGCCGGGTTCGACGAGCACCTGCTCTGGGCCGCGTTCCTGCTCAACCTCGCCGCGATCGGCACCTTCTACTGCAACGGGCTCAAGGTCCCCTACTTCGTCTGGTTCGGCAAAAACAAGTGCGCGCCCGAGGTCTGGGACCGCGCCGGCGATCCGCCCTGGAACATGCGGGCCGCGATGGGCTTCACCGCGTTTCTCTGCGTCTTCATCGGCGTCTACACGCCCTACCTCTACCGGATGCTGCCCTTCCCGGCGGCCGCCGCGGCGTACCACCCGTACACCTCCTACCACATCGCGGAAACGCTCCAGATCCTGCTCTTCACCGCGCTGGCGTTCTTCGTCCTGGTGAAGCTGCACAAGATCGAGCCGCACCGCGGCACCAACGTCGACCTCGACTGGTTCTACCGCCTCGGCGGCCGCGCCTTCCTCTGGCTGGCGCGCAAGCCGATCCAGACGGTCGACACCGGCTTCGGCGAGGTCTACCGCCGCGGCGGCCTGCGCGGGCTGATGAAGTCGGCCGGCGCGGTCCGCGAGTTCGACAACCGCGTGATCGACGGCGCCGTCGACGGCCTCGCCGCCACGGTCCGCCGGGCCGGCGGCCAGCTGCGCACCGCCCAGCGCGGCGCCCTGCAGGAGAACCTCACCCTCGTCTTCGCCGTCGCGGCGGTCGCCCTCCTCGCGTTCCTCCTTCTGGCCTAAATCGCATCCTTCCATGAGTCATGAACCACATCTGACGGTGCCGCAGCCCTCTGGCTGTAGGGCCGGCGCTTGTCGCCGGGCCGCATCGCCAGGGTTCCGGCCTGCCGGCAAGCGGCAGCCCTACAGATCCACATTGCGGACCAGCGGCTTCGCCTCATGACCCCCGCCCCCGCCAACGCCGGCCTTCCGCTCCTCAGCGTGCTGATCTTCACGCCGCTGGCCGCCGCGGCCGGCGCCGCCCTGCTCCGCAGCGACCGGCTGCTGCGCTGGTGGACCCTGCTCGCCACCACCGCCGTGGCGGTGCTCTCGGTCAGGCTCTGGACCGGCTTCGACGCCGGCAGCGCGCGGTTCCAGTTCCTCGAGTCGGCCGCGTGGATCCCCGGCCTCAAGATCAACTACACCGTCGGCGTCGACGGCATCAGCCTGCTGCTCATCCTGCTCACCACCCTCGTCGCGCCGCTCTGCGTGCTCGCGTCGTGGACCTACATCAAGGAGCGGGTGCGGGAGTTCATGATCTGCCTGCTCCTGATGGAGACGGCGATGATCGGCGTGTTCAGCGCGCTGGACTCGATCCTCTTCTTCGTCTTCTGGGAGGCGATGCTCATCCCCATGACGCTGCTGATCGGCGTGTGGGGCGGGCCGCGGCGGATCTACGCCGCCCTCAAGTTCTTCATCTACACCATGGCGGGTTCGGTCTTCCTGCTCGTCGCCCTCATCGCCCTGCGCCTCCAGGCCGGCACCTTCGCCATCCCCGACCTGATGGGCCGGCCGTACGGCGCCGTCTTCCAGTGCTGGATCTTCGCCGCGTTCTTCGTCTCGTTCGCGATCAAGGTGCCGATGTTCCCGTTCCACACGTGGCTGCCCGCGGCCCACGTCGAGGCGCCCACGGCCGGCAGCGTGCTGCTCGCCAGCATCCTCCTCAAGATGGGCGCCTACGGCTTCCTGCGCTTCAGCCTGCCGATCACCCCGTATGCCGCGCACGTCTTCGCGCCCTACGTGCTCGGGCTCTCCGTCGCCGCCATTCTCTACGGCGGGTTCGCCGCCCTCGCGCAGGCCGACCTGAAGAAGCTGGTGGCCTACTCCTCGGTCGGCCACATGGGCTTCGCGACGCTCGGGCTGTTCGTCTTCAACCCGCGCGGGATCGAGGGCTCGGTGTTCGTGATGATCAACCACGGCGTCACCACCGGGGCGCTGTTCATCTGCGTCGGCCTCATCGCCGAGCACCTGCACACCCGCGACCTCGACGCCACCGCCGGCCTCGGGAAATACATGCCGGTGTTCGCCTTCTTCCTCGGCGTCTTCTGCCTCTCCTCGCTCGCCTTCCCCGGCACCAACAGCTTCATCGGCGAGTTCCTCGTGCTCGCCGGCGGCTTCCCGGTCTCGAAGGTGCTCATCGCCTGCACGGTGCCCGGCGTGGTCGCCGCCGCGGCCTACAACCTGCGCATGCTCCAGCGCCTGGCCTGGGGCGGGACGCACAATCCCGACCACGCCGGCCTGCGCGACCTGAATCCGCGCGAGATCCTCGCCCTCGCCCCGCTGCTGGTCTTCGTCTTCTGGATCGGCCTGCACCCCGGACCCATCCTCCACGTGATGGACGCCAGCGTGCAGCACCTCGTCGCCCAGGTCGCCGCCGTCCCGCACCCGTGAGCCACCACCGCCGATGACCTTCATCCTCCAATTTCTCCCTGAACTCGTGCTGCTGGCCGGCGCGCTCGGCCTGTTCGCGGTGAGTCTCGGCGAGGATTGCGCCCGGCTCGCCCGCCGCGTGGCCCTCGGGGTGGCGCTGGCCGCCTTCGCCGCCAGCGCGCTCAGCCTCGGCCGGCAGGCCGGGCTCTTCAGCGGCGCCTACCGGGTCGACGCGTTCTCGCAGCTCCTCAAGCTGCTCCTCACCTTCGGCTACGCGGCGCTCGTGCTCCTCAGCGGCGACCTCCCCGACATCCGCGGCGAGGTCAAGGCGGAGTACCACCTGTTCCTGACCCTGAGCGTCACCGGCCTGGTCATGCTCGTGAGCTGCGTCGACGTCATCTCGCTGGTGGTGGCGCTGGAGCTCTCCTCCTTCCCGCTCTACCTGCTGGTGCCGATGCGCCGCGAGCGCGCCGGCCAGCGCACCCAGATGGAGTCGGCCATCAAGTACGTCATGTTCGGCGTGGCGGCCAACGGCATCATGCTCTTCGGCCTGAGCTACCTCTACGGCCTCACCGGCACGCTGCACCTGCCGGCGATGCTCGCCATCCTCCCGCCGGTCGTGCACTCGCCCCTCGCCATCGCCGGCCTCGGCCTGACGTTCTGCGGGCTCTATTACAAGCTGGCCGTGTTCCCCTTCCATTTCTGGACGCCCGACGTCTACCAGGGGGCGTCGAACGAGACCGCGGCCCTGATCGCCTCGCTGCCGAAGCTGGGCGCCGTCGCCGTGCTCGTGCGCTTCGTGGCGCTGGCGACGCCCGACAACCACACGGTCGCGCTGCTCCTCACCGGCCTCGCCGCCGCGTCGATGTGCTACGGCAACCTGATCGCGCTCGTGCAAAAGGACTTCAAGCGCCTGCTCGGCTTCTCCGGCATCGCCCACGCCGGCTACGCGCTGATGGGCTTCGTCGCGCTCGACACCGCCGGCTTCACCGCCGCCCTCTACTACCTCGCCGGCTACCTGCTGATGATCCTCGCCTGCTTCGTCGTGATCACCCACGTGTCCCGCGACGGCGCCAATGTCTCGATCGCGGAGCTGGCCGGCCTGCACCGCCGCTCGCCGCTGCTCGCGGTCACGCTGCTCGTGGCGCTCTTCGCCCTCGCCGGCGTGCCGCCGTTCGTGGGCTTCATGGCCAAGCTGAGCCTGCTCACCGCCGCCTTCGCCCGGGGCCACCTCGCGCTGGTGCTCATCGCCGTGGTCAACTCCGCCGTCGCCATCTACTACTACCTCCAGGTCATCCGCACCGCGGTGTTCGGCGACGCGCCGCCCGCGGCCGGCGCGGGCCGCCTCCGGCTCGGCTGGCCGACCAAGGTGCTCTGCCTCGTGCTCATCGGCGGCATCATCTACCTCGGCGTGGCGCCGGCCGCGACGCTCGACGCGCTCTCGTCCTCACTCGCCGCCGTGGTCTCCGGTCACGCGCCGGCGGGCCTCGCCCTGCTGACCGGTCGCTAGGCCGGACCCGCGCGGTCAGAACGGGAAGCCGATCGAGAGCAGCAGCCGGCCCGAGGGGTCGAACGGCCGCGGGTTCAGGTTGCGCCCGTATTCCAGCCGCACCGGGCCGATCAGCGTGCGGTAGTTCACGCCCAGCCCGACGGCATACAGGCGCTGATTGAAGGGATAGTCCGCCAGCTTCACCGCCGTGCCGAGCGCGTCGGTGAACGCCACCACCGACCATTTCGCGGTCAGCGCCTGCTCCAGCTCCAGGTTGAGCTGGGTGTAGGCCTTCACGCCAAGGAACTGCCCGGTGGCGTCGCGCGACGCGGCCTCGCCGCTCCGGTAGCCGCGGATCGAATCCTCGCCTCCGGGGAAGAAACGCACGTTCACCGGCAGCTCGGAATCGTTCGGCGCGCCCCAGGTGGTCACGACCCCGTGGCTGAAGCCCGCGTGCAGCCAGCGCCCGCCGCCCCACGGCCAGTGGTAGGAGGCGCCGACCACCAGCCGCTGGTAGTCGACCTGGCCGCCGAGGTGGTGGCTCGCCTCGGTGAGGTCGAGGTACAGCTTGTGCCCGTGGTGCGGCTGCAGCGGGTCGTCGCGGGTGTCCCGCGTCAGTCCGAGGTCGATGCTGGCCGCGTTGGCCTGGTTCAGGTCCGTCGGGCTCGTCGCCAGCTCGTTGCTCGTCGCCCGCAGCCGCTTGAAGGTGTAGCCGGTGCTGAGATTGGCGCCGAGCCAGGGCACGGGCCAGAGCAGGGCGACGTTGGCGCCGTACTCCGTGCGCACGAACGACAGCTCCTGCCGCCGCAGGCCGAGCAGCTGCGCGCTGCCGTCGACCGAGGTGCCGAAGAGCTCGGGCACCGTGTAGGTGTCGTTGAGCTGCGTGCTCTTCACGGACTGGATCACCTTGAGGTCGTTGGTGTGGGCGAGGCCGAAGAGGTTGTCGTGCCGCCATTCGACGCCGCCGCGCTCCTCGTCGTAGCTGCCGTAGCCGGCGAGCAGGTCCACCTCCTCGCGGCGTCCCTCGGTCAGGTGGTACACGGCGTCGCGCGTCGGGCCGGCCGGCGGATCGTACTGCAGCGTGAGGTTGCTGAACACGCCGAGCCGGGCGAGGCGGGTCAGGCCGTCGTCGAGCTGGATCGGGTTCAGGGGCGCGCCCGGGGCGGCCCGCACCGCCCGCCGCAGGACCGACGTACGGGTGCGCTCATTGCCGGTGAACCGCACCCGGCCGAGGCGGACCGCGGGTCCGGGCACGACGCGGGCCGTCACGGTCACGGCGCGCTCGCCGCCGACGGGGGGCGCCGGCACGGCGGCCAGGGACGTCTGCACGTCGGGGTGGCCGCGCTCGTAGTACCAGCGGCGGATGGCCGCGGCGGTGTCCTCCCGCCACAGGTCGTTCCAGAGCCGGCCGACGGGCGGCCCCACCGTTTCCGGCGGCGGCGGGCTCCCGTCGGCGATGGCGAATTTCAGCGCCGCAACCCGCCACGCCGGCCCCTCCTCCACCCGCACCCGGATCCGCACCCGGCCGGTCGCCCGGTCGATGTCCGCGTTCTCCAGGGTCACCGCCGCCTCGGCGCGGCCCTGCCGGCGCAGCGCCTCCTGCAGGTTGCCCAGCGCTCGCTGCAGCCGGTTCGGGGAATAGATCCGCTCCGCGGCGAGCGGGATCAGCGGCGACTCGCCCACGAAATAGGCCCGCGCCTCCGCCGGCGCGATCGAGTGGAGTCCGTCAAACGCCACCTCGCGCAGCGTGAACCGCGGCCCGACCCGGACCTGCAGCGTCACCGCCCGGGCCCGGACCGAACGCGGCAGCGGATGATCCAGCTTGGCGTCGAGCGGGAATTCGGCCGCGGTGCCGTCGGCCAGCGTCAACCGCGCCCGCACCTGCGCGTCGAGGTAGCCGTCCTCGGCGAGCTGCGAAAAAAGGATCACCGACGCATCCTCGATCGCGGCCGCGCCGACCGTCGGGCCCTGTTGCGCGCCCAGCAGGAGCTGCAGCGCCTGGCCGGTCTTGCGGTTGTCCAGCCACCCGAGGCCGCGGATGCGCCACTCGGCGGCCCGGGCGGGGGCGCTGCCCAGCACCAGGGCCGCCAGCGCGCCGGCCAGCCATCGCCCGCCCCCGCGGCGGTCACTTCGCGGCATGGCCGCCCCCCTTCTCGTAGAGCCGGTATTTCAGGCCGGCGTTGTAGTCGTCGAACTGGTCGTACTCGCCCACCAGGGTCCAGCGCTCCGCGAGGCGGTAGTCCACCTCGTAGGTCGCCTTGCCCTGCTCGGACAATTGGTTGCCGGAGATGACGGTGAGCCGGCCGGGACCGCCGCCGCCCAGCCCGCCCAGCAAACCCTTGCCCAGATAGGCGCCGATTCCGGCCAGACGCTGCTGGGCCGAGACGTTGCCCGTACCCTCGGCTGCGGGCGGCTGGCCGGTGGTCACCAGGAGCAGCAGCTGGGAGCTCTCCAGCGGCGGGTTCGACGACAGCGCCACGTCGGGCGCGAGCGGATTGCCGGTCACCGCCAGGCGGAGCTCATAGTCCGGGCGCACCGACACCGCACTGAGGTTGAGCTGCGCATGGTAGGGATCCGCCTCCGGCAGGCGGAGCGTCCCCAGCTGCACGTTGAAGGTGGCGAAGGGAAAAAACACCTGGCCCTGGTCGACCGTGAGCTCGCCGACCGCCCGCGGCTCGCCCAGCGTGCCGCCGAGGTCGAAGCGCGGCGACGCCGTGCCGGCAAACACGGTGGTCTGGATCTTCACGCTCTGCGGGCCGCGCACCCGGACGGCCAGCGGCCACCGGTCGAACGGCGCCACCGGCACGGCGAAGAACGGCGGCTGCGGCGTGACGCCGCGCTGGCCGGTGGGCAGCAGGGCCGTGATGTCCCGCAACACCAGGCAGTCGCGCAGCGTCACCGCGCCGGTGACGCGCGTGAGGCCGGCCCGGTCCGTCGCGGCCTGCAGGGCGACGTCGCTCCGCACCAGCAGGCCGGCGCTCCGCACGAGGGGCAGATTGCTGCCCGCCAGGGTGAGATCCATCCGCGGCGCGCCCGCCGGCCACTCCACCCACCCTGTCACGCGCACCGTCTCCCCGCCGATCTCGCCGCTCAGGGACCGCACCTCGGCGCGGCGGCCCGCGAGCGCGAGCTCGCCGTTGATGTTCTGGACGACGCCGGTCAGGCCGAGCGGGACTGAGCTGGCGTCGGCCAGCCGCACCTCCCCGGACAGCTTCCCGCCCGGCTCCAGCACCAGTTGCGCGGCCAACCGCCCTCGAACGAGGGGCAGGTCCGGGCGCCGCCGGGCGAGCTGCGCGAGGTCGATCTCCGGCAGGTCGATCCGGCCCGACGCGGTGCGCCAGTCGATCGCCACCGGCTTCCGCCCGCGGCGTAACCAACCCGCGGCGGGCAGCGGGAGCCGCCCGGTCGCGGTCACCGGCTGGCCCTCGATCGTCGCCGACAGAGCATCGAGATTCACCACCCGGCCGTCGGCGTGGAGGCACGCGGTCAGGTCGGCCACCGCCGGCAGCGACCACGGCGCCCGACCGGTCAGCCGGCGGACCGCGAGCCGCAACTCGCCTTCCGGACGGTCGAGGCTGCCATGGATGACCAGGTGGGCCTCCGGGTTGTCCGCCGCGACGCCCAGCTGCGCGGCCAGCGCCTCCCAGAACGCGGCATCCGGCTGCGTATCGGCCGTGAATTCAATCGGCGCGGTCGGGTCGAATTGCCAGTGTCGCGCCTCCCGCGCATCCCACCAGACTGGAATCGTCCCGCCGGCCCGCACGATCAGGTGCCCCTGTTCCGCAAGCTCGAGGCCGGCCAGGCGCAGGCCGCGTCCGTCGCCGTCGGCGGCGAGGCGCACCGCCACCGTCCGTTCCCCGGCCTGCACCGTGCCGGCAAGGTGCGCGGTGTAAACGGCCTTGCCGTCCGTCAGATGACCTTCCGCCTGCAACTGGTCGAGCCGCCATGCCGGGCCGGGCAGCGCAATCCAATCCCGCCAGTCACCCGGATCAATCTGCTGGGCGTCGACCTGGACTGAGGCCTGCGCGCCCGGCACCAGCGCCACGTTCAGCCGGCCGCCGGCCGGCCCCTCCAAAGCCACGCGCTCCACGGCCAATGCCGGCGCCCACTGCACCCGCGCCGGCGCCGTGAGCCGCCAGGTCGCCGCGCCGTTTCGCTCGAAGTGCAGCTCGCGCACCGTGGCGCCGTCTTCGTCCACCGCGCCGGTCAGCCGCAGCGTTCCCGCCCCCGCCGACGCGTCCACGTCGAGTTCCGGCACCGACGTCCCGCGTCCGGACCAGCGGATGTTGAGGTCCATCGCCCGGAGCCGCGCCCAGCGTGCCTGCTTGAACACCGCCGTGCCCTGATACTCCGGCGCGGCAAGCGGCCCCGCCACCGCGGCATCGAGCGTCGCCGCACTCCACTCGAGCCCGTCCGGCAGCCACCGCACCAGTTCCGGCGCGGCGGCCAGCACGCGGGCGGTGGTCGCCGCCTCCGCGTGGAGGACCACGTCGCGCAGCGAACGCGCGACCAGATCGACGCCGCCCGAACCGGTCAGGCGGTCGGCGGCATCCAGGTCCAGGGTCAGCGTGTCGAACCGGAGCACCGGCCAGCGCAGCTCGCCGGCGGCGGCGACGGCCCGCACCCCCACGCCGTGCCAGGCCAGATCGTCGGCGCTGAACCGGAACGTTGCCGGCGAGGGCTCGGTCGCCGGACCGATCGTGGTCAACTCCCCCTGCAGCCGCCCCTGCGCCTCCACCCACGGCAGCCGGCCGAGGTCGGCGGAGAATTTCAGCTTCGCGGGTGAGACCGCGCCGTGGCGGCCAAAGACCACCTGGAGGTGACGGTGAGCTCCGTGCGGTCGGCGTGCGCCTCGACCTGCCCCGCCAGCGGCGGCGCCTTCACCCCCGGCGCCGGGACCGCGTTCGCCTCCAGATTCACGAGGAGCCGGCTCTCGTTCCAGCTCACCCGGCCGCTGGTCTGGATCCGGCTGTATTGGGCCCCGAGTCCGATGGGCCCGGCGGCGATGGTCCAGCGATCGAGGTTCGCCTCCGCCGCCTCCGGCACCCAGCCGTGTTCCCCAAACCGCGCCTGCACCCGGAAGGGTTGCAGGCCGACCGCGATCGCCCCGTCCACCTGCGGGCCCGTCCACTGCAGCTGCGCTCCCCACGTCCGCTCGGGCGCCGCGGAGCGGACGGCGATCGACCACACCGCGGCCGGCTGAACGGTCGCGTCGAAGGAGTGGCCGAGCCATTGCCCCCCGGTCGCCGCGAGGCGGCCGGCGCGCCACTCCACGCCCGCGACCTCGACGTGGCCGCCGGGCCACTGCACGGTGCCCGCGCGCAGCGTCGCCCGCGGCAGCCAGCGCCGGAGCTCCGCGGCCACCCTTCCGCCGAGCCCGAACAGCGCCGGCAGGCCGTCGATCGACCTTGATCCCGCGACCGGTGCCGCCCCGGCGTCGGGCGCGCGCTCCACGACCACGCGACAGTCTTCCACCGCCACCGACGGATCGCTCCGACGAAGCAGACGCCAGCCATAAACCAGGGGCGTCTCCGCCTCGACGCGCGCGGCCGTCACGGTCA
>Ga0335071_10006647_pt1 | contig 11930 bp, 12 predicted proteins | sample Lox_Sample_15_FD_206724 | JGI IMG/M metagenome (GOLD analysis project Ga0335071, IMG submission 206724) | Soil microbial communities from Loxahatchee National Wildlife Refuge, Florida, United States - Lox_Sample_1.5 | ecosystem: Environmental > Terrestrial > Soil > Wetlands | place: USA...
CCTGCGCCATCGCCTCTTGCTCGATCGCGGCCCTTGGCCGGCGAATCTGGCCGAACGGGCTGATGCCGCCGACCTTGTAGCCGGACAGCCGCTCGGCGTCCGCGGGCTTCATCATCTGCGCCGACTTGCCGCCGAAAGCGGCTGCGAGCTTCTTCATGGAGACCTCGCGGTCGGACGGCACGATGACGCAGACGGGCTTGCCGTCGACCAGCGCCATCAGCGTCTTCAGGACCCGCGCCGGCTCCTCGCCCAAGGCCTCGGCCGCCTGCATCCCGATCTGCTCGGCGTCAGGGTCGTACTCATAGACATGGACCGTGAAGGCGACGCCCGCCTGCTCCAGCGCCTTCGTCGCGCGTGTAACTTTGGACATACCAATCTCAGTCTGCTTGCGCCCCGCTCCTTGTTCAACTTTCCACGCGCAGGCGCAAGGGCGCAAACAACCGGCTGCTGTGAGCCTCACCCGCAGGACCGGTGAGCGCGGCGGCCGCTGACGAGCTTCAGCCAGGGTGTCAGATGGAAGGTGCTCATCAGGAGATACATCGGCACCATCCCGCCCAGCGATGGCATGCCTTGCAACGGGCCGCAGAGCATGTCCGTCGTGCCGCCGCCGAGACAATAAGTGGCGAGGGCCATCAGTGCGAAGCTCGGCGCGGCCGCGAGCGACAGCCAGTCGGCAATGCCACGCACCGGCGTGCCGGGCTCAATGCTGGTCGTACTTGTCATGATGGCGCCACCAGATGCCCTGCTCATTGCGGCCGAGCGGCGCGCGATCGAGCCATTGGTACATGCCCCAGAGCCCGTCGAGCCCGCGAGCATAGGTCGAGTAGGTGTGGTAGACGATGCCGTCCTCCTTGACGAAGGCGCTGAGGCCGGGTCTTTCGCGGGCAAAGGTCGCGATGTCGGTGCCGGTCTGCGCGGCGCTTTGCGCGGCCGGCCCCGCGCCGCCTCCCGACCGCCACACCTGCAGGGGCGCCGGCGGCTGCGGGCGGTAGTTGTAGTCGGCGCCGCCGTCGCGCTGCTGCGCTTCCGTGAAGAAGACGCTGAAGTCGGCGTTGAAGTCGCTACCGAACGATGACGCCCAGGGAAAGCTCCAGCCCATCCGCCGCTTGAACGCCTGAAGCTTCGAAAGCGGCGCGCGCGACACCGCCATGAGCATCACGTCATGGTTCGCCAGGTGCACGGCGACGCCGTTGAACCCATCGGCGATGGACGAGCACGACGGGCAGCCGGCCGTGTAGTCGGGGCCAAACATGAAGTGATACATCAAGAGCTGGGAGCGGCCGTTGAACAGATCGGCAAGCGAAGCCTCGCCCTCGTCGGTGGCGAAGCGGTAGGCCTTGTCGATGCGCACCCAGGGCAGCGCCTGCCGCCGCCGGGCCAGTTCGTCACTGCGGCGGGTGAGTTCCTTCTCGGCGGCGAGCAGGTCAAGCCGCGCGGTCAGCCATTCGTCTCGTGTTGCAATCGTGTGCGTCGTCATCATCAGTTCCTCTGGACTGGGTTGGTCGGCCGCGCCAGGCCGGACGCGGAGACGGTGACGACCGCCGCAACCCACTCCACGATGAGCGTGAGAAAGCTTGGGGAGAGGACTGTCCAATCGACCATGGCGGCGACCTTCTGGCTCCTGCGTACTGGCTTGTCGGCGGGAGATAGACTAGTACCGGGCATCCACCGGTGAGAGTGACAAGTGTGGCGGGATTCAAATGGACTCGCTGATCACGGCAGCGGCGCTGGCGCTGGCGCGGGGTGATCCGCTCGGGGCGCTGAACCGCGTCGCGCTTCGCGATGATGCGCCGGCGCTCGCATTGCGCGGCATTGCGATGGCTCGGCTCGGCGATCTCGTGCGGGCCAAGGCGCTGTTGAAAAGTGCGGCGCGCGCCTTCGGTCCGCGAGAGCCCATCGCGCGGGCCCGTTGCGTGGTGGCCGAGGCCGAGATTGCGCTCGCCTCGCGCGACCTCGCCTTTCCCATCAAGGCGCTCGAGACGGCGCGCGCGACGCTGGATGAGCACGATGACCGGCTCAACGCCGCACATGCGCGGACGCTCGAAATCCGGCGCCTGCTCCTGGTTGGACGGCTCGATGAAGCCGAGCGCAAGCTTGCCCAGCTCGACCCCACCCCGCTTCCGCCGGCCTTGCGCGCTGTCCAGGAGCTCGCGGTCGCCGGCATTGCCATGCGCCGGCTCCGGACCCGGGCTGCACGCGATGCGCTCGCCCGGGCCAGGCACGCGGCACATCGGACCGGCATCGCCGAACTCCTGACTGAAGTTGGCAACGCCTCCCAGGCCTTGGATGCGCCAGCCGCACGGCTGATCGCGCGCGGCGAGGAGCGGCTCATCACATTGGAGGAGGTCGAAGCGCTGCTCGCCTCGAAGGCGCTGGTCGTGGACGCCTGCCGCTATGCCGTGCACGACAGCGGCCGGCCCATCTCGCTCGCAACGCGTCCCGTGCTGTTCGCACTCGCGCGGGCCCTGGCCGAGGCCTGGCCGAACGACGTCTCCCGCAGCACGCTGGTCACGCGCGCCTTTGGCGGCAAGCACGCCGATGAATCGCATCGCGCGCGGCTGCGGGTCGAGATCGGGCGGCTGCGCGGGCTGCTGCGGCTCTCCGCTGAGGTGAGCGCGACCAGGGATGGCTTTGCACTTGCTCCGCATCGCCAACGCGATGTGGTGGTGCTGACGCTCCCAATAGAGGAAGAGCACGCGGTGGTGCTCGCTTTGCTCGCCGATGGCGAATCCTGGTCGAGCTCGGCGCTGGCATTGGCCTGTGGCGCCAGCCAGCGGACGGTGCAGCGCTCGCTCGACGCGCTTGGCGCGGCCGGCAAGGTGCAATGGTTTGGCCGAGGCCGTGCCCGACGCTGGATGACGCCACCCATTGGCGGACTCGCGACGACCTTGTTACTCCCGGTCTCCCTCCCGGGCGGTTAGGATCGAGACATCAAGAGCATGATCCGGAAAAGTGTGTAGCGGTTTTCCGAAAGGATCATGCTCTATCAAAGACCTAAAGCGCGCTGGCGATTCAACCCAATCTCATCGCGCTTTTGGGGCAAGCCAAGCGGGAGCGAAGACATGAAACGAGCGGCGGCCGAGATCATCCGGGAATATGGCCCGTTTCCGGGCGTCGAGCGCGTCAATGGCGTTTCCTATGACGGGCAGACTATCTGGTTCGCCTCCGGCGAGAAGCTCAATGCGCTGGATCCCGAGCGTGGCCAGGTGAAGCGCGCGATCGATGTCGCAGCCCATGCCGGCACCGCCTTCGACGGGCAGCATCTCTATCAGATCGCCGAGAACCGCATCCAGAAGATCGATCCCGCGACCGGCAAGGTGCTCGCGACCATTCCCGCGCCCGGCAATGGTGGAGACTCCGGGATGGCCTGGGCCGAAGGCTCGCTCTGGGTCGGTGAATATCGCGCGCGCAAGATCCACCAGGTCGATCCCGAGACCGGCAAAATCCTGCGCAGCATCGAGTCCAGGCGCTTCGTCACCGGCGTCACCTGGGTCGACGGCGAACTGTGGCACGCCACCTGGGAGGGCGACGAGAGCGACGTGCGCCGCATCGATCCGCAAAGCGGCGAGACGCTGGAGCGCCTCGACATGCCTCCCGGCATCGGCATATCAGGCCTGGAGTCCGACGGCGCCGACCAGTTCTTCTGTGGCGGCGGCAACAGCGGCAAGGTCCGCGCGGTGCGGCGGCCGATGCGACGTTGAAGAACCACATCCTGGCGGCTCCTTGACCTTCCCCAATTTTCCGGCTATATTACTGGATATATTAAGGAGACTTCGGTGGCAAACGCCTCCCAACGCCGGGCCATCAAAAGCTATCGCTCTCGACTGAAAAAACGTGGGCTTGCGCGCTTCGAGGTGCTGGGCCTTGATTCTGATCGCGACCTGATCCGCACGCTCGCGCGCCGTCTCGCAGAAGACGATCAGGACGCTGCGCGCTTGCGGGCGGTCGTGAACCGAACCGTGTCGGGTGAGCCGCCTCGCAAGGGCGGCATTCTCGCGGCTTTGCGGCGCTCGCCACTGGTTGGCGCGGATCTGGACTTGATCCGCGGGCACGATGAAGGACGCGACATTGATCTGTGATGCGCTATCTTCTCGACACGAACATCATCAGTAATCTTGTCAAGCCGAAGCCTTCGGCCTCACTTGTCGCCTGGATGGCCGATCAGGCGGATGAAGATCTTTTCATCTCGTCGTTGACGGTGGCCGAGATCTGCCGGGGCGTGCTGCAAAAGCCAGCCGGCAAGCGCCGCGACGAACTGGAGGCCTGGTTCTCCGGACCCGACGGACCACAATCCCTGTTCGCTGGTCGCATCCTCTCCTTTGACGAGAAGGCCGCTTTGATGTGGGGGCGATTCATGGCGACCGGCAGGTCCGCCGGTCAGCCCCGCAGCGCGCTCGACACCATTGTCGCCGCCGTGGCCGCAGCGAACGCCTGTGTCGTCGTCACCGACAACGAAAAGCATTTTGCCGACGTCGAAACACTCAATCCCCTGCGCTGACAATTTCGCCGACAGCCTGCTCCTCTTCGTCCGCGAGCGTCTTGCCGAAATAGCTCCGCCGCGTCTCCTCGGCGGCGCGGGCCTCGCGGCGGATGCGCAGCAGGTCCTTGCGCGAGACGAGGCCGACGAGGCGCATGGTGCTGCGCTCGACGATCGGGACGCGGCCGATGTCTTCCGCCGCCATCCGGTCGGCCAGCCGCGCCACGGTTTCATCGGCATGTCCGACGATGGGGGACTCGTCGGAATGGCGATCGAACAGCGTCTCGCCATGCACGTCGGGTTCGGTCCGCCAGCGCAGGATGTCGGCGCGCGCGACCATGCCGATGACGCGGCCGTCTTTGCTCTGGATCGGATAGGACTTGTGGCGGTGCTCGTCGGCCGAGAAAAATGCGATCGCCTGATCGACGGTCATGTCGGCCGGCAGGGTGTCGACCTCGCGCACCATGACGTCGGAGACCCGCAGCAGCTCGAACGGGTCGATGCTGTATTCGCGCACGACGTGCTGTCCGCGCCGCGCGATCTTCTCGGTCAGGATGGAGCGCTTCAGCAGCAGCACGGTGACCGCATAGGCCGCGCCGGTTGCTGCGAGCAATGGCCCGAGCAGGGCGAAATCGCCGGTCAGTTCGAGGGCAAACATGATGCCGGTCAGAGGCGAGCGCATGGTGCCGCCCATCGCGGCCATGCCGATCAGCGCCCAGGTCCCCGCCTCGCCCGGCAGGACCTGGCCCTCGAGCCAGCCGAGGCAGCCGCCGAAGATCAACAGCGGCGCCAGCACGCCGCCTGACGTGCCCGAGGCCAGCGCGACGATCCAGATCATCGACTTTACAATGAGGATCATGCCGACCTGCCCGGCGGTCATGTGGCCACCGAGCAGATCGCCGATCACGTCATAGCCGACGCTGAGCGCGCGCGGCTCGATCAGCCCGCCGAGCCCGACCACCACGCCGCCGATCGCGGGCCACCACATCCAGTGGATCGGCAATGCGCCGAAAACATCCTCCGCCTTGTAGAGGACGCCGGTCAGCAGGCCCGATTGCAGGCCTGCGACAATGCCGACGCCGATCGCGGCCAGAAGCCGCCACCAGGACGGATCGAGCGTGCCCGTGAACGGAAACAGCGGGCCGATCCCGATCGCGAGCGGCCGCAACGCGGCTGCGAGCGCGCAGGCGGTGATGACCGGAATCATGCTGCGCGGCTTCCACTCGAACAACAACAGCTCGACGGCGAGCAGCACTGCGGCGATCGGCGTGCCGAAAACCGCGGTCATGCCGGCGGCGGCGCCCGCAACCAGCAGCGTCTTGCGTTCGGCGGCGCTGAGGCTGAAACATTGCGCGAACAGCGAGCCGATCGCGCCCCCGGTCATGATGATCGGGCCTTCGGCGCCGAACGGCCCGCCGGTTCCGATCGAGATCGCGGAGGACAACGGCTTGAGCAGCGCGACCTTGGGCGACATCCGGCTCTCGCCGATCAGGATCGCCTCGATCGCCTCGGGAATACCGTGGCCGCGGATCTTCTCCGAGCCAAATCGCGCCATCAGCCCGATGATCAGGCCGCCGAGCGCAGGCGCAGCCACCATCCACCAATTGGCCTTCGCGCCGGCCAGTGACACCGTGTGCGCATCGATGGTCTGGAACCAGACGAGGTTGGTCACCAGCGCAATCGCCTGCAGCAGCACCCATGCCGCGGCTAGCCCGCCGGTGCCGATGAAGAGCGCCATCGCAACCAGCACAAGAACGCGACGATCGGTGGTAAAGTCGCCCAGCCGCGACGGCGCAGCGTTGGCGGATTGCGAACGATGCAAGACAGCCTCTCCCGGGGCCCCGGGGAAGCGGAGCCTGCACGACAATTATATCGCACTGCGAATAACTCGCATTACGAACCAATTCAACGGGTCTCATGAACGAAAGTCGAAAACGCCGCCCCGCACCCGCCGCAAGCCTCGACCAGCGGGACTACGCGACCCTGGCCTCATTCCGGCGGTCGCTGCGGATGTTCCTGGCGTTCAGCGAGGATGCGGCCCGCAAGGCCGGGCTGCCCTCGCAGCAGCATCAGGCGATTCTGGCGATCCGCGGCCTCGCGCCGGAGGCCGGCATGACCATCAATGATCTCGCCGAGCAGCTTTTGCTGAAGCCGCAGACGGCGGTCGAGCTGGTCGACCGCCTGGAGGACGCAGGTCTCGTGCGGCGCGAGCGGGACGAGGCCGACCGCCGCAGGGTCCTGCTCTCGCTCACCGCCAAAGCCAACCGGCTGCTTGAGAAGCTGTCGGCTGCCCATCTGGCCCAAATCCGCCGCGACGCTCCGGAGCTGATCGCGCTGCTGCGCGATGTGGCGCGGGGACACGGCGGCTAGGTCAAAAATCGCGTTATCCGTTATCGAGGCTGACGATGACCGCAGCATTTGCAATGATGGAATCCCCGCCGCCTTCTGCCGGAATCTCCAGGCCGCCCTTCACCGCCGTGACGGTCACGGTGCCGTAAGGCAGCTCCTTTGCCACGGCTGCCGTGTCGACCCCGCTCGGATCGGGCACGGCGATCGTGACGTCCACGAACATGTCGTTCGCGGTCTTGCCGAGCATGCGGAAGAAGCCGAGGCTGGAATGCCTGATCGCATCCGACACCGCGCGCTTGGCCGCCTTGGTCGCGTCCTTGCCGTGGACGTCGACGCCCATGCCCATCTCGGTGATACAGCGCACACGTGCCATTGAAATGTCCTGGTTTGGCAGGCCGACAGAGGATCGGCAGCGATGCTGCCACAGCAGCATCGCTTTGGCCGCAAGAGGACGTGCATGCCTCCTATGCCGGTGCTGGTGCCGGCACCGGCTCCGTCTCGACCTTGGGAAATGGCCTGAACGTCGTCGCGATCAGGAAGGCGCCAAGTCCGACGGCCCAGGAGCCGATATAGAGCCAGGCGTAGCTGGCAAAGGTGTCGTAGATCAAACCACCGGCCACGGGGCCTGAGGCCATGCCGAGGCTGCCGGCCATGGCGAGGCCGCCGATCACCGTGCCCATCATGCGCAGCGGAAAATTCTCGCGGGCGAGCGCCGAATAGAGCGGCATGGTGCCGGCATAGACGAAACCGAACAGCGCCGCCACGGCATAGAACGCGGCGAGCTCGCGGGCGAAGACATAGGCCAGCGCGCCGAACGCCTGCACCAAGAGGCCCGCCACCAGCGTGCGCTTGGCGCCGAACCGGTCGCCCAAAAGGCCGAAGGCGATGCGTCCGCCCATGCCGGACAGGCCCTCCACGCTGTAGATCGTGACCGCGGCGATCATGGGAATGCCGCACGTGACGGCGTAGCTCACGGTATGGATGATCGGGCCCGAATGGGTCGCACAGCAGAAGAAGTTGGTCGCGAGCAAGGTCGCGAATTGTGGCGAGCGCAGCGCCTGCGCAACCGACATTTCCGCCTGTGGCGTTGCCGCGCTGGAAGGCGCGGCAAGCGCCGCTTCGAGCGCCGGCGCGCGGCGGACGAACAGCGAGACCGGGATCATGATCGCGGCGACGACCATGGCGAGGATCTGCATGGTGGTCCGCCAGTCGTGATGCGAGACGAGCCAGGCGACCAGCGGCGACATGGTCATCGGCGCCATCCCCATGCCGGCCGAGACCAGCGAGACCGCGAGGCTGCGATGGGTGTCGAACCAGCCGGTGACGGTTGCCATCATCGGCGCAAAGATCGCGGCCGTGGCGCCGCCGACCATCACGCCGAAGAGCAATTGAAAGGCGACCAGCGACGTCGCCCGGCTGGCCAGCGCAAGGCTCGCCGCGATGACCACGGAGCCGGTCAGGACCACCGGCAGCGGCCCCACCCGGTCGGACAGGGTGCCCCAGAGCATGCTGGTCAGCGCCATCGCGAGAAAACCGATGGTCATGGCGCTGGACACCCCCGTCACCGACCAGCCGGTGTCCCGCGCAATCGGCTGCAGCAACACCGGCAGCGAGAACATGCCGCCGATGGCAACACAGCCAAGCAGGCCTCCGGCCGCGACGATCACCCAGCGGTAGCGAGAAGCGGTCATTCCTGGTCTCCTGTGCAGATTTGCTGGAGAGAAGACGAATGGGATGCGGCGGAGCCGACAAATCGCCTACACTGCCGTTCTTTTTCTTGACCCGACGCTCCGCTGCCGCGCTCGTCACATCGGTGGCGGCTCTTTCGAGGTCGGCCGCATGGTTTCCGGCCCCGCGACCGCGACATCATGGGCGGCGTGCTCGAAGCTGAAACAACAGCTTTCTTGCCGGACGCCCTCGCCGGGACACACCGTTTTGGCCATTCTTTGGCCCGGTCCTCTCACCGATTCGCGCGGGTGCCAGCATGACAAAACGAAAGCCCAAGGCTCGCAAGGTTTTGGAAAAACCGCCATTGCTGGGCTGGAATACAAGTGACAAGGACGAGATCCAGATCCGGCAATGGCGCGGACGCACTGAAACCGCCAAAATCGAAGCGCTGGAGCCGCAATTCGGGGCCTACGGAACATTCCGGGTACGCTCCGGAACCGGAGGACTTTACGAGGTCGAAATTCGCGATCTCGGCCGCCAGAACAATTCCTGCGGCTGCATCGACCATCGCGTCAACGGTCTCGGCACCTGCAAGCATATCGAAGGTGTGATTTCGGCCCTGAAGAAGAAAATGGGCGCGCGAGCATTCGCGTCTGCCGCAAAGACGGGCTCGCCGCGTGCTGAAATTTTCTTCCGTCGCTCTGGCAAGCCGGGACCAATCCTCGACGGCGCGAGATTGAGCACAGAGCACAGCCGGTTTCTCAAACCGTTTCTCAGTCAAGCCGGCGGGCTGGTCGCCAATCCCGAGGCGATCGCACGGCTGCTTGATGTCGCGGCTGCCGCGCCGGACGGCTTGCGAATATCACGCCACCTTGCACCTTCGATCGAGCGCGAGAAGCGGCTCGCCGCGCGGGAAAAATCGCGGGCGAAGTTCCTGGCTGGGGTCAGAGCCGGACGGGTCGACTTCGACGTCGTCAAACTGCCGCTGCTGCCCTATCAGCGCGAGGGGGCTGCGCACCTCGCCTTTTATCAACGCGCACTGCTCGCCGACGAAATGGGGCTTGGCAAGACGGTGCAGGCCATTGCCGCCTGTGAGCTTCTGGCGCGGGAAAAAGGCATCGGGCGCGTGCTCGTCGTTTCTCCCACCTCGGTCAAGGCAGAATGGGAAGATCAGATCGCGCGCTTCACCGACCGGAACGCGCAGTTTGTCGCCGGCCTTTATCAGAACCGGTTGAAATCCTATCAGTCGCCGGCCTTCTTCACGCTCGTCAACTACGAGCAGGTGGTGCGCGATGCCGATGACATCAACCGCCTCCTCAAGCCGGATGTCGTGATCCTCGACGAAGCCCAGCGCATCAAGAATTGGCAGACCAAGACCGCGCGGCGGGTGAAATCGCTCGTATCGCCCTACGCTTTCGTCCTCACCGGAACGCCGCTCGAGAATCGCATCGATGAGACCTATTCCATCGTGCAGTATCTCGACCCCGAAATATTCGGCCCGCTGTTCCGCTTCAACCGCGATTTCTACGCGCTCGACGTGCGCGGCCGGCCCGTCGGATACAAGAACCTCGACGAACTGCACCGGCGGCTGTCCGGGGTTATGCTGCGTCGGAGAAAGCGCGATGTCGAAAATGAGCTGCCAGGCCGCACCGACAAGACCTTCTTCGTGCCGATGGTGGAAGAACAGGCGCAGCGCTACGGCGACTACGAATATCAGGTACAGAAGCTCGCCGCCATCGGGCAGCGCCGTCCGCTGACCAAGGAGGAGTTCGACCGCCTGCAGCAATTCTTGGCCTGCATGCGCATGATTTGCGACACACCGGCCATTCTCGACCCCGAGTGCCGTGTCTGCCCCAAGCTTGAAGAACTCGAAGGCGTGCTTTCCGAACTGCTGGAAGACCCCACGCGCAAGATTGTGGTCTTTTCGGAGTGGGTGAAAATGCTGACGCTGGTGCGAGAGCTGGCAGGCGAAATGGGCGTGGACTGCGCTTGGCATACCGGCGACGTACCGCAGCTCAAGCGTCGTGCCGAGATCGCCCGCTTCCGCGAGGACCCGGCCTGTCGCGTGTTCCTCAGCTCGGATGCCGGCGCAACCGGCCTCAACCTTCAGATGGCAAACACCGTCATCAATCTCGATCTGCCCTGGAATCCGGCCAAACTCGAACAGCGGATCGCGCGCGCCTGGCGGAAGGGCCAGAAAAGCGTTGTGACCGTGATCAATTTCGTGACCGAAAATTCGATCGAACACTCGATCCTGCACCTCCTGTCGCATAAGCAGACGCTGGCCGATGGCGTGCTCGATGGAGCGGGGGATTTTTCGAAGATCGCGCTGCCCTCAGGGCGCGCCGCGCTGATCGAGCGCATGCAGTCGGTGCTTAACGGCAACAAACCGATTCCGATCCGAAGCATTCCGCCCGAGGAAGCTCTCGTTGAAGACGTCAGCGCGCGTCACGGCGCGCGGCTCGTTCATGCCGAGTTCCGCGCCGAGCGTCTCGTTCTGGTCCTTGATGGTGAACCCTCGCTTGTTGCCGCCGAGCGAACGCGCCTTGCTTCTGCGACAGTGCGGACCGAGGTAATCGACTGCGCGACCTGGAGCGCGCTGCAACGCCTCGCGGCCACGGGGCTCGTCAGTTTTGCAGAAACGCGCGTGCGCATCCTGCATCGGAGCGAGTCGAACAGAGCCGATATGATCCCGGGACAGGAGGCTGCTGCGTGATCGGGATGCCTGCAGCCGTCACTCTCGCTGCTCGGCCATAAAACAGAAAATTGAGCAGATGCTTTGCCGCTTCTCGTCCGACAAGCCAGCGAGGCGGCTTTCGTCGGAATATCCGTGGTACACAAGGCGGGCAAGGACGAGTGGGAGCTGCGAGTAGCAATACTCGAACATGCCGTCGACACCGCCGATGCTCGCGCTTCAGACGGTCGGATGGCTTTTCGCGCGGCGAGCTCCACCTTGTTGTCGTAATCAGGGTTATCTCAGCGCCAAAGCTCACCTGCAGATTCCCTGGGAGATCATGACCGTCCGCCCCATTATCCGCTACCCCGACCCGCGGCTCGCGATCCCGGCACGGCCGGTGATTGAATTCGACGACGCGTTGCGGGAGCTTGCGAAGGATCTACTCGAGACAATGCAAGCGGCCCCCGGAATCGGGATCACGGCGCCGCATATCGGTGTCTTCCTCCGGGTCGTCGTGCTCGACCTCGGCGCTGGAGATGGCGCCCGTACTTACGTCAATCCGGAGATCGCCTGGGCATCATCCGAGATGATCGTGCACCGGGAAGGCAGCGTCTCGATGCCCGGCGTCAATGACGAGGTCCAGCGTCATGCGCGCGTGCGGATCGGCTATCAGGATCTCGACGGCAATATGCAGACCGAGGAATCGGATGGCCTGCGCGCCGTCTGCCATCAGCACGAGATCGACCAGCTCGACGGCGT
>Ga0335071_10006648_pt1 | contig 11930 bp, 10 predicted proteins | sample Lox_Sample_15_FD_206724 | JGI IMG/M metagenome (GOLD analysis project Ga0335071, IMG submission 206724) | Soil microbial communities from Loxahatchee National Wildlife Refuge, Florida, United States - Lox_Sample_1.5 | ecosystem: Environmental > Terrestrial > Soil > Wetlands | place: USA...
GTCTATGTACTGCTTTCCCTCCTTGTCGTAAATATATACGCCCTCCCCACGATCAACGGTTGGGTAAAACTTCGTTGGTGTCCGATAAAAAACATGATCCTCGTTGACTTTCTGCGCCATCGCGTCCTCCTGTGACTATTGCCGTGAATAGGCGTGAATCCGCAAAGCGAAAAAATTTTAGCAGATCGCATGATTGAGTCAATCGAAAAGGACGCGACAGATGCAGGGGGGGTGAAATTCAGGGGATAGGGACCAGGGTGTAGGCAAAAGGACGCAAGATACAAAGGAACGGCGGGAGAACTCCCTCCGTTTTTTTCCCTTGAGGCTTGCGGCTTGTTGCTTGTGGCTTAATCGGTGAAGACCGCCGAGGCGTACGTGACGGCGCTCGAGGTCGCCGCTTCTCGGTAGGTCCGGTAATCGAGCAGAGTCCCCTTTTTCCTCGACATGAGTTCCGCCATCAGGATGAGCGCAGGTAAGCCGCAAACCTTATATTGGTCCTGTGTCTCGTCGGCGTTTTTGTAGATTGCCCGCCCGTCCCCGTCCAGCAGGGCATCCAGAATGATCCGGTCGTTGGCCTGTGCGCGGGCCAGCAAGGCGTCGGCCGGTATCCCGTCGCCGAACTTGAGCCCCACATGCGAGAAATCGACCCCCGCCACGAAAAGAACCTTTCCTCGCTTCTGTGTCAGTTTCCGCATCGACTCGATGAACTCCATGAAACGACTGTCCTCGAAGGGGGCTTGCCCTGCCAGGAGAAACTCGTGAATCCCGCCGCAAAGGACGGGAACGATCGAAGGAGACTTCAGGTAGTGGTGGAGGAACAGGGTCTGAAACTCGATGGAGTGCTCGATCTTGTGACCGAAGTCATTCGATGCAAATGTGCCGGGTGGCGCACTGCGCTGCAGAGCCTCGACAAAATCCCGATCCGTGCGGAACTCGCCGAAGGGGGTATGGTAATTCTTCGTGGAGGCGCAGAACAGGCCATCCTGGGAATGGTGGTTGATCCCCAGGATCACGACGAGGTCGTAGTGCCTTCCTTTCAGTCGACGGTAAGCGTTCACGTACGTATGACTTGCGACGCGGATGTCGATATGGGGCGCGATCAGCGCGCGTATCTCCGGTAGAGGGTGCTCCAGGGGAGGCAGTTCGCTTTCCGTTTCCTCGATGAACCGCGCCAGTTTTTCGGGGTCTTCATCATAGGATTTTCCGGCATGGACGCACAAACGCGATTCCCGGCGGGAAAAGACCGCAAGCTGTGAGTCCATCTCCCGCCGGAAGGATTCGCTGTTCAGCAGAAACGCCCTGTCAAGGCTCTCCAGGAAAGATTCGATGGCGGATAGATAGACGAGTCGTCCACCGCTTCGCTGCGTAAGCTCTTGTTGAATGTCCTGGAGTTCGTGGCGCCCGTCGAGCATCTGCAGCAGCGGTAGGGTGGCAGCTTCGACGGCGATGTGCTGATCGCTCAGATCGTAGGGGTCCTGGAAAACGATCATCCGGCGGCCCTCGTTAAGGGTCATGACCAGCTGGATGTCCGTTCTGAGGGCGGGTTTTTTGGCCATGGCAACTCCGGCAGCCAAGGCTATCTCATCGCCCCGGCGAATGCAAGGGGGTTTGACGGGTGCGGAGACCTCGCGTTTTCACGGCCGGGATTCTATGCTATAAGAACACGAACGGCATGATGCATTCCGCCGCGCGTTTCAACCTGTCGGAGGTTGCCGGCGGGTCTTTTTCCGGATCGGGCGAAACCAGAACGAGAGTACAATGAGCGCGAAGTAGGCCGACGTGGCATACATGATCTTTTCCAGGGTCACGGAGTCCACGTAGATCAGTCGCTCGATTGTCTCGATGATGAACTTTCCCGAGTAGACCTCCGCCGCGCGCCCTTCCGATTTGAGCCATGCCTCCAAGTAGGTGAGAGGGCAGATGGCATGATTGACCTGCATCAGGACCATCCAGATCACGGCGGCCAGATGGATAAGCCGCCACCGGGCGTTGTTAAGCCACAGGGCGAAGGGAAACCCCAGGATCACGAAGGCGATCCAGAGAACATGGATCACGATCACAATGTCGGCTGCGATCCGGTAGATCATGGACAAACCGGCGGGAAACCGTTTTGCCCTGCAAATCCGTTTCCCTTGTTTTAGTGGTTTAATAAGGATACCACAGGGGAGGGACGACATGAAAGCCCTTGCCGCTTTTTCCACCTGCGTGACCGTTGCGCTTCTGGCATCCGTGATCGTCATGCCGGGTATCGCCGGCGGCTGGTTTTTCGGAAAACAGCTCACAGCTAAGGATTACGATTCGCTAAGAGAGGCCATGGTCAACGACCAGATCGTGGCCCGCGGGATCCACAACAAAGGCGTTCTCCAGGCGATGCGGCAAATCCCCCGTCATCTTTTCGTGCCGGAGGATCGCAGGGCCTCAGCCTACGAGGACAGGCCTTTGCCGATCGGTTACGACCAGACGATCTCCCAGCCCTACATCGTGGCTTACATGACGGAGCTCCTGCAACCGGAGGGTTCGGGGACGGTCCTCGAGGTAGGCACCGGTTCCGGTTATCAGGCGGCTGTTCTCTCGCGCCTCTACCGAAAGGTATATACGATAGAAATCATCGCCGGGCTGGCTGAATCGGCCAAGGTTCGTCTCCGGGACCTCGGTTTCAGCAACGTGGAAGTCCGGACGGGGGATGGCTATGCCGGGTGGCCTGACAAGGCGCCTTTCGATGCCATCATGGTGACGGCGGCAGCCGGGCACATTCCGCAGCCCCTCGTTTCCCAGTTGAAGGCAAAAGGGCGGATGGTAATCCCCGTGGGCAGCCCCTCCATGATCCAGCATATCATCCTGGTCGAGAAGGACGAGAAGGGAAACACCACGACGAAAAGCCTGTTACCCGTCCGGTTTGTCCCACTGACGGGTGGACGGCAATAATATCTGCCAACCCACCGCATTCCCGATGGACGGCCCATTTTTCTCGGGACCCAATCGACTTTTTCGCCTGTTTCCTGCGGCCGTGGCGTGTCGGTATCTGCGAAAGTCGGCAGCCACCGCGCAGGCCGAAAATACAGGGCGAGAAAAAGACCTTGAAGGCCATCGGCACGGCACAAATGTTGCTTTGATGTCAACGGGTTGCCCTTATGAACGCTAAAAGATCACCCCTGGATGACCGGGCGGCGTACTTCCTGTCGCGTATCGAGGCGTCAAGGAATCTCCCGTCGCTCCCGCAGGTACTCCTCAAGCTCATTGAAGCCTGCAGGAACGAGCAGACGAGCATCCAGGAGATTGCTCAGATCATCAGCGGCGATTCCGCCCTTTCCGCAAGGATCCTGGGGATTGTCAACTCTCCCTTCTACCGGCGCGCGGAGAAGATCATCCGGATGGAGGATGCCCTGTTTCAACTGGGCCGCGACTCCGTCCGCAACATCGCCGTGAGCGCTTCCGTCCACCAGGTATTCTCGAAGGTCAACGACAGGTCCCTTTTCAGCATGAAGCTCTACTGGCGGCACTCCCTACTTTGTGCCGTACTGGCCCGGCGACTTGCCGACAAGGCATCCTACAAGGCTGCAGAGCTCTCTTTCCTCTCCGGACTCCTGCACGATGTAGGTAGAATGGTTCTCTGGGTCAACTTTCCCGAAGAATACGGGAAGGTGCTCAAGGGCGCCGGCGGTCAGTCGGAACTTCTCCTGGAGGGGGAGCTCAAGATGGGAATCTCCCACACCGAGGTCGGCTCCTGGCTGCTCAAGCGCTGGGGTCTGGATGCCTTCACGGTCGATGCCGTACGGTATCACCACGAGCCTCTGGAGCGGATCCACAATGCCTTTCCGCTCGTCAAGATCGTATACGCGGCAAACCTGCTCTCTTCCGAGAGCCCCGAGACGGATTTCTCGCGGCACAAGGTCATCCGGGAGCTTTTCGGAATCAGTTTCTCCGATATCACGGACATGTTCTCGGCGGCCAAGGAGGAGCTCCGCGAACTGGCCGAATCGCTGGATATCCAGATCGACCCGATCGACTCTCTCCTGCAGCAGCCCCACGACCGCAAGGACGAGGAGAAGCAGGAAGCCCTGAGCGGTGAAATCCGCGATGTGGCGCTCCTGCAGGTCGCCATGCAGAGTCTGCTGGAGGCACCCGACCGGGACGCCATCCAGAAGGCCGCCAGGCACGGTGTCGAGCTTCTCTTCGGCACGTCGGCCGTCCTTTTGTTCATCCACGATCGCGATCGCGACCTGCTGATCCTGCAGGATGCCTCCGGGACGAGGCTTCCCTCGGGACAGGAACTGACCATACCCATGGGTCGAAACGAATCCCTTCCCGTGAAGGCTCTGACGCAAAAGGAAATTCTGGGAACCCTGGAGAAGCGGGGTCAAGAAACCCTGACCATCATGGACGAGATGCTCGTCCACATCCTGGAGAGCGAAGAGCTGCTGTGCCTTCCCCTGGCGAGCCAGAAGGAGATCGTGGGCGTATTCGTGATCGGCGTGGATCGCCCTTCGGCGGCTTCACTTGTAAGCAAGTCGCGCCTTCTGACGCTGTATGCCGACCAGGTCGCCATGGCGCTGCAGCTCGATCAGATGCGAAAGGCCCAGACCCGGCTCTACCAGGCAGGGCGATTGGCTGCGTCTTCGGCGCTTGCCCGCAAGGTCGCACACGAAGTCAACAACCCGCTGAGCATCATCAAGAATTATCTCAAAATCCTCGGCATGAAGCTCGGTGCCGACAACCTGGCACAGGACGAGCTGCGGATCGTCAACGAGGAAATCGACCGCGTGGCCCTGATCATTCGGCAGCTCACAGACATCTCGTCCGAAAAAGACCGCGTGCGACAGACGGTGGATGTGAACAGCCTCCTGCGGGATCTCTCCATGATCATCGAGAAGTCCTTCTCGAGGGCAAATCCCATCCGTTTTCATCTCGACTTCGATCCGGCTCTGCCCGGGCTCCTGACGGACCGGAACGGACTCAAGCAGGTCTTGATCAACCTCCTCAAGAATGCTATTGAGGCCATGAAGCAGGGCGGTAATGTTTTTGTAAAAACGAAGCACCTCGTGTCGAAGGACCTGACCGATCTGGCCGGAAAACAGCGGGGCAAGGCGGAGCAGCACATCGAGATTTCCTTGCGCGACGACGGCCCGGGCATCAGCGAGACGGTCAGGCAAAGCCTTTTCGAACCCTATGTGACGACGAAAGGGGAGGGTCACTCAGGCCTCGGCCTCTCCGTCGTCTACAGCATCGTCAAAGACCTCGGCGGGACGATCCAGTGCGAAAGCGAGGAAGGAAAGGGGACGACCTTCATCCTTCGCTTCCCCCTGAACGGGTCCGCGAGAAATGCTTGAGCCGGAGCGTGCCATGACTGCCCCCCCCAGAATCCTGATCGTCGACGATGAAATCCGGATGTGCGAGAGCATCAAGATTCTCCTCGGAGGGCGAAACTACGAGATCCAGACCTTTACCTCGCCCAGGGAAGCCACAACCTGGCTGGAGCAGAACACCTGTGATCTCATCCTGCTCGATCTCATGATGCCGGAGATGAACGGGTTTGAGCTGCTGGATCACATCAAGACCCGATACCCGGACGTGACGGCCATCATGATGACGGGCCACGCCTCCATTGAATCGGCCATCGAGGCCCTGAAGAGAGGGGCCCACGACTACCTCGGCAAACCGTTCGATCACGACGAGCTCGTCAAACGTGTGGAAAACGCCCTTGATCAGAGGCGTCTGAGAGCGGAGAGGGACATCTTCCGGAAGAAGTTCGAGACCTCCGAGGAACGGTATCGATATCTCGTGGAACACTCCCCGGACATTATCTTTATCCTCGGTGCAAAGGGGGAGTTCCTCTTCGTGAACGACACGGTGGAGAGTCTTCTGGGATTAGAGACTGCATCCCTGCTGGGAAAGGACTTCTCCATGATTGTTCAAGAGGACGATTTGGATAAGGTCCGCGCGTATTTCCAGGCCGTCCGCGCCAGCATTCCCGTTTCCGAGTACATGGAGGTAAGGCTTCGCTGCCGAACCCCGCAGGCAGACAATGTCGGCAATGCCGTCGTGGAGATGCGGGCATCCGCTATGGAGGAGAGCTCCGCTGAGAGCGGCGAGAAGATTCACGGCATCTACGGAATTGCCCGGGACATCACGGAACGCAAGCGAGCCGAGGAGACAAAAATCTCCCTCGAAGCGCAATTGCGCCAGGCCCAGAAAATGGAGGCCATCGGTACTCTTGCCGGCGGCATTGCCCATGATTTCAACAACCTTCTCATGGCCATCCAGGGCAATGCCTCTCTCATGCTCTTTGACCTCGATCACACCCATGAGCATCACGACCGGCTCCGCAACATCGAGAAGCTTGTGGACAGTGGCTCCCGCCTCACGGCGCAGCTTTTGGGGTATGCCCGCAAGGGGCGCTACGAGGTCAGGCCCCTGGACCTCAACGCGCTCGTCAAGGACGCCTGCGAGACGTTCAGCCGGGCGAAGAAAGAGGTTCGGATCAACCAGCGGTTCGAGAAACACCTGGCCACCATCGAAGCCGATGCCGGGCAGATTGAACAGGTGCTCATGAACCTCCTCGTAAATGCCGCCGATGCCATGAAGGGGGGCGGGACGATCACCATTCGGACCTCGAACACGACGCACGAGGAGATGAGGGGAAAACTCTACAACCCGAGGCCCGGGAAGTACGTGCTTCTCACCGTGAGCGACACGGGCATAGGGATGGATGAAAAAACGAAGGAGAGAATCTTCGAGCCCTTTTTTACGACCAAGGAAATGGGCCGCGGCACGGGCCTCGGGCTGGCTTCGACGTACGGTATCATCAAGGGACACGGGGGGTTTATCGATGTGGAATCCCAGCCCGGAACGGGGGCCACCTTCTACATCTACCTTCCGGCCTCAACGAAAAAAGTTTCGAAAGCCCATAGGAGCCCCGACACGATCCATCGTGGGAAGGAAACGGTGCTGCTCATCGATGACGAGGACATGGTTCTCGAGATCGGCAGAGCCCTTCTGGAGACCATGGGCTACCAGGTCATCACGGCCAAGGACGGGGAAGAAGCCCTCTCCCTCTACAAACGAAAAGGCTCCGGCATCGATCTTGTCCTGCTGGACGTTGTCATGCCCGGCCTGAGCGGCGGCGAGGTCTTTGATCGCCTCAAAACCATAAATCCGGATCTGAAGTGCCTGCTGCTCTCCGGGTACAGCATCGACGGTGAGGCCACGGAGATCCTGCAGCGCGGCTGCAACGGATTCATCCAGAAGCCCTTCAGGTTGCGGGACCTCTCAAAAAGCATCCGTGAAATTCTGCAGCAGTAGGGATGTCGAAGGCATCACGAGGAACTCGGGTAAACGCAATGGTGTCTATTTCGTTCTTTTCGTTGATTTCGTTTGTTTTCGTTCATCCAGATCCCCCACGTTTTGGGTATTGGAAACTGGGTATTGGGTATTAGGTTTCCGGAAGCCGGGAGCCCGACGCCGGAAGCCCTCTTTTCTGCCACTTCCGCACTCACGCACTTCCGCACTTCCTCCACCATTTTTTTGCCCTCTGCCACTTAGTACCCGTCACCTGACACCTTTTCTTTTCTCCCGAAATGTAATATGCAATCTGAAGCCATGCCCTGCGTACTCGCCGGGTCATAGGAAGTGTTTCATGACCGATGATGGGATGAAGCGGAGAATTGAGAAAGTGGCCGCCCTGATCTCCGGGGCAAAGCGGATAGTAGTCTTTACCGGAGCCGGGGTCAGCACGGAATCGGGCATCCCCGATTTTCGCAGCCCCGGCGGAATTTGGTCCCGGTTCGATCCGGAGGAATTCACCATCTACCGTTTTCTCGCGAGCGCCGAGACACGTCGGAAACAGTGGAGGATTCTCATTGAGAGCGGTCTGATCGCCAACGCTCCTCCCAACCCGGCACACCTGGCCGTGGCCAAGCTGGAGAAGCTCGGGAAGCTCGACTGTGTCATCACGCAGAATATCGACAACCTGCACCAGAAAGCGGGCAATTCCCCGGACAAGGTCTTTGAGCTTCACGGGACGATGAACTTCGCCAAGTGCCTGGCCTGTTCGCAGCGCTATCCCATGGCGGACCTGCTGGGACGTCTCGCCGAAGATGACGAGTCGCCCCTGTGCCCCGAGTGTGACGGCATCCTCAAGCCCGACGTGATCTTTTTCGGAGAATCCCTTCCCCCCGCGGCGTTGCAGCAGTCCATCGACCATTCCAGGAAGTGCGATCTGCTCATTGTCATCGGCTCGTCGCTGGTCGTCTACCCGGCAGCCTACATGCCCGTCTATGCAAAGGAGGCGGGGGCGGCCGTCGCTATCATCAATCTCACCGTGACGGACTTTGATCATAAGGCTGATGTGGTCATTTACGGAAAGGCCGGAGAAATCATGCCGCTGATCCTGCAGGCGGTGGGTCGCAACCTGGGGGCCGCCGGCGCAATGACGGATCGATAAGGACTGGAGCGTGTGCCTCTTCTTCTGTGCATTCGAAATCCATCCGGTCTACCGGATCATCATCGCGACCAACCGTGACGAGTTCTACGACCGACCCTCACGGCCGGCCTCCTTCTGGCCCGAAGCGCCAGGGCTGCTGGCGGGGAGGGACCTCCAGGGCGGCGGCACATGGCTGGGGATCACGCGTTCGGGGCGGTTTGCGGCTACGACGAACTATCGCGATCCCCGGTCCCACAGAAACGAGGCGCCCTCGCGCGGTCTTTTGCTGACGGACTACCTGCTCGGCTCGGACGCTCCTGTCGATTACCTCGAGAAGGTGAGACGGAAAGGATTGCAGTACAATGGCTTTAACCTCTTCGTCGGTTCGACGCGGGAGCTTTACTACTACTCCAATCGCAACGGGGAAGTCGTATCGCTGACGCCGGGTTTGTACGGCTTGAGCAATCACCTTCTCGACACACCCTGGCCGAAGGTGGCCAGAGGAAAAAAGGCCTTCGGGGACATCGTGTCCCGGCAGGTTGCGCCGGAGCCGGAGGCCCTTTTCAATGTGCTGTCCGACCGCGCCATCATGGAGGACAGCCTGTTGCCCGACACCGGTATTGGGCTCGACTGGGAACGAATTCTTTCGGCACGCTTCATCACGAGCCCCGTGTATGGAACCCGGTCATCGGTACTGCTCTTCGTCGACCGTCAGGACCGGGTTGTTTTCCTGGAACGTAATTTCGATTCCAACCCGGATGCCATCGAAACCACACGCTTCGAATTTTCCGTCACCCGGGACGAGGCAGGCTGAGGCAAAAGAGGTGGAGGGCATTGTCCAGATCGCCGGTATCCGAAGCCTGCAGGAGGCGGAGATGCTTCTGGAGGCCGGCGCGGATTGGCTTGGTTTTCCCTTGAGGCTGGATGTCCATCGTGAAGACCTGACAGCGGAAGCGGTGGCGGCAATCGTTTCATCCCTCGGGATCAGGGATCGAACGGTCCTCATCACCTACCTCGAGGACGCCTCCGAAATCGCAGGGCTTGCCGCATACGTAGGCTGCAGCCGCGTTCAGCTTCACGGCGATATCGCAAGCGGCGAAGCGCAAAGGCTGAAGAACACCGCTCCGGGGCTCTTCCTGATAAAAGCGCTCGTCGTGAGGCCGGGGAATCTGGACGACCTTACGGACACAGCCCGGGAATTCGGGCCCCATGTCGATGCCTTCATCACGGACACCTGGGACCCGCAGACAGGCGCTCGTGGAGCAACCGGCAAAACCCATGACTGGAATGCAAGCCGGCAGATCGTACTGGCCACTCCGAAGCCGGTGATCCTGGCTGGGGGTCTGACCCCGGAAAACTTGCGCCAGGCAATTATCCAGGTCGGCCCGGCCGGTGTCGATGCCCATACAGGCGTTGAGGCGCCCAACGGGATGAAAGACCCCGCCCTGGTGAGGGCATTTATCAAGGAGGCCCGGAGGGCTTTCGCAGTGCTGAGAAGGGAAGATATCCAATCGTGAGCGGGAAGGAATCACAGGCGGGCCGTGCATACAGGGAACTGCCTCGGGTGGGCGTGGGCGCTGTTGTTATCCGGGATGGGAAGATTCTCCTGGTGAAACGGGGAAGCTCTCCGGGAAAAGGACTCTGGGCTCCTCCGGGAGGCCTGGTGGAGCTTGGGGAGACGGTCCGTAAAGCAGCCGAGCGGGAGATCCTGGAGGAGACCGGGGTCACCATTCGGGCGAAGGAGGCTTTCTACATCTTTGACTTCATTGACCGGGACAAAGACGGAAAGATCAAATACCACTACGTCATTATCGATTTTCTGGCGGATTACATCAGCGGCGAGCCTCGGGCCTCCGACGATGCAAGCGAGGTGCGCTGGGTGTCGCCGGAAGAAGTGCCCGGCCTGGCCATCACACCGACGACGAGGAAACTGCTCGGGCAGTTGGGATTCATCAAGTGAAAAGCCGCAAGCCACAAGCCGCAAGCAACAAGGCTTCGGAGCGATGCGAAAGAAAAATTTTTCTATCTCTTGCCTTGGGGCTTGTGCCTTGAGGCTTGAGGCTCAACAAGGGAGGTAAAGAGATGAAAGTTGTCTGGAGCGAGAAGTTCATCGATTCCTATACCATGGATCCGGCGGCGGCATCGGGGCGCATGGAGGCGATACTGGACGTCATCAAGGATAGCGTCAGCTTTGTGGAGGCCAAGCCGGCGGCGGAGGAGGACATCGCCACCTGCCACACGAGCGCCCACATCGCGCACATCCGGCAGATTGGCATCTATGACATTGCGGCGCTTGCCGCCGGCGGCGCCATCCAGGCCGCCGAGATCGGCATGAAGGAGCCCTGCTTCGGACTCGTCCGTCCCCCGGGGCACCATGCGTCGGCCAACAGCTGCTGGGGCTTTTGCTACTTCAACAATATGGCGATTGCGCTGGAGAAGCTCAAGAAGGACGGCAAGATCAAAAAGGCCCTGGTGCTCGACATCGACCTTCATTTCGGCGACGGGACGGTGAACATCCTGGGAAGCAAGGGCTATGTCACCCTCGTCAATCCCTCGACGAACTCCCCTGCCGAGTTCCTGCGGCAGGTCGAGAAACCCCTGACAGCGGAGACGTTTGATGTGATCGCCATCTCGGCGGGGTTTGACTACGCGCGGGAGGACTGGGGCGGTGTGCTCACCGAGTCAGACTATACCGACATCGGCCGGATGGTCCGCGAGACGGCCCGCAAGACCAGCGCGGGGTTTTTCGCCATCCTCGAGGGCGGCTACAACCACCGCGTTCTCGGGCACAACTGCATGGCGCTGTTAAAGGGAATGCGGGAGGACTAAAAAAGAAACGCAAGAGAAGAGATGATCGTCACATTTGATTCGCGAAGGATGATCGCGAAAGGTGACTCTCTTCGGTTGCGTTCATCCGCCTTTCCGGAGAAAGGATCGAACTGCGTGAGATTCCCGCCGATGGAAGTTCATGGAGCGTGATCGCCACGAATCCAGGCAGCAATGAGGTTACCGCTTTCGATTCTGATCATCTGTCCTTGCCCCACCATTGGTGTTGCATCCCGCGACAGAACCAAGCTCTTCACTTGACGCAAAGAACATTGCCAGGACGAACGGTCTCACCTCCTCGGAATCTCATTAAGGCCTAGTGAATGAAACATTCTCATGACCTTATAGATAATCTACAAAATAGATTCGAGCTGTCAATGGCTTTGGCTGATGCGAAATTTTTCAGCGGATGTAGATAGTCGCAAAAGGCTTCATTAATCAGGTCAAATGACCGGAAGTATGAGTAGGTTTAATGCAGGTTCAACTGCAGGAAAGGTGGGCTTGCCTGGTTCTTAAGTAACCTCGACTGTGGACGATTTACTGGTGGGCGGGAAGGGCGATAAAAAGGACAAAATTTGTCTTGAGAAAATTAAATGAAAGGTTTATGTCTTTTTTCACATGACGGCAACCGGTTAATCCTTAACCTCCCCTAACCTTCAAAAAGGGGTATGCCATGAAAAGATAA
>Ga0335071_10006650_pt1 | contig 11927 bp, 10 predicted proteins | sample Lox_Sample_15_FD_206724 | JGI IMG/M metagenome (GOLD analysis project Ga0335071, IMG submission 206724) | Soil microbial communities from Loxahatchee National Wildlife Refuge, Florida, United States - Lox_Sample_1.5 | ecosystem: Environmental > Terrestrial > Soil > Wetlands | place: USA...
GCAGCGAGAAGGAAAAGGAGAAATCCCTATCTCCGAGCCAGAGCGTATCTCATTCCATCCCCGGCGCAGCTTTCACCGGCTTCCGTGGCTTGGCGTCGAGCACGACATCGAATTTCGCACCGCCGAGACGATCGCTATCGCCATCGGTTTCGGCCTGGTTCCACATCCCTGCCATTTCAATATGTCCGGCCGGCTGGACACTTGCTGCTGGCGTCGATCCCGTGTCCGTCGGTTTCGGCTCCTTGTCGGCTGCGGGCTTCTCCGGCTCAGCTTTCGCCGGCTTCGGTACGTACCCCGGAGGTGCCGCGTAGGCCACGTTGTTCAGCACGCGCCGTCTCTTCTCCACGAATGCCCTGATCACCGCTGCGCTCGCGCGTGCTGCGAAATAACCGTGTTCTCCACCTTCCAGCAGTACAGCCACCACGATGTCGGGATCGCGTCGAGGTGATACTCCGACAAACCAGCCGTTGTCCTTGAACTCCGATTTTCCATTCGCCAACCGCGCTTTCAGAGCATTGCTGATGGTTTGAGCCGAACCCGTTTTGCCGCCAAAATCGATTCCTACCAGGTGTGCACTGTTCGCCGTTCCGATCGGCGATACAACGTCCGTCATCGCATCGGTAATGATCTGCCAATTCTCTGGATCGATCGGGACCGTTACTTCGTCCGGATATTTATCCGAAATCTGCTTGTAGAGCGGCTGCCCCTCGGGCGGGAGGTTGTCGTAGGCCACCATGTGTGGTCTGACTAGATGGCCGTCTGAGGCGATGCCCCCGATGGCACGCATCATCTGGATCGGTGTCGCCGCCACCGCGCCCTGGCCGATGCCTACCGAAATCGTTTCCCCCGCGAACCACTTCTGCTTGAAGTTGCGAATTTTCCATTCTTCGCTGGGCATGACGCCAGTTACTTCTTGGGGCAGGTCGACGTGCGTTTTCTGACCGAGTCCAAGCTTGGTCGCCCATTCGGAGATCTTGTCTATGCCAAGCTTTTCCGCAAGCGTGTAGAAGAAGACGTCACAGGACTGGTAGATCGCTTTGGAAATGTCCACCACGCCGTGGGTGCGATGATCTTCAACCACCCAGCATTTGAAATATCGTCCGTAAAAGGTCGCGCCGCCGGGGCAGTTTACGCGCATGGTTTGCGCGATGCCTTCCTGCAGGCCGGCGGTCGCCATGATGATCTTGAACGTCGATCCCGGCGCCAGCTGAGCCTGAATGGTCTTGTTCATCAGCGGCTTGCCTTCATCGGCGAGCAACTGGTTCCAGTACCCCTTCGTGATGCGGACCGCAAATTCATTGGGATCGAACGTCGGGCGGCTCACCATCGCTAGAATTTCACCGGTGTGCGGATCCATAGCAATGATGCCGCCGTTTCGGTCCGCAATGGCCTCTTCCGCCGCGATCTGGATGTCGAGGTCGATCGTGAGCTTCAGCTGCTTTCCCGGCACGGCGGCGACTTCGTCCATCTTGCCGACCACGCGGCCCCGACTGTCCACAACTTCACGGCGGGAGCCGTCTTTCCCCATCAGGATGTCGTTGTATTCTTGCTCGACGCCCGACTTCCCGACGATGTCGCCCGCCTTGTAAAACTCGAACGCCGGCTGGTTCAGCATGTCTTCGGAGACTTCGCCGACATAGCCGATGGCGTGGGCCATGAATCCGTTCTTCGGATACAACCTCCGGTGCTCGCTGATGGTTTCCAGTTCCGGCAGTTCGTTGCGGTGCGATTCGACAAAGGCCAGTTCGTCGGGCGTGATGTCTTCCTTCAGTACCAGCGGCTGATACTGTGGCGTGTTCTTGAAGTGATCCAGGCGGTCACGCACATCGGCGGGATCCATGTGCAGCCCAGAGGCGATTTGATCGACGTCGGCGTAGAGGTCGCGCTGCAAGTCGCGGACCATGAGCACGGATGTGGAGGGGTAGTTATCGACGATAATGCGGCCTTCGCGGTCGAGAATCTTGCCGCGCGGCGCAAGAATCGGCACGGTGCGGATGCGGTTACGCTCGGCCAGTCCGGTGTAGTAATCGCTCCTGGCGATTTGAAGCTGCCACAGCCCAAAACCAAGGATCAGGAAAGCGGCAAGCAGAAAGTACTGGATCCCGGTGATCCGCAGCGTCGAGACTTTGTCTTCGCGGCCAAACGCCATTTTTTCAGGCCAGCTCTCTTAGATACCAGGGCGAGGAACGCTCGATGGCCCACCGCGAGCACATTCGTAATGCCAATTTCGGCCGTGATTTCCAACGGTGCGGCACAGAGGGAATTCTGCCTACAAGTTTAGCAGCTTCTTGGGCCAGAGCAGCGGGGCGAAAGACTTAATCCTTTAGGTTCGGACGCGCAGCAGGTTTGAGAACTTGCTCCAAAAACAGGCGATTGAAATTCAATTCCGCCGGGCCCTTGTGATGCTCAAAGGTTCCCCGCAGGACGACTTCTCCTCCAGAGAGAGCTGCAAACCTCTTGTAAGTTCTGAAAGGAGCATCAGGATCCGGTGTCCAGTATTTCGATTGCGCTATTACGACTTCCCCTGCACAGGCAGACGATTTGAGAACTCGAAGCTCTCCATCACGATCCAGGCTCCCTTTGAGGTTAAGAGTTTTCCCATCGTATGTGTCCGGAGTCCGCAACACTTGGCAGACGTCAAGTGGTGGCGTTTCTTCGTTAAGAACAAAGTTAACCCGAACGGTCGTTCTGGCCTCAACTGGTTTTCCATTAAGTAACACCGGCTTATAAACCCACTGGATCACGGCCTCGCGCGCCGCTTTAATAAAGTATCCTGGAATGCAGGAGTCATCAGATAATTCCAATTGCTTCACATGGCCGTCCTTGCCAATTCTTATCCCAAAGGAGAGCCTTTCCTCTTGCCAGACCTCGATTGCCTGGCGTGGATACACTGGAGTGACCATCCTGATCGGCTGCTCAGTCGTGATCGGCAACTGGTTGCTCATCGGGAGGTAGTCGGTAAGAGAGCAATCCGACTGCGCCTGAGCAAGTGACATCCTAAGAAGCACCGACAAAAGCAATGCGATCCAGGTCTTCACACTCTAATTAGACACCGAGGCAATGAGGATTTGTTTCGACTATTACATTCATAATGACCTTAGTACTCTCGTGGTATAGGTGATTTATGCCCCGCCTTGTTACACACCCCGCGAAACCTGAATGGGGTGTAGGAGAAATTCTGCATATGGAGGGCAATGTCGCCACCATTCTCTTCGAGCACGCCGGACGCAAGACCATCAACCTCTCCTACGTGAAGCTTCAGGATGCCGAAGGGCAGGCTGCCCACCGTCTCGGGGGCGAGATCGCGCAGGTGGCCAACCTCGACATTCACGCCATCCGCAAGCTCTGTGAACAGTGGTATGCCGCGTTCGGTGACTTGGTCGCCATGCACGTCATCAGCGACCTGCGAAAGCACAACTACCTGACTAACGGCACCGCCCGCAACCTGCTGCGCATCGCCCACAATCCGGAAAACAAGCGGGCCCAAGGCCTCGCCCAGCAAATCACAAAGGCGATTTATGGGAGATTGGTAAACCTGGAAGAACTGGCGTAGAGCCCCGCTTGTCTGCTGAGCGAGGGCGCATGGCCGAGTTGAAGGATGACAAGGGTAAGCCGAGCCTGCCTATCCACCAACTACTACTGTTTTATTGTTGTTTGAACTTGTCCAGCACCGCGAACACCACCACCGCCAGCACAGCGTTCGCGAACGCGTCGCGTATCTCACGTCCCCACAGCCACGTCAGGTTCATCCCCACCAGTCCTCGCGCCACGATGATGTAGAGGGCTTCGTGGATCAGGAAGAATCCGAAGGTCATCAGCAGCCGCGAGCCCGGATTCTCCACATCGATCTTCGCGCCCAGAGATGACGCTGCATAGCCGATCACCGACTTCGAAATTCCGTACACGCCCAAAGGCTGGTGCGTCAGCGCATCCTGAAAGATTCCGATGATGGCGCCCGTAAGGCAGCCACTGACCTGGCTGCGGCGCGCGACGGCGAAGAAAATGGTGACCAGCAGAGGCAGGTCGAAGGCATTAAAGAAATGCAGCTTTACCGGGATGAACGCCTGCATCACCAGCGCAAGGAACGGCACACCGATGGTCACTCCCGGACTGAACCGGTAAACCTCGATGCGTTCCTGTTTTGCCTGGACGATCGTCACTGCGGCTGCGTGTCCTTGGTGGTACCGGTTGGGTTAGGCGTTGCGGTCGAAGGCTTGGACGCAGGCACGACCTCGGCCTGCTTCACAGGTTTAGGTTTGTCCGTAGTTCCCGCGGGAGTCGTCGGCTTCGTAGTCGCACCGCCCGAGACGTCGGTCGCCTTAGGCTTGGTGGTGGTTGGGGCAATGGCAGTCCCCGCGGGCTTCGTCAGTTCCGGACTGGGTTTTCCGCTCGCAGCCTCGGCGCCTGTCCCGGGCACACTCTCGATCGGCGCAGGTGGCGCCACTGTCGGCAGCCGCTGCGCCAGGATGTCAATCGCTCGCCGCGACGGCTCGTTGCCGGTCACACCATCCGGCGCGTGTTCGTCGATCTTGGTAATCACCAGGACTTCTTCCAGCGTGTTGAGCGTCGCCGCCGGTCTAACTCGAATGTTAAGGAACAAATCCTGCCCCGGGCTGACCGCCGCCACGGTTCCCACCGGCAAACCCTTCGGGAAAATGCGGTCTCCGCCGCTGGTCAGGATGCGTTCGCCGGGCCCGACCTTCTCGTCGGCCATCACGTTCTGCATCACCGTGCTGCCGTTGGGCGCGCCTTTCAGAATCCCCTGCAGCCGCGACTTCTCAAGGATCACGCCCGCTCCGCTGGTGGGATCGTTGATCAGCAGTACCAGCGACGTCGTTGGAAACGCGCGCAGCACTTTCCCGACGATACCTTCCGGCGCCACCACCGGCATGTCGGGCTTGACGCCATCATTCGTCCCCTTGTCGATGTAGATGGCGCGCGAAAACTCGCTGCCCGTGGTCGAGATAACCTGTGCCGGAACCGTCCCCGAGATGTACTGCTCCTTGAATCCAAGCAACAGTTGCAGCCGGCGCGCCTGGTTGGCGTCCTCGATCAGGCGCACCTGATCCATCTTCATCTGAACGATCTGGTCTTTCAGTTCTTCGTTTTCTTTGCGCACGTTGCGCAGCCAGACGTAGCTGTGCCACTCGTCCGCAATCCAGTCTTCGGTGTGAATGATGCCGCGGGTGATAGGGGTAATCAGCCCGATGGTCCAGACCCGGATCAGTCGCGTGCCGCCATCATCTGGGCGCTTCACCTGAATCGCCAGGCCAAGCACTTGCGCCAGCAGCACCGCCATCAGCACGATGAGGTTGAGAGTATTGCGAAATCGGCTGATGACGTTTTCCATAAAACCAGTCGTTGGTTGTTAGTCGTTGGTTGTTTGGAAACTCGCCTTCAGTTGCTGCCAGCCCCGCGCAACGACAAACCGCGAGACTCACAGACTGACGAACTGACCGACCTCTCTCTACTCGATCGAAATCTTGCGCAGCAGCTTGAAGTCGCTGAGCATTTTGCCCGTGCCCAGCACCACGCTGGCCAGCGGATCGTCGGCAATCGACACCGGCAATCCCGTTTCTTCCCGGATGCGCTTATCCAAATTCTTCAGCAGCGCGCCCCCGCCGGTAAGAACGATGCCACGGTCGCTGATGTCTGCCGAAAGCTCGGGAGGCGTACGCTCCAGTGCCACCCGTATCGCGTTCATGATCGTTGCCACGCATTCGCTGAGCGCTTCGCGGATCTCACTGTCGTCGATGGTGATCGACTTGGGCACGCCCTCAATCAGGTTGCGGCCCTTGATCTCCATCGTCAGCGGCTTCTCCAGCGGATACGCTGATCCAATCTCCATCTTGATCTGTTCCGCCGTGCGTTCGCCGATCAGCAGGTTGTACTTGCGCTTCAGATAATTCATGACGGCTTCGTCCATCTGGTTGCCGGCCATGCGCACCGAGCGTGAATAGACGATGCCACTCAACGAAATCACTGCGATATCCGTGGTGCCGCCGCCGATATCGACCACCATGTTGCCGCTCGGTTCCGTGATCGGCAGTCCCGCACCGATCGCAGCCACCATCGCCTGCTCCACGAGATGAACTTCGCTGGCTTTCGCGCGATAAGCCGAATCCATAACGGCGCGCTTTTCCACCTGCGTGATTTCCGAAGGCACGCCGATCACAATGCGCGGGTGCACCAGCATTTTCCGGTTGTGCGCCTTCTGGATGAAGTAATTCAGCATTTTCTCGGTGACCTTGAAGTCGGCAATCACGCCGTCCTTCATGGGCTTGATGGCAACAATGTTGCCGGGCGTGCGGCCGAGCATCTCTTTCGCCTCTTTGCCGACGGCCTCCACCTCACCGGTATTCTTATTGATGGCTACGATCGAAGGCTCATTCACGACGATGCCTTTGCCTTTGGCATAGACAAGCGTGTTCGCCGTGCCCAGGTCGATAGCCAGGTCGCTGGAGAAAACGCTGAACAGCGAACGCAGGTTGTGGAAGCGTGACGTACCGCCGAAACCGTTCGTTGATGACATACTCTGACTTCTACTCTTTCGCTGAGGGCCGGCCGCGCATGGCCGGCTACTCTCATCTTATTTGATATTCGATGACTACTGCCGGAACGGAAGTCGTGGCACCTGCACCCAGTTCCGTCCGCCAACACCGCCCGGACTCACTGCAATCCTGCTACTTTCATCATGCCAGAAAAGTACCTGGCCGCGAGCGATCAACTACTGGATCACCACTTTTTTCTGCAGCGTCTTCACTCCGCCTTTCGAGTTTTGGGCGGTGATCGTGATCAAATTCTCTCCATTGGGAAGCGGCGGCGTGAAGTACTGGAACGAACCGTCGGTTCCCACCGCCGGCACTTCCTGCCCGTTGACCATGACACGCGCCGTTGCCTCGGTTTTCCCTTTGATCTCAATGACGCGGCCGCGCTGTACTAAGGGCGCCAATTCCAGGGCAATCGCGACGTTATCCGGGCCCTTGCGGATCACGGTAAACCGGTTCTTCTCGCTTTCGATGGAAGTCTGCCCATTAATGTCTTCCGACTGCACCATCCAGTAAAACGCGCCTTCACCCAGGTTGGTGATCTGCGTATCGCTGGTGCCGACGTTCTTATCTATCACCGTCGACGAGAAATAAGGATTACGCGACACTCGCAGGTGATAGCTGACGGCATGGTTTACCGGCGACCACGAGAACTGCACCGGGTCCTTCGGATCGACGATGAAGATCGGCAGCATGTTCGCCGGCGAAATCAGCGTCGGAGGAGCAATCTGCTTCTCCTTGGTCATCTTCGGCGCTTGGCTGGTGAACGATACCTGCTCGTACTCGGTCAACTTCACGTTCTCAACGCCGCGCACGACCTCGCCTTCGCCTCGCTTCACCATGATCTCGTGCTGATCGGCCTTGGGATCGTTGCGCACCATGGCCGACGTATCATGGGAGAAACTTGCCGTAGCTCCGGCGACGACGACTTCGGACCTGGACCCTTGCGCATAAGAACCGGTCGAGAGATCTACCGTGCCGGACGTCAGGTTCACCTTCGTCTCGGTCTGCTGTTGCTCGTTCGCCGAGTTCTCCTCGATGACAATCAGCGAGTCCTGTTTGATGTTGTAACTGGTGCCGTCGGGGAAAACCACCTTCGCCAGACCTTCGGAACTGGTCTGGATAACATCGCCCTTTTCGAGGGGCGTCTGATAGTCCGCCGTAACCCACGCGTTGCTGTTCGCTTTCTTCACCTTCACGGTGCCGTCGATCAGGGTGAAGTTCGCAGTCTGGTTACCAACCGGAGCCCTCTGGTGTACATCTGCCAGCTTGCCCACAGTTACGTCGAAGAGTTTGGTTCCCACGCGCTTGGTCGGCTCTGGGAATACCAGGTAGGTGGAGATTGTAAACAACACCACGACCGCCAGAATCATCAGCAAGACACTGCGATACGTGACGGTTGTCCAACCGATCGTGATCTTCGGACTGTGACTTTTTGGCGGCACCGACAGCTAGTAAACGGAGGTTTCCCAGACTCGCCCGTACGTTACCACATCGCAAGCTGGTAACAATAGGTCGATGCCAGTAGTTTGGGCCTATACAGTTACGTCTTTGGTACTAAGCCCTGCCGAACGCCGGACATGACCGGCAGTTTGGCGGTTTCCAGACGCACTAGCTCCGGTTTAGCGACTGCGATATGGGTGCGGCCAAACCTCCCGTTTATGTACAATGCCATGTTCCACGGGGGAGGAAATAAGCAACATGCGCAAGTCAGTTGTTGCCTTCTTGTTGGTTCTTACATTCGTCCTGATTTTCGCGGGTATTTCCCGATTGGCGGCACAGGGACCAGAGAACGGTGCTGCCGGCGCCAAGAACGCCGCTCCGCCCAAACCATCAGGTCAGGCTGCGCCATCTGGTCAGGTTGCGCGCGGCAAGTACATCGTGGAGGACGTTGCTTACTGCCAGAATTGCCACACTCCGCGCCACGACAACGGCAACTTCGACCTCAACCACTGGCTCCAGGGAGGGCCCTTGTTCTGGCAACCGGCCCATGCGCAACAGGACTATCCGCAACTGGTGCCACGCATCGGAGGCACCATTCCTTCCACCGATGACGAAATGATTAAGCTGCTCACAACTGGAATCTGGAAGGATGGCAAACCTCTGCGCGCTCCCATGCCGCAATTCCGTCTCACCAAGGAAGATGCCCAGGCAGTCGTGGCATACCTGAAGACGGTCACGGCACGGCAGACGCCCGGAGCAGTGCAGTAACAATCTCCGACAGTTCGATAGGGGCAACGAGATGGTCGCGCCCCTTTTTTCTAAGTTTTCGGGATCTGGTATGGCGCCTCGGCCGAGTCATTCGCCGAGAACTCATAACTGAAAATCCAGGACTGGACTTTCAGTCTCCTGGCTCGCTCGCCAGCTTCGCCGCCACTTTAACGCCGCTCAATCCGTTGACGTACTTCGCGATCCCTTTGTAGAGGGAATCGGCGATCTTCTGCCGGTACTCGGAGGTTTCCAGCTTCTTCTCGTCGGTGGGATTCGAGATGAACGAAATTTCCGCAAGGATCGACGGCATGTTGGCACCGATCAGCACGATGAAGGGAGCCTTCTTCACGCCACGGTCGCGGATGGCCGGGCTCTTTGACGCCAACCCGGAGTGTAGCGAAGACTGTACATCCACCGCTAGTTCGCGCGATTCCTCGATCTTCTCTTTGAGCGCGATCTTCTTTACCAGGTCTTGCAGCTCGTGGATTGACTGCTCCGACACCGCATTTTCGCGCGCCGCTACTTCCAGCGCATCGCGTGACGAAGTGAAGTTGAGATAGTAAGTCTCGACACCTCGCGCCGATGCATCGCTGCTTGAGTTGGCATGTATCGAAATGAACAAATCCGCCTGCTGCTGGTTAGCAATTGCGGTTCGTGTTTCTAGCGGAATGAAGGTATCGTCTTCACGCGTATAAACCACTTCAGCGCCGAGCCGGTTTTCCAGCAGCTTGCCGAGCTTCAAGGCAACATCGAGCACGACGTCTTTCTCATAGACGCCATCGGGGCCAATCGTTCCCGTATCGTGCCCGCCGTGACCGGCATCGATAACGATCCGTCCGATCTTCAGTCCTAACGCGCGAATCAGCGAGCGGTCACCGTCGCTGGTGGGCTGCGCCTCGCGAACTTTCGAGTCGGCCAGCTTGTCCGGAACCGGATGCTTCTTCGTACTGACATGACGAGGCGTTTCATCTTTCACTGTGGTCGTCGGAACCGGTGGCGGCGTCAACTTCGCCGTGGTCTGCGCGTCGCTCGGGTCGTCATTCTCGACGATCTTCTTCACCGGGGCGGCAGGCTGAGTCGCCGCCTTCGCCTCAACCACCGGCGGCTTGTCTTCCATTGCAGTCTTCACTACGGGAACGTGCGAATTCACCGCCGACTCGATCGTCTTCGCCGTCGGCGCTGGTTCAACCTTGGCCTCCGACGGTTTTATCTCGACCGGCTTTCTATCAGCTTTCTTTTGCGTCTCAACGCTGGCCGATTCCGGCTTAGCAACTTCCTTCTGCGCTGGTTTTTCCGCCGGAGCAGCTTTCGCCTCCTCGGCAGGCGTTTCTGTCTTCGAGGTCTGCGCATGCGCGACCAGCGTCGTCGGGTGCTTGCCGTGAATGTCGATCACCAGCCGATACGGATTCGGTACCAGGAACGCCGAATACTCCGACACATCGTCGCCGACTTCCAGCACCACGCGCGTCAATCCCGGTGCAAACTGCGCAACGCGAATCTTCTTCAGATATCCATCATCGACATCAAAGCTCTTGCCCTTCAAGGTCGCCGATAACCGCGTGTCTTTCAGATCGAAGTAGATGCGATCCGGACTTGGAATCCGTCCCGAGTCGTACTTGACTTCGTTCTCGAGGTCGATAGCGATCCGCGTGTAGTCTGGCGTGGACCAGTGACGGATCCCCGTGACCAGCGCCTTCCCATGATGAGCTTCGCCCGGTGTTCCGGGCGCATTCGAAGCATCCGACTCAAATGCCACCTGCTTCAAGTCGCCCGACTTCACTTCCGGCGATTTCAGATCCCGCACCGGCTCAGTTTCAGAGGCTTTCGTTTCTGCTCTGTTATCCCGGTTGTTCTTGGCTGCGTTCTTGTTGGTTTGGGCGGCCGTGGCTTCGTCAATTTCCTTCAGTGCCTGCCGGGCGTCGGCAACCTGCTCGCTATGTGGATACCGCTTTACGTATTCCTCGAACGCGTCCTTCGCTTTCGCGTTATCGCCGATATCGTCTTTATAGATCTGCCCGATTGTGTACAGTGCCTGCACCCGGTACTTGCTGCCCGGATATTCCTTGCGCAGAAACCCATATTGGCCGACGGCTTCTTCCAGGGCGTGCTGGCTCTTGAAGGCCTGGCCTTCTTCGGCCAGAAGTTCGGCGACGGCTTCCACCGCTGAATCTGCTTTGCTCGATGACGGCGCGACGTAGTACACCTTGCGATAGGCGTCGATGACTCTCAGATAGTCTTTTTGCTTGCGCTGCGCTGCCGGCTTCTGGTTCAACTCCTCGCGCATTTGCTCGGCCGTGTCGAACTGTGTGCGGGCGATCTCTTTCTTTTCCGATACGGTGCGCGCAGAGGTAGGTACCGCCAAGGTGCACGACAACACCAGCGCAAAGAGCGCGATTCCGCAGCCTGACTTTCGCGAACCCATGGGAGCCTTATTGTTACTGCCGCTCTTTTCAGAGCATGCTATTCCGTGTTGGAGATCCTGAGATTCCCGTTGGCATCACGCGTCATCCGGATCGGCGTCGAGGAAGTCGCGTATATCTTCGACCCCTTCGAGGTGCCGTAGATATCCGTGATCTTCTTCACGTAATCGCGCGTTTCCGTATAGGGCGGAATGCCGTTGTTCCGTGTCACGGCGCCTTCACCGGCGTTATAAGCTGCCAGGGAAAGCTCCACATTGCCGTTGTAGTTGTTCAACAACGACTTCAGGTGACGTACGCCAGCATCCACGTTCTGTGCGGGATCGAACGGATTCTGCACGCTTAGCTGCCGCGCGGTCTGGGGCATCAACTGCATCAGGCCCATCGCCCCTGTTCGCGAAACCGCGTGAGCGTTGAAGTTCGATTCCACCTTGATCACCGCCCGTACCAGGTTCGGATCCACACCGTGCCGTTGCGCGGCTTCTTCAATGGCCTTGTCGATCGCCGCCGAAGAGACCACATACCCGTTCGCGAGCTGCCGGTAGTTTGGATTCACTTCAGCTACCTTCTTGCTGCTTCGGGGTTGCGCATTCACATAGCTGGCCACCTCGGCCGCGGCATTTCTTGCGGCATACATCGCCGCCGCGGAAGGCCGTGGCACCGGTTTCCAGCATTTCTCGGTGTTGCTCCAATAGATCAGGCGTGTGCTGTTGGAACGCTCCTCCGCGGCGCGAAGTACCGCTTTTTCCTG
>Ga0335071_10006651_pt1 | contig 11926 bp, 7 predicted proteins | sample Lox_Sample_15_FD_206724 | JGI IMG/M metagenome (GOLD analysis project Ga0335071, IMG submission 206724) | Soil microbial communities from Loxahatchee National Wildlife Refuge, Florida, United States - Lox_Sample_1.5 | ecosystem: Environmental > Terrestrial > Soil > Wetlands | place: USA: Florida...
AATCATCCCCTTCCGATATTCCTCCGACGAGGAGCGAGATCCCCTTGCTCAGATCGAGAAGCGGTGCAAGGCTTGACGGCGGACTGGACGGCCTGAAGCAGAGTTCCCAGTGCATGTCCTTGACCGAGTACCCCGTCAGACTGAGCTCCGGGAACACTGCGAGCTTTGCGCCCTGAGCACGCGCGCGCTCCGCGAACGCGGCGTGCGTCTCGACGTTCTTTGCAATATCGCCGAGGACAGGATCAATTTGTGCGAGGGCGAGACGGGTGGTCATTCGGATAGATCGAACATACGGATGTCACGGATGTAGGGAATCGTCTTGTCGCTCTTGAGTTCCTTGAGCTGGGAGATCTTCTTCTCGATCCGCTGCAGGTTGTCTCTGATGATCACCAGATACGACGTGAGTCCGTCGTTGGTGTGCGCCTCCATGAGCTGGTTCACGCGGAGGGCCATCACGTCGAGGGGGCCGCGGAGATCCGTGGTCATCTTCCCCACCATTTCCTGGATCGCCTCGAGGCGCTTTCGTGTCACCTCCAGGCTCACCCGTTGTTCTTCGAGCCGTTGCTGCTCGATCACTTTCAGGATGGTCCCGGGGAGCACCGGCGTCGTTGCGTCCTCCTTCAGGAGATAGTCGGCCACCCCGAGCTTCAGCACTTCGACGGCAAGATCGAAATCCTTGTTGACCGTAAGAAAGATGATCGGAACGTTGACACCCTGCGACCGAAGCGATTTGGTGATCTCCAACCCGTTCTGGCCGGGAAGAAAATAGTCCATCAGGATCACGTCGAACGGGCCGTCGTTCCTGACTGCGGCTTCCGCGCTCACGCTGTCCCCGCGCCACGTCACGGTGAATTTCTGGGGTTGGTGCCTCCGGAGAAACACCTGCACCAGCGTGGCGAAATCGCGATTATCGTCGACCAGGAGAACCTTGATGGTGCTTGACGACTCCATAGCCCTATTTAGCCGTGGTGGTTGTCCGGCGCGGAACGGAGAAGGAGAAGCGCGTCCCTTGTCCGACAGTGGAATCGACCCAGATCTTCCCGCCGTGTCGCTCCACGATCTTTTTGACGATCGTGAGGCCGGCGCCTGTTCCCGGGAAGACTTCTGCCGGGTGCAGTCGCTGGAAAATGACGAAGATCTTCTCGAAATATTCCTGGGGAATGCCGATGCCGTTGTCCGCGATACAGAACGTATAAAACTCCCGCGAAGTCTCCACGGAGATGGTCACACGCGGGTGTTCGCTATTGTTGAACTTGATCCCGTTCGATATCAAATTCCGGAAGACCAGTCCCAGTTGAGTTCCGTTGTAGTGGACCGACGGGAGGGAGTCGGGAACCTCCACCGTAGCGCCGCGTTCCCGGATGCGGTATTCGAGGTCGCGGAGAACCGCGCTGACGACCTGCTTCGCATCGACCGTCGAAGTTTCGTAGCGCGCCCGGCCCACCCGGGACAACGTCAAAAGATCATCGATCAAACGCTTGAGCCGCTCCGTTGCTTGAACGATCGAGCGGAGGTAGTCGACCGCCTCGGCATTCAGTTCGCCGGCGAACTCTTGCTGCACGACGGTGCTGTATCCTTCGATCGTGATCAGCGGCTCTTTCAGGTCGTGCGAAACGACGTACGTAAAATCGTCAAGGTCGCGGTTGCGCGCCTCGATTTCGGCCGCCTTCTCCAGCGTATCTTCATACAGGACAATACGATCGAGCGCTATGCCCGCCAAAGTACCAATACTTTGCGCGAGACGCAAGTCGCTCTCCTCGAAGGATGCATCCGACGATCGGCAGACCGTAAATACGCCGTGCATGAGATCTTTGCCACGCACACTGACCGCAATACACTGACGGGAATCGCCTTCCCCCTCGTGGATCCCCTCACCTCTATCGATCAGCAAGCGGTCCTGTTCCCGGATCTCCGAAGGTAAGAGGCGCCCGCCGCCTGTCACGAACACGCGCGACGCGCGGAGTGCACCGTCATTCCCCGTTGCCGCGTACACGAACCGATCGTACTCGACGGAGTGGAGGACCTCTTCCGCGATCACGGCGATGACATGTTCGCTGTCCAGCGCTCCCGCGAGCGACTCTCCCACCTTCGAAAGCGCCTGGACGCGATGCACCTGGGCCTGAATTTCGCCGTACAAGAGAGCATTCTGCACTGCAGGCCCGAGCTGATCCGCGATCGGCTGCAGCACGCTGATGTCGTCGGGGGCAAACATCGTCTTCGTCTTTCCCGCGAGCTCGAGCGTGCCGATCACTCGTTCCTTGAGGATGACCGGGATGCTCATGTACGATGCGAATCCCGAGAAATAGCCGGGAAGCGTGTCACCGCTTTCATCCATATCGTTGTAGAGCACGGGCTCCCGCGTCTCGATGACCCTCTGCGCCGGCGTTCCTTCAACGGCCGCTGTATTGCCCGGCACCGGCCGGCCAGACCCTTCCGGCGTGAAACTCGCCACGATCTCGAGCGATTTCCCGTCCTTCGAGAGAAGGTCGAGCACGGCAACGTCGCAGGGAACGATGGCAATGATCTCCGCCGCAACCACGTCAAAAATAGCCGTGATGTCGAGCGAAGCATTCGCCGCGCTGACAATCCTGTTGAGCATCACGACCTGGCGGTTGGTGCGGGCCAGCGTATCGGAGAGAGTCTTCCGTTCCGTGATGTTCCTCGCGATGTTCAACATCGCGTAAGGTTCACCGGCGGCGTTCATGAGAAGCGACGTATTCAGGCTGATGGCCAGACGCCGTCCGTCGCGGGCCACCCAGTTCATGTCGAAGTCACGAAGCGATTTCTTTTCCCGCAGCGCGGTGATCCATCGCATGATCGTCCCGTATTCCTCATCCAGCAGCCAGGGATAGGGAAGATGCATGCCGATCGCTTCGTGGCGGGAGTATCCTGTGAGCCGCGTGAACTCCGTGTTCACTTCGGCGATCTTCCCTTGCAGGTCGGTGATGCTGAAGGCATCTCCCATCTTGTCGATCACTGTCGCCATGATGGCATCCGACCCGGCGATGGTCACCGGGGCATCCGCGTCCCGCGGGTGCTTGTCCGCCTTTGCGGGACGCGACTCCTCGAGAATCTCTGTTATGTCGGTCACGAGACCGCGGATCGATGACAATCGTCCCTCGCCGTCGAACGAGTACCGGAAGTGGTCCCGCACCGTGCGTGGCTCCGCCTTCCCCTTCGGCAACATCCGGTACTGTACCTCCCCTTCCTTCTCCTCCGAGTGCTGTTTGCCGATCCGTGCGGCGTATGACGTACGATCATCCGGATGCACGCATTGCCGCCACAGATCCGGGTTCCGGTAAAATTCCACCGGTTCGTGACCGAGGAGCACCCTGACATTCCCCGTGAGAAGCACGAACGCTCCGTCAGCTCCGAGCTCATACGCGACCCCGGACAGCGAGTCGAGGAGCACGCGCTCCCGGTGTTCATTCTCGCCAAGCTTCGTGTAGCGCACGGCGAAATCCACCGCTTCCCCTGCTTCACGGGAGAGTCGCTCCTGAAAAGCCTGAGTCAGTTCGGACGCATCGATGGACTTCCGAGAACAGAGCAGGAGCATGCCACGCAGGGAGCCGCGAGCAGCAAGCGGGAGGTACACCATGGTTCGGAATCCCGCGGATTCGAAGAGGACCTTGTACGGAAGATGCGCCGGGTAGTTTTCAAGCTGGAGATGAAGCGGCGCCTGCGTGCGCGCCACGAACCCGGTGATCCCCTCCTGGAGCGATTGCGATTCCAGCGTACCAAAGGCCGTCTCCGGGATGTTCTCGACCGCCGCAACGTGCAAGGAGCCGTCGGGCGTTACGGCTTCGTAGCCGATACCGGCATCAAGGCCGAGATATTTCAAAGAAGAGAAGAGCAAGGCGCGTATGCATGCCGCGGGCTCCAGCTCGACCCTGCCCGCCGCCAGGATCTTCTCAAGACGTCCGTGCTCGTCAAGCTTCTCCCTCAACTCCTGGGTCGACGTCAGCTTCCCGGTGACATTCCGAAGGTAGGCTATTCCTGCGGGCTCATCGTTGAACAGGATCCGCTGGACGGCCGCCTCCAGGCGGAGCGGTTTCCCCTCTCGCACAGCGATGGAGAATTCAAACGTGTCACTCTCGCCCGTTTCAAGGCTCTCCGCGCCCAACCGCGAAGGGACGGCGCGGCGATCGCGCGGCACGATGAAGTCGGCGATCGGTCTGCTGATTCCCTCCTCTGCGGTCCCGAGTCCGAAGAGGGAAGCGCAGCCCCGATTGAACCAGAGAATCTCCCCCTGCCGCACGACGAGCGACGGGGCGACGTCCACATCGGCGATCGCGCGGAGCGACGCGGAATTCTGTTCGAGTTCCCGGATTCGTTGCTCGCGCCTTGTGTTGTCGAAGATGGAAACAAGCACCGCGTTTCGGTCGCCGCCTGAGATCCTGTTCGCCACGATATCGATGAGACGCGAGGAGCCATCAGCGAAACCGAGCCGGATTCCCGTGAGTGTGCGCTCCGCCGGACCATTCGCGTCGCCAACATGACCGAGCGACCGTCCGACCGCAGCCAACTCGCGACCGAACAATTGCTGGAACGTCGGATCCGCATTCCCGGCGAGCGTGCCGGCAAACAGCTCACGAAAAGCATGGTTCGCCTCCTTGAGCTTTCGACCGGCAAAGACGGCCTGCGGCAGCGGAGAGGTCTGGAACCGCCTTGCGGCTTCTTCGACCTGAGCCTTAAGTTCTCGTTCCGACTTCCTGACCCCGGTCGCCTCATGCATCGTCGCCACAGCAAGATGGGACTGGAGAAGCGTTCCGGCAATATCCACAGAGATCGTTTCTCCACCCTGCCGACGCAAGGTGATGCGGTCGGATACTTTCCTGCGTGTCAGAAGCAAGGCCAGAAGCCGAAGAGCATGCCGGAGATCGGCAGCGTCGACGTACTCCCGGAATCCTGTCGCCTGGAATTCATCTACCGACATGCCGAGAATCTCAAGTGCCTTCCGGTTGGCTTCCTTGTACGTTCCTTGCGGATCGAAGAGAATCATGCCTTCGCCGGCGTCGACAAATGCACGACGATACAATTCCCGGAGGGCATCAGATTCTGGAAACTCTTTCCCTGGGACCGGGAGGAAGGGTCCGGAAACTTTGAACGTCGTCTCCGAAACCTTCACGGGTCTTGGAAGCCGCGACAAGGCGTCGCACCCGGGAGGAGCCTTCGCAAACTGAAGATACAGCCACGGTCCGACAGCGAACACCTGAATCTGGATCGTTGCGTTTTCGAGGAGATCGCCGAACTCTCCTGAGGAGACCAGCCGTTGCGGGACGCAGGCGATCGCGGAGCAGCGAATCTTGTGAAGGCCCGAGATGGTCTCGTGGAGGAGTCGGCCCGCTAGGCGCGGCCGGGCCATCCAGTCGGGAAGAGTCCCTGTCGCGTCGAGGAGGAACGTGTTCGAAGTGGGGAGGCTTTGAATACTGCTCTTCAATGCGGCAGCAGTGCGGTGTGCGCCGGGGAAAACGATCGGGGAACCTGGAAGACTTCTCTGTTTCGAAGGATGATTGACCGCAGCAACTGCCGCAGCGAATCCCTGGACAAAGGGGGTCGGGTCAAGATGATCGGGGATAACGCATACCGTCGTGCCCGCCGGAGGGAGAATGCGTAGGATATCCTGCGGCGTCGACAATTCGACAGTTAGAATGTCATCGTTCGGAGTTTCCAAGGAAGCCATGAACACCATGCGAGAGCCGGTCTGACCGGGCGGCATCACCAGCCGCCGCTCGCACCTCCGCCGCCGAATGATCCCCCGCCGCCGCTGAACCCTCCGAATCCTCCTCCTCCGCCAAATCCGCCGCCTCGTCCGCTCCCCCACCCGCCCCACATCATCGGGCCGAATCCCCCGAAGAAGGTTCGCCGGGGGCGAATGATATTTCGGATGAACGCAAAGACAACGAAGAACAGCACGACGAACGGGATGATGTTGCCGGTTCGTTCCTGGCGACTCTTCTTTTCTGCTTTGTACTCGCCCCTGGTCGCGAGCATGATCGCGTCAATGCCGGCACTGATCCCCCCGAAATAGTCCCCGTCCCGGAAGCGGGGCGAGATCTCGCGTCGGATGATCTGCCCGGACAGTATGTCGGGGAGGGCCCCTTCCAGTCCGTAGCCAACCTCGATCCGCATCTTCCGATCATCCTTGGCGACAAGCAGGAGCACTCCGTTGTTCCGGTCCTTTGCGCCGATCTTGTTTTCTTCCGTGACCTTAAGCGAATAATCCTCGATCGCCTCGTCCCCGATGGTTGGGACCATCAGCACTACAACCTGATTGGACGTTGAATCGTCGAAGGCCCGAAGCCTGGCACTCAGGAGGTCCACCTGTCCGGCGTCGAGAGTGCCGGTCAGGTCGGTCACGTAACGGGTGAGCTTGGGAACCTGGGCATCGTCGGCAACAGCGACGAGGACACAACCGAGTAGTGCCGCGATCAGGAATCGGATTCTCATCGGAGAAGGAAACTTGGATTTACACTGGAATTCAAAAAGGCCAGGAGAAGGAAGTAGAACGTAGGAAGTAGAAAGAAAGAATCGCATCATCTTTCTTCCTACGTCATTCTTTCTACTTCCTACTCTTGGCGTTTCTTGTTAGAAGCTGACCTTCGGCGCGTTTTCCGCACCTTCCTTGGCCTGGAAATACTGCTTCTCATGAAACCCCGTGATGCCGGCGATCATAGAAGCCGGGAACCTTCTGATCGTCGTGTTGTAGTTCTGAACCGTCTGATTGAACCTCTGGCGTTCGACGGCAATGCGATTTTCCGTGCCTTCGAGTTGGGTCTGGAGCGCCATGAAATTCTCGTTCGATTTCAGGTTCGGGTAATTCTCCGAAACGGCGAGCAGACGGGATAGTGCGCCGGAAAGCTGGTCCTGGGCAGCCTGGAACCGCTGGAATGCTTGCGGATCGTCCAGCACCTCCTTGGTGACGGTGATTTGTCCCACTTTTGCGCGAGCTTCCGTGACACCCAGAAGCACATCCTTTTCCTGCGTAGCGTATCCTTTGACGGTGTTCACCAGGTTAGGGATCAGGTCCGCACGGCGTTGATATTGGCTTTCCACCTGACTCCAGGACGATCGGACGCCCTCATCCAGAGAAACAAGAGAGTTATAGACGCCCAGGCCCCAACCGACCAGAACGATTGCGACAAGAGCGATGACACCGACGACAAGAGCCGCAATAAGGCATCCACGTGATTTCATTTCTACTCCAGAAGGTTGCGTGGAAGAATAAGGGGGTACCTGTGCAAAGTACCAAAATCACGGCCTGGATTCAACAACAAAAGGAAGCCGGGCGGCTTCCTTTTGCTATTGTTCTGCATTTGCGATCGACGAGGCGATCAAAGCTTGTAGGAGATCCCTGCGGTGAGGATGCCTGCGCCGTAGCCGAGCTCGGCGAACACGCCGAACTTGGGAGAGAAGTAGTACCGGCCGCCGACAAACGCGCCAAACAGCATGTAGCTGGCTGATGCGCTGGAATAGTACGGCTGAGCCTGGGATCCGTTCCACGAAGCGGAAACAACGTTGTACCCGAGAAGAATGCCGGCGTACGCATCGATGTTCTTGTTGTCCTCGAGGAAATGGTATGCGCCGCGTGCACCGATCACGATATACGTGTACTTCCAGCTATAGCCGAATCCGAAATCGTCAGTCGAGCTGGCGTATCCGACAATTCCACCCACGGAAATCTTCGGCACGTCGAGACCATAGTCGAAGCCCAGGCTGATCGTGGGCATGCTCGTGGATCCGTACAGCCCTCCGAGACCACCAAACCCGATTCCCGCCGACACGACCTTGTCCCCTTTGTTGTACGCGTTGGATTGGGCAAACATCGGTGTGGCGACCAGGACAAGACAGAGAAGCATCGCAAGAATTGCAAGCAGTTGTTTCATTGCAATTTCCCTTCGGGAACGTGAATTGATATGGATGGATTATTGGAGACGCGATTTCGCCTGACCTAATTACCCGCGCAAATCGGCCACACACAAGGGCAGGGGTTCCCCCATTAGGTTGAGGTGCCGTATGGTAATGAAAAATATAAGATTTGTCAAGACGGGGAAGGCTTGACTGACGTTCGGTGAATCCTTATCATGAAAAAGCGACACCCCCCCAATCGCAATCATCAAGAACGGCCGAGGGAACAGGCCCGAGGACGCCGTAGCAACCAGTCTGCGCACATTTGGCCAGATGCTGGTGCTAACTCCTGCCCCACTCCGGGGACAGATGAGAAGAAGACGCAGACATCTTCCGATGCCTCTTCTGATCATCAGAAGGGGCATTTTCGTTCATCTCAAGGGAGATCTGCATGCGATTCACAACGTGTACCGTGCACTCGGGCGTCGACAAGGACGCCACCTTCAATAGTGTTACCACTCCGCTGTATCAAACCTCGACCTTCCGTTTTCTCGAACCCGGAAAGACGTCGGGCTACGACTACACGAGGACGGCGAACCCTACGCGAACAGCCCTCGAGGAAAATATCGCCGCGCTGGAAGGCGGGCTTTCAGCAGCCGCAGTGGCGACCGGGATGGCGGCGGTCACCACTGCCCTTCATTTCCTGAAGTCCGGAGATCATCTCCTTTGTACTCACGACTGTTACGGAGGGACGGAGCGAATCCTTCGTCTCTACCGGGAGCAGTTCGGGATCGAGGTGGAATGGATCGATATGTCTGATCTTGCAGGCGTTCGACGTGCAATACGCCCGACGACCCGGGGGATCTGGATCGAGACGCCCAGCAATCCCCTTCTCCGGGTAATCGACATCGCCGCCCTCACTGCCCTGGCCCATGGGCATGGAGCACTGGCGTTCATCGACAACACGTTCCTCTCTCCGTATTTCCAGCGTCCGTTCGAATTCGGCGCGGACATCATCATCCATTCAACGACGAAGTATCTCAACGGCCATAGCGACGTCGTGGGTGGCGCCGTCGTCGTCCGTACGCCTGCGCACGCGGAACGACTCCGATTTCTCACCAACGCTCTCGGTCAAGGTGCTTCCCCCTTCGATTGCTGGCTTGTTCTGCGCGGCATCAAAACGCTCGTTCCAAGGATGAAAGCTCACGAGCACAACGCCGCAGCGGTCGCAGAGTTTCTGTCAGGTCATAGAAATGTCCGGAAGGTCTTCTATCCCGGCCTGCCGGATCACCCGGGACATGAACTCGCGAAACGTCAACAGAAGGGGTTCGGCGGAATGGTGTCGTTCGAAGTCGATGGTGGGGAAAAAGAGGTGAACCGTGCACTTCGAAATGTGCACATATTTACACTTGCCGAATCGCTGGGCGGTGTGGAATCCCTCGTTGAGCACCCGGTGACTATGAGCCACGGATCGATGGAGCCGGCTCGTCGCGACGCAGCCGGGATCAACGCGAGAGTGTTACGGCTTTCGGTTGGGATCGAAGATGAAGCGGACTTGCTGGAAGATCTGGAGCAAGCGCTGAACTTTTAGACACCGCGCCCTGTGCTTCCCTTCTCCCAATCTCTCTGTCTCCCCCTCCATGCAAAGAGATGGGGAGAGGGGGAAAACGGAGAATTGATGATCATGGATACTCCGGTGCCGCCAGTCCCTGCAGCGTGAGGTGGCTGCCTCCGGTCATATCGAACACCACGACGTCGTTCCTCCCTGAACGGAGCCAGACTCCCGGCACATAGAGTCGATGCTGGGGGCCGACATTCCAGAACCTTCCGATGTTTTTTCCATTGACCCAGACCGCCCCCTGATTCCACGACGACATGTCGAGAAAAGTATCCCCGGGCTTGTCGATCGAGAACGACCCGCGATACACCTTCGGGCCTGCAAGGGTGTCGGCCGCGTGGAATTGGAGAGAAGAGAGGTAGGAAGGTTCGAACGGCAAAAGATACACGTCCCAATTCATGAGGGTCACCCCGTCCAGCGTGACGCGTTCCGTTATTCCTTTTCGGTCAAGCAATCGCGCTCCGAAATTCACTCGGCCGAACGCGCACACGAGAATGTCCAGACGATGCGATGGTGGTTCCGTCCGCGGCACATCGATCGACGATTGCCCCTTCGTCCGATCGAGCGTCCCCAGAATTTTCCCGTCCAGCATGACGAGGGCAATGTCGTGCGGCTCCGTGACCGTGAGTCTGCCGGCATGGGGCCCAATCAGATTGGTGCGATACAGGATGTACCCGAACGATTGACCGTAATGCTCCATGCTCGCGGGCTGCACCGCGTGAATCGGCCGTGGAAGATTCTCCAGCAATGCAGCAGATTCACCGAGCGGAAATGACGCGACAGCGATGAGCGGACGTGGAGGAGCGGGCGACATCCCGGCGGTGTCGGGCGTGATCGCAGCCCTCATCGCAAAGTACTTTGCTCGCGGCCGGCCTGTCTCATCGACGGGCGCATCGTAGTCGTAACTTGTCACGTCGGGTTCGAAAACTTGCTGGTCGTTGGCTCCGGCCATCCAGCCGAAGTTCGTTCCCCCATGGGCCATATAGAGATTGAAGGACTTCCCCGTGGCGATCATCCACCGGAGATCTTCGAGCTGCCGTTTCGTGTCGGCGGTTCCCCACAGCGAGTCTCTCCAATGCGTGAACCACCCGCACCAATATTCGCCACTCATCTCCGGGACGCCGGGTCGGAATGCCTCAAGCTCCTGGAATGCTTCTTTTGCATCACCGCCAAAGTTGACCACGGGAATGATTCCCCCGACCGTCCCCGCTTCGAGAAGAGCACGAGATGGGCCGTCCGAAGTGTAGAAGGGAACAGTGAACCCCGCCTTCCGGAGATACGTGGCAATCGTGCGCGTGTAGTTCGTGTCGTTCCCAAAACTGCCGTACTCGTTCTCGACCTGCACCATCAGGATTGGTCCACCATGGTCGATTTGCAGAGGAACAAGCTCCTTCGCCAGTCGGTTGATGTATTCCCGCACTGCGTGAAGATAGCGCGGATCCATGCAACGCACTTTGATGTCCGGCTCTTTCAGGAGCCAGGGAGGAAGACCGCCGAAATCCCATTCCGAACAGACATACGGGCCCGGGCGGATCAGGACGTGAAGCCCTTCCTTCTGGGCGAGACGGATGAACGCCGCGACATCGTTCCCACCGGTGAAGTCCCATTTCCCCTGCTCGGGTTCGTGGATGTCCCAGAAGATGTACGTGCATATAGTGTTGAGCCCCATCGCGTGTACCGTGTGAAGCCGCTCACGCCAGTACTCCCGGGGGATCCGTGCGTAATGGATCTCGCCCGAGTGAACGAGGAAGGGCTTCCCATCGAGCAGGAAGGTGTTCCCGGCAATCTGAAACGATCCAGCGACAACAGGAGGCGTCGGGCGAAGGAGCAACAAGAGGAAAGTGAAGCCGAGGAAGAACGAGTGCTTCATGGATGTTCCTGAAAGTTCCGAAAGGATCGAACCTAAAAGTACGGTCGAACGGAAAACTCCGCCCCGACTTCCCGGGCAATCGCCATCGCCTGCGGCTTCTCGATTTCGGGGATGTCCACGATCGTGAGGACGACTCGCGGAAAAAGCTTCACGGCTTCACGGGCAAAGTCGAGCATCGCATTGAAAAACGTCGGACCGTTGAGGCGCATGAGCCGCCCGTACTCTTCAGGATCGGTTGCGTTCAGACTGATGGACATCGCATCGATCAACCCGACAAGCTCAGGCAGGATATTCCGTTTGTTGATGACGTTCCCGTGTCCGTTGGTGTTGAGCCGAGTTCTCCCTCCACGCTGTTTCACCCAGCGCGCGACCGTCTTCATGTCCTCAAGCCGGATGGTGGGCTCACCGTAGCCACAGAAAACGATCTCCTTGTATCGGGTGGGATCGCCGATCTCGGCCATGACCTCCTCCGCGGTCGGCTCCTTTTCGATCTTCAGGTTGATTCCTTTGATGATGGCGTCGCCGCCGCGATCGCAAAAAATGCAATCGGCGTTGCATCGGATTGTCAGATTCACATAGAGCGCGTCCCG
>Ga0335071_10006653_pt1 | contig 11924 bp, 10 predicted proteins | sample Lox_Sample_15_FD_206724 | JGI IMG/M metagenome (GOLD analysis project Ga0335071, IMG submission 206724) | Soil microbial communities from Loxahatchee National Wildlife Refuge, Florida, United States - Lox_Sample_1.5 | ecosystem: Environmental > Terrestrial > Soil > Wetlands | place: USA...
TGGCGACCTCCATGACCAACGACCCTCGCCCTGCGTGACGCGGCGCGGGCAGGCGCCTCCCTGCAGACCCGTGGGGTCCCTGCACAAAGATGGGCCTAGCGCCGCTCGAGAACGTTGTTCAGGACTACCGCCAGCCTTGCGCCGGCAAGAGCCACCCGGCCCTCGGCGGCGAGCTTCGCCGACTTTCGGTAGCCCGGGGTCATCTGGTAGGGACCCGCGCCCGGCCCGATGGGAGAGGCGTAGACGGTAGACTTGGCGAGAGCGACGCTCTCGGCGATCCAGTCTCCCTCCCGAAGGTCGTCCGCGCCCTTTGGAGGAGCAAGGCCGAGACCGTTCGCGGCCCTGAGCGCAGAGTCGGGGCTCCTGCTCGTGCCGAGAATGTCGTCCCAGAAGGAGTGAAGCTCGCCACGGCATGGCCTCGCGCACAAGAGGACTCGGTTACCCCCCTCGTCACCGTGAGGAAGGTCCTTCGTGAACCGAGAGGTCGCGTGGAGGGGCTGGTGCACGTCCCCCACGAGATGGATGAGCCAGACGAGGTCGTATGACTTGAGCGCGTCGCTCTGCACCGGGGAGGCGAGCACCTCCTCGAATGCCGCGATCTGCGTGAGCGCGTTCGGCTCCGGCGGATACTCGAGCGGCGTTCCATCCGTGGAGAAGGGGATGTCGATGTAGTGCCAGTACCGGTGCTGGAGACGGTCGTCGTATCCCGTGTTCCTCGACGCGTCCGGACCTTTGGGCCGGTTTCCGTCGTTCTCATAGCCGGGGGCCGACTTGATGAAGTCCGGCCAGGTCGCGGCGCGCATGAAGGCGACCCTCTTCACCCGTGCCTTGGCGACCCCACTCGTCCAGCTCGCGTACTCTGGATTCTGCCTGAGGAGCCCGTCCACCCGCGCCTTCACCTCCGGTTTGAGCCGGTCGTAGGCGATCGCAGCCACGATCATGTGCCCGCGATCGTTCCAAGCGGAGGCCTTCCCGGCGAGAGCGCACAGGACGAGCCAGAGCACCACCCGAGGTCGGCTCGACCTCCCTCTTCGTCCTGCTCGTTGCATCCCGAGCGTCATCTCCACTCTCGCGATCCTTCGATTCCCGAGGTCGAGCTCCACCTCATGCGCCTCGTCGGGTTCGCTCGTAACGCAATTCCGTTGCAGCGACCGTCCTGGTGTAACCCTCTCACCCATCCCGACGACCGCGGCCCTCCCCTTGCGCCGGCTCGTTCGATCGACCGCCGCACCCCTGCTCTTCGGGTGATTCGCGGCCCGCCCTCCGTTTCCCACCATCAGGCCACCTGGCCCACGGGCGACGACCGATCTTGCCCGGGGCCCGGCGCGGCATCACGCTTGGGGCGACATGCGGGGCAGACGACGCGCCCCTCGGAGCGCGGAGCGCAGGTCTCGCAGAGCAGGTGGAATGCGTCGTCGCAAGCTGCGGGCCGCGGGGCGGGAGCGTCACACGCGTCGCAGGGGAGAGCCACGAGCCGGCGGGTCGCGCAGTCGAACTCCACCTCGATCGTCCGCGTGGCCTTGCGCCGGCGCAACTCGAGCGGAACGCAGAGGACCGGGGCCTCGACCACGAGCGCCGCGACCAGCCTCAGCTCGAGTCGCACGACGTACCGCGCCGAGAGAGCCTCCAGCTTCGCGGTCCGCTCTCGTTTTAGGACTCGGCGCTTCTCCTCCAGGTCGAGGGCTCCCCCGTGTAGCCGCTTCTCCCGACGATCGAGCTCCGCGACCAGCTGTCCGAAGTACGCCTCGAGACGTTCCTGGTCCCGCGCAAATCGGCGCTGCATCCCCTCCCGGAAGGCCGTGGTCGCCTCCGCGGCCTTTGTGGCGCAAGCCGTGAGAGCCGTCCGCGCACCGGCGAAGAGGGCACGGCGCGGGGTCGTCGAATCCTCCTCCTCGAGCGCGCCCGCCACCGCCTCTTCGAATCCCACAACTTCCGTCCCGCTCCCAAGGGAAGCCGCCGCCGCGCACAGTCCTTCCCTGCGTTCGTCTCCATGGAGCGTGAACGCAGCATGGGCGATCAGCCGACGACCGGTGTCGGCCCGGAACACCCCGATGTCGAAGACCCCGTTGCGGAACACCAGCGCCTCGACCGCCGCCCGAGCCTGGGACTCCCGGGCAACCGCAACCTTCGCCCGGACCGATGCCCAGGGGACCGCACTTGTCGCCGATGCCACCATCCGCTCGAGGAGCGCGCTCCCGTACGCGATCACGTGGGTCCCCCCTTCCCGCGCGGAGGCGAGCACCACGTGCTCCGGGATCCCCAGTTCCGCGGCGAGCTCCGGAGGGAGGACCGCCTCGACCCGTGCGGGTCCGGCCTCGACCAGGGCCCCGCGCCTCCTCAAGAGGCGCGCCGCGAAACCGACCGGATCGCTCACGCCTCGAAGTCCCTCCGGAACAGAGCCTCGTCGAATGCCTTCACCCGGTCGTAGTGTCCCCGTGCCAGGGCGAGCTCATTCGCCAGTGCGTCGAAGCCCACCGAGACCTCCACCTCGGTCCTGGCGCGCTCGTAGATCTCGAACACGCGCTCATCGAATTCCTTCTCGTCGAGGGCCCGCCCCAGGATGAGGTCCACCTCTCCGATGACCAGCTCGAACAGGTGGATGCGCCGATCGAGGACGTCGAGGATGCGCTCCTCGGCGCTGCCCCGCGCGCACAGGCTGAAAACGTGCACCTCCCGGGTCTGCCCGATGCGGTGCAGCCTTCCGATCCGCTGCTCGATCTTCATCGGGTTCCAGGGGAGGTCGTAGTTGACGAGGACGTTCGCGAACTGGAGATTGCGCCCTTCTCCCCCGATGTCCGTGGCCAAGAGGACGGGGACCTCGTCCCGCAGCCGCTCCACCGCGAGGTCCTTCTCCCGCGAGGTCATGCCTCCGTGAAAGCACGCGTGATCGATCCCGGCACCTGCGAGGGCGGCCGAGACGGCATCGAGCGTGGCGCGGAAGCGGGTGAACACGAGCACCTTGCTCCCCGGCGCGAGCGCGTCGGCCGAGCGCACGAGCTCGAGAAGCCGCCTGAGCTTCCGGGCGGGAGCGACCTCCGCCGCCCGGGCCGCCTCAAGCACAGGGGCAAGGACGGAGGCCTCCACCATCTCCTCGTCGAGGCGGCTCAAGGTCCCCAGGACCGCCGCGGCGCTCGAGCCCGCCTCCTCGAGCAGGGTGCGGAGGGTGAGACGCGACTTGCGGTTCCACCCCTCCGTCGAGCGCACCAGCCCAAGCACGGACCGGTACAATCGGTCCTCCTCCGGCGACGGCTCGACCACCAGGGTCTGCGCGAAACGGGGCGGCAGCTCGATCCCCCTTCCCGCCAGGGCGCGGGTGTTGCGAACCATCACCTCGCCGAGGAGCGCCCTCAGGCGTTCCCGGTTGCGCGGAGAGAAGGGGTCGCCCCTCTCCACGAACTGCCTCTTGAAGGCCGCGGGAGTCGCGAGCTGGCCTGGCTTGAGCAACGTGACCAAGTTGTAGAGTTCCTCGAGGTCGTTCTCGACCGGGGTGGCGGTGAGGAGAAGCATGAAGCGGCTCCTCAACGAGTCGAGGAGCTTGTGGCCCGCGGTCGACCTGTTCTTCAGGTGATGGGCTTCGTCCACGACCACCATGTCCCAGCGCCCCGCCCGGACCAGCTCGGCGTGGCGGGCGGTCCGGGCCAATTGGAGCGAAGCGATGACCACCCGAACCTGCGAAGCGTCCGCCCAGGCCGCCTGGGGCTGGGAGCGAAAGCGCCCCTCCTCGGTGGTCTCGGCCTCGATGTCGAACTTCTCGGAAAGCTCGGCCTTCCACTGGCTCACCAGGGCTGCGGGGCAGACCACGAGGACGCTTCGGGCCATTCCGCGCTGGAGATACTCGGAGATGAGCATCCCAGCCTCGATGGTCTTGCCCAGGCCCACCTCGTCGGCCAGCAGGGCCCGTCCCCTGAAGGAGCGCAGGACGCGCTGCACGGTCTCGACCTGGTAATCCAGGCGCCGCACGCCCCGAAGCCGCGAAAGGCAGAGGAGCTCGTCGAACTGGTCGGCGAGCCTGAGCCGCCAGGCATGGAGCGAGAGGGCCACGTCCTCGAGCGTGGCGGGCGGACCTGGTGGAAATGAACCCTCCAGATCGGCATCGGTCGGTCCGGTCAGGGTAAGGGGGATGGCAGGCTCCACGTCTCCGCCTTGGCTGTCGGGAACAACCCGGACTCCTCCCTATTAACCTTGCCACCCGCCCCTGACAGCCAGGAACGTGTGGGCAATCGCTTCCTTATCGCTGCCGCCTCGTCGTCGGCGAGGGGACCCCAAATGCGCCTTCCGGGCCGTGGCTGACTCCGCTCGCTCCGCCCGGTTCCCCAGTGGGAGTCTACCGTATTACCCATAGCAATGATATGGGTGACCCATATGAAGACCACAATCGAGATCTCCGACCCCCTCCTCCGGCGTGCAAAGAGGCTGGCGGTGAAGCGTGGGATCACCCTGAGGGCCGTCATCGAGGATGCTCTCCGGATGGAGCTCGCTGCCTCAGAGGTCGGGCCATTGGGCGCGAATATCCGGACGCACACGTTCGGCGGCCGCGGCCTAAAGCCCGGGCTTGCCTGGGGCGACTGGGGAGCCGTTCGCTCGCTGGCGTACGAGGGGCGCGGAGGATGATCGCGATCGATACGAACGTCCTCGTTCACGCGCACCGCTCGGATTCCCCCTTTCACGGAGCTGCGACCGCGGCCCTTGGAGCGCTTGGCGGACGGTGGGCCATCCCCTGGCCCTGCATCCACGAGTTCTACGCGGTCGTGACACACCCGAGGATCTTCGATCCCCCCACGCCATTCGCGGACGCGCTCCTCGCAGTGGACACCTGGTGCGCGTCGTCTCCCAAGCTTCTCGGGGAGACCGAGGAGCACTGGCCTATCCTCGCCGACCTCTTGCGCGGGAGTCAGGCCGTGGGCCCGGTGGTGCACGACGCGCGCATCGCCGCGCTTTGCCTGGAACACGGCATCGAGGAGCTCTGGACCGCCGATCGCGACTTCTCTCGCTTCCCCGCCCTGCGCGTTCGAAACCCGCTCGTCGTCGGCTAAAGACCGAGCGCCGATGAGAAACGACGCCCGTTCGCCCAAAGGGGACTCGGGGATCTGTCTGTGAGGAATAGTGACTAACCGTGCTGCACCGAGCGTGCCGCCCGTGAAAAGGCTGGCCGGGTTCGGTGGACGGGCCCCGAACGGCGGCGCTACAGCCCGAAACGGCGTAGGCAGTCGACAGAAGCCACGTTGCCGCCCCTGGGGCCCCCATCCCGTCACCCGTTGCCCGGAGGGGTCCTCTCTCGGCACCCCACCTGAGCCCGCCGCCGGAATGGAGATCCGGGCGGTTCCCCTTCATGGTTCGAACCAGGGACCACCCGGCTCGGCTCGCACGCTTGTCACCGAACCTCCACCGTTCAAGAGGGAACACGCTACTACCTCATGCTCTCCCTTCAGGAGCGTGCCCATGCGCACAGATCCTAGGTCGCGAATAGCCCTCGCAGCCGTCCTTCTCTTTGTCGAGCCACTTGTCGCCGGACCGGCCCTCGCTTCCGCGGACCGGGAACGCGACCCAGGCCAACCCGAGGACGTGACGGCCCAGCCCGAGGTGGGGCAGGACCTCGTGCGGTATTTCAACGACCCCCGGCACGAGCCTCGGCTCGACCGCGAGAGGACCGCCCTCCTCCTCAGGGAGAAGGTGAAGTACGTGTTCGTGATCTTCAACGAGAACCACTCCTTTGACAACGAGTACGGGACCTTCCCCGGCGTGAACGGCCTCTACTCGACGGGGGAAAAGCCCCGCAGCCCACAGGACACTCCCGGCTTCACCCAGACGTACACGGACGTGAACGGCACGACCGTCACCGCCCGGCCCTTCCGCATTGGACCGGATGAGAACGCCACCGTGGTGGACAGCGTCGACCACTCCCACACCGGGCTCGCGACCAAGCTCCACGTGGTGAACGGCCAGCCGAAGATGGACCAGTTCGCCTACGACGAGTACCAGCGCTTCGCCTCGAAGGGCGGGGCCGCAAACATCGCCCAGGGCAAGCAGTTCGCAAACCTGGTGATGTCCCACATCGACTGCGACACCATCCCCTTTTTCTGGCAGTGGGCGAGCCGCTTCACCATCTTCGACAACATCTTCGCGACCGAGGACACCCCCTCCACCCCGAACGCCGTGGCCATGATCGCCGGGCAGTCGGGCGAGACGCAGTGGGTGAGGCACGGCCCGAACGGTCAGAACTACACGGTCGGGAGCCACACCGGCACGACCCAGGGCCCGCCGCTCGTGAACGACCCCCAGCCCTTCTACGGATCGCAGTTCGACACGACAACGGTGAACAAAGAGCCGGCGGGACCGAAGGAGAGCTACGCAGACACGAACATCGCAGCGAACCTGACATTCGCCACGGTCCCGCTCACCCTCGCCGGCCGCAACGTCACGAAGCTCATGAGCCAGAACCTCTCCCCGAGCTTCGACCTCCCCGACATCCAAGAGGACATTTCGTACATCGAGGGCCGTAAGCTCGATCCGGTGCCCTGGCGCTGGTACCAGGAGGGATACGATCTCGAGTCGACCGACAAGGACGGAGTAGCTTCACACGCTGCCTACGTGAGCCATCACCAGGGCCCGCAGTACTTCGGCTACCTCGCCAACACCCCTCCCCTCCGCGCCAACCTCCGCGGGCTCACGGACTTCTTCAACGACATGGCCAAGAACACCCTGCCCCAAGGCGGCGTCTTCTACATCCGGGGCGGCTACCTGAACCAGGCCGGGCTCCTTCCCCCCATCACCAACCCGAACACGCCGGCGGCGGAGATCGCCGCCATCAACGCCGCCAAGGTGGGCGACGACGACCACCCCGGCTACACCGACAGGCAACTCAGCGAGGCCATGGCCGCCCGGGTGGTGAACTCCATCGCCTCGAACCGGGGGATCTGGGAGCACTCCGCCATCATCATCACCTACGACGAGTCCGACGGGTTCTACGATCACGTCCCGCCCCGCATCCTCTCTTACGGGCCAGATGGCCTCCCCCTCTCCCGGGGCGTGCGGGTGCCCCTCATCCTCATCTCCCCCTACGCCCGGGTGCACGCGGTCTCCCACGTGGAGGGCGACCACAATGCGATCATCGAGACCATCAACGCCCTCTTCGAGAGACCGGCCCTCGCGAGCCTCCCCGACGAGGCCCAGGCCCTCGCGGCGGGGAATTCTCCCGACTTCAACAAGTTCGGGCCGTCCGGGTTCGAGCAGAAATACCTCGGCCCGCGGGACCTCGAATCTCCCATCACGGCAAGCCTCCTCTCCGGCTTCGACCCCCGCCGCCTCCTGGGCGTCTCGCCACCCCTGCCGGCACAACTCGCCATGATCCCCGTGAACGCCGTGAACTCCCTCCCCCACTTCGGCGGGCAGGGGTGCAAGGCCATCGGGCTCACACCGGAAGACGTCCGGCAAGGCATCCCGAACAACGTTCCTTCGGGGTTCAACCCGCTGCCGTCCACCTACCCGGAGGCCAACTGAAACCGGACCAGGCGAACCGGCCCCCCGGACCCCCGTCGGCCCCTTCTTCTCCGACGCCCCACGCGCCGATCGACGACCTGAGGCCACCCGTGCGATTCCCGTTTTCTTTCCCGTTCCTCTTCTTGGCCGCCCTTCTTTCGCCCATGCCCGCGCCTTCTGTGAGAGCGGCCGAGCCCTCCGTCCTCGCCCGCGCAAAGGCGCGCGGGCAGATCCGCTGCGGCGGCGTCGAGCGGCCGGGACTCGCCGAGAAGGGCGAGGGAGGCCGTCCGGCGGGACTCGAGGTCGACCTGTGCCGCGCCGTGGCGGCGGCCGTGCTCGGGTCCCCCGACCGGTTCGCCTTCCGCCTATACGCTGCGCCATCCGACTTCGACGCCGTCCGAGACGGGGACGACGATGTGTTCTTCCTCACCGGCTCCGAGATCGCGGAAGGACGGCTCGCCGGATTCGTCCTGCCGCTCGGGCCGGTGTTCCTCGAATCCCATGCGGTCTTGGTCGCGGCGAGCTCCCCCTACCGGGGTGTGGCCGACCTCGCGGGCCACGGCGTCTGCTTCCTCATCGGCAGCTCCGCGGGCCGGAGTCTCGAGGCGTACTTCGACGGACTCCACCGGACCTTCTTGCGCCATCCGTACTCCGAGGAGGGCGAGATGGACGATGCCTACTCCGTGCAGCGCTGCCAGGGCCTCGTCGGCGAGCGAACGTCGCTCGCGAAGGTGCGCCTCTCGCCGGGCGTGAACGGGATGAAGAGCCGCATCCTGAAAGAGTCGCTCGCGACCTTCCCCGTCCTCGCGGCCACGGGCACCTCCGACGGGCGCTTCTCGGCCTTGGTCGCCTGGACCATCCACACTCTCGTGAGCGGAGAGCGCCCGGAGACCCGATGGTACGCGGGGGGCGCGGGAGCGATGCCCTTACCGGGCGAAGATCTCGGCCTCGACCCGGGCTGGCAGAATCGCCTCTTGGGCACGGTCGGCACCTACCGGGACATCTTCGACAGAAACCTGGGCAATGCCTCTCCCCTCGGGCTCGAGCGCGGGCCGAACGCGAACGAGCTCGAGGCCGGCCTCCTCATCGGTCCATTCGTGGACTAGGGACCACTCCCGGACCCGTGTCGGGCTCTTCCCCACGGGCGCCAGGCCTCTAAGCGCTTCCGGCGGTGCCAGTGAGGAAGCTCGCAGAGGACGACCGGGAGCCCGAGACTGAAGCCGTACGCTTCCACCACCCAGCGATCGGTTTCTCCCCTAATATGCTCGAGGGAAACTGCGCCCCGGAGCACCGCTCGGGAGAGGGCGAACACGTCGAAGCTTCGTGGCGCTCCGAGCTCTCGCTTGCCCGGTGGCCATCCTCGGAGGAGGGAACATGGCCGAGATGACCTCTCGGGAGCGGGTATGGGCGGCCCTGAACCACGAGGAGCCGGACCGCGTTCCCCTCGACGTCGGCGGCGGAGGCAACACGACGCTCGCGGTCGAGGCGTACGAGCGGCTCCTCGCGTACTGGGGACTCCCCCGCCATCCGCCCCACATCATGAGCAAGGTCTTTCGGCTCGCGTTCCTCGACGAGCGGACCCTCGTCCGGCTCGGTTCGGACACGAGGCCCGTTCGCGTGAGGAGCTCCTCGCAGGCGCTCCTCCCCACCGAAGAGCCCAAGACCTTCGTGGACGCCTGGGGTGTGACCTTTCGGAAAGCCGAGTACCCGGGGGGATATTACTGGGAGCTCCACCGCCATCCCCTCGCCGATGCGACCGTCGAGGACCTCGATCGCTATCCCTGGCCGGACCCGCTCGACCCGGCCCTCACGGCCGGGCTGGCGGACGAGACTTCTGTCCTGCGCGATTCGCCCTACGCCCTCGTGGCCACGACCGGGTTCAAGAGCTTCTGGGAACAGGGGTATATGTTGCGCGGGCTCGAACAACTGCTCGTGGACCTCGTCGCGAACCCTTCGTTCGTGGCGGCGCTCATGGAGAAGCTGCTCCAGCTGAACCTTGCCGGGACTCGACGCTTTCTGGAGATCGTCGGCCCGTACGTCCAGGTCTTTCGGGCCGCCGACGATCTCGCCACCCAGACCGGCCTCATCATGTCCCCTGAGACCTACCGAGCGGTGTTGAAACCCGTGTACAAGCGCTACTTCGATTTCGTGCACTCGATGACGGACGCCAAGCTCTTCTTTCACTCCTGCGGTCGGGTGACCGAGCTCATCGACGACCTCGTCGAGATCGGCGTGGACATCCTAAACCCGGTCCAGGTCTCGGCCATGGGCGACACCGCCCAGCTCAAGGCCCGCTTCGGCTCGCGGATCGCGTTCTGGGGGGGAATCGACACCCAGGACGTTCTCCCCCACGGGACGCCGGTCGACGTGGAACGGGAGGTGGTGCGCCGGATCCGCGATCTCGGTCCCGGCGGCGGGTACGTCCTCGCCTCAGTCCACAACGTCCAGCCGGACGTGCCGCCGGAGAACCTCCTGGCGATGGTGGAGGCCGCCCGGAAGCACGGCCGGTATCCGCTCGCCGGGGCGACCTCAAGCGGCTGAGCCGACGCCGCACGCTGCGTCCGGTGAAGACGCCGCGCGGGTGGCTGCATGCCCAGAGTGAGACCGCCTTCGAGGGCGAGGACCGGGGCAAGGTGGCCGTCTCGTTCGGTGCTCGGCACGCGCCGGTGACGCCGAAGCAGGTGCTCGACACCGTCCAACAGAAGCGCCCGTCACCTTGCCTTGATCTCGAACCGGTTGCCGTCCAGGTCGTCCAGGAAGCTGACGAAGCCGGTCCCCTTGGCCACACGGGTCACCGTGAATCCGAGGGTCCGCGCCTGCGTCAGAAGCTGGTCGAGCTCGTCGACCTCCAAGCACGCATGCGCGATGCGGCCGGGCGTCTCGCCCGGCGCCTCATGAATGAACACCTCGACCTGGAATCCGTCGCCGGTGTAATAGAAGAGGGCGATGTCTCTGTCGACGCCGAAGAGAGGTCGGGCGAGCGACGCCGGGATTTCCCTCCGTTCGGATTTCTTGAGTCCCAAGAGGTCACGGTAGAAGCGGTCGGCGACGGATTCGCTCCGACACACGAGGCCGACGTGTTTCAACTTCATGGATGGCGCCTCATTGGGGTTCGGGGCTCTGTGGAGCGAGGCCGTGCGGCTCGACAATGACCTTGATCGCCTCTTTCCCCTCGAGCACCATCCGGAAACCATCGGCGATCTGGGTGAGCGGCAGCCGGTGGGTCACGAGCGAATCGACCTCGATTGCGTGCGCCGCCAAGAGCCGCATCGACTCCTCGATATCGTCGGGACCGCAATAGTAGGAGGTGAGGACGCGCATCTCCCGGGTCCAGAAGGAGTTGATCGGGATCGTCACCTGTTTTTCTGGCCCCGGCACGGCAAAGAAGACGATGGATCCGCCCGTGTCCACCGATGCCCAGGCCTGTTCCAGGGCCGGAAGGGCCGCGGTGCAGAGGATGACCGCGTCGGCCCTTCCCTTGAAGAACTCACGGGTCACCGTCGGCACGTCGTCCCGGGCGAGAACGCCAAGGTCCGCTCCCAACGCGCCGGCGCGCGCGAGCTTCGCCGGATCCACATCGGTGGCGACCACCCGGCACCCCTTGTGCTTTGCGAGCTGGACTTGGAGCAGGCCAGTCATACCGCAGCCGAGGATGAGCACGCTTTGACCGGCGCGGAGACCCGCGATCGACTGGCACCGAACCACGCAGGCGAGCGGCTCGATGAATGTGGCCTGCTCGAAGCTCATCGAGGGAGGCAGGCGATACGCACCGCGGTCGACCAGAACTTTCGGGACGAGGATGTACTCCGCGAACCCCCCTGGCAGGCGTTCCTTGACCCCCGTGCATTGGGGAAAATGCCCGTCGCGGCAGTACTTGCATTCACGGCACGGCACCTTGGGAGCAATGAACACCCGGTCGCCGGGCGCGAAGCGGGTCACCGTCGCTCCGGTCTCAACGACCGTGGCCCCGAGCTCGTGCCCCTGGACCAGGGGCGCGCGCGGAAGTCGGTACCATTCGACGACGTCAGACCCGCAGATGCCACAGGCCATCACCCGGACGAGCATCTCCCCGGGCCCGGGCCGGCAGAGAGGCTTCTCCTCGATCCGGATGTCCCGGTTGCTGTACCACATCGCAACCCGCATGGCTTTCTGGCCGGCGTCCATGTCGAGCCTCGATCACTCCTCTTCGGCCGCGGGCCTGTTCTTGAGTGTCTGGTAGAGGTCGAGCGCGTGTCCGGGTTTCATGTTCTTGTGCACGACCGCACGCACCGCCTGGATCATCGCTACCGGCGCATCGCTCTGGAAGATGTTGCGGCCCATGTCGACGCCCGCGGCGCCTCCCTGGACAGCGTTGTTGGCCATCACGAGGGCATCAAGCTCGGGCAGTTTCTTCCCACCGGCCATGACGATGGGAACCGGACACGAGGCGGTAATGGTCTCGAAGTCTT
>Ga0335071_10006655_pt1 | contig 11921 bp, 10 predicted proteins | sample Lox_Sample_15_FD_206724 | JGI IMG/M metagenome (GOLD analysis project Ga0335071, IMG submission 206724) | Soil microbial communities from Loxahatchee National Wildlife Refuge, Florida, United States - Lox_Sample_1.5 | ecosystem: Environmental > Terrestrial > Soil > Wetlands | place: USA...
GAACGATCATCTACTCCGGAGTCGATTATGAGGCGATCCTCCGCGAAGCCGAAAAGGAGGCCGACGTCATCGTGTGGGACGGCGGCAACAACGACACCTCCTTCTACCGTCCCGATCTCACCATTACCGTCGTCGATCCGCACCGTCCGGGGCATGAATCGAGCTATTACCCGGGCATGACGAACGTCCTGCTGGCCGACGTGGTCGTGATCAACAAGGTGGAGACGGCGCCGAGGGAAAAAATCGACATCGTCCGGAACAACGTCCATGCGCTCAATCCCGGCGCCACGATCATCGAAGCCGCGTCACCGATCAGCGTTTCGGATGAGTCGGTCATCCGCGGCAAGCGGGTGCTCGTCGTGGAGGACGGCCCGACCCTGACGCACGGCGAGATGTCGTACGGAGCCGGCGTCATTGCCGCCAACAAGTACGGGGCGGACAAGCTCATCGATCCCCGGCCGTGGGTTGTCAATACGATCGCCGAGACGTTCCGCAAATACCCGAATATCGGCAAACTCCTCCCCGCCATGGGATACGGAGGCCAGCAGGTGCGGGATCTCGAGACGACGATCAACAGGATCGACTGTGACAGCGTCATCATCGGTACGCCGATCGACCTCCGCCGCATCATCCGCATCAACAAACCGTCGGTACGGGTGAAATACGACCTGGCGGAAATCACGAGGCCCGATCTTGCCGACGTCCTTACAAAGTTTTTCATCAACCTGAAGAAGAAGGAACATGCATATGATGAAGCGTGATTTTCTCGGAATCGCAGACTGGCCCGCCGACGAACTGGCGCGGATGCTCGAACTTTCGAAAAAAGTGAAACAGTATCCCGCCAACTACCACAGCGTCCTCCAGGGCAAGTCGCTGGCGATGATCTTCGAGAAGCAGTCTCTGCGGACGCATGTCACCTTCGATATCGCCCTGCATCAGCTCGGCGCACACGGGGTCTATCTCACGCAGGCCGACATTTCCCTCGGGAAGCGCGAGTCCGTCTACGACACGGCAAAGAATCTTGAACGCTGGGTCGATGGTGTCGTCGTCCGCACGTTTGCCCACAAGACCTGCGTCGATCTCGCCGGGGCGATGCGCGTTCCGGTTATCAATGCGCTCACCGATCTCGAGCACCCCTGCCAGGCCATCGGCGATTTTCTCACCATCATCGAGAAGATCGGTCCGGTGAAGGGGAAAAAGCTGGTGTTCGTCGGCGACGGGAACAATGTCTGTCACTCCCTCATGCTCCTCGCGGCAAAGACGGGGATGAATTTTGTCGCCGCCACTCCGCGCGGCTATGAACCCGACATGAACGTTTTCAAACTCGCTTCCGATGCCCTCAAGGGGTCGGACGCCCGGATCGACATCAATCATAACCCGAAGGACGCGGTGAAACATGCCGATGTTATCTACACCGATGTCTGGACGAGCATGGGACAGGAGAACGAGCGCGAGGAACGCCTGCAGGCATTTGCCGAATTTCAGGTGAACGGGGCCTTGATGGCCGCGGCGAAAAACCGGGCCCTGTTCATGCACTGCCTCCCCGCGCACCGCGGTGAGGAAGTGACCGACGAGGTGATGGACGGCGCACACTCGGTCGTGTTTGATCAGGCGGAAAACCGTCTTCATTCTGAAAAAGCGGTCCTCTGTACGCTTCTCCATGGCATCTGAGCGGCAGAGAACGCTCCTGATCGCGGTCGGGGGCAATTCCCTGATCCGCGCAGGACAGAAAGGCACAATTCCCGAACAGATGGAGAACGCACGGGAGATCTCCCGGTGCGTCGCACATCTGGTCGCTCGGGGCTATGCCGTCGTCCTCACTCACGGAAACGGGCCGCAGGTCGGAGCCCAGCTTCTCCGTTCGGAATCGGGCGCCTCGCAGACCTATACCCTTCCCCTCGACGTCTGCGTCGCCATGACCCAGGGTGAAATCGGCTTCATTCTCACCGCGGCGCTCCAGGAGGCGCTCAGGGACGCCGGGGTCTGTGTTCCGGTGGTTCCAATCGTGACCCAGGTGCTGGTTGACGGCGCCGACCGCGCCTTCACCCGCCCGACCAAGCCGATCGGGCCGTTCTATACGGAAGAGACCGCCGAGCGGAAAAAAAGGGATCTCGGCTGGTCGGTGGTGGAGGATGCGTCCCGGGGATACCGTCGCGTTGTGGCCTCTCCCGCGCCGGTCAGCATCATCGGATTCGATGTCATCTCAAAATGTCTCGCCGCAGGCATGATCGTCATCGCCGTCGGCGGCGGCGGCATTCCGGTGGTCGCCGAGGAGGGGGCGATACGGGGAGTGGAAGCGGTGATCGACAAGGATCGGGCCTCGGCTCTCCTTGCCCTTCAGCTGAAACTCGAACGTATGGTGATTTCCACCGACGTCGACCGTGTCTACCTCCGGTACAAGACGCCGAAACAGGAAGCTCTCGGGGTGTTGACCTACGATGACGCCTATCGGTACCTCAACGTCGGGCATTTCTCCGAGGGGAGCATGAAGCCGAAGATCGAGGCGGCACTGCAGTTTCTGCATGGAGGCGGCAGGGAAGCGATCATCACGAACCCTGCGAACCTCCTTGCGGCACTTGAGGGGAATGCCGGAACCAGAATCATCTGTCAGGATCATTATGAAACCGCGCCACATCATTGATTCGGAGCAGTTCACGCTCCCGATGCTCAAGGGGATTTTCGACCTTGCGGACAGGATGGAACTTGTCGTCGCCCGCGGGGGGACCCGCGATTATGAGGGAAAAATCATGGCGTCGCTCTTTTACCAGCCCTCCACCCGCACCCGGTTTTCGTTCGAGGCGGCGATGCTGAGGCTGGGGGGGCGGACGATTTCCACGGAACGCGCGGAGGAATTTTCATCCGTCGTGATGGGGGAGACGCTCGAGGATACCATCAGGGTGGTGGGCAATTATGCCGATGTCATCGTCCTCCGCCACAATGAAATCGGCGGCGCCAGGCGCGCGGCGGAAGTGTCTGCCGTGCCGGTCGTCAACGCCGGCGACGGGAAGGGGGGACAGCACCCGACCCAGGCGCTTCTCGACCTCTATACTATATATAAGGAACTTCACGCCGTCGAAGGGGTGAAAGTTGCCATGGTCGGCAACCTGGCCGACGGACGGACGGTGCGGTCTCTCGCCTATCTGCTCGGAAAATACGAGCGCGTGAAGCTGTACTTCGTCGCACCGCCGGAGCTCCAGATCAAGAAAGATGTCCAGGAGTTCCTCACCCGGCAGAATGTCTGGTTCACCATCGAAAACGATCTGAGACGCGTTCTTCCTGAAATTGACGTTGTGTACAGCACCCGCATAGAACGGGAGCTCCTTCAGAAGAGCGGCGGACCGGAGGGCGATGCGCCGTGGTTTTACATCGACCGGTCGGCACTGTCCCGGCTTCCGGCGAAAGCGCTCATCATGCATCCACTGCCGCGGGCGAACGAGATTGCCCCGGACGTCGACGGGGATCCCCGCGCCGCATATTTCCGCCAGACGCGCTACGGCGTGTTTGTCCGCATGGCCCTCCTGGCGTCCATCCTCGACTGAACTTTTCCTGCCGGACGCCTCTTTCCCCCATGGGCAATATCGGATGTAATTGTCCGATAGATTTTTTTTAAGACGATTTTGGGAGCATTTTCACCGGTGATGTATTATATTTCCTCTCACTGCCCCTGTGCATCGGAGCGAGTCCGTTCTGATCTGTCACCGGAACGGGTCGTCTGCAGAAGGCGTTGAACATTCCACCATGTAAAGGATGAACCATGGTGATACTTGAGCGCTCCCATCTTCAGCAGTTTCTTTCCGCCATTCAGAAACGCAGTTACCGCATCATCGGTCCGACGCAACGGGGGACGGCAATCGTTCTCGACGAGATCTCGTCGGCGGACGATCTTCCCGCAGGGTGGGGGGACGAACAGCGGCCGGCATCCTACCGGCTCCGGCGGAACGACGACAAGCGGTTGTTCGGGCATGCCGCAGGACCGGAGTCCTGGAAAAAATTTCTCTTTCCGCCGTCGCTGGACCTTTTCAGCGGCAAGCGCGCCGGCAAATCGTTCGAGGTGATATCGCCGCAGAACGGGAGAAATACCGGTGCGGCCGACGAGAAAATCGTTCCCCTTGCGTTTTTCGGCATGCGCGCATGCGACCTGCAGGCTCTCCGGATCCACGATGCGGTATTCATGAACTGCGCATATCCGGATCCGTATTACCGGAGCCGCCGGGAGCGGCTCCTGATAGTCGCGGTCACCTGCAGTTCGGCGGGAGGGACCTGTTTCTGCGATTCGATGGGGAGCGGTCCGGCCGCGGGGGAGGGTTACGATCTGGCGCTCACCGAGATTCTCCGCGGTGACGAGCATTATTTTCTGGTCGAGACCGGTTCGCCGCGGGGCGCGGAAATTCTGAAGGGAGTGCCGGTGAAAGCGGCGGGGAAGGCGGAGGAGGAGGAAAAAAACAGACTGGTCCAGGGCGTGCGGAAATCGATGGGCCGGTCTCTCGACACCCGCGGACTCCGTGAAATGCTCGATCTCTGTTTCGAAGATTCGCAGTGGGACGATGTCGCCAAGCGCTGTCTCGCGTGTGCGAACTGCACGATGGTCTGCCCGACCTGCTTCTGTTCCACGGTGGAGGATGTCACCGACCTGACCGGGGCGCAGGCGGAACGGGTGCGGAAGTGGGATTCATGTTTCACTCAGGAGTTCACGTACATCCACGGCGGCAGTGTCCGGCCCAGCATCCGGTCGCGATACCGCCAGTGGCTCACTCACAAACTTGCGCACTGGGTCGACCAGTTCGGCACGTCGGGGTGTGTCGGCTGCGGCAGGTGCATCACCTGGTGTCCGGCCGGCATCGACATAACCGAGGAGGCCGGTGTCCTCCGCCGGCACGCCGCACTCGATCCGCGCTATCGGAAGGAGACAGAACCGCATGGAAAACCTTGAAGGGATCATCCGGGACCACCAGTTCCTGAAGGGGTTGGATCAGAACACCATTAGTCTTGTCGCCGGTTGTGCGGCGAATGTCCGGTTTGATCCGAACCAACTGCTCTTCCGCGAGGGGGAGGAGGCGAATGCATTTTATATCATCCGCCAGGGAAAGATCGCCGTCGAAGTCTACGGCGCGGAACGGGGGCCGATCATCATCGACACGCTGGGAGAGGGGGACATTCTCGGGTGGTCCTGGCTGATTCCGCCCTTCCACTGGCATTTCGACGCGCGGGCAGTCGATCTCACGCGCGCGATCGCGCTCGACGGACGCTGTCTCCGCACTAAATGTGAAAGCGATCATAACCTTGGCTACGAGCTCCTGAAACGGTTCGCGCAGGTCATGGAGGACCGGCTTCAGGCGACCCGTATCCGCCTCCTGGACCTGTATGCTGTCAAATCCTGATCTCCGGACTGTTGTCCCCCACGATCTTCCGCCGATGCTGCCGCAGATCTATCAGGTTCAGCGGGTGATCCGGGAGACCCACGACACCTTCACGCTCGAACTTCTACCGTCGACCCGCTCGCATCATTTTCCCTTCGCCCCCGGGCAGTTCAATATGCTCTACATCTTCGGCGTCGGTGAGGTTCCCATTTCAATCAGCGGGGATCCGTCGAAATCGAAACTGCTGGTGCACACGACGAGGGCGGTCGGATCGGTCACCAACGCCATGTATCGTCTGAAGAAGGGGGATACGATCGGCATCCGCGGGCCCTACGGATCCTCGTGGCCCATCGGGAAAGCCATCGGAAACGATGTGGTACTTGTCGCCGGCGGCATCGGTCTTGCACCGCTCCGTCCCGCCGTCTACCAGCTTCTTTCCCGCCGGGAAAAATTCGGCAAAATCGTGATCCTCTACGGAACGAGGACGCCGGCGGACATCCTCTACCGACGCGAGCTGGAGCAGTGGCGCTCGCGGTTCGACCTGGAGGTCTATATCACGGTCGATCGGGCGATGTCGGGGTGGCGGGGAAGCGTCGGCGTCGTCACCATGCTCATCCCCAAGGCGCCGTTCGATCCCTCAACGGCGACCGCGCTTGTCTGCGGCCCGGAGATCATGATGCGCTACGCGGTCACGGAACTCCAGAAACGGGGAGTCAAAACGGGGGATATTTACGTCTCGCTCGAGCGGAACATGAAATGCGGGATCGGACTCTGCGGACACTGCCAGTACGGACCGGTCTTCATCTGCAGGGACGGAGCCGTTTTTTCCTACAGCGACATCAAACACCTCTTTCCACGGCGGGAGCTTTGACATGAAACACAAAACCAAACCAAAGCTGGCGGTCTGGAAATTCGCGTCCTGCGACGGGTGCCAGTTGAGCCTCCTCGACTGTGAAGATGAACTTCTGGCGGTGACCGGCGCAGTGGAGATCGCCAATTTTCCGGAAGCCTCGAGGGCGGTCAGCAAGGGGCCGTATGATATATCGCTGGTGGAAGGATCGATCACGACGCCGCACGACGCGGAACGGATCCACCGCGTGCGGCGGCAGTCGAAGATCCTCATCAGCATCGGCGCATGTGCGACCGCCGGCGGGATTCAGGCCCTCCGGAATTTCAGGAACATGAAGGAGCTGGTGTCGGCCGTCTACGCCTCTCCGGAATATATCGAAACGCTCGCGAAATCGACTCCGATCGCCGACCATGTCTTTGTCGATTACGAACTGCGGGGATGCCCCATCAATAAATTCCAGCTTCTCGAAATTGTCAATGCCCTCCTGAACGGGAGAAAGCCGAACATTCCCTCCTACAGCGTCTGCATCGAATGCAAACGGCGGGGAATCGTCTGCGGCCTCGTGGCGGTCGGCCCTCCGTGTCTGGGGCCGGTGACCCAGGCGGGATGCAATGCCCTCTGTCCTTCCTTCCACCGCGGCTGTTTCGGCTGTTACGGCCCGAAAGAGGCGTGCAACCCCGGTTCCCTCACTGCGCGCTGGCAGGCAGGCGGAATGACGGATGCCGAACTGCTGAGACTGTTCAGGAGTTTCAATGCGACCGCCGAATCGTTCCGGAAGGAGAGTGAAGTCCATGAAACGTAGAACCATCAGGGTCGACTACCTCGCCCGCGTGGAGGGCGAAGGATCGCTTTACCTCAGAATCCAGAAGGGAACCGTCACCGAGGCGAAGTTCAGGATCTTTGAGCCGCCGAGATTTTTCGAGGGATTCCTGCGCGGCCGGAATTTCGCCGAGGCGCCCGATATCACCGCCCGGATCTGCGGGATCTGTCCCGTGGCCTACCAGATGAGCTCCGTCCACGCCATGGAGCAGGCGCTCGGAATGACGGTGGATGGACAGCTCAGAGAGCTCCGCCGGCTCCTGTACTGCGGCGAGTGGATCGAGAGCCATGTTCTCCACATCTATTTTCTCCATGCCCCGGACTTTCTCGGGTATCAGGATGCGATCCGGATGGCGAAGGATCACGGGGAAACGGTGCAGACCGCGCTCAGGCTGAAAAAAATCGGCAACGAAATCATGACGATCGTGGGCGGGCGGGAAATTCATCCCGTCAACGTGCGGGTGGGCGGCTTTTACCGGCTTCCCTCGACTGCCGAACTGCAGACCCTGATCAAAAAGCTTGAGTGGGCCCGGGAGACCGCCCTCGATGCGGTGCGGTGGACAGCATCGCTCCCGTTCCCCGACTTTGAACAGGATTACGAATTTGTCTCGCTCCGGCATCCCGAGGAATATCCGCTGAACGAAGGGCGGGTGGTTTCCTCCAAGGGCGTCGACATCCCGGTCCGGGAGTATGAATCGTATTTCATCGAGGAGCATGTCCGGCATTCACACGCGCTCGCATCGACGATCAAGGACCGCGGGCCGTATTTTGTCGGCCCGCTCGCCCGCTACAACCTGAACTTCGATAAACTCGGAGAGACAGCGCAGAAAGCCGCCATCGGCGCAGGGCTTGCTCAGAAATGCCAGAATCCGTTCAAGAGCATCGTCGTCCGCGCAGTGGAACTCGTCTATGCGTGCGAGGAGGCTCTCAGAATCATCCGCGGGTACAAACCGCCCGCCGCGCCGTTCGTCGCGGCATCTCCGCGCGCCGGAGCCGGCATGGGGTGCACGGAAGCCCCCCGGGGAATCCTCTACCACCGGTACAGGATCGATCAGGATGGATCCATTCTGGAGGCAAAGATCGTCCCTCCGACAGCCCAGAATCAGAAGATGATCGAGAGCGATCTCCGGAATTATGCGGCCCGCCACCTCGACCTGTCGGACGACACCCTGACCTGGCAATGTGAACAGGCGGTCAGGAATTACGACCCATGTATCTCGTGCGCAACCCACTTTCTCAAGGTGCGGATAGACCGTGACTGACACACCAGCGCGGGATCCGGCGGGAGGGATGCGTCTCGTCATCGGTATCGGGTCGCCCTACCGGTCGGATGATGCAGCCGGTCTCCGGACTGCCGACATTCTGTCCGGCATGAGTCTGGCAGGTGCCGTCGTCCGGAAGGAGGAGCGCGACGGATTCGCCATGATGGACGCATGGGAGGGGGCCGGCGAAGTCATTCTTATTGATGCAATGTCTTCCGGTCTTCCGCCGGGCACCGTAAGAAAATTTTACGGGGAACAGATCCGGAGCGATCGTCGGGCGCTTCGCTGTTCCATTCATGGTTTCGGTCTTGCCGAAGCGGTGGAGCTGTCCGAACTGATGGGCACCCTCCCCCGGCGATTATCGATATTCGGCATCGAAGGAACCTCTTTTGAAACCGGCACGCGTATTTCCGCGGCCGTGCTGAAAGGATGCGGAGAGGCGGCGAATGAAATTGCCGGCATCCTGCGAATCCCCGCCGGGAACCCGGTCTGATGCCATCAGCCGCTCACCACGGTTTTCTCTGAATTTTCCGACTCGGGAGGGATACCGCCGTTCTCACCCATGAGAAGGGTCTCCGGGCTTTTTTACAGGTATGAAATGTCCGGCCGCCGGGGTGTCGTTTAAACGGATGATGCCGGTGAGGGAAATCCGATTTCATGGCGCGCTTCTTGTTTCGTTTCCCCCCGGAAATGGGCGCGCGTACGTCATGAGACAGGCGCCCGAACGCGACTTTTGTGTTCCAGGATATTCCCGGCGTTTCGGTTGATATCCCGGGCCGCCGCGACAACCTACCATCCCGAGGATTGTATGAAAAAATTCGATCTTACCGCGATACCATATTCACAGGGACCTGCGGCACAGCGCCGCGCCCGATATTACGACATCTCCGCGCTCCCGCCGGCCATGCTCCAGGTGCTCACCCCCGGGGAGGCCGAGTTTTTCGAGCGGGCCGATCTGATCTACAGGACGCTCTGTTCGATAATGTATAATTATGTTCCAACATCGGGTCACCCCGGCGGAAGCATCTCCTCGGGCAGAATTGTCGCCATGCTCCTGTACCGGACGATGTCGTATGATTTTTCGGATCCCGACCGGCGGGACAACGATATGATCTCCTATGCGGCAGGCCATAAGGCAATGGGATTGTATGCGATGTGGGCTCTCCGGAATGAAATGGTCAGACTCGGAGGGATCGACGGTCTCCTGGCGCCCGAACGCCGTCAGCTCAGGCTCGAGGATCTTCTCGGTTTCCGGAGAAATCCCACGAACGACACGCCGTTGTTCAAACAACACCATGCCAAGGCGCTCGATGGTCATCCGACCAGCGCCACCCCCTTCATTCAGATCGCGACGGGAGCCAGCGGGGTCGGTATCGGGGCTTCGCTCGGTCTCGCACTCGGCGCGATGGATATCTTCAGGGCCAATCCGCCGTTCGTGCATCTCATCGAAGGTGAGGGGGGGATGACGCCCGGCCGCGTCCACGAAGCCCTCGCCGCCGCCGCAACATCTCAGCTTTCGAACGCCGTTCTGCACGTCGACTGGAACCAGGCGTCGATCGATTCCAACAAAGTCTGCCGCGAGGACGGCACACCGGGCGATTATGTCCAGTGGAACCCCGTGGACCTCTGTCTGCTTCAGGACTGGAACGTGGTCTATGTCCCGGACGGGCACAATATTCAGCAGGTTGCCGCCGCCCAGCAGCTGTCGCTGTCGATCGGCAACAATCAGCCGACCGCGGTCGTCTACAGAACGAAGAAAGGGTGGAGGTACGGCGTGGAGGGGCGTGAATCGCACGGCGCCGGCCATAAATTCTGTTCCGATGCCTTCTATGCATCGCTCCGCGAATTCGAGGAGCACTTCGGGACTGCCTTCCCGCGATTCGATGGAACTGGTTCTCCCGCGACGGTTGAGGAAAAATACTTCGAATGCCTCATGGTCATCAGACGGGTTCTGGAACAGAACCAGCGGATCCCGCAGAGTGCGGCGACAGCCGTCAGATCATCCAGGGACCGGCTGGTGGAGTTGAAGCGCACTCCGCGCCCGGACGCGCCGAAACTCGGCGTGCTCTACACCTCGGACGATATTTCCCCCGTCACGGTGCCGAAGGAACTGCAGTTCGCTCCCGGGACCTCGGTAACTCTGCGCGAAGCGCTGGGCAAGGCGCTCAATGTCGTCAATACGACGACGAAAGGCGCCGTTCTCTCCTCCGCCGCCGACCTCCTCGGCTCGACGAGCGTCAACCTCGTCAACCGCGGATTCTCCGAAGGGTTCTATAACGCGGTGTCCAACCCCGGATCCCGCCTCATCTCCATAGGCGGCATCTGCGAGGATGCCATGGGAGCGATGATGGCCGGACTGGCGAGCTACGGATTTCACATCGGCGTGACCTCTTCCTACAGCGCGTTTATCGCCGCACTCGAACATGTTGCGGCGCGGCTCCACGGCATCGGACAGCAGACCCGGCAGGCGGTGACGGGCGAACCGTACAAGACGTGGATCATGATCAACGCGCACGCCGGAGTCAAAACGGGAGAGGACGGACCCACGCACGCCGATCCCCAGGCGCTCCAGCTCCTTCAGGAATGTTTCCCCGGCAAGGTTCTTATCTCCCTGACGCCCTGGGATCCGCAGGAAATCTGGCCTCTGCTGGTGGAATCGCTCAAACAGCGCCCCGCGATCCTTGCCCCCTTTGTCACACGACCGGCGGAGAAGATCCTCGACCGCACGGCGCTCGGCCTGCCCCCGGCAGCCGCGGCCGTCAAGGGAATCTACCCGATCCGGAAAGCAGTGCCCGGCAAGACTCCGTATCACGGCACCATCGTCCTGCAGGGGAACGGCGTCGCAAGCATCTTCATCAACGACGTGCTCCCCGGGATTGCGGAACGCGGCCTGAACATGAACATCTATTACATCACCAGCGTCGAACTCTTCCGGCTCCTGCCGCCGCAGGAACAGGAGGCGATCTTCCCCGAGGCGCTTACATACGATGCCATGGGGATCACCGACTTCACGCTCCCGACACTCTATCAGTGGGTGAGGAGCAACGACGGTCTCCGCCGTTCCCTTCATTCTTTCCGCGCGGGGCATTACCTCGGCAGTGGATCCGCCGCAAAGGTCCTTGAGGAGGCTGGCGTCAATGCCGCGGGTCAGCTCGCTTCCGTCCTTGCCTATGCACAGGAGATGGAAAAGCGGGGAGGCAATGCGCCGACGCCGAAACGCGCGCCGGCGTACGAAGCGCACTGACGCCGCCGCATCTCAGTTCCTGACAAAGGGGACAGCCAATGGCGCCGTCCCCTTTTTCTTTTCCCGCCCGCCCTGACGGTCGGCAGGGGAATTCTGTCCGATTTTTCCACAGGATGATAGACCGCGACCCCCTCCCCGTCATCTCATTATTAATAATGGAATTTCGTGCGATCGAAAAACATTTCGAAAAAATATCATTATTGAGAATAATAAAACAGAGGTTCTCAAAATTGTGATTATTTCCAAAGAAATGTATATTCCCGGGAGAGGTTCCTCTCAATTTTAAGATAATTTTCGGATGGCACACCATTTGTCCATTAAGAAGCATATTCCGGAGATCATCCGGTACCGGCTCATAGATCAATGAAGGAGTGCTGTCATCAATGGAT
>Ga0335071_10006656_pt1 | contig 11921 bp, 14 predicted proteins | sample Lox_Sample_15_FD_206724 | JGI IMG/M metagenome (GOLD analysis project Ga0335071, IMG submission 206724) | Soil microbial communities from Loxahatchee National Wildlife Refuge, Florida, United States - Lox_Sample_1.5 | ecosystem: Environmental > Terrestrial > Soil > Wetlands | place: USA...
GCTGGCGGCAACGGCCTGGGCCACCGCGATCTCCAGCCCTTCATCATCTTCTCTCTCGGGTTGTGGAGCGGCGGACATGGCCTGTTCCGTGTTGACCTGACGCGCTGCATGTTCCTATTTTGTTCTGTGCGCCCCGAAGGCGCGTATCACCAGTGGAGGAAGGTACCACCCAGAGAGTTGTCGATTGATCTGGTAGCTGACGAGCGGTTCGTCCGGGTAACTGGCGGGCCGGAGCCTCGTGACAACGGCCGCCTTGGGCGGTCTAGCAATGCAGCGGGCCGTAACGTGAGTAAAGTCTGAGCAGGCCTCGAAAGTGAAGATGCGGATGCCGACCCGCCAGAACAACGGGGAAGGCCGCGCCGATGGGGAAGCAATCGACGTCTGCACCCATTGCGATCCGCCGGGGTAATGGGCACGGCACGCTGTAAAGGTGATGCGGGTAATCGGGGGAGACCCATGTGGTCGGAGGTAGCGGCTTCGACGCTGCTTGAGGCAGCGGACCATGCGGGAATCGGACAGGGTCATAGGACCGTCGAGGCCGGGTAATACCGGCGGAGGAAAGGACCCTGACTTCTGATGTGCTTTCGAAGATGGAGAGGAGGGGTGATTGGCGATGAGCCTGGCAACACCCGATAAGATCAGGACCCTTCAGAGAAAGCTTTATCGCAAGGCGAAGGCGGAGCCTGCTTTCCGCTTCTATCTTCTCTACGACAAGATCTGTCGTGAAGACGTTCTCGAACACGCCTACGAGTTGGCCCGCGCAAATGCAGGTTCACCCGGGGTAGACGGAGCGAGCTTCGCCCAGATCGAGGCGGCGGGACTGGAAGCATGGTTGGCAGGCCTGCGCGAGGACCTCGTTTCGAAGACGTATCGGGCCGATCCGGTGCGACGGGTGATGATCCCGAAGCCCGGGGGTGGTGAACGCCCACTTGGCATCCCGACAATAAGGGATCGGGTGGTTCAAACCGCCGCCAAACTCGTGCTCGAGCCGATCTTCGAATCGGACTTCGAGGATAATGCCTACGGCTATCGCCCGCGCCGCAGTGCGAGCGATGCAGTCAAGGAAACGCACCGGCTGATTCGCCGGGGCTATACCGACGTGGTAGACGCCGATTTGTCGAAGTACTTCGACTCAATTCCGCACTCGGACCTCCTTAAAGCGGTGGCCCGACGCATCGTCGACCGGCATGTGCTGTGGCTGATCAAGCTGTGGCTTAAAGCGCCGGTCGAAGAACGGGATGGCAACGGGAAACGGCGCATGAGCGGTGGTAAGGGCAGCACGCGCGGCACGCCGCAAGGCGGGGTCGCAAGCCCGCTGCTCGCCAACCTTTACATGAACCGGTTCCTTAAGCATTGGCGCCTTACCGGACGCGGGGAGGCCTTCCAAGCTCACGTCGTCTCTTATGCTGACGACTTCGTCATCCTTAGCCGCGGCTGCGCGGCCGAGGCTCTGGCGTGGACGAAGGCGGTGATGACGAAGCTCGGGCTTACGCTCAATGAGGAAAAGACCTCGCTGCGCGACGCTCGGTCGGAAAGCTTCGACTTCCTTGGTTACACGTTCGGCCCACATCGGCATTGGAAAGATGGTCAATGGTATCCGGGCGCAAGCCCATCCACGAAGAGCGTCCGGCGGATCAAGGCGAAGATCGGCGATCTCTTGGTGCCCACCAATAAAGGAACATGGCCCGATGTACGCGACCGGCTGAACCGGCTTCTGACCGGTTGGTCGGCGTACTTTGCCTATGGTTCACTAAGGCGGGCCTATCGGGCCGTCGACCACCACGTCTACGATCGCGTCCAGCACTTCCTCGTTCATCGGCACAAGGTGAAAGGACGTGGCACCCGGCGTTTCCCCTATGTTTATATCGTTGGGAAGCTCGGTGTGCGACGTCTTCTGCGCGATTACCTTACACCGACGCTGCGAGCCTCACGATGAAATCAGTCGGAAAGCCGGATGCGGGAAATCCGCACGTCCGGTTTGATGAGCGGGGAAGGGAAACGGGATGCGTCGCATGGCGCAAGTAACCGCGCCCTTCCTCGACTCTACTATGGAGTCAAGCCGCCATTTTCCGCCACCCTGGACCCTGATCCGGGAAAATTCCGAGCGATACATCGTGCGCGACGCCAACGGCGTCACCGTCGCCTGGTTGTTCTGCCGGGATGGCTCGGCGCGCTACAGCATGGGTGTGGGCACGCTTACCGCCGACGAGGCGCGGCGGATTGGAAAGGCTATTGCCCGCATCCCCGAATTCCTGGTCCAGCGAAAGGGCTTCTACCCTCGTGGCGGCGGTCCGCGCTGGCGCACCGACCGCCCGTATCACGTCGCGATCGAGGACAATTTTCTGCGCGAGAACTGGTTCGAGATCGACGCGCTCTGCAAGCTGAACAGCTTGCCGTTCAACGCGACTGGCGAGACCATCCGCGATGACGGCACCTGGCGCGTCTACGAATTCACCTGGCAGATGGATGCGATCCTGTTCTGGGACCGCTTCAAGGGACGCTGGCTGCGCGGCTCGGAATTCCACTATCCCGAACGGCCCGCCGATCTACCGGAGCTGAAGCCGCTCACCAACTGGCCGAAATTCAACCCGCGCGACACGCGGTGAGGCACGGCCTGGTGACTGCGAGATCTGCATGCACCGCGCTGATGCTGCTTTTTGCCAGCCGTATCAGCATTTGCCAGCAACCTGTCCGGCAGGCCCGGCATCGTCGATGGCGACACGCCAGCAATCGATGGCATCCGCATGAACCCTCTTGCCGGCGAAGCCGGACTCACAGTAGCCATTGTGCCACGACGCAGTCTTGGACATCGGCATGGCTCCTCGCTCCAACGAACTTCCATCAACCGGCTTCGCTCTCGAGATCGATGGGCGAATTAAGACCGAGTTTGACACCAGGGAAGGCGCCGAGAGCGGCGCCGTCGCGTTAAAGCGCCGTTTTCCCGACTTGCAGGTTCGCGTTTATGACGCCAGCACGAAATCCCGGCACGAGGTGGAGGTCTGACGATCTCGGTGCCCATCACTTGTCAGCCAATCGCGCCGACAATTGATGCCGCCTCGCTCGTCAATGCTGCGGGCGCGCGTTCTCCGAGCATCATTGGGCGGGGTCCGCGCGGTCGCATGCTGATGGTCGGCCGCACTTGCCAGCTTTCGCACGCCTGAAGCGTGAACGCTCATTTCATCGCTGAAAGCTTCCCGCTAACGCTTACGCTCGCGCCTGTTTTTGTGCGCTGATCCCGCCGAAACCGCGAGACATGCGGTTTGCAGCTTGCGCCGATGCAGGTCGCTGCCTTTCTATCATCGCAAAGAACGCGGTGAGGCCCGGCGTCGAACATGTGTGAAATTCTCGAAGCTCGCTTTGGCGTCGCGACGATGCCTGGATGTCCACACGGCTCGGCAATCCTTTGCGCGGAAAGTTCGAGATGTCCGAATGTGCCGCGGTCGTTTCGCGCGTGCATGCCCGTGGCCGTCATCGTCATCGGGCAAGGCGTGCCATGAAGCGGAAAATCTGCGTCTATGTCAGCGAGGATCTTGTTTCGCGATTGGCAGTCGCCGCCGAGCACCGCGGCGCCACCAAATCCGGGCTCGTCGGCGCCGCGCTCGATCGCTTCCTCGATACAGCGGACGAGCGCGACGACCAGCCCGGCGTGGACCAGCGCCTGGTCCAGATGGGCCACCAACTCGATCACCTCACGCGCGAATTGCGATTGGTCAACGAAACGGTCGCGATGCACGCGCGCTATCATCTCACGGTCACGCCGCCGCTGCCCGACGCCGCGCAGCCGGCCGCCTGCCGGCTTGGTGCGGCGCGCTTCGAGGAATTCGCTGCCCAAGTTGGACGACGCGTCGAACAGGGGCGCCCGCTGATGCGCGAGACGCTTGAGCGGCTCGACACGACAGGTGCCACGCGGCCGTCTCCCGAAAGCCAGGGTCCGGTAAGCGCGCCGGCAGGGTATCCCGCAGCAGCGGCGTGCGAGGCGATGGGCAGCCCGTTTGGGGCCCCCGATCAAAACCCGGTTGAGGCGGCGAGGATTGCGCAGACACCGGAGTCGCACGACGAGCAGGACGCGCCGCAGCCGGTCAAAGCCGGGGCGTCAAGCCTGGCGCTCATCCTCCGCGTCTTCCTGCCCTTCGCATTCGGCTACTACCTGTCGTACTTGTTTCGCACCATCAGCGCGCTGACCGCGGAGCCGCTGACAGCCGAATTCGGGCTGACGCCGTCCAGTCTCGGCCTGCTCACGTCGGCCTATTTTCTCACCTTCGCCGCCGGCCAGATACCGATCGGCGTCTTCCTCGACCGTTATGGCCCTCGTCAGGTCCAGGCCGTCTTGCTCGTGATCGCCTCAGGCGGGGCCGCGCTGTTCGGCGCCTCCGATGGCTTCCTCTCGCTGCTCGCCGGCCGCGCGCTGATCGGGCTCGGCGTCGCCGCCGCCCTGGCTGCCGGCTTGAAAGCGACCGTGCTGTGGTTTCCAAAGGAGCGCGTTGCGCTCGTCAATGGCTGGATGGTCATGCTCGGCGCGCTGGGCGCCGTCACCGCCACGGCGCCGTCCGAATGGCTATTGGCCTCTATCGGTTGGCGCGGATTGTTCGAATGGCTTGCCATGGCGACCGCGGTTGCGGCCGGCGCCGTCTATCTCTTGGTCCCCGAAACACTGCCGTCGCCTTCAGCAGCGAACAGCCGCCCTTTCGCCGCACTGAGAGAGATCTACGCCGATCCACGCTTCTGGCGCTTGGCGCCGCTCTCCGCGGCCACGATCGGGACCGCCTGGGCGCTCCAGGGATTGTGGGCCGCGCCCTGGCTCAGCGACGTCGAAGGACTGGACCGCGCGGCGCTCGTCAACCATCTGCTGGCCATGGCCGTGGCGCTCAGCATCGGTGCTGTCCTGCTTGGAGCACTGGCCACCCGTCTGCGCCGGCGCAACGTCGAGCCGCAGGCCGTTGTCGGGGTTGTTGCGGCACTGTTCATGACGGTGCAGACCGCGCTGATCCTGCGATGGCCGCTGCCATCCTACGTCGTGTGGTGCCTGATCGCTGCCGCAGGCGCGGTGACGGTGTTGAGCTACGCGATTCTCGCTAACCACTTCCCGAAGGAATTGGCGGGTCGTGCCAACGCGGCATTGAATGTCATTCATATCGGCGGGGCATTCGTCCTTCAGGAGTTGATTGGCATTGTCATCGAGCGCTGGCCGGTGGAAGGAACTCACCATCCGATGATCGCCTATCAAGTCGCATTTGGTGTCGACCTCGCGCTTCAGCTCGCCGCCTGGATCTGGTTCATGTGGCCGCGTGGTCAGATGGCTGCTGTCCGTCCGCGGCGCCGCTATTCAACCCAGGCGATGCTGGCTCAAGTCATGGCCGTCGAGGCCAGCCACATCCGATCTTGAGCGGCGCGCGCCCCGAGAAACATCCCGCTTAGAGTGACGCGCCATGTTGCATCGCCGGCGGCTGCTGGCCGCGCCTTTTGGGTTGGGCGTCTCCCTTCGGGACCGGGCTGTCGGCTGCGCTGAAACCCCGGCCTTGCCGGGTTTTCCCCCTTCGGGCGTCCATCCCTTCTGTAATCCGATCTGCGAAGTCAAGGCACCGATCCGATGCCCGGTTATACGATAGGAGCGTTGATGCGTGGCCGTCCTCGCGAAGCCGCAGCTCGACCCAAATCAGAAGCTGGCAGCGATATGCCCATGAGCGGCCACGGCGGCCTCTGTAGGATGGCCCTTTCGCGCCCGATTTGGGGATGCCAACGCCGAGTACTAGGCTTGGCATCTCATTGATTCTCAGTCCATATTTCTTTCGGGCATGTCGAAGTTTTTACGGCTCGGGTGACAAGGTTGGCTAGATCCTCAAAATTGGTGGCCATAAAGCTTGGTCGGGTCCTGTTGGTCCGACGACGGCGCGACCGGCGCTGGATGTTTCCGGGCGGCCGGAAGCGGGCTAGAGAGAACGACAAGCAATGTCTCCATCGCGAGATCAAGGAGGAACTGCCCAAGCTCAAACTCGGTCGGCTCAAGCTGTGGAAAGAAGTCAAAAAAAGAAACCGCCAGTCCGGGCGCAAGATGAGTGACGCGATCTTCATTGCGGGCAAGGTGTCAGGCGAATTGAAGATCGGCGACAAGCGAGAGATCGACAGGGCGGTGTGGCGCAAGCCCCGAGGCATCAGGCTGACGCCTACCTCGCAATACATACGCGACAGGCTTTTCCCGAAATAGTCCCGTTGAAAAGACCGAATCCGCTGCCCATACTCGGACTATTTAGCGAAAGGAGGGAAATTTGAGCAGCATGATCCTCCTGGATCTTCTGGGTGGCGTGGCACTTCTGCTGTGGGGACTGCACATGGTCCACAGCGGTATCGTCCGCACTTTCGGATCTGATCTGCGGCTCCTCCTCGGGACCGCGCTGCGTAACCGATTCCTTGCCTTCCTGGCCGGACTTGTCGTCACGGCGCTCCTGCAAAGCAGCACCGCGACCGGGCTGATGACCGCCTCATTCGTCACTGGCGGCTCCGTGGATCTGGTTCCCGCGCTTGCCATCATGCTGGGTGCCAACGTCGGCACGACGCTTATTGTTCAGGTTCTCTCCTTCAATGTGACCGCGGTGGCGCCGCTACTGTTCTTGGTCGGCGTCATTGCGTTCAAGCGTGGCGGTCAGACACGTACGCGCGATCTCGGTCGCGTGGCGATCGGGATCGGGCTGATGCTTTTGTCGCTGCACATTTTGCTTGACACGCTCGCGCCGGCGGAGGATGCGCCGGCGGTTCGAACGCTTCTTGCCGCGATCACTGGTGACGCCCTGCTCTGTGTCCTGATGGCCGCTGTGCTGACCTGGATCGCCCATTCAAGCGTCACGGTCGTCTTGCTGATCATGTCGCTGGCGTATTCTGGCTTTATCACGCCGGTGGCAGCACTCGCCTTGACACTTGGCGCCAATCTCGGAAGCGCCATCAACCCCGTCATCGAAGGCAGCAACAGCAGCAACCCGGCCAGCTATCGCTTGCCGCTTGGCAACCTCCTCAATCGCTTGGTCGGGTGCGCTCTCGTACTACCGTTCCTGCACCCGATCGCTGATGCGCTCAGTCGGTTCGAGCCCAACGCTTCGCGTATGACCGCGGACTTCCACACGGCATTTAACCTAGCGCTGGCAATCGTCTTCATCCTCCCGCTGGGTTGGCTGGCGTCGCTCCTGACCCGGTTCCTGCCTGAACGCGCGAAACCCAATAATCCCGCGTCACCGCTCTATCTTGATGAAACGGCCCTCGGCACGCCGTCGGTCGCGCTCGCCTGCGCAGAACGCGAGGTGCTTCATCTGGGTGACATCGTCGAGAGCATGCTGATTCAAGGCATGACGGCGTTGATGACCGACGATCGCCGGCTCGTCGCTGAAGTCAGCCGGATGGACAACATAGTCGACAAACTCGACGAGGCGGTGAAGCTCTATGTAACTCGGCTCACGCGAGAGAGCCTGGATGAGCGGGACGGTCACCGCGCTATGGAGATCATCGCCTTCTCCATCAACCTGGAGCACATCGGCGATATCATCGACAAGAACCTGATGGAACTTGCCCAGAAGAAGATCAAGCGGAAACTCGCCTTCTCAAGACAGGGTGCTGCGGAGCTGGAGGCGTTCCATCAGGAAGTGATGAGTAATCTCAAGCTCGCGTTCAGCGTCTTCATGTCCGGCGATGTGAAGATCGCCCGCCAGCTGATCGCGGAGAAGGCGACGTTGCGCACGGCAGAGCTGGCCGCTGCCGAGAGTCACTTGGAGCGACTGCGCGAGCGTCGCCCCGAGAGCATCGAATCGAGCTCGTTGCATCTCGATGTGCTGCGTGACCTGAAACGCATCCACTCGCACATCTGCTCGGTCGCTTATCCGGTGCTGGAGCGCGCGGGTGCGCTACAGCCGAGCCGTCTCAGGGTCGTCGAGCCTGACGAAGGCGCAACCGACGACAAGGACGCCGCCTCGGCAGGTTAAATGGACACGCGAGCTTACGATTCGCCGGCCGTGGCGTGGCACCCGCCGTCAGTTGGGTGACATGGGGTGATGGCGGCTGGTCGCGTCAAGGGCACTCTTGTGTGCTCACCTGACCGCTAGTGATTCGGCCAGGAGCCTCCCCATGACGAGAAGAGCAGAACACAAAGCAACTAAGACATTTGCCGGTCTGGATGTGTCACTGAAGGAGACGGCTATCCGCATCGTTGACGATACTAGCAAAGTCGTATCCGAGCGAGTCTGGTATCGCCGCCGGCATTGTCAATCCGGTCACAGCCGTCAAGTGATCCTGGAAGTCGAAGCGTTCCTTTTCCGGCTTTGTGCTGCGGGTGATAAGGCCTGAATGACTCGGCACTCGGCGATACGGCCTCCCGTGCACGACTCCAGAGTGTCGCGCAGTTCACGTCGTAGCCGCTTCAGCGCTCGATTTTTCGTTCCGTTGTCTCCAGATGGCGCGCCACGAGCTGGTCCACTTCTCCGCACGGACTTTCACCATGGGCGGCCAGCTTCAGGAGTTCACGCACTTCCTCAATGGAGAAGCCAAGTTCCCGCGAGCGACGGATGAAGCCGAGCCGTTGCAGGTGCTCAGCGGCATAGCTTCGGTAGTTGCCGGCGGTTCGACGTGGTGCGGGCAGAAGGCCGATCTTCTCGTAGTACCGGATCGTCTCGATCTTCGTATCGGTGGCTCGGCCCAATTGCCCGATTGTCAGCGCATCCATGCCTTGACCCTATAGCGGCTACAGGGTGCAAATATAGTGCATATACCTATCGAGCGACAGGCCAATCATGAGCGCGCATTGTTGCGGACATCATCACGAAGACCCGGGCGCCAATCCGCTCCAGCAAGCTGCGTACCGGCGGGTTCTATGGTTGGTGCTGGCGATCAACGCCGCGATGTTCAGCGTCGAGATCGGCGCCGGACTAGCGGCCGGTTCGGCCGCGCTCCAGGCCGATGCGGTGGACTTCCTTGGCGACGCTGCGAACTACGCGATCGGCTTGTTCGTGGTCGGCATGGCATTGCGCTACCGGGCACGAGCGGCGCTCGCGAAAGGCGCGACGATGGCGCTCTTCGGAATCTGGGTGCTCGGGGTTACGGCATGGCATGTCTACGCTGACACACTTCCCCATGCCTTCGCTATGGGCGGCGTCGGACTTGCCGCGCTTGTCGCCAATGCTGCCTCCTTCTGGTTGCTATGGCAGCACCGCACGGGAGACGCAAACATCCGCTCGGCCTGGATTTGTACGCGCAACGACGTCCTCGGCAATCTTGCGGTGCTGATCGCGGCGGCGGGGGTCTTCGGGACAGGGACAGGATGGCCCGACGTAATCGTGGCCGCAGTGATGGCCATGCTCGCGCTGCAGGGAGCGGCGACGGTCATCCGACAGGCTCGGTCCGAGCTCCTGAAGGATGACCGCGTGACGCCGGGTGCCATCCATATAGGTTCATTTAGTCCCGGTGGCAGCCGTACGGCATCCGTAGACCGGTACTAGTGAGCACTGGATCATTCGGCATTTGCTCAAAGGTAGCGAAGGATGGCTTGGCGACATCTGCTGCTGTTCATTCTGGCGCCGTTTCTCTTCACGGCGAATGCGCTGGCCGGAGACAAGGAGCCGGCCGCTATTATTGAGCTCGGCCCCGCCGGCGAATGGGGGGTGCCTGGGCCCTCCAGCTACGGTCCGTCGCTCGCCGTCGAGTTTACGCCCATCAAGGATTGGCTCGAAATCGAAGTGGGGGCTGCTCGCATGTTTCACTGCGACGGCAGCGAATGGGACACGGACATTCTCTTCAAGAAACCCTTCACCCTGTCAGACAAGGTCGAGTTCATGGTGGGCGTCGGACCGCAATGGACGTTCTCGCGGGAGGGCACACAGACTGGCGCAGAGTTTGCCCTCGACTTTATGTTCTGGCCCACCGCGGATCGAAAGTTCGGATGGTTCATCGAGCCCGCATATAGCTACTCCTTCAGCCGCGGGCACGAGCAATCGCTCAGCACCACAGTCGGATTGCTGATTCCGATACCGTAATCAGAACGAGGTTTGTCCGGGCGGCCCCTCCAGGTAGTCGGGTCACGCTCTTCTGCGCCGAGGCGCAGCCGAGCCGCTCTGCGTCTCGGCCCTTCGGGTGTCGATCGTTGCCGCGCAGCCTCCCTGATATTGGAAAGGTCAAAAGATAGAGCGGCGCCCGCGGCCCGTGCCCTTGACACGACCACCCGCCATCAAAGAACGATCGTTGCCGCTTACTGCTTCTGCCTGGTCCGCGCTTCTGTCCGGAGTCGGTCGAAGGCACGCTCCATGGTGGGGTCCGGCGAGGTTAGGTCGTCCAAGCTGACAGCGCGTACTTGACGCGAACGTCGCACAGGGATGGAAACGGACTGACCTTCCCTACGTCCTAAGCAGAGCAGAGTGCTCGGACGATCCTATGCTGCTTCGGCGACGGCCTGCTGTCCGAACCGAAACTCCGTCCCGTCAACCCACATTCGATGCATGATCACCGCCAGCTTACGAGCAATCGCCACGCATGCCTTCTTCGATCCGGCTCGCTTGGCGAGCTTTACGCCCTGTGCTCGAAGCACAGACCATTTTTTGGAGATCCGTAGATGAGAATTCGCAGCTTCGTACAGCGCATGTCGCATCATCTTGTCACCGCACTTGCTGATATGACCCGAACGATCGATCTCGCCCGACTGATAGATGCGAGGGGTCAAACCCAAATGCGCTGCGACAGCCTTGGAATCCTTGAATCGACTTGGGTCATCAATCGTCGCCTTAAATGCCAGGCTTACGATCGGCCCAACACCGGGAATCGTCATCGACAGCTTGCATACGCTGTCTTTTCGAGCGATCGCGCCGAGCTGTCGGTCTAGCAGAATCTCTTGCTTGCGCATCATGTTGCGCATCTCAAGCAGTGGCTCGATCGCAATGCGTAACTCTGGCGCATCGGTAAGCAGAGTCTCCACTCGACTCGTAAACGTGCATCGATTCACGTTTCCCAGCTTGAGGCCGTGCACTTTCAGCAATCCCCGAATCGTCGTTTCGATCGCCACCATGTGTTCAGCAAATTTTTGGCGTGCGGTCAGTGTTGTCCTCAGGAGTTACGAGGCCTTGCTCTTGACGTGTACGGTAGTGACCCAGCCTCAACATCTCGGCAATGCCGCGGGCGTCGCTGCGGTCGGTTTTGTTCGGTCGAGACGAGAGAAATCGTTGCGCATGCCGGGTTTCGATACACACGGTCTGAAACCCGCTTTCGACGAGTGCGCCGAAAAGCCACTCTGACAGCGGGCACGCTTCCAAGCCGACCAGCGCTATCTCGCTTCGCCAACCGATCAATGCCTTTATCAACATCGTTGGTTCGCTTTCTGCTTTCCCTTCCCATACCAGCGAGCCATTTGCTTCAACAACGCAAATAGATGTGGTTCTTAAGGACACATCCAGTCCAACGAATGGAGCCATCGCGCGTCTCCTTCTCGGGTGCGAAGCAACCCGAGTTCAGGATAGCGAGGGGAACGAATCGGATTACCCCATCTGACGCGGAGCCCGCGACGAGGTCGGTGATCTTGCGCGACACCGTGCCGGCGGCGGACGCCGGAGCAGGAGAGGGAGAGTGCGGGCCGGGTTTGCCGTGACGGGTCGGAAGCCCGCGGGAGAGTCCCGCGGCGCCCGTCGCGGAGACCTTAAGATGTCCAAATATGCTGATCGGGCGCGCGCCGGCGAGAACCGGGCGAGCCTTTATGACGAAATCACCGACAAGATCATCGCCGAACTCGAAGCCGGCCGCGTGCCCTGGGTGCAGCCCTGGGGGATGGCGGCGGCGAAGGCGCCGCTGTCGATGCCGAAGAACGCATCGACCGGCCGCCAATACAGCGGTGTGAATGTTCTGATCCTCTGGGGCGCCGTGATTGAACGCGGCTTCACAGGCCAGAGCTGGTTGACGTTTCGCCAGGC
>Ga0335071_10006657_pt1 | contig 11920 bp, 6 predicted proteins | sample Lox_Sample_15_FD_206724 | JGI IMG/M metagenome (GOLD analysis project Ga0335071, IMG submission 206724) | Soil microbial communities from Loxahatchee National Wildlife Refuge, Florida, United States - Lox_Sample_1.5 | ecosystem: Environmental > Terrestrial > Soil > Wetlands | place: USA: Florida...
AAACTGAAAAATGCGGTCGATCTGAAAGATGCCGTCATGTACGGCGCCGTAAAGAGAATCCGTCCCAAGATCATGACGGTAAGCGTTATTCTGGCGGGTCTTATCCCCATCATGTTCAGCCATGGCACGGGCGCCGATGTAATGAAGCGCATCGCCGCGCCCATGGTCGGCGGCGTGATTACCTCCACCATTCTTGAATTGATCATCTATCCTGCCATCTATATGATCTGGCGCAGCCGAGGACTGGCGAAAGATTAAATCTGCTCGGCATCGTGATCTCATCATGGCAAAGAGCAGCGAAAAAGTGATAAAGGCGTCTAGACAGGTCATCCCGCCCCTTCATTTGAGCTTGAAATCAACGCGGCTCTTCTTTACATCCTTTTTTGCCTCGGGCTCAAGCGTCTTCGGCTCGACTACAAAAACCCTTCCCGGATCGAATTCCCCTTCTTCCAATATGGCATCCGCTACCGTTTCAGCGCGGTTTGTCGCCAGGAGGCGGAGGTCATCATCCTTAACGACAATATGGGTCATCATGAGCTTCTCCATCTCCTCGTTGGGCAAGCCTTTCTCTATCCCGGTGACGTTCCTCGGCTTCGGGAATTTCTCAGCACTGTAAGCCCTCTTCAGGTACTGATCATATTCCTGCGGTTCAATGGTGATCTCGTCGATGGATTTTACTTTCTCGCCTTTTCGGATCAGGTCGTTTAGCTTCTGGGCCTTGAGTTTCCTCTGGAACTGCTCACGGATGAGCCCTTCGCGGTCACGCTCCATATCCACCCCGCCCTCGATGTCGAGCTTGAGGGCTGGCTTTGCCTTCAGGGCTTTCACCAGCGTCTCAATCTTTTTCATGTTTTGTTCCGAGATGTCGGACGAGCCATCGTCGAATTCGATATAACTTAGCTCCTCACCGCCGCCGAAGAGGGACCCCAGCAGGGCGAAGGGGGCCTTGGCTACCTTTGTCAGAAGGTTGACGATGACCTGCATGACGATTCGCCAGACGCTGAATTCCGGGTCATCGATACTGCCTTTCACAGGGATATCCAGGTTGATCTTGCCGTCGCTGTCCCGAAGAAGCGTGATGGCCAGACCCACAGGAAGCTTGGTGGCCTTGGGGCTTTCCACGCGGTCACCCAGAGTTAGCTGGTCGATGACCACCTTGTTTTCCGCATCGAGTTTCTTGCCGTCAATCAGGTATTTCAGGTCGAAGGAGAGAGACCCTTTCTCGATCTTATACCCCGCGTAAGTGCCTGAATAAGGGGTGAGGGAGCTAAGGTTAAAGTCTCTCAGCGATGCGGAGAGATCCACGAAGAGATTGGACATGAAGGGATGGACCTTCCCCTTTATCTCCACCGGGATGTGCCGACCGATTTTCCCTCGGATATCCACATCAGCGGCTTTGGTTGTGATGGAGGTGACACCGGTCATCCGCCCCGTGAGTTCCGTGAGCGTCGACGAATAGTTCGGTTTGATGTGACGGTCATCAATAGCGATGGTACCATTCTGGAGCGAGACCCGGTTGATCTCGATGTTCCTAGCCAGGATGTCGCCTAGATATTCCTTTTTCTCCACGGGCTTTGCCCTGCCTTCTTTTTTTGTCAGCGCGGGTTTCGGCTCGGCGGATTCTTCCTGGGCGGCCGCTTCCGGCTTGGCCACGTTCAGCAGGTTCAGAGTGCCGTCGTCGTTGATGATCACTCTCACGTAGAAATCGGAGAGCGAGATGTCCTTGATCCGCACAAAGAGCGGATTGTATCCGGCGCTCAGGCCGTCCACATAGAAGGATTTGAATTTCAGAACATCTTCGCCATTGAGTTTATCCACCGTCGCAACATTGGCAAGGAGGAAGTTTCCGTCATATTTGATCGACAGGTCCTTTTCCGGTGCCTTGCTCGCCAATAACTTTCCCTTGGCGGATACATCGCCATTGGTGTAATTGACGCGGATATATTTCGTGAAGTACTCCTGGAAAGGCCGAAACAGTGCTTTCTTCAGGTCGATATTAATGTTGGCGAAAAACGGGTTGAGGCCCACGGACCCGTTGACGGCGAAGGATCCCATCCTTTTGTTGATATCCATAGAGATGGAAAGCCTCCCCCGTTCGTCCTTTACCGTGGAGATCTTTTCGCCCTTTATGGTGATGTCCTGGATCAGCGAGTTGATCGGTTTCAGCGGCATCTCGTCCCGATAGGTGATATTCCCACCCTTCAGATCGAAGTCATCAACGATCACGGTAGGCAGAGGTTCTTCTTTAGCCTTAGGCTCCGGCCGGGCCTGCTTCGCCTCTTCCTTTTTCGACGGCACTAAGGACAGCAGATTGATTGCCCCGTTTTTCCCACGGTGCACATTCACCTCGGGGGAGTCGATCACGATCTTCGCGAAGTGGAATTTCGATTGGAGGGGCTCCAGGGCAGCCATCACTAAGTCGAGGCGCTTGAACCCCGCGACGGCATTCTTCTTCCGGTCCTGAAGGATGAAGTCCCTCAGCGCAATGTTGCCTGCAAGCGAGATTGTGGGGTGCTTATCAGGCGCCACGGAAAAGGTAATCGTCGACTTCACGTCCACCTTTCCCGATGGCACGGAAATATTCAGGTCATGCGGGATGTACGCCAGGTAGTAGGGTATGTCCAGACCTTCGATGATGATGTCAAAGGTCGTCTCGTGGCTTTCCTTGAATATTTTTGTTTTCCCTTCCAGTGAATATGGATTGCCGTTGATCTTTGCGGCGAACCGGGGCTGTACTGACGTGTCCACGTACTTGGGCATGTTGGAGATGAAGGGGATGGCGATGTGCATGTCGCGGATGGTGTGTTTCGTGTCGAAAGGACCGTCAACGAAATCTATGCTTCCGTTTTCGATAACGATGTTGTTTACCGAGAAAAGAAACGGTTCTTCCTTTTCGTCCTTCGGCTCTTCCTTCTTTAGCGCGAGTATATCTGCGAAATTGTAAGTCTTATCCTTGTTCCGGACCAGGTGAGCATAAGGTTTGCGTAAGATGAATTCCTCAATGATGGGCGCCCTCTTGAAAATCGAGCGAATATCCATGTTGATGACCAGTTCCTCTAAGGAGACAAAGGTCTCGTCGTTTTTCGGTTCTTTGATTTCGAATCCACGCAAGGTGAGGGTGAGGGTGTAAGGGTTCAGTCTTATTTCGGAGAGGCTAACCTGGCGGTTAAGGGTCTTTGAAAGGGTCTCCTTGAGGTAGGGTTTCAGGATCGGAGGAATGACAAAAAAGCCGATGACGGTGAAGAGAACGAAAAAGACGACAACGCCAATAATCCACTTTTTGAATCGGCCCATGGTATCCTCCGTTGGCGTAAATATGCTGGTGCGGTTTGCATGGGAAAGAAGATGCAGACAGGGTTTGTCCGGTCGCTATAACCTTTATTATTAATTTTGCATGATCATGCCTTTTTTTGCAATAAATTTTTGTATGGCAGCGTACCCGTAGTAATGAAGTGATGCTTTGTGAAGATTAGCTCTTTCGTTCTACGAGTCCTCAACCTACCGGTACGAATAAGACTGAAGATTATCGCTTGAAAGCAGTAAGGCTTGCAGGAGAGTTAAGCAGTTTAATGGCCGTCTGCTTTATATTTCAAACGGCAAATTCATTTTTTAGATTACCGCAGTCCAGACAGCCGTGAATGGCTTTTTGGACATCCTGACCTTATCTACAAGCCGCCTGGCTGCGGTTCTCGTGACGTCAGAAGATTACTTTACCAGGGGAATCACTTTCGCCACTTCATAGTTCACTATTGCGTCTATCTTATTTTCCAGCTGGTAATAACGGGCAACCTTCTTTTCCGACAGGACCTTGCGGAATTTGGGCAGATACTCATTCTTCAACTTGAGCCGATCGCTTTCAATCCTCATAAAATCGTCGAGGAGTTTTTTCGCCATCTTGTCGGTCATGGTTTCATAGTTCTTCGCATATTCCGTTACGAGATTTTTGTAACGTTCGTAGAGTTTGGCCTGCTCCTTCTGGTAGCCTTCGTAGACAGGCCAGAATACTTTAGCCTCTGCGTCCGTGAGCTGCATGTCCTCCGCAACAACGAGCTTCTTATCGGCACGGATTTTATCTTTCAGCAGCTCATTGGTGTCTACAGGCTTATCCTGGGCGCAGACAGGGACGACAAACAAGAAACAAATGACAAACATGGTCACCAAAGATAGTACTTTCTTCATTTCTTTCCTCCTATGTTTCCTAGTATTTTATTTTCCCTGCAACGGGGCACTGCTATTCATTCTCAATGTTCTTTGACAGTTTGAAATTTACACCTAACCACGAGCTATGTCAGAAGAACAGTGACCTATTTTTTCACACAACTGTCTGTTGAAGACTGGATGGCTTGAGATTCATACACCATCCGTCTCACAGATCAACATTAAATTTATAATCATTTCAGTAGAGCATGGCGAACCAGGGTACGCCGATCAGAAGGTAGGCGCCGATAAAGATGACACCGAAAATCGCACCCAGCCGCCAGTAATCAGCGGAGGGGAGGTAGCCGCTGCCGTAGTAAACCGGCGACGCCCCGGTGGCATACGGCGTCAGGATCCCCATGATGCCGAGCGTTCCGCACAGCATCATGGCGAACTGCGGCATGTTGATGCCGGGAATCGCTGATCCCACTGCCAGCATCACCGGCAGCACCGCGGTGGCATGGGCGGTAGCGCTGGCGAACATGTAGTGGATGAAGAAAAACATAAGCGTCAGCAACACCATGGCCAAGAGCGGCGAGAAGCCGGCCATGTGAGCGCCTAATACCTGCGCGAACCATTTGACGAAACCGACCTGGGAAAGCCCCGACGCGAGCGTCACAAGCGTTCCGAACCAGATCAGTGTATTCCAGGCCTGCTTGTTGGCGAGGATGTCGTCCCAGGTCACCACCCGCAGGAACACCATTAGTGAGACGATCACTATGGCAACGGTGGTCGCGTCGATGAAGCTGCCGCCGCCGATCCACAGGCTGAGGGCGATCAAAACCAGCCCCCCCAACAGGCTTTCCTGCCGAGTCATACCACCCTGCTTCTCAAGTTCCTTGGCCGCCCACGCCGGCACCTCCGGCCCGCCCTTGACCTCCGGCGGGTAGAGGACATAGACGATCAAGGGCAGGATAAGCAGCATCAGGATTCCAAACGGCGCCATGGCAGTGAACCATTGCATCCAGCTGATTTCCACGTTGCTGGTTTTTCTGACCAGTTCTACCGCCAGCGGGTTGGGCGCCTGGCCGGTGAGAAACATGGAGCTGGTGATGGTGGTTGCCGAGATTGCCAGCCACATCAGGTAAGAACCCATGCGCCGTGCCGAGGGATCGTTTGGTTTGGAATCGTAAAGCACCGGCAGATTGCGTATTACCGGGTAGATGGTGCCGCCGCTGCGGGCGGTGTTGGACGGAGTGAATGGTGCAAGGATGAGGTCGGCGATGACGACCGCGTAGCCCAGCGTCAGGGTCCTTTTGCCCATCAGCTTCACCAGTTGCAGGGCGATGCGCTTGCCGAGCCCGCTCTTCTCGTAGCCGAGGGCGAACATGAAGGCCGCGAAGATCAGCCACACGGTGGCGTTGGAAAACCCTGAGAGCCCCCACCTGATCGACTCGGCTGCAAGCTTGAATCCTGGCTTGGCTAGCTGCTCGGGGCTGAAGAGGACGTAAGGCGCCAACACCATGACCAGCGTAACGCCAATCAATCCCACCCCGGCGCCTGGCAGATTCTCTATGATAAGACCGGCGATAACGCCGGCGAAGATGGCGAAGTAGTACCACGCGTGGGTGGGCAGCCCCGCCGGTGGGGGGATCAATGCCAGGACGATTGCAACGCCGGGCGGGACAAGCAGTCTCCATGTGAACTTCATAATGACCTCCTCTTCGACTGTGTTATTTAATCGAATAGACTGGTTTCCCCGACGCTGCAAATCTAGGTTTGGTTTCTAACTTTGCCGCCGGATCAACTTCAAGAACTGGAAAGGGTCGTTTCGCTCTTCCTTATCTGTCTTTCGTCTTGATCGTGTGCCTCGATTGTGAGTTCGTGGGCCGCCCCGTGGAGGCAGCGGCCCATGCAAAAATTACGGTTTCACACAGTTTGAGCCACCGCGCATGTCACAGAGGCTAAAGCTCAGCCTTTTTGCCCAGTACTGCAGAGCATCGTCGGCATTATGCCAGCCGCTCCAGAGCTTTGACAGTTCCTTGCCGCCTACGCGTCGGTCGACTGCCGCGCCCAGCAGTTCCCCGGTGCTGGCATCAGTGATTTTCATTTCCGCGGTTATTTCGCCCACTCCAGCCTGCTTGCCTGTAGCAGTATATTTACCTAAGGAGAGCACCATGCCAACCGGCACAAAGGTTGAGAGGGTGTTGCGGACCGGCTTCGAGCTGTCGGCGTCGACGATGGCCATCTGAACCCTTAAGGTACCAGGTTCCGGAGCTTTCACTATCCGGTAGCCCTTCTCCAGCTCCTGCGTTAAATAGACGTAGGCATTGTTGGCGAGTTTCTGGTAATTCTCCAGTTCATCCTTGTCCAGTTCCCCATCCTTTTGGATCAGGACCGGATCGATCAAGACCTTATTGTACTGCTTGAAATCCGCCTTCGGGTTCACATAACGGTAAAGGGCCTGATCATCGGTTCCTTGCACGAGGATGGCCGGGTTGATCAGAGGTGATTCCTTGAGATCGACACTACGCGCCTGATAACTGCCCACTCCGCAGCCGCACAATTGCAGTGCAGCCGCCACAACCATTACCAACATTGCTACTTTTCCAATTCTTTTCATGATAGATCTCCTTATGTATGTTTTGTCGCGCATCACCGAACCGGCGGTAATGGCGGTTCCTTAAAAGACAGGCCCGGCCCCCTGGATAACCCTGATTTAACGCATGCCGACCTGATGCTGCCTTGTATTTCATCTCCTCCATGTTAATCTACATGACACGCCTCAGATGGTCAAGTACTTCCAAAAAGCATTCCAAGTGGAGAGGAGAATCACTAAATTTTCAAGATACTGATATTGCGTGGTTATTTAATTGATTGACAATGGCATGACTAATCGTGGCCGGAAAAAATCTACAAAATATTGCGAATCCTCAAAATGTTGAGAGTTGATTGCCTGCAAGTGGACATGGATTCGCTTGTAGCCATACCAGACGCCAACCGACCTCCTTGATCCTCATCTTTAATGCGGCCGCCGGATAAGAGAGGGGGAAACAGCCAAGCAGGCTGCTTCCCGCCACTTTTATGAAACGTCTAAAATGGTGCGTCCGCTTCACGAAGACGGTATGGGCACTGTTGCCGCACGAGCCACGGACTCGATCGCGATCGCCGCCACGGCGGCCCCATAGTCGAGGTCGATGTTGGACATGTTGTCATGGGTGTCGTGGTACCCGACGCGGTTGATGTCATAATTCTCCATGAAGAGAACCACCGGGACCCCCGCGTCTGACAATATCTGGCCGTCAGTGTTGAAAAGGGAGCTGCGCATGTCCCCCGGCAGGCGAATCTCACCGCGCAACTGGGGATGACGTGCGATGTCTGGAATCCTGATCCCGTCCCTGCTGCGATGGCCTGACCTGCGATGGCGTCGCGCCGGCTTGCGGTTCCACTTCTCGGCATGGGCGTTCCAGGTCATATTAGCCAGGTGAGCCTGGTAGGCCAGCCAGACAGACTGCGGGCTCATTCCCGGCGAGATCTGGAACTCGTCTCGGTCTCGGTCGCGGTTGTGAGCAATCATATCCAGCACGTAAACGCCGTCGATCCTGACCTTTGAGAGGTCATGTGTTTTTTTGCCGGATGTGTTCAACTTCAGGGTGCCCTCTACAAGGGACTGCGCCAGGTGACGGGCGCCCATGCAGTCCGACGGGAATTCTTCACCGGTCAGGTGCACGAGCCACACATCGCAATTGAGCTTGCCGGCCCGGCTGAGCTCTAGGAATACGGGCGCCGCCAGCATGAGCGCCGCTGTCGCGGAGTGGTTGTCATCGGCGCCGGCGGCGGCCACGCGTGCCAGTTTCCCGCCTTTCTCTTTGTAGTAGAGGTCCTCCATGTAGGCGGTATCATAGTGATCAGCCATGATCACCGCCCGGCTGCGGTCCTTCCCCGGTATCACCACGAGCAGGTTGCGTTCGCGCAGCTTCCCCATTTGATTGGCCAGCCAGCCGTCCATCCAGGGGTAGTCGAAGTCGGTCTGCCACTGGAAAGGCAGCTCGCCCGCAAGGGCCTTGCCTTGCATCCCGTGCCGCGCGATGATCTTTCGGTAGTGCGCGAGGAGCCAGTCCCCCAGGCCATCCAAATCCCGTTTCTTGTGCTTCAGGAACTTCTGCGTGGCCGGGTCGCGTACACAATCGGCGTTGTCCTTGTTGATGAAGCGGCCCGTAGCCAGACGGGCAATGGTCTTCCAGTACTCGACTTCAAAGGTGCGGGTGGCCGTGTAGAGATAAGTGATCGGCTCAGGCAGGGGGTTCAGCGCAAGATCGCTCGGGGGCGCAATGATCCGCTTCAAGGAGTGATACAGCAAAAATCCGTAGGACGTGGGGCTGTTCCAATTGGCGACCTGATCGAGCCACTGCTCTAAACTCTGGCCCTTCGGGATCACTACGATATGACGGGCAGCATCCCAGGGTAGCAGCCTTTTGCCGAGGAAATCCCATACCGTCATGAGCTTGAATGCATTGAGCGCGATCTGGTGGTCACGGTGCCCATAGGCCTTTTTGTAGCCCCACACGCTTGCTATGAACTCGGGGCGCCGCTGCAGTTCAGGCCAGAGCTCGACAGGCCGCGCCAGGTCCGGCTCGTCCGCGTGATAGGCAGTTAGGTAACCCAGCGGTGCGTCATCCAGCAGCTTTGGCTTGCGAGTTTCCGGGTCGAGATAGGAAACCAGGGGTAGATGCCAGAAGACCTCGTATTTCCCGACCCGCATCGGCGGGTAGTAGATCCGGTATCCGAACCGGCCCCCTTCGCGGATCGCCTGGGCGGCACGGCGCAGTTCTTCGCGGCCGGCCCGCGGCCCGTCCAGAAGAAGTCTGTACTGGTCCGTCCAGATCTGGGAGTTACGCGCCATCGGCTTGCCGTAGAGCCCGACAACATCCGGGTCGGTGCTGAAGAGCACGTGCGCCAGGCGTACTTCGTCACCCGCCACAGCCAGCTCGTCCTGGAATTGCTCTATCCGTTCCCAGCGGTGGGTCCGCCGGTAGGTGTTGCGCAGCTTGTCTCGCATCTCCGGCTCCGGCCTGTCCGCGCGGGGTTCGTTCAGCCAGCCCGACTGGAGTATGCGCATCCCCCACGGAGCTTCATGACGGTCGCACACGTTGAGCAAGGGGATCTGTGCAGCAAGAGGGAATTCGGACTGCATCTTCAGGAAGGGCGGTGCGCCCCAGAAGATGAGGCTCCCCGGGAAAGGAAGCAGATGCAGATGACCTGCCAGATAGGCTTTGCGTATGGACTGCGGCAGCGTGCCGAAGGGGCGAAAGGTGAGCAGGTATTTGACGCCCCTCAGGGACTCCCTCTCTCCGAGAAGAAAAGGCTCTGTCCAACTCGGCAGAGGATCCTGCTTCCACGATTTGCAGATCGACTCACCCGAACCGGGGAGGATGCGGAAACCGGCATGCCGCAGATCGGTTAATCTTTCAGGTTTCTCACCGTACGCAGATCGCAGCAGACGGCGGACAAAATCAACGGCATACTCGGGACGTCGTTCCCGTCCTGGTGCGTGATAAAAACTCTTCCAGAATGCCCTGTCGGGTCCCTGCTCGCTCCCCCCATAGAACATCCAGCGTACGCGCCCCTTATCGTCCTGTGCCTTTGAGAGGGCCAGGGGCAGGAAGGTCACGTATCGTTCATGCGGGATGGCGCCGGGCAGCTCGGCCAGCTCTTTCGGCCAATAGGCGTTCCCCTCTAGCTTGGCGCGGTTTATGCCTTGGGCCGGCTGCTCCCTGTCAAGGCGCTCCAGTGCCGGCAGGACCTGCCCGACGATGAGCTGAAGTCCGGGACCCAGCTGCATAGCCTGCTCCCGCTCATTCACCAGCCAGGTAAATGGATCTTCCGCGTTTCGCGGGGTAGGGTGGCCTTTACCATAGGGGCGCCACCCGATCCATGGCGATGGCATCATCTCGGAATAGGCCATAATCCGGTAGCGGTCTTTCTTGCCATATCTCGGCACATCCGCTAAGAGCTTCTCCCAGCCTTGCTCAGCCATGTCAATTCTCCTTTCATAATAGAAAACAAGTTCTGATGGAGGGTTTGTTGCCTTTTATCAGGAAACTCGATTGTGCCGTCCAGCAATACGGACCCGGGCACAGGACGCTCAAAAGAGCTCTTTTTGAAAGACCAGCTTATCATCACCGATCCGGTAGAAATTACTGATGCGAGCCGCCAAGTGATAACCGCTCCGTTCGTAGAAATGGATGGTGGCGCCGTACGTTTCCTGCGATGAGGTCTCGATGAGGATCATGCGGCCGCCGCGATTCAGCACATCTTTCTCGACGTACCCAATCAGTGTCCGGCCGAACCCTTTTCCCTGGGACGATGGATCGACTACTATCCAGTACAGGTCATACACCCCCTGCGTCAGCGGTACCGGGCCATAGCAGGCATAGCCCAGCACCTTGCCGGGATCTCCCGCCTGTTCCAGGACGGCAAAAATATAGCCGCTCTCTTCTCCTTCTTCGAGGGCCTCCTCGACGAGCTCCAGCGCCGTGGCGATCTCGACGTCGTTGAACATTCCAGAAGAGATCACCATGTTCTCAATCGGAGAGCGGTCGCTGTGCCTCAACGGACGGATGCCTACAACATCCTGTGTCGGGTTCAGATTGGAATTTTGATTTGTCATCGCTTCCTATTTATCATTATTTTACCATGCTAATAAGAAATTAAATAACCGAACCCTTCGGCGGGTAATCAAGCGTACCGTCAAGTTGATGTACCGTCTCAGGCAAATGATCCGGGAAAGGCAACTCACCCTGTTCTCTCCAGCGTTGCACGGCCTGGGCGGCCTCACGGCCCCTATTATCATCGAGCCCCCCTTCCTTTGCCATATATAGCGTCTGCGAGGGAAATGCAATACCGCTCCCTCCCGACTCGATAATGTCCATGATCCGCAGCAGGAGGTCCTCCCGGACGGCAAGATACGCTCCCTGTGCCGTCTCAACGATGTAGGCAAAGACCTCCACATTGAGGGACGACTGACCGAAGCCTATGAAGCGCACGTAAGCCGAAGCACTGTCCACTCGGGGATGCCGGTATAGAAGCTCGCGGAGCTGCACGAGAAGGTAGCGGAGCTGATCAGCCGTGGTCTCACAGCGCAGGTTCAGGGTATGCCGGAAGAGAAAACGGTCGCGCAGAGTGAAGTTCTCGACGCTGATGGAAGAAAGCTGGCCATTGGGGATAAAGACGACGGTGCGGTCAAGCGTGCGGATCTGAGTGGAGCGAAGGCCGATATGCTCGACAGTGCCCTGGTGCTCGCCAGCTTTGCAGAAATCTCCCAGGCGAATGGGTTTGTCCCAGACAAGAAAAACCCCTCCTAAGAAGTTCTCGATCGTCTTCTGGGCGGCAAAGGCCACGGCAATGCCGCCGACGCCGAGGCCGGCTATCACAGCCGTCAGATTGATACCCGCAAAATAATAGAAGACGACCACGAGCCCGACGATGATGATGAAGGCCTTGAGCAGCGTCGCCGAGAGGCGGATGACCGCATTAACTGCCTCGGGCCTGCGCTTCTCGATAATCTCCGCCCCAATGTCAATCAGGTGGATAACGGTCCACGTCAAACCGATGACAGCCAACGTCGAGGCCACAAATGTCCAGAACATCCGGCCGAGCATTGAAACCGCGCCTAGGGAAAAAGTGTAGATCGCAGCTGCCGAGAAAAGAAGCACCAGGGGATTTCTGATCTTCCTGATTTTTATCAGCGCCTGTTCATCCAGGTGGCGGCGAAGGCGCTCGC
>Ga0335071_10006659_pt1 | contig 11918 bp, 7 predicted proteins | sample Lox_Sample_15_FD_206724 | JGI IMG/M metagenome (GOLD analysis project Ga0335071, IMG submission 206724) | Soil microbial communities from Loxahatchee National Wildlife Refuge, Florida, United States - Lox_Sample_1.5 | ecosystem: Environmental > Terrestrial > Soil > Wetlands | place: USA: Florida...
CCTGCTGGCTTGGAGCGATGTTGTAGCGCGGACGGAAATCGACGTTGACGAAGTGCTCAACGCCGAACTCGTCCACAATGACGGCCTGTGGACTGGTGCGAACGAAACGGCCACACATGCGCCGATGGATAGCCCAGAGGAACCGGGGAGGCGAGCGCGTCGATATCCGATGCACCCAGGGCTTCTTGTGAACGCCCCATGCCTGCATCCCGGAAGGTGCTGAACACTTTTGTTCAGGATTTCCTCCCCGAACGTACCAAATTGTACGGCACGAGTGACTCATGATCACGGCAGCCATACGGTGCCGCTGGCATGTCGCTTGCCATGCCTCGACTCATTCTCTCTGGAGGTGTGGCGATGAAGAAGGTGGTCGCAATTGGAAAGTGGTCGAAGGAAGATAGGGACTGGAAGATGGTGGTGGCACTGCGGCCACCGCATAGGAAGCCTCCCGCACCCTCCACGCCGTCAGGTCGTCATAGCTCCTCGAGAACTACGTCCCCGACACACCCGGGCAAATAGGCTCGGCTCAAGCTCGTCCCCCAACCCGCGGCCCGGCGGGCGCGTAGGCGTCCCCGCCGGGCGGCCTGCGGCGCTGCAGGCTCAGAGTGAGTCGCTCGCCGCGCCCGGCGGCACGTAGATGCGAATCTGAATGATGCGCCGGCAGGTCGGACACGGCACATCCTTGATCACCGGGTAGCTCACGATTCCCTTCGTCAGTCGTGCAACCAGCGCGGCACGCGCCTTCTGACAACATGCTTGCAGCGGTTCAGCCATGACCCGTCTCCGCGCCGAAGAGTGTCGACTTTCGCTTGCCCGGTCAAGGCCCGGCGCTGCGATTGGCTCGATTCGTGCGCTGAAAGCGCGCCACCGCGCGGCTGTGTTCTTCGAGTGTCGTCGAGAACTCGTGCGAGCCGTCGTTGCGCGAGACAAAGTACAGGTACGAGACCGCCGCCGGTGCCAGCGCCGCGTCGAGTGCCGCGCGTCCCGGATTGCAGATGGGACCCGGCGGCAAGCCATGATTGCGGTAAGTGTTGTACGGCGTGTCGGCGCTCAGGTCCGCCGCCGTGGGCACCGCACCGTCCTGGCGCTCGTAGACCGCCGTGGGATCGGATTGCAGCAGCATGCCCAACCGCAGGCGATTGTGAAACACGGCGGACACCATTGCTCGCTCCTGCGCCGCGCCGGTCTCCTTCTCGATGAGCGAGCCGAGGATGACCATGCCATGCTCGCTCATACCCGCGGCCACACGCCGCGTCTGCAACGCCGCGGCCTGCTCGCGGAAGCGACCGACCATGGTGCGCAAGATCTCCTCCGGCGGCGTGCTCCAGGCAAACGCATAGGTGTCCGGGAAGGCGTAGCCCTCCAGGCCGCTAGCGGGAAGATCGAGTTCCACGAGAAAATCGGGATCGCGGGCCAGGCACAAGAACTGATCGGTGCCGCCGAAACCAGCCGTCGCCAGCAGCGCCGCCACTTGCCGGAGCGTGCTGCCTTCGGGAATGGTGACGCGATGCAGTGCCGCCGCCGGTGAGCGCAGGCGTGCCAGGACGTCGACCGGCGCCAACGGCTCATCGAAGCGATAGTCGCCGCTGCGCACGAGTCGATCCAGTCCGTACCAGCGCGCCCACAGGCGCAGGAGGCGGGGCTGCCGCACTACCCCGGCTCCATACAAACGCGCGCTCGTCACCCCGAACGGCTCGCCCGGCCCTATCGACACCATGGCTCCACCAGGTGGCAACGGCGCCGGGGTGTGGAGTTCCCACCACGCCCAGTACGCCGCAGCACCGGCGAGGAAGGCCAACCCGACGATGCATGCGATCGAGAATCTCATTTCGAACCGAGCGCCACCCAACGGCTATCCTTATCACGCACTCCATCCAGGCGCGACGATCCTCGCCGCCGACGGCCGACCGAAGCTGATCCGAGCGCCAGAAGTCGGTTGTCTTGATTCGGAGCGCGCGGTACAAGCGGCGTCAGCGAGGAGGGCACACATGGCAGCCGACTACGCGGGTTTCACAGCTCTCAAGGTCGTGGTTGAACGCGGTGTCGCCTGGGTGACCATCGATCATCCGCCGATCAACTTGTTCGACATGCTGCTCATCCAGGAGATGGATCGCGTCGGTCGTGAGTTGGAGGCCGACGACGATGTCCGCGTCGTCGTGCTGCAGAGCGCCAATCCGGACTTCTTCATCGCGCACGCCGACGTCACATTGATTCAGCAGCTGCCCCAGGATGTGCCGCCGAAGGCGACGAAGCTCGGCTGGTTTCATCAGATGGTCGAGCGCTTCCGGACCATGCCGAAGGCCACCATCGGCAAGATCGAAGGGCGGGCGCGCGGCGGCGGCAGCGAGCTGCTGCTGTCGCTCGACATGCGCTTCGGTGCCCTCGGACGCGCCATCCTCGGCCAGCCCGAGGTCGCGGTCGGCATCATTCCCGGCGGCAGCGGCACGCAGCGTCTGCCGCGCCTGATGGGACGCGGCCGTGCACTCGAAGTCGTACTCGGCTGCGACGACTTCCCGGCCGAGCTGGCCGAACGCTACGGCTACATCAACCGCGCCCTGCCGCCGGAGGAGCTGGGGCCGTTCGTCGAGCGGCTGGCGTATCGTATCGCCTCATTTCCGGCATCGGCGATCGCCCTCGCCAAAGCGTCGGTGAACGCGGCCGAGCTGCCGATCGTCGAGGGGCTGCTCGAAGAGGCCCACTATTTCAACCAGACCCTGGCCACCAAGGAGGCCCAAGACCGCATGGCCGCGTTCATGGCCGCAGGCGGACAAACCTACGAGGTGGAGCTCGCAGGCATCGGTGCCGAGGCGCAGCCGGCTAAACGCCGTTGATGGCGAACTGGAATCCGCACACCCTGGCGACGTACGCACCCACCTGCTGCGCCTGCGGCGCAACTGCACGGACGGCCTTGAGAGCGGCCTGAATCTCCTCTTCATCCTGCGCCGACATCGGCAGCGCGCGGTAGCCGATCGATGCAAAGTCGGCGTTGGCCGTGACATACGCGTCGGACAACGGCTGCATCGCGCTGGCGATCTCAGCCGGCGCGTCCTTGGCCATGAGCCCGAGCCAATACACGTCGACCTCGAGATCGGTTTGCAGAGCCGGCGGATCGATGTTGCCGAGATCGAACTGGTTGATCGCGGCCTGCAGGTTGCGCGCATCCTCGCAGAACTTCGACGGCGGCGGTGGCGGCTGTTTCTGCTTGCAGAACTTGTCGAGCGAAATGCTGGTGATCGTCCCGTAGACGCCTTCGTCGCCGGCGCTCGCCGCCAGCTTCATACTGGCGCTGACCAGCTGGCTCTCGGGCGCCTCGCCTTCCGATCCTTCCGGACACTTGCAGTCCTGCGGATCTTCGTGCCGGCACAGCCAGGTGTCGGTGAGGTCGTCGTATTCGTCGCCGAGTGCGCCAAGACCGCGCGCCCGGCCTTGGATCTGAAAATGGATCAAGTCCGTCGTGATGCCGAGCGTCCACAGGAACACGCTGTGGGCGGCGACCTGCACGAGCTCAGTCGAACCGTCGGCCATTTCCAGGTTCACGGTACCGGGGAACTTCTGTCCAGCAACACCGGCGGGGAAACCTGTACTGACGCTGTAGTCCCAGTCGCGTCCGTCGATCTGGTCGAGGAACTCATTTTCTCCCCAGGTGTCGAGTAACCGCGGCGTCGCCGACAGCGCCGCGTCGAAGGCGAGCCCGCTCGACCCCGACCCGGTGAGCAGCATGGCCTTGAGCACCGGGAACATCGGCGTCTGGTCGCTCTCCAAGGTGACGTAGAAGCCCACCGCGTCGTCGGCGCGGGCAAACAGCGGCGCGGCGGGACCAGCGAGGTAGTCGCCGAACGGTACCGACCCGCGCCGAGCGAAGAAGGCGGCGACATACTCTGCCTCGCCGTCGACGATCCATTTCGGCTCGCCGTAGAGCGTGTCGCGATCGCCGACGATCACCGCTTCGAAGCAACGCCACAGGGCGCGCACCACGATGTGGTCGCGCTGGCTGCCGGAGGCTTCCAAGGGAGTGTCGATGGCCTTTTGGAAGAAACGTAGCCGGCAGCGCGCCGGTGTGCCGCCGCCGCCGTTGGCATCGAGAGTCATCGCATCCGCGGTGGCCCCGACATCGGTGGCGTACACGTCGATGTCGATCGGCAGCGCGAAGGGCAGCTGCGCAAAAGCCTCCACCCGCGGGAGCCAGAAATCCACTCGCTGGATGAAGTCCTCGACGTCTGCGTTGTCGCTCGGCAGGGGTTGGCCCAGGGGACCATTCAGCAGAGCCGCCGCTGCGTGGATCCTCGGCGGAGCCACCGGCACCACTGCGTCGGGCTCGATCGTCTGCCCTGTGGGTCCGTCGACGTTCAACACCTCGTTCAGTCGGTCGAGGTCTGCCCCGAACAAGTCGTCTACATGTTGGAGCATCGCCTCCAGGGCAACGGTCCCGTCACCGCTGGCCCCGGCAGGTCCGGGCGGCACGTCGACGCCGGCGAGGCCGCCGTAGACGAGTTGGAACAATTGCTTCGCGGTGTCGAGCGTAACGGTACCGTCGGGCTGGATCTCGGCGAGGACCTTCTGCAGCGCAGTCTGGTTCGCGCCGGAGAGCAGTTGCAGGTCCGCCGTCACATCGCCGGCGCTGCGAGTGCCATCACCGTTCGCATCCGCGTCGATACACGGGCCACCTTCGCAGATCGCCTGCAGTGATCCTTCCGTTGCAGTCGGCGTCGCCTCGAACAGCCAGGGCTGGCGCCCCCATATTCACCCAGCATAGAGCGGCCATGGCCCGGAGAAGCTGCCATCCACGCAGCGTCATTTTCCCACTGTAGAAATCGGAACGCTGCAACATGCAAGCGCGATACGCCGATTCACTTGCTGGGGTTGATGACTACGGTGCCGCCCGGAAGGCTGTGCAGTTGGACCGCCATGTTGATTAGCGGCGGCTCGTTGTAGGTGCACGGCGCGATCCAAATTTCCTCGCCAGGGGAGGCGGCGTTGATCGCCGCGGTGATCGTCTTGAAGGGGTTTGCATAGCTGCCGTCCTGGAAGCGGCCGATCGCATTGCAATCAACGAACAGTCCGGGGTTGCCGGAGGCGCGATAGAGCCCACGGCCATGCGTCGCGGCGAGCAGGTCGGTGCCCATCCACGTCAGGTCTTCCACCGCGATGTTGGCAGGGCCGTCTTGCGGCAGCTCCCAGGTTGCGCCGGCATCCTCGGAGATGAAGATGCCGACCTCGGTACCGGCATAGATGATGTCCGGATCGAGGGGGTTGAGCGTCAGGCTATAGATCGGAACCGCTGGGAGGCCGGTGTTGCCGCTACCTGTCACGGTTGCCCACGTTTGTCCGAGGTCGGTGCTGCGGTAGAGGTTGTCGGCATTGAAGCCGCCGAAGCCCACGTAGATCCAGCTCGGATTCTTGCTCGCGTCGATGACGATGCGGCCCACATAGCGCGCCGGCAGCGTCTTGGTGATGTTCGTCCAGGTCGGCGCGTTCGGCGTGGGCGCGGGAGTGAACGTGGGCGTGGGCGTCCCCGAGAGGGGCGTCGCCGCGGGCGTTGGGCAAGTCGACGCGGGCGACAGCGCTGGGACCGCCGTGCCGTTCTGCGTGAGGAACACTTGGCCGTTGTTGTAGCCCACCACGACGAAGGCGGGGTTGCCTTGGGCGACGGCAATGGCCGATAGGCCAGTTGTTCCGGGTCCCCTGATGCGCACCCAGGTTGGCGTGTCGGCGGTAACGTTTGTGCTGCGCCACAGGCTCAGGCCACCGGCGAGCATCGTATTCGCGTTGTTGGGATCGAGAACGAACGGCGCGACGAAACCAGCCGTTGAGCTGCTGCCGGAATCGCAGATGCCACCGTCGATGTAGCTCGCCGTCGCCCCTCCGTCTTTGCTCCGAAAGACCTGCAGAAACGAGTACTCGCCGTAGAAGATCGATGTCTTCGGATCGGTGGTCGTTGGATCGACGGCACATACTCCCCCGTCGCCACCGGCGCCCGATAACGGCACCCAGCCTTGGGGTTCACCGTGGTATTTGAGCGTCGAGTTGTCTTGCGCGCCGGCAACGATGACGCCGGTGCTGGCGTTTCCCACGGCGCTGTAGAGTTGCGTGTTTGCCAGAAAGTTGTTGAGGCTGAACCAGCCGCTGTTTTGTTGCACCGTGGAAACGTTCAGGGTTGCATAGATGCCACCGTCGTTGCCGAAGAAGACGGCCTGTTCGGGCCGGTTGTTGAATCCGGGAGTTTCGACGATGACATGATGATCCGCGTGCACCGACGTGCCCGGCACGGTCTTCGTCGGCGCGTTGTTCCAGTCGCTGATCTTGGTGAAGGTGGCACCGGAATCGGTGCTGCGCCACAGGTCGATGCCACCCACGATGAGAAAGGTTGCGTCGCCCGGATTCACCCACAAGGCGTTGTCATACCACCCTTGGTCACCGAACAACGGACCGCCCCGGAAGAAATTCGTTCCGGTATTGACCCTGATGTACGTCTGGCCACCGTCCGTACTCTTGTAGAGATCTCCAAAATTGTTATCGACCGCCGCGTAGACGACGAGTGGGTTGCTGCGTGCGTATGCCAACTCGACTCTCCCGCCGTTCTGCACCCCGACGCCGCCACCCGTGATCGTCCCCTTCGGAAAGGTGGCGTTGCCCCACGTCCCGCCTCCGTCAGTGGAATAGCCGGCACCCCCCACCCCGCCATAGATGGCCTTCGTGCTGTCGGTCGGATGGAAGTCGACATCTTCGATGGGACCGAACGCCCTCGTCGCCCACGTCGAGCCGCCGTCGGTCGACTGCAGACAGCCAGTGTTCGTCGCTGCCAGAATCGTCGTGCCATCGGGAGAAATCGCCAGACGGTTGACGAACGTCCAGGGACACCCCGCGTAGCTCGCACACACGATCGGGTTGGTGGGGTCCGTGCTCAGCAGTTGCGTCCAAGTCTCCCCGGTATCGGTCGACTTGAACACACCGGCACCTTGTAAGGCATCGGTGTTTCCAAACCCCTCACCGGTGCCGGCATACATGGTCTTCGGGTTGGTTGGATCGAACACCATCGTCGAGACCGACAGATTCGCTGCGAAACCCGGCACGTAGGACCACAGGGCGCCGCCATCGCTGGTGACGAAAATGCCTCCGCCGACGCTGCCGATCCACATGAAGCTGGGATCAGTCGGGTGGACGAGAATGGAGCGTATGCGCCCACCGATATTGCTGGGGCCGAGTCCGTTCCACGAGCTCGGCCGGATTCCGGCTGCCTCTGCCTTCACAGGCGATTTAGGAACCGATGGCTGAATCTTGGCGCGCTCCAGCTGGGCTGCGCGCATCTGGGTCAGGTGCTTGCGCGCTCTTTGCAGGCCATCAGCGGGAATGCGCCCGTACTCGTCCTGCATGCGCAGCCGGCGGAATTCCATCTGCTCGTAAGGATGGTCCCATTCGGACTGGCGTTCGGCTTCGGCAACACGCGCATCCACTTGTGCCCGCTGCTGTACGGTACTCGAGTCGGGCCGGCGGGATTCCCGTGGACGGTCCGCATCATGCGGGCCACTCTCGTCCGCCGAGGAGCGTGTGGGTGCCAGTGCCGTGGTGGAGGCGCCCACGGCAACCGCCAGCAGCATGTCGAGCATGAGCAACGCCCTGCGCATCATCCGCCTTGCACCTTGCACCGTAGGTTCAACGCCGCCCACACGCATTCCATCGCGAGTGGCGGACGCTCGGCACGCATGGTCGAGTCGTGCTTAGACTTCGTGAACATCACATGTCCGAATGCGCTATTGCAAAGTCACGAGCGCAAGCACCAACCCCCGACCCGACTGCAGACCACTCATCGCCTTGCCGATGATCGCCCCGCGGGCCTTGTCGTAGTTGGTTACGCGCATCGCATGCCCGGGAATTTCGGACGTGGTAAGCAAGTCACCTGGTCGGATCGGCGCCTTGGAAGCATCGGCCCAACAGTAGACGCGGCCATTCAACGCAACCGCCTGCTGGCCGGATGCGACCGATCCCGCCTGGCCCATGAGCATACCCGGGGCGACACCTCCCGCGCCGCTGATGATACCCGCCACACGCGCATCATAGGCGCGGCCGCTGACCACGAGCTTCCCCGGGTGCTGTGGATCGATCGAGACGACGAGTCCTGGCTGGAGATCCGTGAGCTCGGCTCCGGCTGGACTGCGAGCGCTGCCGACGTCAAACTTCTCGGCGAGATCGGCACCACCTTGGATCTCCAGAACGTTGACGCTGACATGGCCATTGTCCTTGATGATGAGATCATAGTTGGCAGGGCTGACGGTGTTACCCGGATTGCTCGCGGTGTGGAAGAAGTACAAACCGCCGTTGGTATGGCCGATCCCAAAGCGATTGCCGGCGGTGTTGGTCTTCCAGCCAATCGCGGCCTCGTTGTCCAGCTCCAGCGATCCCACCCAACCTGCGCTCGTCCACTTTGGGCCTCCGGAAATTCCCAAACGGTGATCAGGCGTAGCGGTACCGATACCGACGCGACCCATCGAGTTGACCAAAAAGTAGGTATCGGTCACGAAAGGGAATCTGCTCTCGTCGATCGACCGGATCGCCAGCATGCTCCCGCTCAGGTCGGGTAACTGCGTACCGACACGCCCAGCCCCCTGATCGATGGTCAACCCTTGAAACGGGGCACCGAGCGTACCCCCGCTGATGTGCAGCAGCGACGCGGGTGTGGTCGTGCCGATGCCGACGTTGCCCCCGAAGAAGACGTTGCCGCCCGGACTGTTCAGGAACAAGTTTTTCGGGGCCCCAGCGGTATAGTCGTAGGCGAACACGTACCCCGCATCCAAAGAAGACGAGTAGCCGATGGCGACCCCCTCCCCGACGGTGCTTGGCAACGGCGTCGTATCGCCTTGGAACCAACTCGTGCCGTTGACGTGCAGCGGCAGCGAGTGGGGCGTGTCCGCACCGGTCGCGATTGATGTCGCGGAAATGGTGCCAGCCGCGGAGGCGTCCGCGCTGGCCGCACTCAGCGCACGAATCGCGTAGGGGGTGGACGTAATCTGCGTCCGCGATTGCACCGTGTACGCACCCGCGCTGCCAGCCTTCCGCACGCTCACCTCGAGGAAGCGCGTGCCTCCAGGGAAGGCCGCAGCGCCGAAGTCAAGCTGCGCGGTGAACGTCCCGTTCGTGGCCTGGACACTGGGTTGCGTCAGGGTCGAGCCGATCTGGTTCCCCGCCGCGAGCGCGTCGTACAGCTTGAACTGCATGTCGTAGTTGCCGTTTGCGGGCGAGCCATTGTCGTTCAACTGGCCCTGGTAGGTGAATGTAGTCGTTTGGGCATCAACAGCACCCAGCCAGAACAGAGGTAGAGCGAGGGCACAGAAAGATAGTGCACGGCGCATCGTCAAGTTGACTTGGCGCATGGGCTGGGATCCTCCTTCGAATCTGGGTGTGCCGGTGCGTGTGCACCGAACGTCGCAACTGCAGTGACTCCCCCCAAGGTGTTGCGCGAGAATATTCACAAATCCGGTAGGTCCACAAGGCACCCTGTGGCCGGGGTCGTGCCGGCCCCCTCCTTTACTCCGCGGCGCTGAGCCGGTAAGAAGGCGCCTGCAACGTACAGCACATCGCAGGGGGGTTCTTGGATTGCGCTGCCTTCGCTAACTCGATCTCGACGGCATCCGTAGACGGTTCCGGAAGGACAGTCGACGGACCTTCGAGTCGCAGTGTACGCGCTCACATCGCTCTGTGGGGGGCTTTGGTCACGTGGGCTGCAGCGCTGCTACTCGCGATCGTGCGTCCCCTGCCCGCCCTCGCGCAAAGTGGCGGGCCGTACGTCGTCACGTCCAGCGTCATCGCCGGCGGCGGATCGACCACACCGGCCGGCGCGGGCACAACCGTGAGCGGCACCATCGGTCAGCCGCTCGCCAACCCCTCTGGCCCCGCAACCGGGGGTGAGTTTGCCGTGAGCGCCGGCTTCTGGCCAGCCCAGGAAGCCGCCGCCGCACCAACCCCGAGCGTAACCATGACGATGCTCGCCACCGCCAGCGTCACGCCAACTCTGACCAACACACCAGTGTCCAGTGCAACCGCCACCACTGCGATGCCAACACTGTCACCGACCATTCCCTCTGGCACGACAACCACACCGACGCGCACCGGTACCGCCGCACCGACCACGACAACGACCCAGCCACCGACTGCCACCACCAGTGCGACCGCAACCCCCAGTGCGACGCCTACACCGCCGGCGTGTGCCGGCGATTGCAGCGGCGATGGCACCGTAAGTGTCGAGGATCTGGTTGAGCTGGCGAACATCGTCCTCGATCAGAACGGGCAGCTCACCAACTGCCCAGTGGGCGACGCCAATCTCGATGGCACGATCGCCATCAACGACATCCTGGTCGGCGTAAACAACGCGCTGCACGGATGCCCCTGAGTCCGCCGCACTTTTCCACACCCTGGTTACCGTAGTCATTGACAGATAGAGTCCATCCAACCATCATCCTGCTCGTCTGACGCGACAGGCCCTTATGATTTGCTCGTCCTGCGGCGCTGAGAACCGCGACACGGCGAAATTCTGCCTGGGATGCGGACAAAGCTTGGCGCTCGTCTGTTCCCGCTGCGGCGCCGAACTGCCGCCGGCGGCACGCTTCTGCGATCAGTGCGGCACGTCGCTGCAGCTATCAGGCTCTGGTTCTCCGAAGTCAGCGCCCGACACCCAACACCCGACCCCCGACCCCCGCAGCTATACGCCCCAACATCTCGCCGCCAAAATTCTCACCGGCCGCAGTGCGCTCGAGGGTGAGCGCAAACAGGTCACTGTCTTGTTTGCCGACGTCGGCGGCTTTACGGCGCTGAGCGAACGTCTCGATCCCGAGGAAATCCACGGCATCATGGACCGCTGCTTCAGAATCCTGAGCGACGAGGTCCACCGCTACGAGGGCACGATCAACCAATACACCGGCGACGGCATCATGGCCTTGTTCGGTGCACCCATCGCGCACGAAGAGGCGCCGGAGCGCGCCGTGCGTGCGGCGCTCGGCATTCAGGTGGCGCTGCAACAGCTCGGCGAAGAGTTGCACACGCAGCGCGGCATCGACTTCCAGATGCGCATCGGCCTCAACACCGGTCTCGTTGTCGTGGGGAAGATCGGCGACGATTTGCGCATGGACTACACCGCCGTCGGCGACACCACCAACCTGGCAGCGCGACTGCAGTCGGCCGCGCCGCCAGGGGGTATTCTCATCAGCGACGTCACCGCCAAGCTGGTAACCGGGCGGTTTGTCACCCAGCCGGTCGGACCGTTGCAGCTCAAGGGCAAGTCGCAACCCGTTCAGGCGCATGCGGTGCTGCGCGCCGTACCGCGCGCGCCGCTCGTGGCGCCGTCCGAACACGGCCTGACCGCGCTGGTAGGACGGCGCACGGAATTGGCGGCACTCGAGACCCTCTTCGACCACGCGCACGCCGGCCGCGGACAGATCGCCTTCGTGGTGGGCGAAGCGGGCATCGGCAAGTCGCGCCTGATCCATGAGTTCCGCCGCCGCCTCGGCGACGCGGCACTCACCTGGCTCCAAGGCCGCTGCATTTCGTTCGGCCGCGGCATCCCGTTCCTCCCGGTCATCGACGTGCTCAAGCACGGCTTGGGAATCGATGAGAGCGACGATGACCGCACCATCGTCGCGAAGATTGCGCAGGGCGTCGCGGCGCTCGGGCCGGACGTACGGACGGTCGAACCCTATCTGCGGTCCCTCCTGGCGGTCGATCCGGGCGACGCCGGCGTTGCCGCGATGGATGCCAGCGCACGCCGCTTCGCGACCTTCGAGGCGCTCAAGCGGCTGCTGCTGAGTGGTGCGACGCAACAGCCGCTGGTCGTCCTGATCGAAGACCTGCACTGGATCGATCCCGCCTCGGAGGAGTTCCTCACCTACATCGCCGACGCCGTGCTCGGCACGCGGGTCTTACTGCTGTGCACC
>Ga0335071_10006661_pt1 | contig 11915 bp, 9 predicted proteins | sample Lox_Sample_15_FD_206724 | JGI IMG/M metagenome (GOLD analysis project Ga0335071, IMG submission 206724) | Soil microbial communities from Loxahatchee National Wildlife Refuge, Florida, United States - Lox_Sample_1.5 | ecosystem: Environmental > Terrestrial > Soil > Wetlands | place: USA: Florida...
GGGGTGATCAGGATGCCGCGGTTGAGACAGCCGAGATGGAAGTACCGCTCAAGCTCGGGGTCGTTGGCCGCGTACGATTCGCCGCCGTTGCGCGGGACCGAGGGGCAGAAGCGATACTCGACCCTCGCCCCGAGCCGCGACACGCACCACGGCAGGCCTCGCGAGTCGATGACTGCCTGTACCCGGTCGGCAAGACGATCGGCCAGGGGGATCATCCTCGCGAACGCCTCGACGGTCAGGACCTCGGTCAGCGTCGCGCGCGCTGCGGCGCTGGCGAGGGCGTAACCAGCCAGGGTGCCGCCGATGCCGCCGGATCCGCTGAGGTCTGCGTCCTGAGCGCTGAGGATGCGCGCGGCGAGCGTCTCCGAGACGCCGTACGCTCCGATCGGGATGCCCGAGGCCAGCGTCTTGCCCAACGTCACGACATCCGGGTGGAGGTGCCACGCGCGGGTGCAGCCGCCGGAGCCGGTGCTCCACGTGTGCGTCTCGTCGTTGACGAGGAGTGTCCCTGTCTCGTCGCACAGTCGCCGGACCTCCTCGAGGTAGCCGGGGAGCGGGGGCACGATGCCGATGTTGGTCATCGCCGGTTCCATCAGGATGCAGGCCACATCGCCCGGCGCGAGCGCCTGCTCGAGCGTGGCGACATCGTTGAACTCGACCACCTTGGTCGTCGTCACGGGGTCGACCGGAGGCCCGATGTTGCCCGGCTTCGACCGGGGACGTCCGTCCTCGTCGAGGATGATCACGACCTCGTCCACGCTCCCGTGATAGCACCACGAGTACACGAGCACGTAGGGGCGGCGGGTGAGGTGACGGCAGAATCGGATGACGCAGCGGTTGGCGTCGCTGGCCGAGACCGTGAACTGCCAGACGTACGAGCCGAAACGCCGGGAGAGCTCCTCGGCGACGACGATGGCGTCCTCGCTCGGTAGGAACGTCGAGAAGCCACCCCTCGTCTCGCCGTACTCCTTCAGGGCTCGAAGGACGGGCTCGGGTGAGTGACCGGTCATCGCGCCCGTGTCGCCGAGACAGAAGTCCACGTACGTCTTGCCGTCGACATCGGTGACGTGGCTGCCTCGTGCCTCGGCGACGAACACGGGATGGTCGCCCGGCCAGAACATCATCATGGCCATGGGGACGCCGCCGAGCAGCGACCGCTTTGCCTGGGCATGCAGCCGACCCGAGCGGGCATGCTCGCGGGCGAACGTCTCTCGTTCCCGCGCGAGCAGCGCGGCCAAACGCCGACGGTCGATCGGTGACCTGGCGTCGTCAGTCACGGACATCCTCCTCATCGCCGTGCGCGTCGGACCGCTGCTGATGTGACGACGGTCCTGAATCGTCGACACACACCTCAGCCGACGAGGGAGTGACTCCCTGCTGTCGACTGAGGTCGTCTCCGTCGCCTCTCGTCCCGGGCGGGCGTCCCCACCCACCCCGAGCCTGGGCACAGAGGCACGCCGGTCCCTCGGCCCGGTCTGCAGGCCCATGGGCCGGCGCGCCCCGTGAAGGCGAGCGCAGAGACTCACGCTCCCAGTGTCTGAGACGCCGGTATCACTCGGGCGGCAGCTCCCCGTAGGTCAGCGAGACGTCGACGCCGACGCTCTTACTGCGCTGCTTCCAGAAGAAGTACCAGAGGATGCCGACGATCCAAACGCTGACGAAGAGGATCTCTCCGGCCGTGTTGAACTGCCCCGCCGCCGAGTTGAAGATGAAGACGTAGAGCAGGATCAGCAAGTAGGCGATGTCTACCAGCGCGCCCCACACCACGACCGGCAGGCCGAGGAATCTCCAGGTCTTGTACGGCGAGGCGTCCCAGATGCCCTTGGCGCGGCGCATGTAGGGGAAGAGCAGCGCGGCGATGGCCGTTGGCAGGAAGACCGAGGTGACCTGCATGCCCGTGACCACCACGTTCTGCATCACCGCGAAGTTCCCGAACATGTAGATCACGAGCAGGATCTCGCTCAGCACGAGGCACAGCACATGGTTCTTCACGGGGCTCGCCCAGCGCGGGTTGATGTCGGTGAACCACTTGGGGCCCATGCGGTCCATGCCCCATGCGAACAGGATGCGCGGGAAGGCGAGGTACGAGAGCGCCAGCCACCACAGGGTGAAGCCGACGTAGGAGAGGGCCATCCAGGCCGCCAGCACCTTGCTGAACGCGCCCAGCGCCGCTGCGCTTGCCCCCAGGCAGTAGACGCCTAGCGAGATGAAGTCGCTGGCGAACGGCATGTTGTACCCGTCGATCGCGCCGTTGTTGTCCATCCACGAAGCCGCCTGGATGAACTGGTAGCCGGTGGTCCTCTGGACCACGATGCCGATCCAGAGCATGAACACGAAGGGCACGGCGATGGCGAACACGTTTGCCCAGATGATGGTCTTGTCGGGACGTTTGACCTCGCCGGCGATGAACGAGATCGAGTAGGCGTAGGCGAAGAGCCAGCTCATCACCACCATGGTGCCGAAGGTCGCTCCCCAGCTCCAGGTGGCGGGCATCGCCTGGCCGGCGGCCTGGCCGATCTGGTGGATGAAGTCGGTGTAGCGGAACGAGCCGGTGGCGGTGGCGGCCTCGTTCCAGTGGGCGATGAAGGTGGCCTTGGAGGTGAAGGTGTACACGAGGCCGATGACGATGGCGCCACCGATCGAGAAGAACATCACCACTTTCTGTGTGGTCGCGAAGACCTTGATGCCGAAGACCACGAACAGGAAGCCGATGAAGTTGAACACGCTGGCGATGACGAAGATCAGCCAGTTGTGGTTGTCGATGTAGTCGGCGGCCCCGGTCCAGCCGAGGTAGCTGCACATCACGCTCAGGCCCGGGCTCGCGATCAGCGGCGCCAGCACATAGAGCCACATCAGCCAGATGACGGCGTCGCCGAAGCTCTGGGCGATGCCGAACACCGGGTGGATGATGCGCGAGTTGTAGATGTATTCGCCGCCCGACCGCGGCATGGAGCCGCCCAGCACGCCCCAGACGATGGGGAAGCCGATGCCGGCCATGACGACGGAGATGATGGCGGCGATGACGAGGTTGCCGCCCAGGAACGTTCCGAGACCGAGCGTGAAGATCAGCCAGATGCTCGGCGTGATCCCCTGGTTCATGAAGCCGACCGCGAAGGCATCGCCCATGGATAGACCGCGTACCAAGCCGCTCGCCTTGCGCGCGAACGCGAGTTCTTCAGCCATATCTCCCCCTAGTGATAAAGGCCGCGGATCCCGCCACTGACGGTCGGGGGTCCGCCTTGCGCGTGCTCTATCGACGGTGACGTCGCGGGCGGCTTCTCGACTCGCTCACCTCCGTTGGGCCGCGGCCCAATCGATGACCGCCCTCATGATGGACGACTATACGAGCGTATTACTATGATTCCGGCGGCCCGTCAACGTCTGCCGGCCCGCTCTTGGCCTTCAGGCCGTCAACTCCTCGGCCAGCTCGGCGAACGCCGCGGCGTACTTGTCGGCGTCTTCAGAAGAATGCTGCACCGAGATGGTGAACTCCTGGTCGCGGCCCGGAGCCGCGTAGATGCCGCGGTTCGCCATGTACAGCCAGGCAAGCTCCATCATCTCTGCGTCCTGGTAGTCGCAGTAGCTCTGGTAGTCGACCACTCTTTCCGTCGAGAACGTCACGCATCCTTTGGCGCCGAGCGTCACGGTGTACGCCGGCAGGTCGTGGTCGGCGATCACCTTCTCGCAGCCGTCCGCCAGCCTCTGGCGCACCGCTGCGAGGTGCTCGTAGCCGGCCGGCGTCAGCACCTCGAAGAGGGTCGCCTTGGCGGCGGCCATGGCGAGCGGGTTGCCGTTGAACGTGCCGACCTGCCACACGTTGAAGTTCTCGACCTCGGCGAAGACCTCTTCCCTGCCGCCGATGGCCCCGCACGGGACGCCACCACCGAGGCATTTGGCGAGGGCGACAAGGTCCGGCTTCACGCCCCAGTACTCGGTGCCGCCGCCCGGCGCGACCGTGAGGCCGGTCTTGACCTCGTCGAAGATGAGCAGCACCCCGTACCGCGTCGTCAGCTCGCGTACGCCCTCGAGGTAGCCGGGCTCCGGCAGGACGATGCCGATGTTCATCATCGCCGGCTCCATGATCATGCAGGCCGGCACGCGGTCCTCGGCCACCATCTTCTGGAGCCGACGCTCCATCGCATCGAGGTCGTTGAACGGCACCGCGACCGTCATCCGGACGACGGCGTCGGGGATGCCCTTGCCGTAGGGGAACGAGCCGTACTCGTCTCGTGGTCCGAAGTCGCCGTAGTTGCCCGGGACCGAGACCATCACGTAGTCGTGGTGGCCGTGGTAGGAGCCGAAGACCTTCATCACCGTGTCGCGGCCGGTGACGGCGCGCGCGATGCGGATGGCATCCATGGTCGACTCGGACCCCGTGTTGGTGAAGCGCCACTTGGGCAGCTGCCAGCGGCGCTTCAGCTCTTCGGCGACGATCACCCCGTCCTCGACCGGCTCGCTGAACTGCTGGCCGTGCAGCACCTGCTCCTGTACCGCCTTGACGATCGCGGGGTGCGCGTGGCCCTGCACCATCGACCCGAACCCGTTGAGATAGTCGAGGTACTCGTTGCCATCGATGTCCCAGAGATGGGACCCCTTGCCCTCCTTGAGGTAGATCGGCCACGGGTCCCGCCACTGGTACGACGAGCCGATACCGCAAGCGAGGGTCTCGCGCGCGCGAGCGTACAGCGCCGCCGAACGCGGCGTCTTGGCATTGAACGCCTCGAGCTCGCGCGCGGTCATGTCCGCGATCCGCCGGCGGTCGAGCGTCCTGTGGTCGGCTGACATCGGGTCCTCCCCCTTCGGGGGCCCCAGGCACGGGATCCGTTGCCTGGGGCCACTTTCGTCGCTGCAAGCGGTGCTCAGAGGCACCCGGGCGGACGGCTCACGCTCCCGGCCGCGTCACGTGCCGAGCAGCTGCTGCATCTTCTTCACGGCGTCGGACGCGTCCCACCCGAAGGCGTCGGCGCCGATCTCGTCGGCGAACTCCTGGGTCACCGGCGCGCCGCCGACGATGACCTTCACCTTGTTGCGGAGCCCCTTGTCCTCGAGCTTGTCCACGACGACGCCCATGTAGTCGATGTTCAGCGTGAGCAGGCTCGACATGCCGATGCAGTCGGCATCGTTCTCGATCGCCGCGGCGATGAATGCCTCGTCGTCGACGTCGATGCCCAAGTCGATGACGTCGTACCCGTGAGCCTGCAGCATCGACCCGACCACCGACTTGCCGATGTCGTGGATGTCGCCCTTCACAGTGCCGATGATGATGGTCCCCTGGCTCCCACGGGCCCTGCCCGAGGCCTTGATCCGCGCGTCCAGCACGGCGACGCCGGCCTTCATGACGTCGGCGGCGCCGATCAGCTCGGGCAGGAAGACGATCTCCGCCCCGAAGTCGTCACCGACCTTCCTGATGCCCCTGCCGAGGCCCTGCTCGAGGATGTCGAGGGGGTCGATGTCGCCGCCCTCGTCCAGCAGTCGCAGGCAGCCTTCCTTGTCGCTGTTCTCCACGGCCTGGGCGACCTTGGCGAAGTACTCTGAATGGTCAGCCATCTCTTCTCCTCTCGGGTACCCGGGTCGTCACTTCGCGGTCTGGTCCACGTCGCGCTCACGGACGTAGGCGAGGTAGTCGTCGATCTCGTCCTGGACGGCCTGCGGGACGGGCGACTCGTGCGTCTCGAGGATGGCGCGGGCCTTCTCCTTCGCCTTGTCCTGGAGCTCGGTGTGACCCCGCTCCCAGGTCTCGAAGAAGTCCCGGTTGCTGAGCTTGGGGATGAGGAACTCCCGGCGGTACCACTTGCGCGTGTGCTCCTCGTTCATGTAGCTGCCGGGCAGCGGCCCCACCTTGAGGATGAGGTCTTCCGAGAGGCGCTCGGCGTCGACACGGATGCCCTTGAGGTAGTGGCCGATGAACGACGCCACCTCGTTGTCGATGACCATCTGGTCCCAGGTGACGAAGTTGAACCCGGCGGTGCCACCCATCGTCCAGGTCAGGCTGATGCCGGCGAGGGCGTAGTTGAACAGGACGAGGGCCTTCTCGTAGGCGGTCTGCTGGTCGGTCTCGCAGGAGTCCGTGTTGCCGAACGCGACACAGGGGACCCCGTAGTGGTTCGCCATCTTGGCGATCCCGGTGCCGAGGGTGGAGTACTCCGGGTTGCCGAACGACCAGAGCCCGGAGCGCATGTCCATACTGGGGTTGAAGCTGCAGAAGCACAGCGGGTGACCGGGCTTGTAGGCCTGGGCGAGGACGACCAGCGCGACCGCCTCGGCGATGACCTGGACCATCATGCCGCCGAGCGTGGCCGGCCCTGTGGCGCCGGCCATGGTGGCGCTGTACACGGTGATTGGGATGCCGGCGTCGCAGAAGCCGATCATCCAGTCCGTGTAGTTCACATCCACGACCCTCGGCGGGTTGATGATGACGTGGCCGAGGACGTGGGGCTTCTTGCGCAGTTCCTCTTCCCCGCCGGCCGCGATCTGCCAAATCTTGACGAGGTCGGGGATCTCGTTGGGCGCGCCCGTGTTGTAGACCCACGTCATGCCCTTGGTCGTGTTCTTCATCATCTCGCCGACGAGGATCTGGGAGTTGATGATCTTGGGTTCGTCGTAGATCCACATCACGGACTTGTAGAGCCCGTGGACGTTGTCGAGTGCGTCGGCCATCCGCGCGCCGTCGATGGCGTCCTGGCGCGTGACCTTGCGCCGCTCGCCCGTGTACAGGTCGCGGATGTAGCGCCCGGTCATGGTGGCGAAGTGGACTTCACCCTTTCCGATGGCGACGTCGTTCCTGGGCTCGCGCCCGTAGATGGTGAAGTCGCTCGGGCAGGTCGTGAACGCCGCCTCGATCACGTGCTCGGGGATCTTGACGAGCTTGCCGTCATCCTCCATCTTGCAGCCGGCCTGCTCGTACAGCTTGGCGGCCCGGGGGTCGTCGCAGCGCATGCCACCAGTCTCGAGCACGCGGACGACCGCCTTGTGGATCTGCAGGCAGTCCTCCTCAGTGATGGCGAAGGCCGTCCCGACCCTCTTCCCGGTGAATCCTTCCACTGCATGGCCTCCTTTGGGTGGTGTGGCCCGGCAGCCTTCCCGTCCCGGCCCTCCGGTCCGTGTCCGCAGATCAGTCGGCGAGTCTCCCTTTGAGGAAGGACGGTGGAGTCACCGCCCAGACCGCCCTGGCCGCCACGTCTCCCGCGTTCTCCCACCGGTGCGGGATCGAGCTCGCGTAGTAGATGCTGTCGCCGACCTCGAGCGTGACTTCCTCGTCGCCGATGACCCCCTTGAAGCGCCCCTCCAGCACGAATCCGCACTCCTCTCCCTCGTGCGCGTAAAGGTCTCCGGAGCCCCCATTGACGGGATAGGAGATGAGAATGAACTCGATGCGGCGCTGCAGGTCCGGCGTCAGCACGTCGTAGGTGGCGCCCCACGGGAGGATCAGCTTCTTGCGCTGGTCGGCACGGACGATGGAGACCGCGGCGACCTCATCGTCCGTCCTGTACGGCTGCCCCGGTGACGACGCGGCACGCCCGTCCTCGCGCCACAACCCGCCGTCCGGTGCGCCGGTGTCATCCCGTTCGCCGCCGTCTACCAGCCGGCCCAGGGTGACGCCCAAGGCATCTGCGATCTTCTGCAGCGTCGTGATCGTCGGCGCCGCTTCGCTGCGCTCGACGCGGCTGAGCATGCTCTTCGAGACACCGGCGGCAGTGGACAGCTCCGCCAGCGTCATCCCCCTTTTGGACCTGATCGCCTTGAGCCGGGCGCCGAGCTCCATCGTGGTCGAACCCCCGAGCGGGTACTATGATGGAATCGCGTCCACTATACAGCGTCAGGTGAGTCGGTCAAGAGCGCAGTGGCGGGTCCTCTATAAGGGACAACCATGTCGACCCAGAGCCGCCGGCACGTTCGTGCGGGAGTCGTGCGAACGGGCGACGATGAGAAAGCGACGGGCCGGCCCGGGAGGGCCGGCCCGTCGCTCGGTCTGCCGGAGCGCGCCGGAGTTCAGCTCACGCGCTTCGGCTTCACGCCACCGGGTAGCGACGCCGCGGGCGGTCGATCGCCGCGTAGTCGATCCCCACCTCACGCATCTCCTGCTTCTTCTGCTCGTACATCTCAACGTAGAAGTCGAGCGGCTTGACACGCTCGAGGTCGTAGAGGTCGCTGAACGTCTTGCCGAGCGGCGCGTCGTGGATCTCGTCGCCGTATCGCGCGAGGACCTCCTTGACGATCCGGTTCGCCTCTGAGCGCGGCATGCCCGACCGCGCGACCGCGTGACAGGTCTCGGCGCCCAGCCTGAGCTCGAGCGTGCCGATGTGCTCCGGGTACTTGTCCCTCGCGATGCCGCCCTGGACGCTGTGCGCGCCGGAGACCGTGTGGGCGATCGCGCCGTTGACCATCTCGTAGAAGAGCATGTCCGTGGCCGGGCCGCCGGCAGCCATCGTGGTGCAGATGTTCAGCATGTTGCTGTTGCGAGCGATGGCCTGGCAGTACACGCTCACGAGCCACAGCATCGGGAGGGTGGTGCTGCACGTCTCGCGGATGTCGATCGGGAAGCAGATGTGGTACTCGACGTCGTAGGCGAGCAGGCCCAGGAAGAAGTGGGCGATCTGGACCAGCATCGTCCCCTCCGGGCCGCCCGCGTAGCCGCCCATGAGCGGGCCGTACAGGCCGGCGAGCCCGATGCCCGCCTCCCGCTGAAAGGCGACCTTGTTCATGCGCTCGTAGTCGATCTTGAGCTCCGCGACGGCGCCGACCTGGGGCACGTCCCGCGGCAGCGCCCCGAAGGCCGGGTGCGCTGCGGCGATGATCGACGAGGTGCTCTCACCCACGGAGACCATCGCATAGAGGCCCAGGCCGGGCCGGCCGGCTAGCCGGGCGGCCTCGCGGCGTTTCGACACGTCCCACATGCACGCCGCGATCTCCACCGGGTGCCCGGACTTGATCGGGATGCCGCGGAACGTGTCGTGCAGGGACACGCAACAGAAGGCATCCGCGTACTGCTCCTGCGCCTGCGCGAGGCAGACCTTGGGGAACAGGTCCTGCTTCACCGGCACACCCAGGTGCGAGAAGATGCAGGTCGGCGGTTCGGGGTCCTCTACCGTGCGCGGCCCCATGACGTGCCGTTCGCGCCCTTCGCCGAAGACGTACTCAGTCTTCGCGTGCCGGACCGCCTCCTCGACCTCCTCGCGGGTGAACCGGACCACCCGCCGTGTGCTCGTGCAGTAGAAGCCGGTGGTCACGAACAGCTCCAGGGCCGCCTGATAGGAGCGATCGGCGAGGCCGTCATCACTCGGCACGGCGGTCTCTCCGTCGAAGTGGATGTCATACTTCTCGATGACCTGGCGCACGACCTGATAGAGCATGGCGTCGAAGTCCGACTCCTTCATGCGCTCGCCGCGCGAGGTACGCTCGACCACGTCCCAGAAGGTGAGCACTGCCATCCCTCCTTTCGTCGTAGAAGATCTAGGCCTGTGCCCCGAGCAGATCCTTGGCCACCTGGATGGCGGCGAAGGCGTCCTTGGCGTACCCGTCGGCGCCGATCTCCTTCGCCCAGGTCTCGGTCACCGGCGCGCCGCCGACCATGACCTTGAACCTGTCGCGAAGGCCTGCGTCGGAGAGCTCCTCGATGAGTTCCTTCATGTACATCATCGTGGTGGTCATGAGGGCGGAGACGGCGATGATGTCCGCCATCTCGTCCTCGGCCTCGTCGATGATGGTGGGGACCTTCACGTCCTTGCCGAGGTCGACGACCTCGAAGCCGGCGGTCGACATCAGGATCCGGACGATGTTCTTGCCGATCTCGTGGACGTCGCCCTGGATGGTCGCGACGACCATCTTGCCGGCGCGGTTGGCGGCGGCCTGGTCTGCCGTCATCGCCTCCTCAAGGACGGCGATGCCGGCCTTCATGGCCTCCGCCGCGAGCATCATGTCGGGAAGGAACAGAGTGCCGTCCTCGAAGCCCCTGCCGACGATCTCCATGCCCGGAGCGAACCCCTCCTGGATGGCGCTCTGAGGCTCGACGTGCGCCTCGAGGGCCTTCCTGGCGAGGTTCTCGCAGGCTGCGGCATCCCCCCGCACCACCGCGTCAGTCATTTCCTTGAAGTCCGTCACTGCGACGACACCTCCGTTCGACTGCTGCCAACGGGCGCGCGGCCCCTGTCCACCCGGGACAGGCCCGCGCCACTGTGCATCGCGAGGACGCAGACCCCGGCGAGCGACATCACGGCGTCATCCCCGCGAACGGCTCCACTGTCCCCGGCCATCACCCCCTTGGCGCTGTGGCCTCTCGGGTGACGTGCGAGCCGGCCTCCCCGGCTGCGACCGTCGCGCCGTACCGCGGATGGTCGCTGCCGACGCCGGGCGTGCCGGTGAGGTTGTGCCAGACCCAGACGGCGCGCGCCGGCACGTCGCCCTCGTTCCAGAAGCGATGCGGCGCGCTCGAGTCGAAGGCGATCGAGTCGCCGGCCTCGAGCTTGAACTCCCTGAACCCGATGGCGCCGCCAAGGCGCCCCTCGATGACGACGCCGTACTCCCATCCCTCGCGGCGGAAGTAGTCGTCGCCGTCGTGGCCCCCGACGTCGTAGACGTACTCGACGAACTCGAAGCCGTCCTCGACCGCGGGCATCAGCATCTCCCACCTGACGCCGCCCGGGAGCGAGATGCCGCGCCGGTCGTTGGAGCGGACGATCCGGCCTGACCATGACCCAAGGTCGTTGCTGTTCAGTGTGGGTTCATCGCCGGCCGCGAGAGCGAGCAGATCGTCGAGCGATCCTCCCAACTCACGGACGATGCTGAAGAGGGTGTGCACGGAGGGACTGGTGACGCCCCGCTCGACCTGAGAGATGTGGCTGGGTGAGCAGCCGACTCTGCTCGCCATCTCGCGGACGCCGACGCCGGATGTCTCACGTGCCCGGCGCAGCATCGCCCCGAGTCGCTCCAGAGGGACGTCGTGAGGAGAGGGCTCGCTGTGGCCGGCGCTGGATTCACTCATGCTGCACACGATGCGCATGCTGTCCCGAAGTGTCAAGTGTTGCAGAACAGACGTCGATCGCGGTTGACCTGCAGCGTGGCCGATCACCGCTCCCGCCGCCGGGTCGGACGCCTCTCGCATGCGGCCGGAGACCACTAGAATGGCGTTGAGGGACGACTTCAGACCGGAGGACCCCATGACTTCCACCACGCCCCGCGCCGATGGCTTCCGTCTTCCTGCCCGCTTCTGCGACCACCGGCGCACGCTGATGTCCTGGCCGTGCCGCCGGGACCTCTTCGGCCCGTTGATGGATGAGGCCCGGGCCGAGTGGGCGGAGGTGGCGCGCGGCATCGTACGCCATGAGCCGGTCACGGTGATCGTGGACCCGGCCGAGGAGGCCGGCGCACGCGAGCGGCTCGGCGGGGAGGTGGACGTGCTCTTCCTGCCGCTCGACGACTCCTGGATCCGCGACAACGGTCCGATCTTCGTGCGCGACGACGCAGGGCGGGTCGCCGCAGTCAAGTTCGGCTTCGACGGCTGGAACGAGCAGTTCACGCCCTACGACAGGGACGCCGAGGTGCCCGAGCGCATCGCCGAGGCGTGGGGCGTGCGGCTGTACCGGGCCCCCTTCGTGCTCGAGGGCGGCGCCTTCAACACCGACGGCGAGGGGACGCTGCTGACCACCGAGCAGTGCCTGCTGCACAACCGCAACCTCGGCCTCAGCCGCGCCGAGAACGAGGCGCTGCTGTGCGACTGGCTCGGCGTCGAGAAGGTCATCTGGTTGCCGTTCGGGCTGGTCGAGGACTCGGGGCCGCTCTCGACCTCGGGGCACGTGGACGACGTGGCGCAGTTCGTCGCGCCGGGCGTCGTGGTGGCGCAGACGGCTCCCGAAGGCAATCCGAACCACTCACGACTGCAGGAGAATCTCGAGGTACTGAAGGCCGCGACCGATGCGTCG